>Ga0209749_1000168_pt1 | contig 110845 bp, 87 predicted proteins | sample EPASupsiteSAE347_FD_187267 | JGI IMG/M metagenome (GOLD analysis project Ga0209749, IMG submission 187267) | Bioremediated contaminated groundwater from EPA Superfund site, New Mexico - Sample SAE3-47 (SPAdes) (version 2) | ecosystem: Environmental > Aquatic > Deep subsurface > Groundwater >... | reverse complement strand
CAGTCCCTACCCCCTTCAAACGCACAACCCATATACCTCAAAAGTGGGATGTCCAAAAACGCCCAAAATCACCCAGATTCGCCGCCCGATTTTTGGCCCCGCTAAAACGCTCTTGAGCTAATGCGGGGTGGCCTCAAAGTCGTGAATCTGGATGTCCAAAAAACGGCGAACATCGGAGACCGATTTGGACGCCATACCTCAAAAGACTACTTGGAAAAGAAAAACCATAAGAACAGCCTTTTCGATTGTGCTGTAAACGAGCAGCACAATTTATCTGAGCGCAAGTGGCTCAATTTATCTGAGCGCTATAGCCCAGACTCTATGCTCTACTGAAAAAGCATAACATGTCCCGTTGAGCTTCGAATTGAAGGTTTCGGTGCAACCCCTCCGCCCAAGACCCGCTAAAGAGGGATTTGGGTAAAAAGCCATTCCGTTCGACAACCTGCAAGAGCTATCTTCCTGATCGAAGCCCCAAACTCGAAACGATTTTCATATTGGCTTCCAATAGCTCCTCTTGAAAAACAAGATTTTCTCTTCCTTTTCAAGAATGATCCCCGGCTCGAGAGGGGATTCCGAGTCCATCTTCCGCCACCCCCCGGAAACATGTTACCCGCCAGAATCTGGCACAACTATTGCCTTTAATCCCTTTGCGATGGAATGACAGTGGTCCGGCCGGCGAAGATCATTCAACGCCTCGTATGTCCGGACTGCAACCTGGAACCGTCAACGACGGAGATGGAAGAGATGGTGCCTCAATGGAAGGATGTGATCGTTTACGCACCGGTAACGGACAAGCCTTCGCTTCTGGACAAGCTCCGGGAGGTGATCGACTCTCTCGGATCGGGCGAATCAGTGGAAGTCTGCCGCACGGTGAAGGAGCTTGGACGAAGGCTCCGCCAACCTCGGGGACGCCCCGGAATCGTCGTTCTCCTGGCTGTCTCCCGAGAAGACCTACTCGATCTCCTCTCCATGGCGAGTCTTCTTGAAGATTTTCGTATCGTCCTGGTTTTTCCAGACAGGGAGGCAGATACCGTAACCAGGGAATATTCATTACGCCCACGCTTCCTGACCTTTTCTGACAGTAGCTTCGGTGACATAGGCGCTGTGCTGAAAAAAATGCGCAATGGAGCACAGCTCTGAAGCCGTCGAAAATCTTCGAGTGTCGGGTAAAGGTCATGTACCGCCAGGTGGAAGGCATCTCCAGCGCGACTATTTCGGGGGGGGACCATGGCTTTGATCCTGGATATTCCGCAGATCGAGCGCGGAGTCGAAATGGAAGAAAGTCGATTCATTGATTTTTAACCGGTTCTATTAGGAGGCTAGACTATGTTCAAGAACATGAAACTGGGAGCCAAGATCAAAGCAGCATTGGGAATGAATTTGCTTTTTCTGATTCTGGTAAGTGCCATCGGCTATTTTGGGCTGGTCAAGGTAATGAAATCACAGGATGATATCGCTACCAACCTTCTACCCAGTATCCAAACCTTGCTCATGATCAGTGTCGCTCAATCAACCATCGATAGTGCTGAAAATGCACTTCTGTCCACGGAGTTGGATGAAAACGGCCGCCGCGAGCTTTATGTGGAATTCGATACAAGCAAGCAAAAAGTGGATGAAGCCTGGAAAATTTTTGAAGCTTTGCCCAGAGGGGCCGAGGAGGAATTGCTCTGGAAGGATTTTGTCGCAGTCTGGGGAAAGTGGTGGAAGGATCACGATGACTTTGTTCGTATTGCAAAGGAATACGACAAGAACAAGACCAGCGAAGCATACAAGAAAATGTCCGATCAAGCTCTCAAGGTGAACTACATCACTTTTGGTCCTTCAAAGGCTCTTCTCAACAAGATGGTCGAGCGGCATGACAAAGAGGCCAAGGAAGAAGACAGAATAGCAGATGCCTCGGCCAACCTATCCAAGCTTCTTTTTCTTGGATGCGTCTTGTCGGGCATTTTAGTCGCATTTGTTGTAGGTGTCGCCCTGAGCAGGAATATCGCGAACATCATCCGGTCGTTGCTTGAAGAAACAGGAAACCTGACGGAGGCTGCGCGAAACGGCAAGCTTGATACTCGCGGGAATACGGAAAAAATCAATTTCGAGTTCAGAGGAATTGTTGGAGGGATAAACGATACGCTGGATGCGGTCATAGGTCCGCTCAATGTTGCCGCTGAATACATTGACCGGATTGGCAAAGGCGATACTCCCCCGAAAATCACGGACGAATACAAGGGAGATTTCAATGAGGTCAAGACCAACCTGAATGGGCTCATCGACGCCATGCAAGAGGTCACTTCCATTGCGGAAGAGATAGCCGGCGGAAACCTCACGGTCAAAGTCAAGGAACGTTCCGCCGAGGATAAGCTCATGGCTGCGCTGGCAATCATGGTGACCGATCTGAGCAAAGTTGTGGCCGAGATTCAAGCCGTGGGAGAGCAGGTAATGACAGGAAGCCAGGAGATGAGCAGCAGTGCGGAACAGCTTTCTCAGGGCGCCACCGAGCAGTCTTCTTCCGTGGAGGAAGTATCGTCGTCCATGGAGGAGATGTCCTCCAGTATCAAGCAAAACTCAGATAATGCCCAGCAGACCGAGAAGATCGCTTCGGCCGCAGCCGGGGATGCCAAAGAAGGAGGCAAGGCTGTGGCTGAAACCGTTGTGGCCATGCAGCAGATTGCCGAAAAGATAGGCATCATTGAAGAGATAGCGCGCCAGACCAATCTGCTGGCACTGAACGCGGCCATTGAAGCAGCGAGAGCAGGGGAGCACGGCAAAGGCTTTGCCGTGGTGGCCTCCGAGGTGCGCAAGCTCGCGGAGAGAAGCCAGGAAGCGGCGGGAGAAATCAACGAATTGTCTCGAAGCAGTGTGAGAGTGGCGGAAAATGCAGGGGCTATGCTGACAAGAATCGTTCCGGACATTCAAAAGACGGCTGATCTGGTGCAGGAGATCAATGCAGCCAGCAGCGAACAAAGCAGCGGCACCCAGCAGATCAATAAGGCCATCCAGCAATTGGACCAGGTGATTCAACAAAACGCCTCGGCGGCCGAGGAAATGGCTTCCACCTCCGAAGAGCTGTTGAGCCAGGCCGAACAGCTCCAGAACACGATCGGCTTTTTCAAGATTAGTAATGATGGAAATGGAGCGAAGAAAACGGCGGTCGTCCCTACTAAGCATACAAGGCAAGTTATCAAACCCCAGAGCACCCGCTTCGTGCGAGATGATCGCGGGCGTCTTGTCGGAGCTGGGGTACATCGAGGAGCGATATCAGGCAAACCCGGCGAGGCGAAACGATTGTCGGGCGCAGCTTTGGATCTCGGGACGGATCGAAACGGCAACGAAGAAGACGTGGAATTCGAGAGATATTAGATAGACGAAGACATACAACCGGGCACGGTCCGGGCGGGGACGCACTACTCCTGCCCCAAGGTAGTGTTGATCCCGCGCGGCTTCGCGCAGGGCATATCGACGCGCCAACTCGCCGATGAACTGGAGTGCGATTACGGCACGCTGCTGAGCTACCGCCACGAGATACAGGCCGCCGCCTTGCAGGAGCAGGACACTTCCACGTTGCCGGACGCCGTCACCGAGAGCAACGAGGCCTTCCAGAACGCGGGTGAGAAAGGCAACCCGCATCGCGATCCCGAGGACCCTCCCCGACGCCGGGCGAACAAGCGACGCGGGAAGGGCACGATCCAGCCGGAGGTGGAGGGCAAGACAGAGGAGGGGGTGACGCTCTACACCTACGAGTCGACGGCTTACAACCGGGTGGCGAAATCCGGGCGGGAGCATGGGACGATGTGCCATTCCAAACGGAAATACGCCAGGGACGATGACGGGGATGGCATCCGCGAGGTGCATTGCAACACCATGGAGGGTACGTGGACGGGACTGCGCAACTTCCTTCGGCCGTTCCGGGGCGTCCACAAGAAATACCTCGCACAGTACGTTACCATGTTCCAGTGGGCACACAATCTCAAGCGAGTAACCGATCACTTCCTAAGAGCTATCATGGTTCCTCGCTTCATCTATTTGCCCATATGAGCTAATCTCGAAAGAATCGAGATCCCATGGAATTATCTCGATTCCGGGGCGACCTGTTGCCCAAGGACCTCCCCGGAAGGGGTACTGGTCGTGACGACCAGGTCACCTTTTCCTGGACCGGTATCGACGACATAAACGATACCTCCCCCTCTCTCCGGTCGAAATCGCACTTCAGGCATCCCGCGAGCCTCAAGTCCGAATTTCACCATTTTTGCTCTCTTAACTATTGAACCTTGGCATTCAGGTCTTACTATTAAGTAATAGCGAATGGCAATTCGATGACGATCAAGGAAAGGGGGTGCATCGCATGGCCGAGGGTAGCAAATACCTCTTTGAGACTTTCAAGGGAGGCTCAGCCGATTTCGACAGCACGTTCTCGGACTGGGTGAACAACAAGTACAGTGGTGGCTGGAAGTACAAGGACTGCCAGTTCGAGTCTTCGGGCGGCGAGCGGTACGCTTATTGCCTCTTCAAGAGTGCAAAGTGGTCCTGATATATGATGTGCCGAAAAAAAAAGAAGCCGATGAGAGTTATCATCGGCTTCTTTTTTTATTTGGGGATCGCACTCTTCATGAAGGCCGCCACATCCGCCGTCAGCTTCTTCAAAGCGGGCTCATCCGTGTACAGTTGGTGGCCTCCTTCATAATAGCCCATCACGATATTTCCCTGCAAACTGGCGTCCAGCCCAAGGTGATTCATGGTGTACTTGGCGGCGAGATAAGGCGTATCCAGATCGAACAGGCCGCAGGCCACAAAGACCTTCAGGTGCTTGGTCGCATTCATTGCCTCCCGCAGGGTATCTGAAATATTCACATAGCCGTGGCCGCCGGGCCCCCAGTTCCACTGGCTGTTGGCTTCCATGGAAAGATAGATGTAGGGGACATCGGTTTCGTATTTGAGGTCGTTCCTGATAATGTTGTTCATGGCGGCTGCATAGGGGGTGACGGTGAGGGCGAGGCCGGGGTCCGTCAAGACATTGCCGTGGCCGCCGAAACCGGTGGCCCTGCTGTCCATCAGGCCAAGGGTCCGGCCTTCCGGGCGAAGAAGCTCGCTCATGAAACCGGAGCGTGGGATGCGCTCGTGATGGTTTTCAATGTAGGACTTCGAAATGCCTGTAAAGGAAGACAGCTTCTCGATGATCTCCGTGCGTTGGGCAGCGGGAAGGGATGCTCCCGCGGCGAGAGCGGCAACGTAGTCATGCATCGCCCAGGCTTCTGATTGATCGAGTGTCTTTTGGAAGTCTTCCCGCAGCTCCGGGGCCAGCTTCTTATGGTGCCGGGCAGAGGCTGCATAAGTAGGTACGTAGAGAAAGTATGGCAGGTCGTTGCCCGGGTCGGGGGAAAAGGTCTGAAAGTTCAGGGCGAGGGAGATCAGAACTATCCCGTTGAAGTCCATGCCATAATTCTCGTAGAGGTACTCCGTGAGAGCGACGGCCCGATAAGTGCCGTAGCTTTCTCCCGCCAGAAACTTGGGAGAGAGCCAGCGCCCGAAGCGGGTCGTGTAGAGCCGAATGAAATCTCCCACGGACTGAGTGTCTTCCTTTATTCCATAAAACTGCCTGGCGTTTTCACCTGATGCCGGACGACTGAAGCCGGTGCCAACGGGGTCGATGAAGACGAGATCCGTGAACGCAAGCCAGGAATACTCATTATTCACGGGACTGTAAGGAGCCGCCGGGGGCTGCTCCGTACCTTCCACCGGAGCGCGCAAAGGCCCCAGGGCACCAAGGTTCACCCACATGGACGATGCTCCGGGCCCTCCGTTGAAAGCAAAGGTAATGGGCCTTCCGGCCGTTTCACCCTGTTGATCTTTGACGTAAGAGATAAAAAACATGTTCGCTTTGGTCTTCCCCGATTCATCCTTCAAGGGAAGGCAGCCCGCCGTAGCCGTGTAGGAAAGCGTCCGGTCGTCGATCTTCATGGAATGCCGGGTGATCGAGAGCTTTTCCTCGGAAGCGCCCTGTTTCGCCCCCTCGGCGGATGCTTCGCGAGGCGCCGGCGAAGCGCTCTGAGCCTTCTTTCCCTCATCGGCATACCCTGCACTCGTCATGAAAATGAGCAAAACCGTCACAAGCAATGTTTTCTTTAGCATAAGCAAAATGGCCTCCTCCTCCCAAACCAGATGTCCAACCTCTTCTTGAACCTCTTCTTGTCCCCTCGTTCTCACCAATCCTTTGTACCCTCGCGAGCGCTCGCATGCAAGCCCGTCGGCGACATCAGGGCGGCTTGAATTGTCAACCGGGCAAACTTATGTTGATTGGTAACGTTTGATCTTACTACTATCCCAGAATCCCAGGAGGAATGACAATGACTCAAAATCAAATCTTACGTCTTCGAAATATGCTTACCGAGAGACGCAGGGAGATTCTAGATCGGGTTAACCGCCTGGAAGGTGGGTGGTCGGACCTCGGCGAGCGAGAGATTGAATTGGAAGAAGAAGCCCAGAAGGCCAGTATTGCCGAACCCTATGACCGGCTGGATGGAAGCGCGAAGCGCGAGATCGAGCAGATCGATCTGGCCTTCACCAAAATGGCCATGGGCGATTACGGAATATGTGAGTCGTGCGGAGACGATATTGCAGCCAGGCGCCTCGAAGCCATTCCATGGGCTCGCCTTTGCGTGGATTGCGCGCGCGAGTACGAGCTTAAAGGCGCGATCCTGCCTCCGGCTGTGGAGGAAGCCGCCTCTTCCAGGGTGCCCGAAGAGTACCAGGGGCTACCCAACGACCAACTGGCCCGAGAGATCCTGCAGCGGCTGACCGATGACGTGCGGATCGATACGGACGAGCTGAAAGTCACCGTCCGCAGCGGTGTGGTCACCCTGGAGGGAGCTATTCCGAGTGAGGCCGAGCATCGAATTGTCCTGGAGATTCTGACCGGTGCAATGGACTTCCATGAGATCGTGGATCACCTGGAGGTCGCCGAGCTGATCTGGGAAAATGAAGAGCGCATTCCGGGCTCTCCTCCCATTGACGCTGTGTTGGGGGAGGAGCTTTTCTTCGACCAGGATGAAATGACTGATGACGTCTACAGCATGCGGGATAACGAATCCTCTTATGCTACTTCCAAGGAACCGGCTCAGCAGCCGATCTGATGGCCTGCCGGCAATACAGTTCATGAGCATGGCTCGGAAACGCCGAAATATGGGGTTCCCGAGCCATGCCACCCCATTTCTCAATCAAACACAAAAACCGTCTTGTGCTCTTCCCCTTCGAGCCTCAGCCTGGCCGAGAACTCCTTCCCCTTCCTGGATATGAAGCCATGAAGGATCTCCGTTTCGCCCTTCGTCAAAAGATCCACCACCGCCTCAGGGGGAAGCTCCTTTCCGGCAATCACCTTCCAGATCACGAACCGGCAGCCACCGTCTTCCTCGCGCCAGTTCTTGCATCCGAACCCTTTCTTCCCCTCGACCACTTCAGCCCCACAGCGCGGGCACACCCCCACCGGACCCGATGAGCCATCCGCTCCACCGCTATTTGCAAAGATGAAGCGCGTGCCCCATTTCCCTGCCTGCTCGTCGTACTCGAGCTTGAGAGAGGCCGAGAATTCCTTGCCCTCCCTCGAAATGAAGCTCATGGCCGGAGTGACCTCACCCGTAAGAATAATCTGGAGGGTTTCAGGGGTGATCTTGGTGCCCGACATTTCCTTCCACACCACAAAACGGCATCCGCCGTCCATTTCCCTCCAGTTCTTGCACCCGAACCCTTTTTTCCCTTCAATGATCTCTCCCCCGCAGGCAGGACAAGCGCCAAGGGGGCCCTGAGTCGTCGTTTGCTCTTCTCCGCTCATTTTGAATTCCTCCACTCCATCTTTGACAAATTCTCTGATTCTTGCCATGAACGTATCAGGATTGCCCATTCCCTGCGCGATCTTCTCGAGCTCCATCTCCCAGCGAGCCGTTTCTTCGGGAGTGGCAATCGCCTTTGCCCTCTGGAACAGGCGCAGCCGGTCGATGAGAAAGCATCCCTTGTCCGTAGCCGCCAATTTCTTTTTTTCACGCACGACATATTGCCGCTGGAGCAGCGTTTCGATGATTTGCGCCCTGGTGGCCTGAGTCCCCAGTCCCACCTCGCCCTTGAAAATTTTCTGCAGCTCTTCCTCGGAGACGTAGCGGGAAGGATTGGTCATATCCTTGAGGAGGAGCGCTTCGGTATACTCCGGCGAGGGCTGAGTCATCTTCTCTTCGAGCTTCGCTTCCTCGACGCGGGCGGGGTCCTTTTTTTCGACCGGCGGAAGGTTTTCCTCTTCGGGCTCGTCCTCGTTCGTGCCGTTCATGGATTCCTTCAGGCCGTACACCGCTTTCCAACCCGGCACAAGAGGCCGGCTGCCCCGAGTACGAAACGTTTCCTTGCAGATCTCGGTGATGATCTCCGTCGCTTCGTATTCATAGTCGGGATAGAAGGCCGCGGCGAAGCGCTTCGAAACGAGGTCGTAGATTCGCTCCTCGTCCCGGCTCGCACCGGACGGGAGCTGAGCCAGGGGAATCAGGGCGTGATGGTCCGTCAGCTTTGCGTCGTTGAAGACTCGCTTGTTGGAGAGGCTGACACGCTTGTCCTCCACGCCTTTAAAGAGGGCGGGATAAGCAGGGGAAAGCTTCGAGAGCAGCTTCTTGACCATCTCGACGTTCTGCGAGCCGAGGACCCTGGAATCCGTGCGTGGATAGGATAGGCATTTCTTTGTTTCATAGAGCCCCTGGGCTATATCGAGTGTTTGTTTTGCGGAGAGACCGAATTTTGCGTTGGCTTCCCGCTGCAAATCGGTCAGGGAAAACAGCATGGGGGGAGGCTGCTTCTTTTTCTCCTTCTTTACCGATTTCACCACGCCGCTCCGGCCTTCGACGGCAGCAAGCGCCCGGTCCGCCTTATCTTTTTTCTCGAAGCGGTTCATGTCCCCCTTGAACCAGGTTCCCCACCAGGTGCCTTTGGACGGGCAGGAAAAGTTCGCCCGCAGGAGCCAGTACGGCTGAGGCTTGAAGTCCTCCCGCTCCCGTCTCCGGTCCACCAGGAGCGACAGCACCGCCGTCTGCACCCTCCCCACGGAATACGTGTCGTCGGACTTTCCCAGCTTGAGGGTAGCCGCTCGCGACAGGTTCATACCCACCAGCCAGTCGGCGATCTGCCTTGCCTGTCCGGCATGCCACAATCGATCATAGGCCGAGGAAGGCTTGGGATTTTTCAAAGTCTCCAGAACCACCTGGGGAGTCAGTGCCTGGGAAGTCCAGAACCGGAAGATTTTATGCGTGACGCCTTCTACCGTCTGAAGAATCGTCCGGGCTATGACCTCGCCCTCTCGCCCCGCATCGGTGGCGATCACCACCTGATCGACGTCCTTTCGCCTGAGCAGCCCCTGGATTACGGCCAACTGCTTCTCGACGCTGGGAATAGGCCGGTACTTCAGCCTTTCGGGCAAGATGGGCAGAGTGTGCAAGCTCCACCTCTTCCATTTGCCGTCATAATCCGCCGGCTCGGCGAGCTCCACCAGATGTCCCACCGCCCAGGTGATAATGTAGCTCTTCCCCTCGATGAAACCGTCACCCTTCCCTCCAACCCCGAGTGCTTTCGCAAAATCCCTGGCGACCGAAGGCTTTTCCGTCAGAATCAATGTAATCAAGAAATCTCCCCGTCTTTTCGAGGGCATGACACAGGATGCCCTCCCTCACCGAATAACCTCATAGCTCTTATACCATGGCGTGAAAGGCAGGGAAAACATATGAATCACTGTGCGCCCTTGTGCTCACCGCAGAGACGCAGAGAGCGCAGAGAAATTTTATGAAAATTTTAACGATTCTCTGCGTTTTCTCCGTGTCCTCTGCGTCTTTGCGGTGAAAAGCTCAGATTATGCCGGCGGCCCGGTGCAGTGCGGCTTCGAAGCCGGGGAGCGCCCGGTCGATCATTTCATCGCTCGCCGTGAGGGAGATGCGGAAGTAACCGGGAATACCCATCATCCATCCTGGAATACAGAAGATGTCATATTCCGCCAGAAGTGAAATGAAGGCCTCGTCATCGGACAAAGGAGAACGCACGATCACGTAGAAAGTTCCCTCGGGCATGGAGGCCTCGTAGCCCATGGCCCGGAGCGCTCCCACCATGCGGTCTCGTTTGCGCTGGAGGTGAGCGATATCGACGGAGATCTTCTCGAAGTCCTCGAGGGAATGCTGCAAAATGGCATTGGGAAACGACCAGCCGTTGAGCATCTGCAGGGCCGGGATCACTTCGCGAAATACAGGGCGATTCGGCATGTGGGGCGGCAATGCTATGTATCCGATACGCTGACCGGGGGTGAGAAGAACCTTCCCGTAAGTGTAGACCAGGAAGGTGTGGGGATAGAAGGTAGTCGGGCTGTAGTACCGGCGGCCGTCGAAAATGATCCGGCTGTAGGCCTCGTCCGAAATCAGGTAGATGGTACGGCCGTTGCGCTCACTCGCCTCGGTTAGCATCTTTGCCAGGGCTTCGAGCGTCTCGGGCGGATAGATCTTTCCCGTCGGATTGTGAGGCGAGTTCACGATGACGGCTCTCGTCTTCTCGCTGATTCCCGCCGCAATCGCTTCGAGATCGAGGTCGAAAGTCTTCATGTCGATGTTCAGTTTGACGGGAGCACCATTGTTGTTTGCGATCATCCCCTCATATTGAAACCAGGGAGGACTGAAGAAAATCACCTCGTCGCCGGGGTCCACGACGGTCGCAAGAACGACGGCAAGGGCCGCAATGGCTCCATTGGTCAGGAAGATGTCGTCGGGCTCGAAGGGCACTCCGCGCCACTTGCGCAGAGCTTCCGCGACAACCGCCCGAGGAGCGGGCTCATTCATCTTGTAGGCAAACCAATACTTGTCCCGAGGGACCGTGGAGCGTTGGAGCGCCTCCACGAAAGCCTGCAAGGGCGTATCGTGGGGGTTGCCGATAGTGAAATCACAGATGCCCGGCTGGCCAAATCGGCGCGCCCAGGTCGATTCGTTGAAAAACTCGAGAATCGGCGAAATGCTGTTGAGTAAAATATCCGTCCTCGCCGCGACCGCTCTCGCTTTCATCCTTTCTTCCCTCCTGGTCAGAAATTTCCGGAGCCAAAGTAATCAACAAGCCAGTAGCATAAGATAATAACACCTTGCGAAAGAAATACCATGGAACCGGAAGAGACAGGCTGTTCATTCGCGTTCGTCCGAGGTTTCTCTTCGCTCTTGGTTTTCGCGGTTAATCCGGCAAAGCAGAGCTATCCCTAAGGACACATCCATGCTATTTTACGTGGGCTGTTTTTTCGGTTTTATGCGAAGTATAAGATTCGGGCTCGGCTGCCTGTGGTTTTCATCCAGGCAGGCAGGGATCGCCATGAGAATCTCGATTTCATTCTCCAAACAGCGCGCGCTCAGGCTGTCTTCAGATCCCAAACTGGATGGCCAAATCCTTTCGGCTCGTTAAATAGTAGATCTCGGTTACAGTCTCTTCCTACCGAATAATACCGCCTCCACCGACTTTACAAAAGGCCTCCGGTCGGCGAGGCTGAGCTCAACGTTGAACTACATACTTATCGAGGCACAAAGGAGATTTGCCATGATCCGTCTTGACCGGTTTCAGAAAAGAGAATCCACGAGGAAAGGCAAAGCATTGCTCATCGGCATTTTGACATTCATGCTGCCGGCTTTACCAGCGCTGACCATGCTCACTTCGTGCAGCAATCCGGCTACGGACACCGCCCCGCCTCCTCCAGCCGTGCCGCAGCTTGCAAAAGAGCTCATCTATTACGACTGGCCCGACGATATCCCCCAATCCGTCTTCGATGCTTTCACTGCGGAGTATGGAGTGAAGGTTACCTATCTGACTTATGCTTCTACTGAAGAAGCCGATAAGAACATCAGAGCCGGCCGGCTCTATGATGTAGTCAATCTGGAAAACGAATTCGTTCCACGGCTGGTAGCCGATGGTCTGCTGGCAGAGATCGATTACCATAATGTCCCTAATTTCAAAAATATAGGTGCCAATTTTCGCGATCTGACCGTCGATCCGGGCAATCGCCACATGGTGCCATTCACCTGGGGCACGGTAGGACTCGTGGTGCGTGGCGATCTGGTGCAAACACCCGTCAGGCACTGGCTCGATCTGTGGAATCAGGACCACGCCGGGCACCTTCTGGCCTGGAATTCACAGAGAACCCTGGTCGGCATCGCGCTCAAGTCACTGGGCTACTCGATCAACTCCGAAAATCCCGCCGAGCTCGATGCAGCTCTCGCGCGCCTGCTCGAGCTCAAGAAAATCGCAAGCCTCGAAGATTACAGCACCGCCACGACGATTTCTTCGCTCACGAGCGGTGGAATCGTGATGATGTATGGATGGGCCAACGATGCGATGCTGGCTCGAGCCCAGAACGACACCATCATCTATGTCCTTCCCGAGGAGGGACCCATCCTGTGGGGGGATCACTTCACCATACCGGCCAACAGTCCCCGCAAGTACACGGCCGAGGTCTTCATCAATTTCATGTTGCGGCCCGAGATCAGTGCACAAATCCCCAACCTCAACAATTATGCCACGACCAATGATGCGGCGCGCCCCTTCATCGACCCTAAGATTCTGAATGACCCGATAGTCTATCCTCCCCAGGAAGCTGTGAGGAACGGGGAAATAATAATGCCCCTCAGCCCGGAGGGAGATAAGCTTCACAAGGAAATTTGGGCAAGATTTCTTGCCGCGGACAAATGACGAGCGAGATCGACATAATGGAGCCACCCACTTCCAAACCTGCTGAGCTCTCGATAGCCCTCGGCCCTCGGCTGAGCCTCAGGCGACAGTTCATGAAGCTGCTCGCATGGATGTTGCTCGCCAGCCTGGTGGTGATCGGGACGAGCGTATTCTACTTCATCGCTCAACATGAAGAGCGCTCCTGGGAAACCAGGCAAAAGGATGCCGCACGGCAGGCAGCCAGGATTGTAGATGCTTTTGTGGGGCGTACCAGAGACGCCCTCGTTTTCATCAGCCTTCTCCAGTACGATGAAATCAGCTCCAGGCCTCAAGTCGTGCGCAATTTCCTGGAAAGAATGCCGGCCCTCCAGGAGATCGTGAGGGTTGACCGCAATGGTGCGATGCTCGCCAGTGCATCCCGGGACAGTGGCTTGCTGGCAAACCTTTTCACCATCTCTCAGTCCAAATGGTTTAATGAAGCGCGGAGTGGAACGCCCTACATCGGCAATGTCGAGATCTCTTCGGCGAACCAGCCCTATCTGATCATGGCTGTCCCGGCGCCAGCAGGGGGTGTGGCGGCCGGTCGAGTCAGCATGGACGTGCTTTGGGATGAAGTGGCGAGGATCACTTTCGGCAAACGGGGCATGGCCTACGTCATCAACAAGCAAGGCCGGATCATCGCACACCCTAACCGCGAAGTGGTCCTGACCTTCACCAGCCTTCAGGCACGACCGGAGATAAAAGCCATTCTCGGAACGCTCGATAACGCATGGCAAGGCACCTATGCCGATTTTCAAGGCACTCGGGTTCAGAGCGTCGCCGTGGCGATCCACGACACGGATTGGGTACTCATCAGCGAGCTTCCTCAGTCCGAGGCCCACGAAACCAGCAGCGCGGCTCTTGTCCTGCTGGACGGAGGCATACTGCTGTTCGCCTCGCTGGTGGGGATAGTCATCGTCCAACAGCTCAAGCGACTGATCTTCAAGCCCCTCGAGCTGCTCAGAGCCGGAGTTGAGCGCATCGGGCACGGAGACCTCGGCTACCGCATTGCAACGGGCCGGCGGGGTGAAGTTGCGGAGGTGGCCGAAGCCTTCAATGAAATGGCTGCTCAGTTGAGCGAAAGAGAAACACAACTGGCAGCCCGAAACGACATGCTGACGGCCGAGATTGCCGAGCGCAAACTGGTGGAAGCTGAGCTCCAGACCGCGAAAGAGGCCGCGGAAGCCGCAAACCAGGCCAAGTCCCAATTCCTGGCCAACATGAGCCATGAAATTCGCACTCCCATGAATGGCGTGCTCGGCATGACGGAGCTCCTCCTTACAACGGACTTGACGGACAATCAGCGAAATCTTGCTGAAACTACTTTCAGCTCAGGTGAAACTCTGCTGGCCATTCTCAACGATATCCTGGATTTTTCCAAAATCGAGGCAGGCAGAATGGAACTGGAAGACATCGACTTCGATCTTCGCGACTCCGTGGAAGAAGTCGTAGAGCTTCTTGCGGAGTCCGCGCACAGGAAAGGGCTGGAGCTTGCATGCCGGATATACGATGATACTCCCGTCGCCGTGCGCGGCGATCCCGTACGCCTGCGCCAGATACTCCATAATCTCCTGGGAAATGCCGTCAAGTTCACTGAAAGAGGAGAAGTGGTGGTCAGCGTGGCCACTATCGAAGAAGCCAAGGAGACCGTGCCGTTCAGTTTCGATGTGCACGACACCGGAGTAGGAATCGCTCCGGAGCTTCAAGCTCACATCTTCAACGCTTTCTCCCAGGCGGATGGGTCCACCACCAGAAGATATGGCGGTACAGGCCTTGGGCTGACTATTTCCAAACAGCTTTGTGAAATGATGGGAGGACAGATTCACGTCGAGAGCAAACCGGGAGAGGGTAGCACTTTCCAATTCACGGCTCGCATGCGCAAACAGCCCGGCAATTCACCCACTCGAAAGGCCTCGCTCGCCAATGCCGATCTCAGAGGCTTGAGCGTGCTTGTCGTCGATGACAACGCCACCAACCGAGGCATCCTGCACCATCAGCTCAGCTCTTGGGGAGCGAGCATCGGTTTGGCTGAAAATGGCTCCAGGGCATTGGCAATGCTTCGCACGGCCGCAAACGAGGGCAGGACTTACGACGTGGCACTGGTGGACATGAGAATGCCCGAAATGGATGGACTCGAGCTGGCCGCGTCAATCAGGGGTGATCCTGTCATCACGGACACCAAACTGGTCCTGCTGAGTGATATCGGTTTGCAATATGATACGGAACAGGTAAGCCGCGCCGGCTTTTTTGCCTGCCTTTCCAAACCGGTGCGCCAGGCCCGCCTCTACAACTGCCTTCTCGACGTGATGAGATCTCCTCTAAAAACAAAGCCCTCCCGGCCTGCCGATTCACACGAAGCAGAGGACGGCAAGATGCCGTTTCACGGCCGCATACTCGTTGCCGAGGACAACCCCGTCAATCAGGAAGTGGCACTGGGTATGCTGGAAAGTCTGGGATGCCACGTCGATCTTGCAGATGACGGACACAAGGTTATCGATGCTCTGACACGTGCTTCCTACGACCTGATTCTGATGGACTGCCAGATGCCGGAAATGGACGGTTATGAAGCCACGAAGCTTATCAGGGAACGGGAGAATGAGAGAGAGAAAGACAGTGTGGGTAAGAATGCCGGACATCCGCAATACAAACGCCATGTTCCCATAATCGCTCTGACTGCCCATGCCATGCCAGGTGACCAGCAACAGTGTCTTTCCGCGGGGATGGATGGCTACCTGGCTAAACCGTTCAGTCTGGACCAGTTGCGCACCCTCCTGGAGCACTGGCTGCCTTGAAGCCACTCTGCATGGTTATCTCCTCCCTGGCCGCCTCCATGAAAACCTGCAACAGCGGAGAAATCCATTTATCCTTGTGCCAGATCATCAATATTGCCGTCTCCAGCATCTCATCGGTCCAGGGAAGAACGACCAGCCGTTTCTCATGGATTTCCCGTCTAACGGAAATCTCGGGCATGAGCGCCACGCCGATTCCCTTCATCACGCATTGCTTGATGGCCTCGATGGTGTTCATCTCTATGAAGGACGCCGTCTTCACTCTTTCCTCGGTCAGGATTTGTTCGAAGAGCATTCTATAGCTGCAGTCGTGCTTGGGTAAGATTACAGCCTCTCCTTCGAAGTCATGAATGACCATCGTCCGCTGCCCTGCCAGTGGATGACCAGGCTTTGCGACGACCACCAAAGACTGAATTCCCAGAACCTCGAACTTCAGATCCCGTGCGCCAATGGACTCGGCAAGCAAAAACGCCACATCCGTGACTCCGCTCTTGAGCTCATATTCGAGCGAATGGTAGGCACAACTGTTGATATCGAAGCTCACCTTCGGGTACTGTGCATGAAATCTACTCAAAATCGAGGGAAGATAGTAGGTGGCAAGGCTCTGGGGAATGCGAAGGGACAGTGAGCCTTGAGGCTGAGCCCGGCCGGCGACTTCCGAGAGCGTTTCTTCCTCTATGTCCAACATCTTTTGGGAATACCGCATGAGCACCTGCCCGGCCTCCGTCAAAATTACCCGTTTGCCCAGCCGATCGAAAAGCGGTACGCCAAACTCCTCTTCAAGAGCCCGTATCTGAAACGATATGGTCGACTGGGCGTAATTCAGAGCTTCGGCAGCCCGGTTGAAGCTCAGTAGCTTTCCCACCATCTGAAACGTCTTGAGCTGACGCAATTCCATCGCTTCCTCCTCTGTTCAGTGTAATCGATCATAACTATCGAAATCTTTCTTTTTACACAAAATTAGTGATCGATTATAGAAAGGACAGGCTCTTGTCAAGTCCCGAACGGTCGGCCTCGAGGAACCGACGAAGAGGGCTTTTGCATGTATCTGCAGCGCTAAATGACGGCAATACAGTGCAGACGAGTCAGAAAATACAGTACAGCAAAGGAGAAAAGCCATGACTTCCGACAGTAACAGTACACTTCACCCCACCACCATCATGCACAATGCCTACGCCGTTTATCCGTCCTTCGCAATGTTGGCGGGCATGCAGCTCGATGTCTTCACGCCCCTCGGGGAAAATCCGATGAATGCCGAAGCTCTTGCATCCTCATTGAGCGTTCAGAAGACCAGGCTATCCCCTCTGCTCTACGCTCTGGTGGCAGCCGGTCTTCTGAGCGTTGAAGCCGAAGTCTTTTCCAATACGCGGGAAACGGACAAATACCTGGTTCGGGGCCGTCCGGACTACATAGGCGGCTTGAGCGGATTCTATAACACCCTGTGGCAGGCCGCCTTGCATACAGCGGAAAGCATTCGCACCGGCAAACCTCAGGCGAAGCTCGACTGGATGTCCTTACCGGAAGACCAACTGGTGAAGTTCTTTAACAGTCAGTATCCAGGAAGTCTGCGTTCAGGAAGACAACTGGCGGGAAAGATCGATTTTTCCGGATTCAAGCGCCTCCTGGATGCAGGAGGCGGTACGGGAGGGCTCTCCATCGGAATCTGCGAGGCATGCCCTGATCTTAAGGGAACAGTGGCGGATTTGCCGGCGGTGGTGTCCATCTCGAAACGGTTCCTCGTAGAGGCCGGTATGGCCGACAGGATAACGACAATGGCCGTCGATCTCACGAACAGTCCGCCTCGAGGAAGCTATGATGTCGCTGTCCTGCGCGCCTTTGTCCAGGTGATGTCGCCGGAGCGCGCCGGGAAGATGTTGAAAAACGTCGGTCAGGCCATGGAGCCGGGAGGAGTGATACACATCGTCGGAAGTGTTCTCGATGACACGCGGTTGTCCCCGCCGGCAGCCGTAGCTTTCAATATTGTATTCCTCAATGTTTATGATGAAGGGCAGGCCTATACGGAAAGGGAATACCGCGAGTGGTTGATCGAAGCCGGATTTGCGGACATATTCATTGAGCACAATGCAATATCCGACGGACTGAGTATTGTCTCGGCCCGGAAAGAATAAGAGGCTTTGTAGTAGTTGTGTTCACCGCAGAGGCGCGGAGAGCGCAGAGAAAGCGCAGAGGGTTGTTAGAATTCTTGTACAATTTCTCTGCCTTTCTCTGCGCTTTCTCTGCGCTTTCTCTGCGTCCTCCGCGCCTCTGCGGTGAAAAGCTCAGTTAACGCCCGCGCAGAGTACAAATCTTCTAAGATGCCGAACAGTTCTTGCGCATTTTCTTGACCGACATTTTGCAATTCGGACACCATTTACCCCATGAGCCATCTTCCAGGTAAGCATCATGCACATCGTTCTTCCCACATGTCGGACATTGCCGGCCGGTAGTCGTTTCTTCAGCCTCATCGGTCCCTTCATGGGCTTCTTCGAGCCCCAGGCCACACAGTGAGCACGTATTCTCTTCCGTATCGACAAGCTCATCACAGTAGGGGCAATGCGTCTTGACCTTCTTCTTCCGCATCAGCTCGGAAACAAGCCCAATGGGACCGAGGAAGGTCAGGAGCAGATGCGCTCCCAGGCTTTTTCGACCCCTGTCGATGGCTACGATCACTGCAAATACCCCACAAAGTACCCAGATGCTTATGATGATCATCATACGTTCTCCATATAGATAGGATTTTCAGGGGAGCTCCTTCCGGTTGTTCTGAGCTTGAAAACCAACACACCCGAAAGGAGGGCAAAACCCGCAAGAAGAAAGAGAATACGGAAGCCTGCATATTCCGCCACATAGCCCAGGGCAATGGAGCCGATGAGCATGCCGGCGTCGATGCTCCCTGTAAAGATACCGGTTATCTTGCCGCGAATCTCGGCAGGCTGCCGCCGCACGGCCAGGGCGGTCAGCGAAGGGTAGAGGAATCCATGCCCCAGGCCGCTCATCAGACCGGAGAGGGCAAGTGTGGTATTTCCGTTGAGCAGGATGAGGAGCAACAGCCCGCCACCGGTCACGGCGAGAGCACAGGGAATGATGTGCTCCTCGCCTATCCGGTCTGCCAATCTGCCTCCCAAAACCCTTGTCAGGACTGCCGCCAGGGAATAAGTGATGAAGTAAAGGGAAATAAACGGAAGCTGCTTTTCATGGGCAAAGGGGGCCACGAAATTACAGGGTCCAGCCAATCCAAATCCGAACAGGAACGCCAGCAACGATACCGTGATGATTCTGTGATTGCCGAGCACATTCAAAAAAGAGGGACCCTTTGCGCGATGGCCGCCGACATCCGCGTAAGATTCCGGGAGTGGCAGATGGATCAGCAGCCCCACGGCCGCCACCCCCGCGGCCGTCAGGAAGAAGCAATCGAACCCGAAATTGTGGATGATGACTTCCGCGATCACAGGCCCCGCGGCCATCCCCGTAAGACCGGATATTCCGAAGACGCCTATCCCTTCGTTGAGACGCTCCTTGGGAATAATATCGACCGCATAAGTGAAGGCAGCCGTGAGACAGATAGCCAGCCCAACACCATGCACGATTCGAACCAGCAAGAGAGGAATATAGAACGAAAACAGATTCCCCCTGAACAGCACGTAGCACGCCGGCAGCACGGTTGTAAGAACGCAGCCCATGGTAAAGCTCTTCTTTCGTCCTATTCGGTCTACCATTTCCGATATCCAGGGACGACAGAGCACGGAGGCGAGAGAAAACGTCCCCATGATAATTCCGATGTCCGCGGCACTTCCCCCCCGCTCGGAAATGAAAAGGGGGAGCAGAGCGAAGCTGCTGAAGCTCGATCCGATGCACAGGTAGGCAAAAGCCATGGCAATAAAGGAAAAGCTGTACAACATGTCAATTCTTCTTATGAATGCTATCCTCCATAATGGCCGAGGGAGCAACCGGAAACAAGCCCGTTCAATCAATCAGTTTCTTCCCATACCCCTTGAGTAGTAGAGAATTCGTCACGACGGATACAGAGGAAAAAGCCATGGCAAGGCCGGCCCATTCCGGTGGCAGGAGCGTTCCTGTCAACGGATAGAGGACGCCGGCAGCCACGGGAATTCCAATTACGTTATAGAACAAAGCCCAAAAGAGGTTTTGCTTGATCTTGCTCAGAGTCTTACGGCCCAATCGGATTGCCCTTTCCACGTCGAGCAAGTCATTGCGTACCAGGATGACATCGCCCGTTTCTTTTGCCACATCGGTTCCGGACCCTATGGCAATACCGATATCCGCCTGAGCCAGAGCGGGGGCATCGTTGATCCCATCACCGACCATGGCGACTTTCAGCCCCTGTTCCTGATACTTTTTGACGATATTGATTTTATCCCGCGGCAGAACCTCCGCGGCTATCTCATCGATACCAACTTCCCTGCCTACACTATAAGCAACCTTCTTATTGTCCCCGGTAATCATGAAAGTCTTCAGACCCAGGCCGTGCAGGCGTTTGATCGCCTCCTTCGTGCTCTCCTTTAGAACGTCAGCCAGGGCGATCAGGCCGATGGCGCGGCCATCGAAAGAAACGAACATCGTCGTCTTTCCGGCTTCAGCCAGGCGCTGGAAGTCCTGTTCGAGATCACTCATATCGATCCCGTGCTTGCGCATGAGCTTCATATTGCCGACGAGCAAGGGCCGCCCCAGGTGAGAGCAGGAAATGCCGTGGCCGCTCTCCTCCTGGTAATCCTTTACGTCCGAAACCGTCAGGCCCTCTTTTCTCGCACGAAGCACTACCGCTTGAGCCAGGGGATGAATGGAGGGGTTTTCCCCGGCTGCCGCTATTTGCAAGAGCCCTTTTTCATCGTGTGGAGCAACCGCTATGATATCCGTGACTTCCGGAGCGCCTTTTGTCAGTGTTCCAGTCTTGTCGAAACCGATAGCCTGCAAGTTCGAGATAGACTCCAGCACAGCCGTCGATTTAAAGAGAATGCCGCGATTGAGGCCCACGCCGCTGCCTACCATTATGGCCGTCGGGGTCGCCAGCCCTAAAGCACAGGGGCACGCGATGACCAGGACGGCAATCGCCGCCGTGAAGGCAAAGACAAAGTCACTGTGAAGCGCGGAATACCAGACCAGGAAGGTGATCACAGCCAGGATGACAACGGAGGGAACAAAATAGTTGGAGATCGTGTCGGCCAGTCGCTGAATCGGCAGTTTGACACCCTGGGCCTCTTCCACCATCTTTACGATCCCGGCAAGGACGGTGTCTTTCCCGGTCTTGGAGGTCTTCACCTTGATGCTTCCGGATTTATTGATAGTCGCCCCGATGACTGCGTCACCCGGCCCCTTTTCCACCGGAATGGGCTCTCCCGTCAGCATGGATTCATCGATATCGGCCTGTCCTTCCGTGATCTCACCGTCCACTGGGATTCTCTCTCCAGGCTTGACCAGAACGATGTCCCCGATTCTGACTTCAGAAGCCGCTACCTCCCGTTCCTCGCCATCGACGAGGAGGCGCGCCTTGTCCGCCTGCAGCTCCAGAAGCCGCTTGAGGGCCTGCCCCGCCCTGCCCTTCGCCTTGGCCTCCAGGTATTTCCCAAACCGCACAAAGGTGATCAGAACGGCCGAGGCATCGAAGAAAGTCGGCCCTTCGAAAAATATCCGCGGAAAGGTCGTCAATACACTATAGCCGTAAGCCGCCGTGATTCCCATGGCTACCAGGACATCCATATTGGCCGATTTATTCTTCAGGGAATGATACGCCCCCCGATAGAAAGTCCAACCGGCGGTGAACTGTACGATCGTGGCCATGACGAAGGTGCTGTACATCAAAAATGGAGACATCGGCAAAAACCACATCATGGGCATGATCGGAAGCGAGAGAAGCGCACTGAAAATAAGCCAGTTGCGCTGCCTGGCGGCGGCACGGTCTTCTTCCGCGTCCTGCCTGTTCTCCAGGGGAATATAACCGGCGTCTCTCACCTGGCTGAAGATCTTTTTCAAATCCACCACTTGCGGATCATAATCAACCGTCACCATCTCGTTGGCAAAGTTCACCATGGCACTGTGTACACCGGGGGTCTCTTTGAGCTTGTTCTCAATGGTCAAAGCACATCTGCCACAGGTCATCCCGCTCACTTTGAACTGCTGTTTGCCCTCTTCACCAATAGCAGCGTCCTCACTTCGAGCCCCATAGCCCAAGTCCTCGATCCTGGCCAGTATCTCCTTTTCAGTAACAATGGAGGGATCTAATTCCATGGTCAGCTTTTCTGAAGCGAAATTGACCGCGGCCGACTTCACACCCCGCACCTTCCCCATGCCCTTTTCTATGGTCAAGGCACAGTTAGCACAGGTCATACCCCTGACTTTATACTGCTTCCTCACACAGACACCGACTTCGGCACCAGCTTCGACAGCAGCCTCGGCACCAGCTCCATCAAGAAAACATTCCGCGCCTCCAGCCTCTATCGAAGCTTCTTCGGCGGGAACAGGCATGGTCGAATATCCGGCATCTTCAATCGTCCGGTTTACGTCATCCATCCCCACCCGTGCCATGTCATAAAAAAAGAAAGCCTTGCCCTCAGCCAGGGAAACCCGCACGTTTTCCATCCCCGGCAGCTTTTCGAGTGCCCGGGTCACCCGCCGCGCACAGTGCTCGCAAGTCATTCCGTAGACGGGCATTTCCGACTGCTTTAGATTTACATTTCCCTTTTCGGTTGCATCAGTCATGCTGTTGTTTCCTTGAAATCTTTTGATATATACCAACTAACCGGGCATTCAGCTTATCGATATTGTAACGTGTCTTGATACTTTCCCTCCCTGCTCGACCCATTTTTATTCGAATTTCAGGATGCTCCGCCAGGTACTCCAATGCTTCACCAAGAGCCGTAACATCCCTTTCGGGGACCAGAAGACCCGAAACACGGTTTTCCACCACTTCGGGTATTCCACTATGCCAGGTGGACACAACCGGTATCCCCATCGCCAGCGCCTCCATCAATACGACCGGAGTACCTTCCTGATCTCCTTCATCACTCGTAAAGCTCGGCGCCAGCAAGATATCCGAGCAATTGAGTATATCCACTACTTCCGGCCATTGTTTCCAGCCCACCAGCTTTATGGCATGGTCTGCACCCAAATCGGCAATGATCCGTTGAATGCGCTCTCGCAGGGGGCCATCACCCACAATAGTGTAGTCTATTCGAGGATTGGTCCTTAGCAGCATTGCGACCGCACGAACACCGTATTCAATGCCTTTCTTGGGAACCAGCCTCCCAATGGTAACAATCCGCACTCGCCCGTCATGACGAGGTTGTGAGGTAATACGTGAGAATCTGTACGGATCTATGCCAAGAGGGTGCTTGACGAGCTCCTTTTCATTGCATCCAAGCTCGATCAAGCGGGAACGCATGGTTTCACTAATGGTAATAAAAAGATCTCCCTTTTGAAATAGACGATCATAGCAATTATGACCATTTTTTTTCGGGTAGCTTGAAACGTCGTACCCATAAAACGTTGTGACCAGCTTTCCCTGAATTGCGCCAATCTCCCTCAGCATCATCCCCTTCAGGCCATTTGGCCCGAAGTGGCAATGGATGATATCGTATTGCCGCCGGTTCAGATGTGATACCGCGCCATATAACAATCTCAACGACACAGCTTCCTTCCGATACCTGAGGATGTTGCAGGAGCGCAGCAAGACTCGAGGAGCTTTTGAGCCATTGGCAAGCAGTAGATGGAATCCCTTCAAGACGCGTGAAAAATAATTCTCCGGGATATTCGGATAGTGAGCCCGATCTTGTATGCCGTGAGCTTTCACGTCAGGATGAGCCAGGCTGACAACGTCGGGCCGGTCGGCATAGATATCGACATCATGCCCTAGAGCAATGAGACCGGTTATTTGGCTCAAGATGAACGTTTGTGACAAACTGGGGAAAGTGTGGACAAGAAATGCAATTCGCATAATACCCAACCCTGAAAATAGCTTCCTGTTATTTCCTCCGTACATGGAGCAAATGCTTAATGTCGCCAATCATATGTTGTAGAGGGAAAGGCAGGTAATCCCTCCATGTCAGAGACGGCGGCGGAAGTATTTTTCCTCCTGGACGATGGAAGCTGCGATCCTCCGTTTCCTTCCGCACACGTTCAAAGACTTTCAGGTAATTTTGCACCATCTCTTGAACTTCATAGCCGCCCGAGCGGATGGCGCCATAAGCCCGAGAAGACAGCTCACGACGCAGCGCGGTATCGCCATGCAGAATCGCCAGCCGCTCGACGAACTTCTGAATATCCCCAACGGGCACCCGGAAGCCATTGATACCATCTTGCACCAACTCAGGTATCCCACTAGGAGTATCCGTTACCACGGGCACACATCCCGTCCCCATCGCTTCAAGCAGGCTAAGCGGCATTCCTTCGTATTCGGAGGTCAGGATGAATGCATCGCTCCGCGCAAGAATTTCGATCACCTGTTGATTAGATACCGTCCCGGGAAAGTGCACTATCTCCCGCGCCATCAACCCACGGCAGGCTTCCTGCAACTGCTCCCGCTCCGGCCCGCTTCCAATTATGGTAAGTTGAACCGGAATGTTATGGGCCACTGCCATCTCCACTACTTTGACGAGATCCAGGACCCGCTTCTGACGTTGCACCAGCCGGCCGGCATAAACGACCTTCAACGGCGTGTTCTTATCCGCGCATCGTTGGGGCATCCGGTCGGGCACTTGGACGCCATAGGGAATGGTCACCAGGCGGGAGGCCGGAATGGCCTCGCTTAGAGCGGCGCGCTCGGCAATCCTGGTGCTTACGGCAACGACCGCATTCCAGCAGTGAGCGAGACGTGCCGCGTGCTCGTAGTGCTGGTGGTCATCACTATGGATAATGCCCACTACGCCCACGCTCCCAGTCAATTGAGGACTAACGCAAGAGTGCCAAAAATCATAGTTGGGAACATAGATGCAAGGTGCTCTCTCTTCCAGGTAGCGGATCATCGCCCTCCAGCGAGCAGGCCAGCTTGCGTGCTTATTTACCGGCAAAAGCTCGACCGGAATATCACGTGGCAGTGGCATGGGCTTGGAGTCGAACATGTCGGGCCTGGTCAGAAGCAGATGAGACCGGATGCCAAGGGCTCCGAGACCTCGGACCAGATTGGCTGCAAAAACGTTCACACCGTTCAAGCTCCATACAGGCGAAGCCACGACTACGTTCAAAGTATCCGGTCCTTTCGTCTATCCGGCACCGGCCTTTGCCGGCCGGCTCCTGGACAGACTCCGTGCAGCAGGTCACTGCAAATTCGACCCGCCGCGCGCACTGGCACCAACAGGCGCTTCTTCAATGAAACCTCGGCAGCCAGGGACGGCGGCGGGAGCACCTTTCCTTTTGGCCGCCGGTAAGAACCGCTCGCCGCCTCTCGTGCTACTCGTTTGAACAACGTGAGGTAGCTTTGAACCATCTCTTCAGTTCGATAACCCGAGGCGCAGATGGTATCATACGCTTGCGACGCCAATCTATCTCGCAGCGCGGCATCGTAATAAAGAGCTTCCAGGCGGTCGGCAAAGGCCTGTATGTCGCCTACAGGGACACGGCAGCCATTTACAGAGTCCCGGATCAACTCCGGTACTCCACTCCGAACATCCGCCACCACGGGAACGCATCCCTGCCCCATCGCTTCCAGCAGGCTAACCGGCAATCCTTCATACTCGGAAGTCAGGATGAAGACATCACTCCGCCCAAAAACTTCAAGCACTCTCTCATTGGAGAGCGTTCCCGGAAAATTCACCACGCAGGGTCTCTCTATCTGCCGGCAGGCCTCCAGCAACTGCTTCCCATCCTCCCCACCGCCGATGATAGTAAGCTCGACCGGGACTCCACGGCAGGCCAACGCCGCGGCGATTCCAGGGAGGTCAAGAACGCGCTTCTGCTCCTGCACCAGCCGGCCGGCGTAGACGACCTTCAACGGTCTGTCTTTATCCACGCACCGCGCTTGCAATTGCGCAGCCGGCTCTATACCATAAGGAACGGTGACCACGCGGGATGCCAGGGAGGGAACAAGCTCCACGACGCGCTCCTCAATCGCGGAACTGACGGCTACGACGGCGTTCCAGTAACGGCCAAGCCTTTTTACGTGCTCATAGTGCAGTGGATCATCACTGTGGACAATGCCGACAATGTGAACACGCTTAGACAGCTTGGGGCTGACACAGGAATGGCGCCAGTCGTAGTTGGGAATGTAGATACAAGGAGCCTGGTCCTCGAGGTAGCGGATCATAACCCGCCAGCGAGCGCGCCAGGTGTCGCGCCGGCTCACGGGAAGCGCCCGTACCGGAATGTCCGGAGGATAAGGCATTGGATCAGGAGGAGCTAGATAAGGCTCGGTCATTACAATATGAGCCTGGATACCTCGACTCAACAGTCCCCGAACCAGGTTGAACGAGAACACATCCACCCCGCTCACTCTGCCCGACGTTGCGGCTAAAATCACACGATAGTCCGAAATCTCGCAATAACCCGGCACTTGTATTTCCTTGAGAGGGGGAGGAAGATTGATTCGAGGTGACACTAACACTCTATGGTTATTCTCCGATAGGCTGATAGTACGCGGTGTTTCACCGTGCAGCTTTGTCAATGAGGAGACGCCTCAACATTTCCGGAGGATTCTCTCCGATCCAGCTCAGAATATCCCGAACATCCGCCTCCGCCAATACCATGATAAATGCATCCCTGGCGTAATGTCGTGCAAGCTCGTTGTGCAGTCTATCCATCTTCTCCAGCAGCTCGTTTTTCTTTGCTCGAGGCGACGTGCCATGAACAATTGAATACGCTTCCCGGAGAGCACTGAAATAACACTGCAGAAATGGCTCTTCGGAAAGTTTCAACAACTTCCGGTACAAGTATTCCTTTAGCCTGGCTCCCGGTTCATCATCCGATGTGCTATTCCCCGGAACATGCTGTTTTGAGGGACTATCCGAGGACATGACTTCCACAAAAACCCGGCTCATTTCCTCAACAGGATTTTCGCCGGCCTCTGATATTCCATCCATTGTTTGCTGTTGGCTCCAGCCGGCGGCATCATGGATTTCCTCCCTTCGGAGCGCTTCATCCCGCCACTGCCTGATTTGACTGATGGCACTGGCAAAACGATCGCGGTTCGTTACCGTAACCCAGTCGTTGACAGGCAAAGCGAGCGTGCTCCAGGTATCTGCGATTCTTGTCAATTCGGGTGCGCTCATAGCTCTCAATGAGAATTGAAGAGGGGAATAGACGGTGTTGAACCAGATCACAATATGTCTCCGGCTGCAGTATTCCACAATATGGGGGATCTCCCGCCAGTTCCGCGGCATCAGGCAAACCGCGAGAGTCAAGGTACGTCCGTGCGCCGCACTGTACGTCATGAAATAGTCCATATTCCGCATAACCTGCTCATAGGAGGCATTCCGTCTGATTGCTTCATACGTCTCCTTGTGCAGCGAATCAACGGAGAGGATCAAATGACAGTTGAGGCTCTCCAGGACTGCTTTGACATGATCGTTGAGGATGGTCGCATTGGTCGTGATATGCACATCCAGGTTGGGATTCAGCCGATGCACCCGATCCCAGATATCATAGTTGATGCCTATAAGAAAGGGCTCGCCTCCTTGAAAATGGGCTATCGACAACGAAGGTATAAACTCCTCCAACTGCTCGACAAAGGCCATATCATACGGATTACTCATAGGGGATGGCCCTCCCCTTTTATGCTGGATAGCGGAGGAGAAGAACCCTCTGCACATCACACATTCCAGATTGCAGGTGTTGCTCAGGGAGAGCTCCATTGATTTCGGAAGCTTTGGCTCCGGCCGGGGCACAAAGTGCCGCTTGACCCTCCGGAACAGCAGCGCAGCCCATTTCCCGGCATCTTTCCCGTCGGCATAGCGATCGAAGGTGCTCTTGGCTCCAGTAAAATTCCGGCTCATGAGCTCATGAGCGCACCATGCGCAGCCCAGGGAAAGGTCGTTGCTTCGCATCGCTTCCCTGAGCTCTGCCGCCCTTGCTCCGAGCCACATGTCTCGAATGGAGTCCCTAGGGTAAGTCCCCAGAATGTGTACGGCGTTGAGTGCACAGACTGCGGCGTCCCCACCCTGGTAGAACCGTATATTGGTAAAGGGCGCATGACAGACCACGCTCCTGTCACGGCACTTTCTAACGAGATTGTATTCTTTCAGGATTTGGTGCGGGATCACTTTCTCACTCCCTCAAATACGTATCCATCGGGCTACGGGCTTACCACCGGCACTCTCTAAGATTGCCCTTTTGACTTCGAGAATAGATTTCGGGACCGTAGCCAGGACTTGAGCCGATCCATGATCGCCGGAGCTCTTCTCGCCTCTTTATGGGGCGCCGGTAAACATTTCGAGTAGAACGCCGTAAAATCTTCAAACAGACGATCAGCAATCAGGAGAGGGCCATCGGCATCTGCCGCCTCGGAATGATTCTTCGTAAAGGCAGCAAATGGAACTGCCAAAGGGCACCTTTCCTGTGCACGGGTAGTCCGGCATCGGGGCCCCGCTTGTTCCATGTAGCGCTGCGTTACATCCTGATCGAGCCCGGGCGAAGGCACAAGTACACGCCTGGCTCCGATAGTCCATTCGTTTGAAAGAGATACCTGTGGAAAGACGGTAGGCATCCGTTCCGCCAGAGGAGACCCCTCATAAACCTGGGTAGCAAAGACCAGCGTTTTGTAACCGGTTTGTATCCCGGTCCGAGCCGTAACACGGTTATGGAGACCTTCCACCTCCTGAATGAACTGCAAAGACGCCTTGTAGTCCTCCTCCGTATCGCCGGGAAAAGAAAACATAAAGCTAATCATAGGTGTTACATCGTTTTCAAAACAGGCCTCCACTATTTCCAAAGCTTTTCGGACATAGCTTTCCGCGGCGGCCTGGGAGCGCACCTTGTTCATACGCGCAAGTGTCGCCGGACTGGCGGATTCCAGACCAATTATGATCATATTGACTCCGGAATCGTGCAGGACCGGTATCAGGTCGGGCTGCAACACGTCCGCCCGGCTTTCTATGCAATAACTGAAGCGCCTACCGCGCAATATCCGGCATAGCTCCAGTGTCTCCTCTCGATTGACCCCAAAGATCGGATCAATGAAGAGAACAAACTTGTTCCGCATTGTAGCTTCAAGGTGATCCAGTTGTCGCGCCAGCCAATCGGGCGAATGCGCCCCGTAAGGACGCATGGTGTTTTCCAGGCAGTAATTGCATCGGTAGGGACACCCCCTCGAAGACATGAGGTGAGCCAAAGGGTAGCTTCCAGGATTGCGAAGGAGCCGGAAATCCAGGATGGGCAGATCCTCCGGGGACATAGTCCGAACTGGAGTGGTGCGCATCTCTCCATGATCCAGCCAGGCAAGGTTGGGGATTTCATCGGAGGGAAAAGAGCCTCCTCGATCCAAAACGCGACTGATCCGCAATGCGGCTGCTTCTCCATCGCCGCGCACAACGGCTCTGATAAAAGGATACTCCAGCAGCAAACGCCGATAGACAGTGGTGGGGAAATAGCCGCCAAAGACAATAGGAACATGTGGCAGGGCAACATGGATCTCCGAAGCCAGGGCCAGGCCATTTTCAATGTTCGACGTCTGTGAAATACCCACCCAGGCTATGTCATGCGCCCTCTCCTTCAGGTACTGAGCCACGCTTCGATAGACCGTCTCCGCGGCAGTTTGGGTAAGGCCAATGCCGAAGTCTATCTGCAAATCGATCAGTTCCACAGGCGCCTCGTGAAATGCCAGATACGATCCCAAAGCCACAATGGGCAGTGAGGGAGACGGTACAATGTTAACGAGCGAATAGTCCGGATTGGCATGTTCTCTGCCCGCAGCGATCAATACGGCTTTCTTTTTCACGAGGTTCCTTTCTTGTAGACTGATGCCGTAAATAAGGACAGTACCCAAGCACTTCGCGACTTAGGGTTTGTCCATAAGACGTCTCTTTAGAATGTCATGAAGACGACGCAGTCCGCGCTTTCCCAACCAACGGGCAGCAAGCACGGATGTCGGCAGCCGGCCTTTCCATAACAGGGACAGCTCAGTATCTTCAATGTCCCTGCTGTAGCTGCCAGGCAGAATCTGAATACCGGCAACTTCTTGAGGCGGCGGCTGCAGCTCCCCGCGCGGTCGCTTGTAGGCTCCAAGATTGGCTTCACGAAGAACGCGGCGGAATAGCTCGACGTAACTTTGAACCATGTCTTCGCTTCGATACCCGCCTTCGATCACCGTGCGGTAAGCCTGCAAGGCCATTGCCCTGCGCCGTTCGGGATCTCTTTGGAGCAGAGCCAGACGGTCGGCAAACGCATGAATCTCCCCCACGGGCACGCGATAGCCGTTGACTTCATCCCGTACCACCTGGGGAATCCCGCTGCGGATATCGGTCACCACCGGCACACAGCCATAAGCCATGGCTTCGTTGAGGGCGTTGGGCATGCCCTCGAATTCAGATGTCAGGATGTAAACATCCTGCTGTTCAAGGATCTCCAAAATCTCCGAGTGGGGAAGCACTCCCAGGAAACGCATCGCGCCGCATTCCACCAGGTGTCGAGACTCCTCCAGCAGGCGTTCCCGCCCGGAGCCGTCTCCCACCACCGTCAAAATAACCGGAATCCGGCGTTCGAGCAGTGCGGTGACTATCCGGGGCAAGTCCAGAATCCGCTTCTGGTACTGAGTCAGCACGCCATGGTAGACGATACGCAAGGGAGTGTTCTCATCTCTCCTCCTTTCCGGGAATAGCTCGGGAGCCGGCACGCCAATGGGAATGGTGGTGATCCGTTCCAACAGCGCCGGATGCCGCAGCGCGACGCGTTCGGCTATGGCTCCACTGGTGCCCACTATGGCATTCCAGTAGCGGCCCAGCCGGGATACGTGATCATAGTGCAAGGGATCGTCGCTGTGGACAATACCCACAATGCAAACCCGGTTCGACAACATGGGGCTGACGCAGGAATGGCGCCAATCGTAATTGGGGATGTAGATACAGGGTGCTCGATCCTCCAGGTAGCGAATCATGGCTCTCCAATGCCCCCCCCAACTCTCGGGTTTGCTCACGGGCAGTTCGTCTATTGGAATGTCGGAGGGCAAAGCCATGAGAGGCTCTTTGACGTTAACCAGGCTTGAATTCTGCTCGGTCAAGAGTATCCCCGCCCGAATGTGTCGGGCGAGCAAGCCCCGCACCAGGTTGGCAGAGAAAATATGGACACCGTTCATTGCCCAATAGGGCGCGGCAACAATGACCTCAAAGTCCATGGCTGTCACTCCGTCACGCTCTCACTCCCGTCTTCCATTGCTCCACAATCATCCGTGCTCTCGATCAGTTGCCGTCCCGGCTCTTCATCCATCCAGCAAATACTCGCCGGCGTAATCAGCATAAAGAGGGTTATCTCTCAGGATCGTTCCCTTTTCCTTGAAGGCATCCAGGTATCCAACCGGAAGGCTATCCTGCATCTTCCGTTGCGTGAAAAGCCGATCCAGTACTTTGATTGGCCGACGGAGCCGGTTTGGCCGGACACACCGGCGGCTGTACTCGACATATAGTCTGTCAACCCACCTGTCGCTGAGTATCCTGGCTGGAAAAGTGAGCAACATTCTCGATATCTTCGGATACCAATACAGCTCGTGAGGACTCAAGGATGCGTTGAGACGCCCGGGGTCGATGTCATGGTGATCCAGACCCAGTCGTTCTTCAAGCAGGGCAATGAAGCCCCTTCGGTTATCCCTCAACAGTTCATAAGGGAGCAAAATAACATTGGCTTCCCCAAAAGCCGCAGAGTAAAGGCGGACGAGATGGTTGATGTCCAATGCTTGCAGAAGTAACGGACGAACTATCCCGGTGTACTGAGCAAATGTCCAATCCCCTCCAAATTTTACATATTCGGAATAGCCGGATCGGATGAAGCCTTGGTAGCCCCGTGTCACGATGAGCACTCGAGCGGCAGGGAAAATATTAGACAGTGTCTGGCATATTCTGACTTGACGCCGGGCCAGTTCAGTATCTGAGCGACATCCTTCCTGCTTGAGCTCCAGAGCGTGGGAGCCTTTTGTGGCACGCCATCCTATCACAAGACCTTCTGCGCTTGTCACATAGTACCTGGAAACGCAGTCCGGGTCTCTGTCAGCCGAGATCTCACCGACACTGCAAAAACCGGCAATGCCTTCCGGTTCGTAAAGGAGCTGTGGATGCTCCCGAAACCATTTCTGAAGGAAGGTCGATCCTGCCTTGGCAAAACCGACGTGCACAAGATGTTTGCTCATGGATTTTTCTCCCTGTCGGGCCCGATTACCGACGAGACATGCAAAGGTGATTGACCAAAAGACAAAGAAGTGCCGCTCGAAATATATTGCCGGCAGCGAATCAGAACTTCCAGGTAGAAGGCAGCAGTCAGTTCCGGGGCGCCGTCATCGAACACCCCATGGAGATCGTTGCAATAGGGAAATGGCAGCCATCCCTGCTCGTGCATTTCGTTGAACGCCACGTAACGCACGGCCTTGTTCAGAGGCTCGCTGCCCCAGCACCCGAAATAGATCATTGTCAGAGCGGCCATCGCCGTATTGAACGGACCTTCCACCTCTCCGTCCGGCTTCTGTCGCCTGGTGATACCGGATACGATCTTGTCCGTGAGACATCCAAGCTGACCGGCACCGGCGGCATGGAGCCGCGCCACATGAAAACAGGCGGCAGACGGAGTATCGTAATACTGGAGCGGCATGTTGTCCTTTTCGATATGCTGGATCAACGCTTTGAGATATCCCTCGGTTCCGGCGTGAATTCCCAGGAAGAGCAACGCGTTGGCCGCAACGGCCGGCTCGCTGCTTTCATAGTATTCCTTGTTCATCCGCCTCAGTTGATTCTCATCGGTACCGTAACTTCTCATCCGGCGCCGACACATCTCGAAATCGCGAATCAGCCAACAGAAATTGACGGGATTTCGCAAGTGCCGTGAACGGGGAACAAGCCAGCTATAGAAATTGCCCCGTCCATCCGTGTTTGACAGGATCATGCTCACATTGCCCGGAGCCTTGTGTCCAGCCCTGCTCAATGCCGCCATGGTTACACACGTGCAATCCACGTCCGCCGGCAGGTCGACGGGCCTGTCGTAGGCCGGTACGTACCGTACTACCCCGTTCTCAATGCCCCGCTGCAAAAAACGGCATCCCTTCTCTATCATTTCGGCAACCTTGGGATGAGCGATACCGTGCAAGTGATAGATGATGGTGGCCGTGGCGAAGGAACATCGGCCAAAGTCGTACCACCCTTCATATCCTGTCGGCCCGACATAGTCCCCCACCTGGCGGCGAAAGGAGCGTAGCATCCTGAACTCGCCATCGGGTCTTTGATGTTCATACAGATAGTCTATGATCGACGATATCTTCGCGTCGAGATCCAACACACTCAGGTTCATAGCGACTCCTGCACGAAAACAAAAAAATGCGAAAGAAAAGCGTTTCGCCGAGATTCTTCAGTTCTTGGAGGTATTCGGGCGGAGCCTCGATCTCCGGATCGCACGGTGCCGGCCAAACTCGTAGCAGGCCGCGCCAAGAGCAAGAAAAAAGAAAGAAATGCCGGATTTCAGCAAAGAGTTACCCTCTTTTCGAATAGTACTTTTAAAAAGCCCAAGTCTTTCACGATTAGTCAATGGCCTGAACGGCACGATATATGAGTTGTTCTCGTTGCTGCCTCCGTAGATCAGCTTCTTCCAATAAAAGCTCGTAACACTTATGATTTCCATGTGCCGTACACAAGCATCGTGCTCATAATGCACCACCTGGCAGCCATATGAATCCACCGCGCTACGGACAAAAACAGTATCGGCGCCTCGATGTATCTCCAGGAATTGGCCCAAGCTTTCAAACAGTGTTCTACGAACCGCCATGTTGTTAGTGTATCCATAGTAAATTTCCCTGGTAATCCCGGTGAAAACGTATGAAGCCTTCGTAGCCTCGTAAGCTTCCAGCATCGAAAGGATCTGGGAATAACGGGCAAACTGCCGGCTACCGAGCACAATACCCACATCCGAATGAGACATGGCTGTCATCATTTTATCCAGCCAATCATGGGAAGGAAAACAATCCGGATCAGTAAAGACAATGATTGCCCCTCTTGCTTCTGCAATTCCACGATTGCGGGCGGCGTAGGACCCTTGTTTTTGCTCTGAAATCAGTTTGATTCGTGGATACTTCCTGACGATTTCCGCTGATCCGTCCGATGAATTATTGTCGATCATAATGATTTCATAACAAGATGCAGGGATACTTTGAGAGAGTAGGGCGCAGATACATCCTTCGATATATCTTTCGGCATTATAGAAGGGGACAACCACGGAAATATTCATGTTCATCCTTCACGAAAGTGTCTTTCAAAATGCATATCATCCTAAGACTTGCCGGGAAAAAGACTTGAAAAAACAAGCAGAGCACACCGAGTAAGGCAGCGCAGCACACGAAAGACCTCCAGCGCTCGAATGCGGATACTGGTATAAAAGAGGGCCACATGCGCCACAACCAGGAGCAGATATACCGGCCGGTGAACCGCCAGAGTCAGAGCCAGACCCAGGGGCAACCAGACTTCATACAGGTCGAAGGGAGGAATGTAGTAGCCTGGGATCAAGGGGATCGGATCGAAGGGAGCCTTCCAGGCAATCCGCAGACGTACGTAGTCAAAAGCTCCATACCCCAAAACCATGTAAAGAGGCAACGGTGCAAAGGGAAATACGGCCAGGCACAGCACGAGGAAGGCCAGAAGCTCGACCGGGAATACCACACAGGCAGCCAGCAGGCGAAGTCGGGCCGGATCCGCACTCACCGCCATGGTGGAAGCACCTGCCTTTTGGTCGTTGAGACGGTCCTGCAACTGGTGGATCAGGATGCCTCTCAATCCCACGAGGAAAGCCCATCCAACGGCAGCCGACAAGAACCCGGCAGCCTGTGGGCATCCGGCCTGGTGCAGGAAGACAAGCCCGACAAACAGGGTGGGAATTGCGTGTACTCCGGCGGCGTCAGCCAGGGCAGCCCAAACGCCACGCTCCTTCAGCCGCACGGGTGGCACACTGTAGAGGGTGGGCAGCAGGTAGTCGGCAGCAAGGGCCAGGCCAGCCGGGCTTCCCATATCCGTCACTGCCCAGGTAATGAAGCCCAGAGCCAGGAACAATCCACACCAGAACAGCCGCTGAAACGGTGAGCGTGCGGCCATTCGGTTGGGCTTGCCGGCGAGCCGGTCTTGAGCGATGTCGAAAATATCATTGAGCACGTGCCCGTAGGAAGCCACGGCGCTAAGACTGATAAGGGCGGCCAGAGTGGTAACAATGCCCTTAACCGGTGACATCGAACATGCCAGCATAACAAGGTATGCCACCGACAACAGCGGTGGAATCTTGTAGTACCACCAGTTGTCGGCTCTCGACAGCCGATGGAATGCATCCAGGCAGGCAATTCTCAAGTCTGTTTCACTCCCGATTCCCATTCGACCTCGATCTCCATCAGCCGACCGATGTGAAAGAAGTTATTATTTATCAGGTTGACTTCGCCGACTACGGTAAAAAACGTTGGGGATTCCTCCCAGCCCAATCGTGCCATGACAGTCATGGAGTTCGGATCAGCCACTATGGCCCGGATGGCGTAGACACCGCCCGACAGGGGCAAACGCGCAACGGTACAGCTCAAAGTACTCCGCCCGGTCGGCAGTTCAGTAGCATATGCGGAATCAATGGTTCCAGCGGCGGTGATGCACATCCACAGGTCGCGAGTATAGATCATGAATCCCCAACAAACAGACTCTCTGGCACAGTCGGAAAAGACCTGCAGGGTGATACGAACACCCTGACCGGTTACAATCTTTTCGCCCTGTAAGGGAACAATGTCGATTCTTTCGATAATCACCGGTGCATCACGTCGCGCGACAGATTCCGGGTGGGCCGAAGCGGCTTTGATCGCTTGTTCCTGAAGCTGAAAGTAGTAATCCACTGCTTCGACCACCGGCCCTTCAAACATGGGCCGGCCCTGCTGGATCACCAGTCCACGGCTGCATACCGTTTGCACGGCAAACGGCTCGTGGGAAACGAGTACCAGTGATCCTCCATTCTTGAGATAGGTCTGCAAGTGTTGAAAGCATTTGCGGCGGAAGGCCAGATCGCCCACGGCCAGCACTTCATCGATCAGCAGCAAATCGGGATGGACGTGTGCAGCCACCGCATACGCCAGACGCACCCACATTCCCGAGCTGTAGTGCTGTACCGGCATATCGATGAACTCCTCGAGACCGGCAAACCGAACGATTTCATCGTACAACCGGTCCATGTGGCGCCGTTCGATACCCAGAAGCGCCGCATTGACGTGGATGTTCTCACGCCCGGTGAGCACAGGGCTGAAGCCCGCACCCAATTCGATCATCGCCCCTACCCGGCCGCGCACCGTGATGCGTCCCTCATCCGGCTTGCCAAGTCCGTAGAGCAGCTTGAGCAGGGTGCTCTTGCCTGCGCCGTTAGGGCCAAGGACCGCCAGGGCTTCACCGCGCCGCAGCTCAAACGAGATGTCTCGCAGCGCCCAGAACTCCTGCGGCCGCAATGTGGCCGGCACATCGACCCACGGCAGCAGCTCCCGCGCTATGTCCTGTATTCCGTACCACAGAGAGCGCTTCAGACCCTTGCAATACTTCTTGGCCAGGCATTCAACCCGCACCGGTGTGTTATCCGACATCTACAATTCCTACCTTGTCGTCATGCGCATGATCAGGTGGGGCATTGCCAACCGGAACAAGATCCAGGCTACGATAAACAGCGGTATTGTAAGGAAGACCGCGATCCAGAATCCCATTGCGTGCGACGGCAAACCCGTCGTCATCAGGGTGCGCGTTGTGACCAACAGTGGAGTAACCGGGTTGAGCGCTATAACAAAGGCAGCAGGCGTGGTGGCTGTCATGGGGTAAACCACCGGCGTGGCAAAGAACCAGAATGTGGTTATCACGCTGAGCGCGCGCGGAACATCGTGATAGAGCAGACCGAAGGGAGCCAGCAACAATCCGAGCGCCAGCCCGAATCCAACCAGGATGAATATTCCCGCAAGGGCGAGGAGAAAGGTAGCGGGAGGAGCGGTTCGAAACACAAGGAAGGCAAGTAGCAGAAAGATGATGCGAATGCCCATGTTGAGCACTATTTCCCCAAGGCCCGCCATGATGAGCGCCTCCCTCGGAAAGTTGAGCTTGCCGAGCAGCGTCTTTGAACCGTTCAACTGACTTAGCGGCATATTGAGCGCATCCACAAATACCTGCCAGAGCAGCACGCCGGTGAGTACGTAGAGCGGATAGATAATGGTGGTCACGCCGACATGCACGAGTCCCGCACTGTGGAGAAATACCCAAATCAGCGTCGTGACCAGAGGAGGAATGACAGCCCACACATAACCCAGGAGAGACTGGCGATATTGAGTGCGCACGTTGCGAAGGAACAGACGCCAGGCTAGCTCGCGTGCCGTGAACAGATCAGCCAGCATGCGAGAGAGAAACTTTCGCGGATGACACAGTTCCGAACGAGGGGTATAGGTGATCATAGAGTTAGCCATCTTCTGCTTGCTTTCTATTTTCCCGTGGACTCGATTTTTTTCGGGGAAAGCTCATTGGGCAGCGAATTATTGCTTATAAGAGAAACACTTCGATTATCTCAACAACCGACCGATGCTTAACTGTTTTATTTACAAAGCTCAACCCATAACTTAGAGACGCCAAGCCAATGCAAGTTATCAATTTTCTGACATGGTTCAAATGTGGGTGACGCTGGATCGTCATTCCCGCATGCTTTTTATATGAAAGCCCGTATGACGAAGGGGGACTTTCATCGTTCGTTGTGGCCACCATGCCACCGCCGTTAGCGGGAATGACGAGAGAGAACAGTACTGTTTACAGGGAAAAAGCGTGAGCTACTTTTGGGCTATTATAAAGGATGCCCGTCTATAACTTCCTGTAGAGTGCCGCAATTCCCTGGCCTGCCACGTCCGGAAGCACCATTTCGAGGCCTTCGTAGCGCGGCAGGATCTTACTGAAGCCGTACACCAGGTAGAGGGCTCCGCTTCGAGCTTCGGAGGCGATTATTTCTCCGTAAACGTCGTGGAGGAAAATGTAGGTATAGAAGAGATCCACATCGGTAAACCGGACGTCGAGGTCGGTGGCGATGCGGCGATAGGTTTCGGCTTCGAGGGAACTGCCGGCAAGGAGGTAGATGTTATCCGGGGGCGGGAGCAGACGGAGCTGCTGCAGCCGGCCGACGAGCCCGGCTTTGCGCGGAGCGAATTCGGCCAGAATATCCGGATCGATTTCGATGCCGATGGACTTCCTGACAAAGTAGCTCATCATCACGTTCACCCGGCCGTCGGCGCAGCCCAGGTCGGTAAAGACGGTCTTATCGGGGTGGATGAATCCAAGGGCTTGCAGCTCCTGGGCGCAGCGGGTGAATTTTCTCAGGTCCGTCGACTTCCGGTAGCCCTCGCAGCCTTCATAGCCGTATTTGCATTCTTCATAAAAGTCAGCGATAGAAAAAAGTGTTTCACTCAGAGGGTCCGTTGGCGACAACTTCAGCGTATTGTGTTTGAGCGTCTCATGCATTTTTTAACAGCCTCATGTAACAGGAAACCGGTATCCATTTCGTCTCCGGTGATGGTTTGCAGCCGTATGAGCTCTTCAGGAAGCAGTATCTTTTGAATTCCGAGGCACAGGAAATTTACACAGAGCACCGTACGGGCAAGCAAAGTGCAGCCTGTCGCTCCCAGGAAAAAACAGCCCTTTGCCGAAAGCCGCTTCTCCGGCAAGATGCCACCCAGAAGAAGGTTCATCAACAGGTAGGTGGTATTGTACCTGTTTTCGATACCGGCGCCGCAGCAGCTTCCTCCTTCGACTTCTTCGCAGTGTCTGCATGCCGCAACGACGCCCACTTCGACCATGGCCTTCCCTGAGAGCTCAATCCTTTGCCTCAGGCTCTCGAGGAGAGAGCCGACAGTAGTATCCTGCCGCAAGGCATCGCCCCAATTTCGAAAAAGATCTTGGGCCATCGCTATCTTTTCCTCGATGGTTGTACATTCCACGGCGGGCTCTACAGTTTGCATGTTTTGCCTTCTTGTGTCGGGCTTTTTAGGTAAGCTTCAGGGTCTGAGCTTCCTTGGCTCCACGCTCCAGCCCGGATTGCAGACGCCTACTTTCTTATCCCAAGCTTTTTCATTCTCGAATCGAAAGTCGATCTATTGACGCCCGCCTCCCTGGCGGCTCGGGTGATGTGCCACTTGTTCTTTTCAAGGAGGTGCATGACATAAGCCCTCTCGAGCTCGTCCCAGGTACAGCCGTCAAAGACGGATTCCATGGAAACGGGGAATTTTCCCATAGCCGCTTTTTCTTGTCCAGCCTGAAGACCCGAATTGTCCTTCAGTATTGCATTTTGCCCGCACGCAAAATGGATGCTGAGATCCTCGGAGGTAATCCGTTCTCCATCCGCAACCACGATGATGTGCTTGACGAAGTTTTCCAGCTCACGGATGTTTCCACGCCACGGGTAGCTCACCAGGTAATCCAGGGCATCCTTTGTGAACCTCTTCATGGGAATACTCATCTTGAGCGCTTCTTTCTTGACGAAATGATCGAGCAGGAGAGGGATGTCCTCCATCCTTTCCCGAAGGGATGGAACATGGATCGGGAGAACGTTCAGGCGGTAGAAGAGATCTTCCCGGAATTCCTTTGCTGCAATGGCTTCTTTGAGATCCTTGTTGGTGGCCGAAATGATCCGGACATCCACTTTTCTTGTCTTGGTGCCTCCAAGGGGTTTAACTTCGCTGTTCTGGAGGACGCGCAGGATGCGGGCCTGCAACTGGATGGGCATGTCTCCGATCTCATCGAGAAAGATCGTTCCTCCGTCACCGGCCTCGAAAAGACCTATTTTGTCCTTGATGGCCCCGGTAAAAGCGCCTTTCTGGTAGCCAAAGAGCTCGCTTTCAAGGAGAGTGTCGGGGATGGCGCTGCAGTTTTGAACGAGAAAGGGCTTGTCCTTGCGGTTGCTCATGCGGTGTATGGCTCGGGCTACCAGCTCCTTGCCGGTTCCGCTCTCACCGGTGATCAGGACGGGGAAATCGGTCCTGGCATAGTCTCCGGCCACTTTCATCAACTTGAGAAACCCCTGGCTGTTACCGATAAAGATGTCCTCACCCCGGATGGTTTCCAGAGCCTCCTTCAGCTTGAGGTTTTCTTTCACCTGGTCCGAATAGGCCAGGGAATTGGCCAAAGCGATGGAGCCAATATCTATGAGACCCTGCAGGAGCTCCAGGTAATCCTTGTTCAGATTGAGACGGTTGCCGCCGGCGCTGGTGTCGATGATTTGAATGGCGCCATAGACCTTCCCACTTTTGAGTAAGAGCGGGAAGCACAGGATGAGCTTGCTCTTTACGATCAGTCCCTCTTCTATCTCTTTGAAATGACGGTTGTCCTTCCCGGGCTCGGCGATGGTCATCTCGGCGTTCTCGATCACCCAGCCCACGACGCTCGGATGGCTTACGGGGATGGTAACTCCTCTGATCTGCTCGCTCTGGCTTCCCATTGCCTCGATGCACTGATACCCATCTTCCCTCTTTACCCAGAGGGAGCCTCGCTCTACGTTCTGAAGCTCGAGAAGCGCCATGAGAAACTTGCGCTGCAGCTTTTCCGGGTCCAATTCTTCCGACAGGGACTTGTAAAAGCTGAACGATGCGCGCCCCATATGTCTGACTCCCATCTCTTTTTCGCTCTTCCCGTTCATCGTGTGGACTCTGCCTCTCCTTTTCCCGCGATGAATCCGCTTGACGCTCATCGCCCGGTAAAATATTTTCCTCAGGTGGAAAAGCCGGACCGCAACCGCTTCGGCACTCACCATGTTTTCCCTGGCGGCACAGCGCTGTACGGGCGCACCCGTGACTGATGCAGTAATGATGTCCGTCGCTTCCCGATGTGAGGGACATCTCGATAAGTATCCTTGCCAATGTTTGCCAAAGAGGTCAAGGTGAAAAAAAAAGAGAGCCAGTCAGGAGGGGGGTGACTGGCTCTCTCGGGCTAGCAGGAAAGATGTTTTCTTTCCACTTTAAATAGTAACTCTCATGTCAAGTGGATGGAATGTAAGGGACAGGCATGTTTTCCCGTTTTCATCGAGCGCATTCCCTGATCACTTTTCCCAAAGGAGCGGTGCATACAAGATGACTGAACTGAAGACCGAAGAGAAACGAGATACGGTAACGCTCGGCCGGGAGCACTACGAACGCCTACTCATCGAGCTCGGAGAGCTCAGAAAAGTAAGCGAGTTTTTGCAGGAATATAGAACCGCCCTCGAAGCCAAAGACAGAGAGCTGAAAGAAAAAGACCGGGAGCTCGAAGAAATCAAGGAAATATTGCTCGAAACGGAATGGAAGGACTACGAACTGGAACAAACCCAGAAGCGGCTCCGCGAGCTGGAAACCGAGATGGAGCTCCTGAAGCTGGACCGGCCATGGTGGAAGCTCTTGCTTGACTCGAGGAAGTGACAGCCCGTGGGAGGGATGAGACAGCGCGGATACATGGGGCAAGGAAGTCGGCGGATTCCAACCTGCCGGAGGAGCCGGGCAAAACGCAGAGAGCACAGAGGAATAGAGGACGCAGAGATCTTGTTAACTTTTTTTGGCATTTTTCTTTTCTCCGCGTTCTTTGCTCCTCTGTGCTCTCTGCGTTTTGCTCGTTCTACCCGCGCCTGCTAGACGCCGCCCGAGCCCAACGCAAAGCCCAGCTCGAACGCACGGCGATTGATATCGAGAAGTCGCGCGGGGATTATCCTTTTGAGGGCTTCCTGCCAGCTCTTGCCGGTAATGGGCAGACTGCCGGTCCCGGCCAGAACGCCCACGGTCACGATGTTTGCAGCTTTGTCCGAGCCAGCTTTCCGAGCCAGAGCCAGGGCGTCCACGCGCACGAGGCGGGCCACTTTCTCTTCGATCAACTTGTAGAGGGCTTCCAGCTCCGGGTACGTGGTCTGTCCGATGGCCACGGTAAAGGGGACGATGGGAAGGGTGCTTGTAATCACCAGGCTTCGTGCGTGGCATTTGGGCAAGGCGCGCGCGGCCTCGAGGGGCTCGAAGGCCATCAGAATATCCGCTTCGCCGTCGGCGATGGTGGGACTGAAGACCTTGCCCACAACGACGGAAGATTCCACCACACCTCCCCTTTGCGCCATCCCGTGGATTTCGCTCATGGCGGCGGGAAGCCCCTCTTCCATGGCAGCTTCCCCCACGAGGCGCGTCGCAAGAAGAGTTCCCTGCCCGCCCACACCTGTAAAAAATATCCGCATGGCTACTGGAGCCTCCTTTTCGTTGGACATCATTGCTTGCCTCCCTCTGCATCCAGACGCCCGGGCTTGACGGACTTGCAGATCTGAGCACACACGCTGCAGCCGCTGCAAAGCAGGGGATCTATGCTGACGCAGGCCTCGGGGCTTTCCGGCGTCCCTTCCCATACAAAGGCTGGGCATCCCAGTTCGTCCAGGCAGCGCCTGCACAGGTCGCACGTGGCGGCGTCCACTTCGAAGACCACTTTCTGCTTCTTGCGCAGCATCCGGTTTTCAAAAAGAGGGCACGGACTCTTGGAAATGAGCACGGATACTCCGGGCTCTTTCATCTTCTCTCTCAGGTCTTGCAAAACTTCCTGCGTTTTCTTCACCTGCAGCGGATTTACCGTGAAGACCCGCTCAACCCCACAGCCCCGAATGACTTGCTCCAGGTTGACTTTGGGCTGGATCTTCCCTTGGGGTGTCAGCTCGATACCGGGATTGGGCTGGTGGCCTGTCATGGCCGTGGTTCCGTTATCCACGACGACCAGCAGGATGCGGTGATCGTGGGTAACCGCGTTGATGAGTCCAGGGATGCCCGCATGAAAGAAGGTCGAGTCCCCGATAAATGCCACCACCGGCCGATCCAGCACCTTGCTGAAGCCTCCCGCCGTGGAAACGCCCGATCCCATGCAGATGAGGAAATCCGCCATGCGGAGGGGAGGCAGCAGGCCCAGGGTGTAGCATCCGATATCGGTGGGATAGACGGCGTCCTCGCCGAAGACCTTGCGCACCGAGTAGTAGGTAGCCCGATGCGGACAGCCGGGACAGAGGTTGGGCGGCCGTTGCGGAAGCTCGGGAACGGTAAAGATCTCGGGCGGCCGGTATTCGATACCGAAAAAAGTGCTCATGGCCCGCTTCACCTTGACCGGATCCAGTTCGAAAGCCCTCGGAATCAGCTCTTCTCCCTTTCCTCCTATGACGACGGAAAGCCCCGCTTCCTGAGCCGTCACCCTGGCGGCTTCCTCGATGAAGGGCTCCAGCTCTTCCACGACGAGGACCTTTTCGACCCCCCGCAAGAAATCCCGGATCAGCGCTTTGGGGTGGGGGAAGGTGAAGCCCAGCTTGAGAACCTTCACCCGGTCTTCCATTCCCAGATCTTTCACTGCGTCACGAACATAGAGGTAGGAGGCTCCACTGGTAATCACGCCCCACTTTCCCTGGCCGACGACGAAGTTGAGGGGGCTCTTCTCCGCTTCTTCCTGAAGCTTTGCAACCTTGGCGAGAAGAGCGAGGCGCAGCTTACGCCCGACCATGGGAACCACCACCAGGTTGAACGGGTCTTTATTGAACGCACCCGACGGAGAATCTACCGGGAGATCTCCGAGCCCCACCGGGCCGCGACAATGGTTTACCCGCGTGGTCGTCCGCAAGATACAGGGTATCCCATGCCTTTCCGAAAGATCGAGAGCCGCGAGAGTCATGAGCCTCGCTTCTTCCGGTGTGGACGGCTCCAGCATGGGCACATGGGCCATCTTGGCATAATACCTGTTGTCCTGCTCGTTCTGGCTGGAATGGAGCGAAGGGTCATCCGCCGACACGATCACCATTCCGGCCTTGACCCCTACATAGGCTAACGTCATGAAGGCATCCGCCGCGACGTTCAGCCCCACGTGCTTCATGGCGCAAAGACTTCTCACTCCGGAAACCGCGGCTGCGCAAGCCGTTTCCATGGACACCTTTTCGTTTACGGAATATTCCACGTAAACTCCCGCCTCCCGGCCCAACTGGGAGAAACGGTCGATGATCTCGGAAGAGGGCGTCCCGGGATAGGCAGCGACAAACCGCACATTGCCCTCCAGCGCGCCGCGCACAATGGCCTCATTGCCCAGAAGCAGACTCTTCCTCTCACTTCCGGGCGCCAACAATTCATGCATTTGAACCTCCAAACTCCTGAAGATCAGAACCTGAGACATGGTTCGTGCCTGCTTTGCAGTTTTGAGCCATAAAGGACAAAAGGGACTAAAGGGACTAAAGGGACAAAAAGGTCATGAAAGACGCGATTGGGAATGGGTTGTTTCCGGTGCAATGCTTTATTCTTCACGTGCTTTACGTCCGTCCCGTCGGATCGGCGGCCTCCCCGCTCCCTGGACGAAGCCCGCAGCTCGGGCGGTGGGTGATTGCCCGGAGCTTCGCTGCAAAGAATTGCGGGCTATGGAGTGCCGTGCAAATCAGCGTCACACGGGATCACATAAGGCTCAGAATCTCCTCGGGCTTTGCGACAAGAACCTTGGCGCCGGCAGCCAGGAGCTCATCCGCTTTGCGGAAGCCCCATAGAGCGCCGACGGCGTACATGCCGGCTCCGTTGGCTGTCAGCATGTCGGTTGCACTGTCCCCGACGTAGAGAAATTCCGCCGGCGGGAGGCCAAGACGACGTGCTATTTGCAGAGCGCCCGCAGGGTCCGGCTTCCTCGGCATGAGAGGGCTTTCGCCGGCCACTGCTTCAAAATGCCATCGAGTCAGGAGCTCTGCAACCATCACTTTCGCAAGCTCATCGGGCTTGTTGGAAAGCACGGCCATTTTTATGCCCCTACCGACCAGGCCATCCAGAAGCTCCTCGATGCCTTCGTAGGGCCGGCTCTTGTCTTTCCACCGCCTGGCATATTCTTCCCGCATGGACGACAGGCTTCCGGTTACAAAGGCCTCATCCCCGCGCTGCTTCTCCGGAAGGGCGCGGCGGACAAGATTATCCATACCATTACCCACGAAGTATTTGTAGGCTTCCACCTCGTGTACCGGCAGGCTGCATTGCTCCAGTACACTGTTCATGGCCTCCGCCAGATCCTCGATGGTATCCACCAGAGTCCCGTCAAGATCGAAAACAACCGCTCGAAATTTCATGGAAAGCCTCGCCCTGCCATGTGCCGTGCATTGTCATGCTCGCCCGTACGCCGTCCTGAGGGCGTCATGGACGGCCGGAGCATACCTTCGCTCCAGCTCCTCGGCCACCCTTTCCCAGAAGGCCGCGTTTCCATTTTCCCGGCCCAGGATCTTAACGCCGGCATGTAAGTATCGTTTATCATCATCCCATCTATACCAGCAAATTTCAACACGAGTCTTGACGAGCTCATCGCGGAAGGGAACCGACAATTCGAAGGCCGCGGCTTGATTGTCGATAAACAGATGATAGCGTCCCATCTGCCGGCGTTCGAGACAGAGCTGCGCTCCACTGCGGGATACGTCGCACATGCTGACTGGAATGGTTTGTCCTATATCGGAAAAAGAGCACCTTAGCGAAGCTCGAAGATCGACGGCACGCCTTTCGTGATGTCTTCGCTCTCCAAAAAGCCACATGACCATGTCCCCTCCGTACCAGATATCCATAATCAGCCTCTCCGCTACGGGGCAGGAGATGGCTTGGACGGCTACAATGCCCCGGCGCCGGGATATCTTCAAGGACGCTCGGAGCACTCCGCCAAACTAGCATGAGCCGGGATGATCTTCAAGGAAAGAACGTGATCAATTTCACTAATTCTTCTCACCTCTACCGAAAGATGAGCTTCTCACGTACTGGAGCCCGTCAGTTTTTTCCGCGCCCCTTTCGCTCCTTTAGCTCCTTTCATCACTCGACTATCGCAAGGGGAGCCGGGATATTATAATTTGTCTTCTCCATACTTATGGTAGAATAGGGTTCCGGGAAGGCTCTGGAAATGTTCCACTGATTGAAGGCGCTCAACATACTGGGCGCTTCGGCTTTCGCCGCCGTACACGGTGCCGAAGTCTTTTTATCCAATCCCATATAATTTCGATATCCAGACACGTACCACGCGACTGGAAGGTAGGGCCGACATGGAGAACAGCCAAGTGAGAATCCTGCTCATCGAGGACGACGAAGATGACTATGTCCTGGTTCAAAGTCTGCTGCTGCAGATAGCCTCCGGGCAGTACGAGCTTGACTGGGTGGCCAACTGGGGGGCAGCCCTCGAGAAGATCGATCACGGGTGGCACGATGTTTATCTTCTCGACTATTCCCTCGGAGAGCACAATGGACTGGAGCTTCTGCGGCAGCTCACGGCCAAAGGCTGCCGATCCCCCATTATCTTTCTTACCGGCCAGGGAGACTACCAGGTGGACGTCGAGGCCATGAAAGGCGGAGCGGCGGACTATCTGCTCAAGGCGCAGCTCAATGCCCCACTCCTGGAGCGTTCCATCCGCTACTCCATCGAGCACAAAAGATCCGAGGAGTCCCTGCGGCGGCTCAACCGCACACTGAGAACCCTCAGCGAGTGCAATCAGTCGGTCGTGCACGCCGCGGATGAATCCGATCTGCTCCACAAGATATGCCGCATCATTGTGGAAATCGGGGGACATCGGATGGCGTGGGTGAGCCTTACCGGTCAGGATGATGAGCAGGGCCTGCGATCCGCGGCCGCAATGGCGTATGAAAATGGGTATCTCGATACCGCGGGCATCAGCGGGATACACCCCGACAGGACAATGGAGCCGGTGGGCAGGGCACTTCGGACGGGCAGGCCTTCGATTGCACGCAACATTCTGCGGAACCCCGATTTTGCCCCGTGGCGGGACGAGGCCCTGAAAGGGGGATATGCTTCCTGCATCGCACTCCCCCTCACCGCCGGCGGCAAGACTTTTGGCTCACTCAACATCCACGCCAGGGAGCCCGACGCTTTTGACGAGGAAGAAGTGAATCTGCTGGCGGAGCTGACGGACGATCTAGCCTACGGCATGATGGCGCTGCGCACGCGGGAAGAACGGGATCGGGCGAAGGATGATTTGCAGAGACAGTTGGATTTCTTGCAGCACCTTATCGATACAATACCCAATCCCATTTTCTACAAGGACATGAACGGCCTTTACCAGGGATGCAACAGAGCTTTCGAGTATTACCTGGGTCTGACGAAAGGACAGATCATCGGGAAGACCGTGTACGACATAGCTCCCAAGGCAATCGCGGATGAATCTCGAGAAATGGATCAGGCGTTGCTGACGCACCCCGGGGTCCAGGTCTATGAGTCCGGCGTTTTTCATGCGGATGGGACAAGACGCGATGTCATCTTCAACAGAGCAGCCACCCTCAACCCGGACGGAACCGCCGCCGGACTGGTGGGAGTGATCATCGATATCACGGACCGCAAGCGCGCGGAACAGGCTTTGCGGGAGTCGGAAGAGCTCCACCGCATTACCCTCGGTAACATTTCGGACACTGTTTTCATCACCGATGATTCCGGGGCTTTTGTCTATATCTGTTCGAACATCAGGGCCATTTTCGGCTTTTCCGCACAAGAGGTGCTGGAGATGGGGAATGTGTCCCGATTGATCGGCCAGGACATAGTGGACCTTCATGAGCTGGAGGTCTTGGGCGAAATTCGAAACACCGAGCGTGAAGTCTTGGACAGCGCGTGCAAAAAGCATATCCTTCTGATAAACGTCAAACGAGTCAACATCAAGAACGGGACGGTGCTCTACACCTGTCATGATATCACGGAGCGGCGGCAGCTCGAGGAAGAGCAGGTTCGTTTGGCGACCGCCTTCAACCAGGTGGCGGAAGAGATTCTCGTGGCCGATACGGACTGGAAGATCCAGTGTGTAAACAGAGCTTATGAAAAGGTCAGCGGCTTTAAACGTGAGGAAGTGATCGGCCGCCAACCCCGTATCTTCAATTGCACACGGCAAGGCGTAGAACCGGCCAGGGCCATTCAAGAGACTCTGTCCTGCGGGAGCGTGTGGCGAGGCCATCTATCCATCGACAAGAAGGACGGGACCCCTTACGAGGTGGAAGCGACCGTTTCTCCGGTCCGTGACAGCCTCGGTAACATCATCAACTTCGTCATTGTGAAGAGGGACGTGACTCACGAGATCGAGCTCGAGAACCAGCTCCGCCAGATGCAAAAGGCGGAAGCCCTCGGAACGCTGGCCGGCGGGATCGCCCACGACTTCAACAATATCCTGGGCATCATCCTGGGCTTCACGGAGCTTGCCATGCTGCACGCGGATCAGGAAGGACCGGTCCTCGGCTACCTGGAACAGGCCTTTAAAGCCGGCCACCGCGCCCGTGACCTGGTGGCCCAGATCCTCGCCTTCAGCCGTCATTGCAAGCAGGAGCGAAAACCTCTGCAATTCGCCCCCGTAGTCAAGGAAATACTCAAACTGCTGCGTGCTTCACTCCCTACGACCATCGAAATCCGTCAGAAGATTCTGGTGTCCGAAGGAAAGGACAGCGTTCTGGCTGACCCGACCCAGATCCATCAAGTCCTTATGAACCTTTGCACCAATGCGGCACATGCCATGAGAGACAAGGGCGGAGTTTTGGAAGTCACCCTGTCCAGCGTCTTTCTGGGAGTCGAGGAAGCCTGCCGGATCACAGGGCCGGCATCTGCCAATTACGTGTGTCTGGTGGTTGCGGATACAGGACACGGAATCGACCCGTCGATTATGGACCGTATCTTCGATCCCTATTTCACTACGAAAGGAACAGGAGAGGGAACCGGCCTTGGGCTTGCCGTGGTCCAGGGAATCGTCAAGAGCCACGGAGGCGGGATCACCGTCCAGAGCGAGGTTGGAAAGGGAACCACCTTCAAGATATTTCTGCCTCAAATGGAAAGCGGGGCCGATCTCGATAACCTGATCCCACAGTCCATGCCCAGCGGCCGCGAGACCATCCTCCTGGTGGACGACGAGGAAGCCTTGCTCAATGCCGGCAGATTGATGCTCGAGCACCTCGGCTATCAGGTGGTGACCGAAAGGGGCAGCTTCGAGGCCCTGGAAACTTTCCGGGCGCAGCCGTATGCCTTCGACCTGGTGATCACCGATCTGACCATGCCCCGGATGACCGGCATAGACCTGGCCGGAAGCCTCCTCGCAATCCGTCCCGATATCCGTATTGTCCTTTGCACCGGCTTCAGCGATACCACTACCATTGAACGGCTGAAGGCAGCAGGAATACTCGAACTGATCACTAAGCCACTCATGCTGCATGATCTTGCGGAGACCGTTCGTAAGGTATTGGACGGAGTAGACGGGAAGACGGGCCGATCCGCTTGATCCGGGACAGGCCTCACGCGAAGCTTGTGTGCTCACCGCAGAGACGCAGAGGACGCAAAGAAAACGCAGAGGGACTTTGAGATTTCCAAGAGCTTTTCTCTGCGCTTCCTCGGCGTCCTCTGCGTCTCTGCGGTGAAGAAAGCTCAGCCAGTGCCCATTCAGAGTATAAAAAGACAGGAAATATCATGAGCTCCGGGAAAATGGGGAATTTGCGCAAGCATCGGCCCTTGGGCGGTATTCGGAGTATCCTTTTCTTTCTCTTGTTGTCGGTGCTCGTTCCCGTGCTCCTTGTCCAGGCCGTGATTTCCTATGAGCGGCTCCAGGGCAGGCGCTCCGAAGAGCTGAAGGCAAACCTCGAGCTCGCCCGAGCGACGGCAAGGACGTTCGAAGGATTCATCCAGGACGTTCTGCGCCAGGAGCTCGCCATCGGCATCGGTCTCATATCATCCGAGTCTTTGACTGCCGAGGAAGTAAATCGGGTACTCGAAACAAGCAAGGCCGAGTACGCGGCTGTTCGAAACTTCGCCTGGGCGGATAATCGAGGCCGCTTCACGGCGTCGAGCAACCACAATGCCATCGGCGTGGACATCAGCGACCGGTCCTATTTTCAGGAGATTCTCGAGGGACGGGACTGGGCCGTAAGTGACCTGATCCAGTCAAAGGTGGATGGAAGCCCGATTTTCACCATAAGCAGGGCGATCCGTAACAGGGAAGGCATACTGTCGGGCATTCTGACCGCCGCCGTGGAGCCGGAGCATCTTGCGGATGTACTGACCTTCGAAAGGCCGGACGCGGGTGCGGTGATCATGCTGGATAGAAACGGCATGGGAGTTTTTCGTTGCCCTGAAGTCGAATGGAACTGGGCGGAGCGCAGTCTTCTGGAAGCCTATCCCGTACTCACGGAAGCCCTGGCCGGCAGGGAAATGGCCGGAACAACCCTCTTAGGACTGGATGGGCGGAAAAGGATGGCTGTCCTTGTTCCGGTTCATTCCGTAGGTTGGGCCGCCGGTGCCAGCCGCCCCGAGAAAGAGGTGTTCGCACCCATCATTTTGGGACTCTACCGCCACGCGAGCCTTTCTCTCTCTCTCGCTTTCGCATCCCTCGTGGCCGCGGTGGTCATTTCCCGCAGAATAACACGTCCCCTGAAGAAGCTGCAGGAGCACGCCCTTGCCCTCGGACAGGGGAAGCTCGGGCCTGAGATCGAGATCGACGGCCCGGTCGAGCTTCGGGATCTTTCCATTGCCTTCAAGGCCATGACGAAGAGCATCGCTTCACGTGAAGAAGACCTTCTCAAGATGCAGGCTCAGTTGGAAATACGCGTCCAGGAGCGTACAGGAGAGCTGGAAGACGCGATGTATGCCCTGAAGGCCGAGATCCTGGAGAGAAGGAAAGCCGAGGAAGCGGTGCGTCGGGAGAGGGACTTCAACGAGAGTCTGATCAAGACGGCTCAGGCCATCATTCTGGTTCTCGATACGGAAGGGCGGATTATTCACTTCAATCGCTATACCGAGGAGACTTCAGGCTATCGGCTGGAGGAAGTGAGAGGCAAGGACTGGTTTTCGGTTTTCCTGCCCGGAGACGGCGAGCAGCATCGCCTCCGGACGGTATTTCAGAGAGCAGTGGATCATATCGACAAACGAGGGAGCATTTGTCCCATTGTTACCAAGGACGGACGCAAACGAGAGATAGACTGGTACAGCAGGACACTGAAGGACTCTTCCGGATATACCATGGGGGTCCTCTCCATCGGCCAGGACATTACCGAGCGCGAAGCCGCGCAGAACGCCCTTCAGGAATCCGAGCACCAGCTTCGGCTTCTGTCCGCCAGGCTTCTGCACGCTCAGGAGGAAGAAAGGAAGCGGATCTCTCGTGAGATCCACGACAGTATCGGAGCATCCCTGGGCGCTATCAAAATCAGCCTTACAAACGTGCGCAACCAGGTGAGACAAGGCGTAGCAACCGCCGAAACCCTTGAAATCCCTCTCTCGTGGGCTCAACATGCTATTGAAGAAGTGCGACGCATCATGACCGATCTGCGCCCCTCCATCCTGGACGATCTGGGACTTATCGCAACCATCAACTGGTTCTGCAAGCAGTTTCAAACCACCTGCACGGGGATGAATCTCGAAAAGAAAATCGACATACCGGAATCCGAGATTCCCGAGGCTTTGAAGATCGTCATCTTCAGGGTCTTGCAGGAAGCCCTTCACAATATCTCCAAATACAGTCGCGCGGAACAGGTGCGTCTCTTTCTGGTAAAAAAAGACAGCCTCATCGAATTGACCGTGGAAGACAACGGCACCGGCTTCGACCTCGACACCGTCCTGGAAAGAACCCACCGCAACGGAAATCTGGGACTTACCAGCATGAAAGAACGAACGGAGCTTTCAGGCGGGACATTCTGGATTGAATCGATCCCGAGCACCGGAACGACTATCCGGGCTTCCTGGCCGTGCACTTAGGCCTGTCGGAGAGATCAGACATGTCATGTGCCAGCGTGAAATTTAAGCCACGAAACACACGAAAAAGACATGGGTGCAGCTTTCTTGAAGCGAAGGCGTCGTAGATACAAGGGGAGAGGCCTGCTTGACAATGCTAACGCCACACGTTAGCATTCTTCGATGATAAAGACGTTCAAATGCAAAGATACGGAGAAGATTTTCCTTGGCTACCATTCCGCCAAACTCCCGAGCGAAATCCAGCGGACGGCGCTACGAAAGCTCACTCAGATTCACGGGGCGGCAAGTCTGGAATTTCTTCGCGCTCCGCCCGCAAACCGACTTGAAAAGCTCGGTGGTGACAGACTCGGCCAATGGAGCATTCGGATTAATGATCAATGGCGGATTTGCTTCAAGTGGGATGACGGTAATGCACATGACGTTGAAATTGTCGATTATCACTAAAAAGGAAAGAGAAGATGAAACGAGATATGCCCCCTGTGCATCCAGGAGAAATCCTGCTTGAGGACTTCCTCAAGCCCATGGGAATCACGCAGTACCGGCTTGCCAAGGCTATTGGAGTCCCGCAGCGGCGGATCGGGGAAATCGTGGCGGGAAAGCGCTCCATCACGGCCGATACAGCGTTGCGGCTGGCAAGATTTTTTGGGACCGACGCTCAGAGCTGGATGAACCTGCAAGCCCACTATGACCTTTTGGTTGCGGAAGATAAGCTCTCCGAAACAATTGAGAAGGAGGTTCAGATCCATGCTGCCGCCAACGCGTAATACCCTGATAAGCCGAATCATGAAAATCAGGTCCATCACATAAATCACAGTTCAGACAATGAGCGATTGGCCGAAGCGATGAGCAAAGCCGGAAAACAGATGTGTGCATGTAGTAGCGGTCAGGGGAAGCAGGAATTCTTCAATCTGAGGGCTTCCTGGTAAACCATTCGGCGAGGCAATCGATGCCGGCGGGATATTTGGTCGGCGGCTTCCTTGACCGTCATTTGCATGTCATGGAGAAGGCTACGAAGCTCTTCCTGCCAACTGATCGCCGTCTCCGCAGCTTGCGATTCGCCGGAGGCTGCATCCCATTCTTCGTCCGTGGCATCTTCCATTGACGGGAGCTCGTCGGCCGCAGCGACAACCAGGGTGAGCTCGCCTCTTGCTTCCAGGGCGAAGTGGCTCTGAGCTTCCGTAACCGTCCCACGAAAGGTTTCTTCATAGAGCTTGGTAAGCTCTCTTGCCACCGCAATGCGCCGGTTTCCCCAGGAAGCTAGAATGTCCCTCAATGTGGGCTGCAGGCGTTGCGGCGATTCGTACAGGATGAGGGTCATGGGAAGGAAGGCATATAACGCGAAAAAGCGGCGGCGGGTCTTGCCACGGCTTGGAGGAAAGCCGAGAAAGGCGAAAGGGTGCGTGGGGAGGCCTGATGCCACCAGGGCGGTGATGAGGGCGGTCGGGCCGGGAATGACCGTGACTGGCAGCTCCGCTTCCAGGGCCTGGTGTATCAGAAGGGCTCCGGGATCGGAAATTCCGGGAGTGCCGGCATCGGTCACAAGGGCGATGTCCTGTCCCTCCTCGATCTTTCGAAGCAGCTCGGAGCCGCGCCGGTCCTGGCTGTGGCTGTGGTAGCTCACCAGAGGCTTGTGAATGTCGTAGTAGCTTAGAAGCTTTCTCGTGTGGCGGGTATCTTCGGCAGCAATGATATGAACCGAGCGTAGAGTCTCGAGCGCCCTCAGGGTGATATCCGCGAGATTCCCTATGGGGGTTGCCACCACGTAAAGGGTGCCGGATTCCCGTGATTGATCTGTTTTATTCGCAGGCTTCAAAGGCATTGATGATCCAGGTCACTTCAGGTTTTTCACCCTCCCAGGCGATGGCAATCACGTCGAAGCGGGCGGGCTCGTGCTCGAGGCGATAGCGTTTAAGATACCACTGAGCCAGCTTCGTGAGACGCCTTTGCTTTGATCGTGTAACAGATTCCTGAGCCAGACCGAAGCCGGCACCGAAACGGGATCTTACTTCGACGAACACAACGGTCTTGCCGTCACGCCCCACCAGATCGATTTCCCCGAGAGGACACCTGAAATTCCGGGCAATCACTTGCAGCCCCTGCTCCTTGAGGAATTCCATGGCATGCTCTTCGCCCCGCTTTCCCTTTTCTTGCCGCGTGGCCATGATGGGCTGTGCCTCCGTTGTCCTTACCGATAAAAACATGGGTTCAAATCGCCTTGACGAATTCCGGCGGAGCAGAGGCCCGGCTGCTAAGCGACGACCCTGCGAAAGCTTATACGGTGGAGAGGGCAAGGGCCGTGCTGTTGCAGGGCTGCGACATGTTCCGCGGTACCATAGCCCTTGTTGCGAGCGAAGCCGTATTCGGGATAGAGGTGGTGAAAGTCGGACATGAGGCGATCCCGATGGACCTTGGCGACGATAGACGCCGCGGCAACGGACAGGCTTCGCTGGTCGCCCTTCGGAATTCCTTCCTGGGAGATGGACAGGCTCAGCTTGTAGGGACCGTCTATGAGCAGGAAATCAGGAGGGCTTTGCAGGTTTTGAACGGCCAGAATCATGGCTCTGAAGGTGGCTTCAAGGATATTGATGCGATCTATTTCGGGAGCTTCCACCAGGCCGATACCCACATCGCGGGCACAGGCGAGTATTTCCGCGCAACAGGCCTCTCGCCGCGCGAGGCTGAGCTGTTTGGAATCCTTGACACCCGGCAGATCGAGACCCTCGGGTAAAACGACGGCCGCGGCCACCACGGGACCCGCCAGCGGTCCCCGCCCCACTTCATCGATTCCGGCTACCCGTTGAAAACCCCGCCCATATGCCTGCTTCTCAAAAGCCAGCATATGTCCAGGCGGGGCTTCAAAAGGCTGGGACCGCACTAACGCTTCTCTCGAATCCTGGCGGCCTTGCCGATGCGGCTGCGCAGATAGTAGAGCCGCGAACGTCTTGTACGTCCGCGTCGCAGAACTTCGATCTTGTCGATCTGAGGCGAGTGCAGGGGGAAGATACGCTCCACGCCCACACCGTAGGAAACCTTGCGAACCGTGAACGTGGCGCCCATTCTTCCCCGGTGATGGCGGATTACCACGCCTTCGAATACCTGAATACGCTCTTTGTCCCCTTCACGGATCTTCACGTGCACTTTAACCGTGTCCCCGCTCTGAAACGCAGGGATGTCGGTGCGCATTTGTTCTCTTTCGATCATCTCAAGTAGAGTCATCCCCATTTCCTGTCCTCCATTCGTCATTATCGGAGAGGCGTTGAACCGCCCTCCGTTTGAAAGTCTTTCATGATATGGACCGTTCCCTGGAAAGCAGGCGATCCATCAAGATAGCCGCCGCGCAGCGCACGGACAAGTGATTGTATCCGTTAATTCCCGGGATGGCTTCGAGCACCCCGTCGACTTCATCGAGTATGGATGGGGCAAGCCCCCAACCGGTTCCGAAGAGAAGAAGGCAAGGTGAGGGCGATGCCTCCAGTTGCTCACGGGCCTGCCGGTGAGTGAGCGCCTGTCGATAGTCCTGAGCACTGGTGGCCCAGACGGTAGGCGCCCGGCCCCATTCGTCTTCAATCTCTTTCCTGGCGGCAAAAACACTGTCCACCAGGCGCAAACGCTCCAAAGCCCGACATCTGTCGGGATGAAGCTCCCTGCCGACTCCCTCGCACCAGTGGCCGATGAGAGACTTTGCAAGCTCCTGCTGGTCTCTCAGAGGCGTCACAACGTAGCATGTCGGGATGTCATAGGTACAGGCCGAACGTGCCATATCGTGGAGATCCAGATTCGTAACGGCCGAGGCAATCACTTCACCCTTGCGGTTCAAAACCGGATGGTGCACCAGGGCCACATAGAGGGAAACTGCTTTGGTAAAACCCACGATTTATCTCTTCCCAGCCGCTTCCCGGAATTTCTCGTATTCTTCCTCTGCCGTGCGCAACAGCTTCAAATCCTCCGGAGTCAACCGCATGCGCTCCAGGAGGTCGGGGCGGCGCGATTTGGTTCTAAGCAGCGCCTGTCCTCTTCGCCAGCGTTGAATGTCCGCGTGATGGCCGGAGAGCAAAATATCGGGCACTCTTTGACCCCGGAATTCCTGAGGACGCGTGTACTGTGGGTATTCCAGCAGGGGCTCGGCAAAGGATTCCGCCTGTGCGGACGCATCGTTTCCCAAAACGCCGGGGAGCAAGCGGGTAACGGCATCGACCACAACCATGGCGGCCAGCTCGCCTCCCGTCATGATGTAATCCCCGATGGAAATCTGATCATCCGTAAAGCACTCGGCGACACGCTCATCCACTCCCTCGTAGCGCCCGCAGATCAGGATGACGCGCGGAAGCTCGCTCAGTTGCAGGGCAACCTCCTGGCGAAACAAACGGCCCTGAGGCGTGAGCAGCACAACATGCGGTGGAGGCCCTTCGCTCTTTACGGCTTCGAGTGCCGCAACGAGAGGCTCCGGTTTCATTACCATGCCTTCACCACCCCCGAAGGGACGATCATCCGTCATCTGGTGCTTGTCGACGGCATAGTCGCGGATATTGTGCATGCGTATGTGAACGAGACCCCGCTCCCGAGCCTTGCCCAGAATGCTCTCCCGCAGGGGGGAATCGAACATTCCCGGAAAGAGAGTCAGGATGTCAAAGATCATTCAATCAAGCCTTCCGGCGGATCGACCACCATAAGCCGCCGATCCAGGTCGATCTCGCGGACTATTTCCTCGACTGCCGGAATGAGTATTTCTTTGCCGTCCTCACCTTCGACCACGTAGACGTCATTGGCGCCGGCCTCGATAATCCCGCGCAAGGTTCCGACTTTCTTCCCGTCGCGGGTTTCCACGCCAAGACCGATGAGCTGATAGTGGTAATATTCTCCTTCCGACGTGGGGGGAAGGCGATCTTCCGTCAGAAGGATTTCCCAGCCCGCAAGCTTCAGGGCGGCATCCATATCGGCAAGCTCCCGAAGCTCCATTAGCAGGAATTTTCCCTGTGGTCTGAGACTTGCTATGGTGAAGGCGGCCGGCTCCCCGTCGGGTGCGGAGCGCAAAAAAAGCTTCTCCCCGGCCTTTTGAGCCGCGAGGCTTTCTCCGTAGGGGTAGACTTTCAGGGCACCTCGTATCCCGTGAGTGCGCACCACCTTTCCCACGGGAATCAGGTGAGATCCGTTCATAATCTTATTCAATGATTTCCAGAACGGCCCGTTTCCGTATTTTCGTTGAAGCGGCGCTCAGAATCGTTCGCATCGCACGGGCGGTTCGCCCTTGCTTGCCTATTACCTTACCCAAATCTTCCTTGGCTACTCGCAGCTCGATCACAGAAGTCTGCTCGCCTTCTATTTCCGAAACTTTCACCTTCTCGGGATTGTCCACCAAGGCCCGTGCCATATACTCGACCAATTCCTTCAACATGGTGACGACCTCCAGGTTTACTGCGCCGCAAAGACTTCCTCAGTCAGGAAGCCTGAGTAACAGCTTGAACACCATACTTGCGAATCAAACCACGCACCGTGTCTGTAGGTTCTGCACCCTGCTGGAGCCAATACTGAAGCCTTTCATCGTTGATGTTGACTTCAGGCGCTGCCGGCAACGGATTGTAGATCCCGATGCTTTCAATGAAACGACCATCCCGAGGCGCTTCGGACGAAGCTACCACGATCTTGTAAATCGGCCTCTTTTTTCTGCCTCGACGAGCTAAACGAATGCGTACTGACATGATGTGTGACCTACCTCCCGGTTGATAATCCATACGACTTAACTACTTCACTACCTGCCGAATAAAACGGCTTCTTTCTCACAATCCGCAACTTACATATTTCAAGCTCGACTGACGTCCTTCCCGGGACATCACCCGTAATGCAAACCCGAATGGAAATCCGCTTCGAGCTGAAGCAATGCAAAGCTTTCCCAACCGCGAGCAAATCCACGGCAACACAGTTGCGAAATGTCCTGTATACTCTATTGACGGGAAATTAAAAAGGAAAAAATGCCCTCTTCCGGCGTCCCTTGCCTTTCTTCTTCTTCGTCGCTCCTCCTCCGCCCATCATCTGACGCATCACTTTGCGAGCTTCCTCGTAGCTCTTCAAGAGACGATTGACCTCCTGAACGCTCGTGCCGCTGCCGTTGGCAATGCGCTTGCGCCGGCTCGAGTTGATGACGTCCACGTTCTTCCGCTCGATTTTCGTCATGGAATTGATAATGGCTTCCATGCGGACGAATTCCTTCTCGTCCACCTGCATCTTCTTGAGATCCTTCAGCACCCCCATGCCGGGGAGCATGCCCAGGATGCTTTCAAGGGAGCCCAGTTTTTTGATCTGGCGGAGCTGGTTACGAAAATCATCGAGGGAGAAGGTGTTTTCACGAAACTTCTGGGCCAGCTCCAGAGCTTCCTTTTCGTCGAAAGCCTGCTGCGCCTTTTCGATCATCGTCAGCACATCCCCCATTCCGAGGATGCGCGAGCTCATGCGGTCCGGGTGGAAGATTTCCAGGGCATCGAGCTTTTCGCCCATACCGATGAACTTGATGGGACAACCGGTGACGGAGCGGATGGAAAGAGCCGCGCCGCCTCGAGCGTCGCCGTCCAGCTTCGTCAGGACAACACCGCTGATCTTCAAGGTCTCATGAAAGGTGCTGGCCACCTGCACGGCGTCCTGGCCGGTCATGGAGTCCGCCACCAGAAGGATTTCGGATGGAGCCAGAATTTCTTTCAAGCGCTCCAGCTCGGCCATCAGATCCGAATCGATATGGAGGCGCCCGGCGGTATCCACAAGGAGCGTGTCGCAGTTGTGCTCTTTTGCAAAAAGAAAGGCCTGGCGGGCAATCTCTTCCGGGCGCTGCTCGACGGTGGAGGGATAGACGGGAATTTTGAGCTGATTTCCGAGAGTCGTCAACTGGTCGATGGCGGCGGGGCGGTAGACGTCGGCGGGCACGAGACAGGGCTTGCGCTTGTCCGCAGCGAGCATTCGGGCGAGCTTTGCGGTGGTTGTCGTCTTGCCCGAGCCCTGGAGCCCCACGAGCATGAAAGTGATGGGAGTCTTCCCGAGTAGGTTGAGCGGAACCGCCTGGCCGCCCATGAGCTCTGTAAGGGACTCCTGAACGATCTTGATCACCTGCTGACCCGGAGTGAGGCTTTGCATCACTTCCTGGCCGACGGCCCGCGCGGCGATTCCCGCCACGAAATCCTTGGCGACCTTAAAGTGCACGTCCGCTTCCAGAAGAGCCATTCGCACTTCTCGAAGAGCTTCCTGAATATTTTCCTCCGTCAGCTTTCCGTGCCCTCGAAGGTTTTTGAAAATCTTTTGAAACTTATCCGACAGGTTGTCAAACATGGCACTCACCGTATTGAATTGTTCCGAGCTAAGACTGTGTCTGCCGTACGACTCTCCAGAGCCATGGTGAAAAGAACCGTCCCCTCATCGCCGTTCTCGTGCATGCAGGCATGTAGTGAATTCCAGGGTACATATGTACTATCCGATGCATGCCTTTCAACGTTCGAGGGACAGACGCACAAGATCCGGCTGCTGAAATGCCCCATTTTTCCACGGTTCCAGATGCTATATACATTAGAATCTCAAGTCAAGGAAGGGTTTTGGAGATGAAGAGGAGGAATCGGAGCAGAATTACTGGAGGCTCGCGCTCCCGGGGGAGGAGAAGACACAGGGGAGTAGCACACTTGATTAAGTGCGGCTTTGCTGAAGATTCTATTCTTTGAGAGGCTTGGAAGAGTGATGAAAGAGGATGGGGAGCTTTGAGGAAAGCCGACAGGGATTGCTCCCTGCCGGCTGGTGTTTCCTGGAGCTACTTACGGCTTACTGCCTGACTATTTAATCAAGGGCACGATAAGCAGGGCTACGATGTTGACAACCTTGATCATCGGGTTGATTGCGGGGCCGGCCGTATCCTTGTATGGGTCACCTACGGTGTCGCCGGTTACTGCTGCCTTGTGAGCGTCAGAACCCTTTCCACCGTACATACCGTCTTCGATGTACTTCTTGGCATTGTCCCATGCACCACCGCCGCTTGTCATGGCGAGAGCCTGGAACAGACCGGTTACGATGCTACCGATGAGCATGCCGCCGAGGGCTTCTTTGCCCACGAGGAAGCCCAGAACGATAGGAGCGATAACGGGGATCAGAGCGGGAAGCATCATTTCCTTAATGGCGCTCTTGGTCACGATGTCAACGCACTTGCCGTATTCGGGCTTCTGTGTGTAGTCCATGATGCCGGGCATTTCACGGAACTGACGGCGAACTTCCTCAACAACACCACCAGCGGCCTTGCCAACGGCTTCCATCAGAAGCGAGCCAAAGTAGTAGGGAAGCAGACCACCGATGAAGAGGCCTACGATAACCTTGGGGTTGGACAGGTCGAACAGAACGGTGGCGCCGAAAGAACGGGAATATTCCGCAAAAAGAACCAGAGCTGCAAGACCGGCGGAGCCGATTGCATAACCCTTGGTAACTGCCTTGGTGGTGTTTCCTACTGCATCCAGAGGATCGGTAACAGCGCGTACGCTCTCGGGGAGCTCGGCCATTTCAGCAATACCACCGGCGTTGTCGGTGATGGGGCCGTAAGAGTCGATGGCTACAACGATACCGGTCATGGAAAGCATTGCAACGGCGGACAGGGCGATACCGAAAAGACCGCCACCTGCATTACCGGAGAAACCGCCACCCAACTGGTAAGCCCAGATGATAGCGCCGCAGATTACGAGTGCCGGGGGAGCTGCTGCCTGCATGCTGACGGCAAGACCGGAGATGACGTTCGTGCCGTGGCCGGTAACACTGGCCGCGCCGATACGCTTAACCGGAGCGAAGCTCTTGGAGGTGTAGTACTCGGTGATCACAACGATCAGACCGGTAAGAGCCAGACCGATAACGGCCGTCATGAACAGACCCATGGCGGTGAAAGCGGGCTCTACACCGGGGATCGCCAGGAACCACTGGGAAGCGAAGTAAATAGCGATAGCGGCGAGAATACCGGAAACCGAAAGGCCCTTGTAGAGAGCGCCCATGATGTAGCCGCTCTTGCCAAGGCGAACAAAGTAGGTACCGATGATGGAAGCAATAATGGAAATACCACCGATCAGAAGCGGAAATTCAACCCAGAGGCTGTCTGCGTTGAAAACCGTCTTTGCCAGCAGCATAGCCGCAACCAGCGTAACGGTGTAGGTTTCGTAAAGGTCGGCTGCCATACCGGCGCAGTCACCTACGTTGTCACCGACGTTATCGGCGATAACGGCTGCGTTTCTGGGATCGTCCTCGGGAATACCGGCTTCGACCTTACCAACCAGGTCCGCGCCTACGTCAGCGGCCTTGGTGTAGATGCCGCCGGCGATACGAGCGAAAACGCTCATGAGGGAGCAACCGAAGCCCAGGCCGATCAGGGCATGGAATGCGTCGTCAACGGGAGCAACGGCGCGAACGAACACGTAATAGCCCGCTACGCCAAGCAATCCGAGACCAACAACCATGATACCGGTAACCGAGCCGCCCTTGAAAGCCACGGTCAAGGCAGCCTGGATTCCCTGCTTTGCAGCTTCGGTGGTTCTTACGTTAGCCTTAACGCTAACGAGCATACCGATGTAGCCGGCCAGAGCCGAGCCACACGTACCGATCACGAAGCCGATTGCCGTGAATTTGCCAAGATAGGTCAACGCGCCGGCAAGGATAACGGCAACTATTGCAACGGTCTTGTATTCACGAGCGAGGAAAGCCATGGCGCCTTCCTTAACGGCGTCCGAAATCGCCTGCATCTTCTCGGAGCCTGCACTCTGCTTGGATACCCATGCTGCTGTGATGAGGGCGTAGACAACCCCAAGTGCACCGCACCCAAGGGCGAAAAGAATAATCTGACTTAACTTCATTTACTCCTCCTTAAAAAAATTGTTCAATTTTTCCCAAAACACACCAACCCAGGGGGCAAACCACCCCCTCCACCAACATCCGATACCTCTTCCGTCACCTCCTCTTCTGTTTGACTGACAATAATGCTCAAAAGCAGCTTCTGCTCAAAAGCAAAGCTTGACCTCTAACCGAGATACTCCCTTTCAGTAACCTGAAGGAAGAAAAAGCGAAAACAACTCCACCCGGCATTTCAAATCCCCTTCCATGTCCTGATGCTGGCCAGAGGGGGAAGAAGTACGAAAACGCCGGTAAGCTGCGATATTGTGAGAAAAAGAACTGTTTGATAAAACGTCCAGCAGTTTTGCTGCCATTCTTCGCCTTTTCGAATAAATCCGACGAATCTCGACGCAAGGGAGCGCCTGAATAGATAATTTTTTCACATGCGCGACAAAACTACTGTAGCGCATTTTATTTGTCAAGCGGAAAAGCTGTGCAATGGCGTCTTGTTTCAGAGATGCGAAGAGGAGCTTTGACGGCCACTCCGGGGCTATCAAAAAAGCTCCGCGTGAGACGGAGTTACGGGCAGCCTCTATAGCTCACCGATGCTCTCCCGGATGTTTTGCAATTCCCGCCTTACCCGATCCAGCTCGGCCAATTTTTCATATAAAACAGCCTGCCTTTCTTCGAGCTCCCGTTCTCCTTTCAACCGTTGATCCAATCCATTCTCGATGGCAGCACCGATTCCATCGACGGTTGCTTCAATCCTCCTGAGCATATCTTTTCTGAATTGCTGCTTGCCCTTGTTGAGCCGCTCCGTGAAGTGATAGCGCAGACGCCCCCCCTGCATGTCGCTCAGTTGAAGCATGTGCTCTTTTCTTTTCCTATAGATCCTGCGGTCCGCCATTTTAAAAAGGTAAGCTTTCAGCTTTTCGAAGCGGTTGGCGATGAACCCCGGTATTCTCTGCGTGAGCGAAGAATCCAGCATTTCAAGGCCGACCGGGTCTTCCCGAAGCCTGTAGAAGAAGCTCATTTCCGCCGTCCAAAGGGAGTCCGCTTCAATGGGCTCGAACGGCACGGCGAAAAGCCGGCAGGAAAATGCCAGGAGGGCATCCACGATTTCTTTGATCTTTCCGATAAAATGATCGCGGATTCCCTTGAAGCCCTTCCCCAGCGCATCCTCGACACTAGCTTGCCACGCGGTATACCCCTGTTCGACCTCACTCATAACAAAGCCTTCAAGGGCATCGTTGAGCTCCTTCAAGGAAAGGTGCTTGTGCTCGTTGTAAAAGACTTCAAACTGCTCCTCCATGCGCTGGTTGAATTCCTGCCTGAAGGATGTCAGTTGGTCATCGATCGCCGTCTTGACGAGCCGGTTGATGTCGCTGTCCAAAAGGATGTCAAAATTCTCTTTTTCTTGCAGAATCTCCTGCTTTTTCTTCTCGAAGGCCTCGAGCTTGTCTTCGAGCTCCTCGAGGGGAATGGAGAGGGACTTGATTTCGAGCTCCGATTCGAGGCGAGCCTGGGCAAGGTTTCGCATAAGGCTCTTCGCCGCGGAAAGCAGAAGGACCTTTCCTTTCTCATCCATCAGAAATCGATCCAGGACTTCAGAAAAAGCGGGAAGCCGGCTCTGCAGAAGAAGCTCTTCGGATTGTTCTTTTTTTGCACCGAGAGCGAGCTTCGCGGAAACGGGGAAGATGCGAACTTCGGTTCCCATGGCTTCCTCGATAACCCTCGAGGTAAAAGAGATCGACTCTTTGATCTCGGTTTCCGAAAGGTAATCGATCTTGTTCAAAAGAAAGAATATCCGGTGGGAATACTGCCGAACGTCCCGGAGGAAATCCAGTTCAGCCTGACTCACGGGCTGTTCCACGGAAAGCAGAAACAGAGCCGCATCGGATTTGGGCAGGTATTCGTAGGCCACGTCAGTGTTGTGCAGATACACCGAGCCTACCCCCGGCGTGTCGATGAGCCGTACACCATCTTTGAGATACGCCGACGGGAAGTTAACGAGAACTTCCCTTACATTCTTGATATTCTTGGGATTTCCCGTCTCGGTGACATACTCGGCAAGCCTTTTCGGCTCAATGAGTGCGACCTTGCCGTCGGAGAAGAAAACCTGGGTGTTCAGAAATTCCCCGTAGGTCAGAATGGTCACGATGGAAGTAAGAGGGACCACTGCCACGGGGAGGATATCGGCACCGAGCAGAGCGTTGATGAGGCAGGTCTTGCCGCGTTTGAACTGTCCCACGACCACAAGATTGAAAGTATTGGTTTCAAGCTTTTCCTTCAACTCGGAGCAATCATCCTCGCAAGCGTTTTCGATGGCCTGGATCGAGTCGATGCAAGCAAAGATTCTGTCCCTCAGTTGAGCGTAGCTCCTGATCGTTTGAGAATTGTGCATGGTTTCCTGTGAAATTGCCGGTGCTTCAGACATTGAGTCCTCCCATAAAAAAACTCCTGCCAAAAGGTTCTTTAGCAGGAGCCATCAGGCATGGATGCAGGCGGTGACTGGGGTACAGCCATACCCTTTCTTGCATTCATTTGCGAGCCTACGTATAATGAAGAAATTTGGAGATCGCAAGGAAAAACGCCCTGAAGCGGCGAGGAGAGAGAAAGACACTTCAAGAAAGAGAACAGGGGGAGCGGGAAAAAATTGAGGAATACGAAGCGAGGAACAGGAAGCGATAATTTGCGGATTTCGATGTTTGCGTCGATTTCGATGTGTTTTGTTCTAATCTGTGTGATGCATTTCCTCTGGCCGGCAGAGAGGGCAACGGCTGCCGAGGACGTTTTCGCCCCGGTTAAACAGCATCTGATGCAGGAGGGCTTTTCCCGCGCCCGGGTTGTGATGATGTATCAGCCTCAACCTGCTCCTCTCTTTAAAACCGTTGCGCAGACGCTCCACATTCGCGAAGGGCGGCTCGACTATGACCAGTTCGTGAACCCTCCCGCCCTGGCAAGGGCTCGGGAATTTCTCTCCAGGCACGGGAGTGTCTTTGCCCGGGCTGAGCAGACCTACGGAGTGGACCGCTATGTCATCGCGTCCCTGCTCCTGGTAGAAACTCAGTTCGGCCAATACACCGGCCGCACGCCGACCCTGGCGATTCTCTCGACTTTCGCTCTCATGGACCAGGAAAAATACCGGAGCAAAATTTGGACCATGCTCTCGCCCCAGGACCGGCAACGCTGGGAGCGGCAAGCATTCGAGAAAAAGCTCATGGATCGGTCCGCCTGGGCCTATCAGGAGCTTCGAGCGTTGCTTCAACTGGCGGATTCACGGACAGTACGGGTGGAATCCTGCAGAGGCTCCGTCATGGGAGCCATCGGTCTGCCGCAGTTTTTGCCCTCGAGCCTTGTACGCTTCGGAGTCGACGAAAACCAGGACGGCCGTATCGATCTATTCCTGCCCGGCGATGCCATAATGAGCGTTGGGAATTACTTGAAAGGCTACGGCTGGTGCCAGGCAAAAACGCGGGAAGAGCAGGAAGAAGTGATCTGGGGCTACAATCACAGCCGGCCCTACGTGAGGACAGTCTTGGAGATCGCTTCGCGCTTGCGTCAGCAGGCGGGATGATGAGAAGCACTTCAGCGGGGGTGTGAAAAGGAAGGCCGGGCCGGCAGAATGAACTGCGTGCAAATCAAGGGCCCGGCATGGTGCGAGGATTTATGAGGATTCAAGTGTGGATATTGGAAATAGGAGATCCTTATACGACATTGTTAGCAAACATGCCACAAGGAAATTAAAGGAAGTCTGTCGGGAAAGGATTGTTAGTGCAGGCAACAATTTTGATCGTAGCCCATTGACTCCGCAGCTTTCAATATTACTTTCTGTTTAACATTGATTGTTGGTTAGGAGTTGGTAACGAAAAAGCTTAGGGCAACCGATACGGTCAAAAAGATATAAGGAGTGTACCATGAGAAAAATTACAACACTTTTCGCAGTTATGGCATTCGTGTTCGTGAGCTACCTTGCTCCGGCGCTTTCCTTCGCTGACCGCGAGGCGGAGATGAACGCGGGCTATGCTCCCGAAAGCTCGCATGTGGTAACGCCTACCGGCGACCAGTAAGCGTCTTCATAGCGGGGCAGCCCTTTGAAAGGCATCAAACCGTTTGACTAGGTTGCCCCTAAGTCAAGCCAACGTGGTGGTATCAGAAATGGTATCACCACGTTTTTTTGTCCCTCCCGACCCATGGATCACATCCTCCTGCCGAAGGTAGCAAGCACGGCTACAACGAGACTTGCCGATTGAGCCCCAGTCTTTCCACCAGGCTCTTTTCAACAGGCGCGGGCACCAACCCCGTAACACAGCCTCCGGACAGAACCACTTCCTTGATGATGCGCGAGCTGATGTAAATCCAGCGCATGCCGGTCATGAGGTAGAGCGTTTCGATGTCGTTGCTCAATCTCCGATTCATCAACGCCATCTGGAATTCATATTCGAAATCGCTTATGGCCCTTAGTCCCCTGAGGATGGCATTGGCGTGGACCTTGCTGACGTACTCCACAAGGAGTCCTTGAAAAGTGTCCACTTCCATCCGGTGGCGCAAGGGATGAGTCTCAAGGGATGCCTTGATCATCTCCAGGCGCTCTTCCAGGGTAAAGATGGGCTTCTTTGCAGGGTTCGCCGCAATGGCAATTACAATTTTATCGAAGATCTTCAAGCCTCGATCCAAAAGATCCAGGTGTCCATTCGTGATAGGATCAAAGGAACCGGGGTAGACGGCCACCTTATCCATAGACTACTCCTTTTCCGCATTCGGATGCCGCTTTTGCATTTTGAACATCAACAGGGAGTCTCCCTCTCAAAGAAGGAAATCGACGTATCGCCGTACCTTCGTTCCTCGATCTTCAACCATTGTTCAAGACGATCGGAAAGAACATCTTTCTTGTCATGCTCCGCAACCACCAGCACGCCGCAACGCGCCACACCCCCCAGGAGTGGGAGGTTCTCTTCGAGAAAGCCCTGTCCGTATGGGGGATCCATAAAGATCAGATGAAAAGCATCCCCTTTCAGCCCAAGCCGGCGAATCGCCTGTTTGACGCTCGCATGAATAACCTCGGCCCGGTCCCCCGCTCCGCAAAGCTCGATGTTGGCCCGGATGAGCCGCACCGCTTCCGGGCTTTGATCCACGAAAACGGCCCGGGCCGCGCCCCGGCTGAGGGCCTCCAGGCCTAATGCCCCCGTACCTGCAAAGAGATCAAGGACGTGAGCATCGCAAAGACGAGACGCGATGATGCTGAATATAGCTTCACGCACGCGGTCGGTCGTGGGCCGAATACTTGCACCCCGAGGAGAATTGAGGTGCCTTCCTCGAAAAGTACCGGCCACAATGCGCATGACTTTCTACCAGCTCGCTTTCTTGGGCATGGCTCGTCTCGGTCAAAATTGGCTTTACAGTTTGTGCCATTAATTGAAGAATCAAAAAGGGACGAAAAGGACCTAAGGGACAAAAGTGACTTAAAGAATGAAGAATGGCAACAAAAACAATCCTTTCCTCGTCGTGTCCTTCACATCTTTTTTGTCTTTTTCGTCCTTTCAGTCCTTTTTGTCCTTTTTGTCCTTTGCGGCTCAAAACTGCAAAGGGTGTACAAGCCATATTTATATTACAGCACTCCACGATTCATCAGGATTTCCGCGATCTGAACGGCGTTGGTGGCAGCCCCTTTCCGGATATTGTCCGCCACGACCCACATGGCCAGCCCGTTTTCGACGGACGGATCCTTGCGAATACGTCCGACCAGCGTTTCATCCTTGCCCGCAACGTCGAGAGGCACGGGATAGAGCGCCTTGGAAGGATCATCCACGACGCGCACACCGGGAGCCTTTGCCAGCAGCTCCCGCACTTTCTCGGGCGTTATGGGCTGCCGGGTTTCGATGTTTAGCGCTTCCGAATGGCCGTAAATAACGGGTACGCGCACCGTGGTGGCGCAAACGGCGATGTCGGGATCACTGAAGATTTTCTGAGTCTCGTTCACCATTTTCATTTCTTCCTCGGTGAAGCCGTTATCGAGGAAGGCGCCGATATGGGGAAAGCAGTTGAAGGCGATCTGGTGCGGATAGATCTGTCTTTCAATTTTTCCACCATTCATAATGCTCACGACCTGTTGGCGAAGCTCTTCGATGGCCCGCTTTCCGGTCCCTGAAACCGCCTGGAAAGTCGTAACGACGATCCTTTTGATTCCAACCGCGTCATAGATCGGCTTGAGAGCCACCACCATCTGAATGGTCGAGCAGTTGGGATTGGCGATGATTCCGGGCACAACGGTTGCCGCATCGGGATTGACTTCGGGGACCACCAGAGGGATCGTCGGATCCATGCGGAAGGCGCTGGAGTTGTCGATGACCACGCATCCAGCCTTCGCGGCGATGGGTCCGAATTTGCGGCTTACACTGGCTCCGGCCGAAAAAAGGGCCACCCGAACGTCCTTGAAGGAATCCTCGGTCAGCTCCTGCACGGGAATGGACTTACCCTTGAAAGTAAGACTCTTTCCCAAAGAACGTACGGAAGCCAGCAACTTCAACTCCCGCACGGGAAAGGCCCGCTCTTCCAGCACCTGAACCATGAGATTCCCTACAGCTCCGGTTGCCCCTACCACTGCTACCTGAAAGGACTTGTCACCCATTTTATTCCGCCTCTTTTCTATGTCATACACGGGATGAGCGCCGAAGCCGGTCCGGCGCTCATCCCGCTCCACTCACCATGTTTCAGTGACTGTCGATATGTTCTACAACCAGATCCCCCACCTCGCTGGTCCCGTACCCCATATGACCGGCGGAAAGGCTCTTGAGATCCTGAACCACGACCTTCTTGATGGCGTTTTCCACCCGCCGTGCCGCGGATTCCTCACCCAGATAGTCCAGCATCATCTGCACCGCGGCAATGGCCGCCGTGGGGTTGATGATATTCATGCCGGTGTACTTGGGAGCGGACCCACCGATGGGCTCGAACATGGACACGCCCCGGGGATTGATGTTTCCTCCGGCCGCGATGCCCATTCCACCCTGAATCATGGCCCCAAGGTCCGTAATGATGTCTCCGAACATGTTGTCCGTAACGATCACGTCGAACCATTCCGGGTTTTTCACCATCCACATGCAGGTGGCGTCCACGTGGGCATAGTCCGTCTGGATATCGGGATATTCCTTGGCCACTTCGTTGAAAGTCCGCTGCCACAGATCGAAAGCATAGGTCAAGACATTGGTCTTGCCGCACAGGGTGAGCTTCTTTCTCTGATTCCTGCGGCGGCAGAAGTCGAAGGCGAAACGGATGCAGCGCTCGACTCCCATACGGGTGTTGACGGATTCCTGAACGGCGACCTCGTAAGGAGTCCCCTTGCGGAGGAAGCCACCCGAGCCTGCATAAAGGCCTTCGGTATTTTCCCGAACCACGACGAAGTTGATGTCGTCCGGCCCCTTGTCTTTGAGCGGCGTTTCGACTCCCGGATAGAGAATGACCGGGCGCAGATTGATATATTGATCCAACTGGAAGCGAAGCTCCAGTAAAAGCCCTTTTTCAAGGATGCCCGGCTTTACATCGGGATGTCCGATGGCTCCAAGGAGAATGGCGTTGTAGGACTTCAGCTCTTCGAGAACACCGGCCGGAAGAATGTCCCCCGTGCGCAGGTAGCGCTCGCCACCAAGATCGTAGGGGCTGAGCTCCACTTTGAAGTTTTCTTTTTTAGCCACGGCCTCCAGAGCCTTGAGACCTTCACGGACCACCTCCGGCCCGGTACCATCCCCTGGTAGTACAGCAATACGATAACTTCTATCGTGCTCCATAAATAGCCTCGCTCACTTTAGCGTTGAGTGTGAAATTTTCAGGATCTTACGATTTTCCTTCCTGAGCCATCTGTTCCTTGACATAGGCCATCAGGCCTCCCGATTGGACAAGCTTTTGCATGAAAGGAGGCACGGCTTGAGCCCGATAGGTTTGTTGACGGCTGTGATTGCGAATGATCCCCTCATCTAGATCCACTTCGACCTCATCTCCGGTTTCAATGGCCGTGGCGGCTTCGGGACATTCCAGAATGGGCAGTCCCATGTTGAAGGCATTCCGGTAAAAAATGCGTGCAAAGCTGTCGGCAATGACGCAGCTCACGCCGGCGCCCTTGATGGCGATGGGGGCATGCTCCCGGGATGATCCGCATCCGAAATTCTTCCCGGCCACGATGATGTCGCCTTTCTTGACCTTGTTGGGAAATTCCGGATCTGCGTCTTCCATGCAATGCGCGGCCAGAAGCCGAGGGTCCGAAGTATTCAGATAACGCGCCGGGATGATGGCGTCGGTATCCACATCATCCCCGAATTTCCAGGCTTTTCCTTTTAGTTTCATCTCCAAACCTTCCTTAAACGCTGTCCGGATGAATGATGTGTCCCGCGACTGCCGAAGCGGCGGCCACAGCCGGGTTGCTGAGGTAGACCTCGCTTTCCGGATGTCCCATGCGTCCGACGAAGTTTCTGTTCGTCGTTGCCACGGCTCTTTCGCCCGCCGCCAGAATGCCCATGTGCCCACCCAGGCAGGGTCCGCATGTGGGGGTGCTCACGGCGGCTTCGGCATCGAGGAATATTTCGAACAGCCCCTCTTTCATCGCCTGCTTGTAGATGAGCTGGGTTGCCGGAATGATGAGGCAACGAACGCCGGGGGCAACCTTCCTGCCCTTCAGGATTTTGGCGGCATCCCGGAGATCCTCGAGCCGCCCGTTGGTGCAGGAGCCGATCACCACCTGTTGGATGGCGATTTCGGGAAGCTCCGTTACGGGACGAACGTTTCCAGGTGAATGAGGCAGCGCGACCATGGGCTCGAACGTCGAAACATCCCAATCGTAAACTGCCTCATATGAGGCATCCGGGTCGCTCTGGTAGAACTGGTAAGGGCGCTTGGCCCGCCCCTTGACGTATTCCTCGGTAATGGCATCGGGAGTGATGATACCCACCTTGGCACCGGCTTCGATGGCCATGTTGGACATGGTAAGGCGCTCGGACATGGGAAGAGCATCGATCACTTCTCCCGTGAATTCCATGGCGCGGTAGCGTGCTCCGTCCACTCCGATCCGGCCGATGGTATAGAGGATGATATCCTTTCCTCCGACCCACGGACGGCGCTTGCCCCGATAGATGAATTTGATGGACGACGGAACCTTGAACCAGATCTTTCCGGTCATCATGGCGGCCGCGAGATCCGTGCTGCCCACTCCAGTCGCAAAGGCCCCCAAGGCGCCGTAAGTGCAGGTATGGCTGTCCGCCCCGATGATCACGTCTCCGGGAAGCACAAGTCCCTGTTCCGGAAGCAGCGCATGCTCGACTCCCATGCGGCCGACTTCATAAAAATGGGTAAGATTCTGCTCCCTGGCAAATTCCCTCAGCATCTTGACCTGCATGGCCGAAGCGATGTCTTTGTTGGGAGTGAAATGATCGGGAATCAGGGCAACCCGGTCGGGATCGAACACCCGTTTCGCTCCCGCGCGTCGAAAAGCTTCAATGGCCAAGGGCGCGGTGATGTCGTTCCCGAGAGCGAAGTCAACCCGTACTTCGATTAGCTCATCGGGCTGAACCGCGGGTTTATCAGCATGTTTTGCCAGGATTTTCTCACTAATGGTCATGGGCATTTTTTTACCTTTCATACAGAAAAGGCCATAACTTGGAAATTACAAAAAGAAGCTCCGGGATCATGGCTCCGGGCGCTCTTCCACCGGCGGAGACGGCTCCGCGGCCTGAGGTGTTTCGGAGGCACCATCTTCCTGTAGCGGGGGAGCTCCCCTGCGGTGCTGGATCACATACAGAAGCGGGCCGGAAACGACGTAAGCGAGCAGAACCGCAAACAGCATGGGCCCCGGTCTTACAGCAATCACCGTAACCAGCACGATCACGAGAAACAGTATCGGCAGAGGTTTGGACTTCACGAACTCGAAATCCTTGAAGCTGTTGAACGGAATGGTGCTCACCATCAAGAATCCGAGCAGATAAGTGGCTATGAGCAAAGGGAGACCGGAGGTCACCGAAGAGCTCAATTTCCACCCCTGAAGAAACAGCACGGTCGTGGAAACCATCATTGCAGCCCCCGGTATGGGCAGGCCCACAAAATACTTTTTGCTCACGGTATCCACCTGGACATTGAAACGGGCCAGGCGCAGAGCCCCACCGGCCACAAACACGAAGGCCGCCAGCCATCCCAGCCGGCCGAAGGGCCTCAGTGCCCACAGGTACATCAAAATGCCGGGCCCCACGCCAAAAGCCACCAGATCCGCCAGGGAGTCATACTCGACTCCGAAGCGGCTGGTTGCATGGGTGAGCCGAGCCACCTTGCCATCCAGGATATCGAAGACGCACGAGACGAGGATCGCCACCGCGGCTACTTCGAAATGGCCGTCGATGGCATTGACGATTCCGAAAAAACCGGCAAAAAGGTTCGCCGTCGTGAACAAATTGGGGACAATGTACGTCCCCTTGTGGATTTCCCCGTTTTCAAACCGGCGCCAGCGTCTTCTCCTGGAGCGTCGTTTTTTTATGTCAGCCGACATAGAATGGTTTCACCCCCGTAAACGTGATCGCCCTTGGAGACCAAGACATGGCTTTGGGGAGGAACATAGACATCCATGCGAGAGCCGAACCGAATCATCCCGAAGCGCTCGCCCTGGACGACCGGATCTCCCGGTCTCGGCCAGCACACGATGCGGCGGGCGATGAGGCCAGCCACCTGAGTCATGGCAATATCCACGCCTAAATCGGTTTGGATCCACACCCAATTTTGCTCATTTTCCACGCAGGCCCGTTCGAGATTGGCCGCCAGATAGCACCCTTTCTGATAATGCACGCCTCGCACGGTCCCCGAACAGGGGATACGATTCACATGGACGTCGAAGACGGACATGAAAATACTGATCTTCAGGCAGGGCGACTGAATGAAGCGGCACGATTCGACCTTCTTGATGGAGACCACTTTGCCTTCGGCAGGAGAAACCACGTCTCCTTCTCCCGCGTTCATGATCCGCTCCGGGTCCCGAAAGAAATGGCCCACCAGAAGGGTCGCGATGAGAAAGAGCCAGGTAAGAAGCGAGTAGCCCAGAATAGCGGTGATGAGCGTGACGAAGGCCGCTATGAGGATAAAGGGTACTCCTTCGCGGGCAACGGGAACATGAGTGAGCTTGTCTCGAAAATCACCTGAATTCAATGAAATACTCTGCTCCTTTCCTTCGTTTGATCACGGCAAAAGCCGTATGCCGGCTATCAGATCATTTTGACTGCATCGAGAAAAGGCATCATGGCTCGAAGCCTGCTGCCCACTTCCTCAACCAGGAGGCGCTTTTCCTGCGCGCGCATGGCAGTAAACATGGGGCGGCCGGCCTGATTTTCAAGAATCCAGTCGCGGGCGAAAGCCCCGGACTGGATTTCCCCGAGGATCTTCTTCATCTCTTTGCGTGTTTCTTCGGTTATCAGGCGCTTGCCGCGGGTAAGATCTCCGTATTCCGCCGTGTCGCTGATGGAGTAGCGCATATAGGCGAGTCCACCCCGGTAGATCAAATCGACGATCAATTTTAACTCGTGCATGCACTCGAAAAAAGCGATCTCAGGCTGATAGCCGGCTTCCACCAGTGTATCGAAGCCCGCCTTGACCAGCTCGGAAACTCCACCGCAAAGAACGCTCTGCTCGCCGAAGAGGTCCGTTTCGGTCTCTTCCTTGAAGGTCGTCTCGAGGACGCCCGCGCGGGTCGCGCCAATGCCCTTGGCGTGGGCAAGAGCCGTCTGCAGGGCATGGCCGCTGGCATCCTGATGCACGGCGTAGAGAGCCGGCACTCCGGCTCCGCGCACATATTCGCTGCGCACCAGATGTCCCGGGCCTTTGGGGGCCACCATGACCGCGTCCGCGTCCTTGGGAGGAACGATCTGGCCAAAATGAATGTTGAAGCCGTGGGAGAAAAGAAGAGTTTTCCCCGCCTTCATGAACGGCTCGACATCCGCATGGTAGAGAGCCGCCTGAGAATGGTCGGGCGTCACGATTTGAATTACATCAGCCGCCTCGGCTGCCTCACGTGCTGAAACAGGGGTAAAGCCGTCCTCGACCGCCTTGTCGTAATTGGCCGATCCCGGACGCTGCCCGATGATCACTTCCACGCCGCTGTCGCGCAAGTTTTGCGCCTGGGCATGCCCCTGGCTTCCATAACCGATCACTGCTACTTTTTTCCCGCGGAGCACGTTGAGATCAGCATCCGCATCATAAAAAATCTTCATGAAACCCTCCATTATTTGTATGTCGGCATTTAAGCCTCAAGTTACGGGGAATGGCCGACCATTGCCCTTGCCACTTCTTCTCACGGCGCGCACGGCGAACCGCGGGCCGCTCCACCGGAGAGCGACTGAAAAAGCGCCGGGATATTAGCACTAACAACGGAGAAGTAAAAAACAATAATCGACGGCTGACAGTCGAAAAACGGGCGGCACCATGCAGACGCCAACGGCTGTTTCACCTTTGAGCGATCTTAATGTTTCTTGCTCCGAGCCAGCGCAGCCTTGCCGGTGCGAGCGACTTCCACGATGCCGAGCTGTTCGTAGAGCTCCATGATAGCCGCAATTTTGGTGTCGTTTCCGGTAACTTCAATGGTATAAAAATGGGGACTCACGTCCACTATCTTCGCACGGAAAATATCCGCGATGCGAAGGGCCTCGGCTCGAGTTTGGGCCTCGGCCCGAACCTTGATGAGCGCCATTTCGCGATCCACGAACTCCGTTTCCCTGAAGTCGATCACCTTGATGACGTTGATCAATTTGTTGAGCTGTTTGACGATCTGCTCCAGAATGTGCTGGTCTCCCGTCGTAACCAGGGTCATGCGGGACAGCCCCGGCTCGTTGGTCTCGGCGACGGTCAGGCACTCGATGTTGAAGCCCCGCCCGCTGAAAAGCCCTGCAACTCTGGAAAGCACACCCGGCTGATTCTCAACCAGGACCCCTATCGTATGTTTTTGCTTTTCGTTATTGTCATTTTCCATGGCTTACACCAGCAACATTTCTGAGATGTTTTTTCCAGCGGGCACCATTGGATAGACGCCCTCCTCTTCGGCCACGACAAAATCCATGATAACGGGCCTCTTGATGGAAAAAGCTTCGCGAAGCACCGATTCCACCTCTTCGGGCTTTGTAGCCCTGAGCCCGACCGCGCCATAAGCCTCGGCCAGCTTCACGAAATCGGGAGAAGCTTCCAGGCAGGTGGCACAGTAGACCTTCTCGTAAAAGAGCTCCTGCCACTGGCGTACCATCCCCAGGTACTTGTTGTTCAGAATGGCGACCTTTACGGGCAGGTTATTGCAAACGGCGGTGATGACCTCCTGAATGTTCATCTGGATGCTACCATCGCCCGCAATATCGATAACCAGTCGGTCGGGATAGGCCATTTGGGCTCCGATGGCGGCCGGAAGTCCATAGCCCATGGTGCCGAGCCCACCGGAAGTCAACAGTGTGCGGGGATGATCGAAGTGAAAATACTGGGCCGTCCACATCTGATTCTGCCCCACTTCCGTCGTGATGATGGCGTCTCCCTTGCACATTTCATAGATCTTTTCCACCACGAACTGAGGTTTGATCACATCCCCTTCCTGCTTGTAGGCCAGAGGGTAGGTTTCACGCCATTTGCGGATCTGATCGACCCACGGGAAGCGCAGCTCTTCCAGGCCCTCGACGGGCTCCGCCTGGGCCATATCGATCAGCTTCTGCAAAGCGTCCTTGCAATCCCCGACGATGGGGATGTCCACTTCGACATTCTTACTGATGCTGGTCGGGTCCACGTCGATATGGATGATCTTGGCCTTGGGAGCGAAGCCGCTCACTTTGCCCGTTACCCGGTCGTCGAAGCGTGCGCCCACCGCCAGCAGAACATCCGAGTGGGAAACCGCCATATTGGCGCGGAAGGTTCCGTGCATTCCCAGCATGCCCAGCCAGAGAGGGTTGAGGTCTTCCTTGCCGTCGGCATCCTTTTGTGTCGCGGGAAAGCACCCGAGGCCCATGAGTGTGGCCGTAACCGGTGCCTGAATCAGCTCCGCCAGGCGGATCAGCTCTTCATGTGCTCCCGAGCTGATGACCCCGCCTCCGGCATAGATGACCGGATTCCTCGCTTTTCTGATGAGCTGAAAAGCCCGCTTGATCTGGCCCACATGGGCTTCCAGGGTCGGACGATATCCCGGAAGCTCGACCTTCCTTGGGTACCGGAATTCCGTCTGCGCCTGGAGAACATCCTTGGGCAGATCCACCAGAACGGGACCGGGGCGACCGGTGCGTGCCAGGTAAAACGCTTCCTTGATCACCCGTGCAACATCGTTTACGTCCTTCACAAGATAGTTGTGCTTCGTGCAAGGCCGTGTGATGCCGACGATGTCCACTTCCTGAAAGGCGTCGTTTCCGATGAGCGCCGTGGGGACCTGGCCCGTGAAGATGACCATGGGGATGGAGTCCATGTAGGCGGTCGCGATTCCGGTTACCGTGTTGGTGGCGCCGGGACCCGAAGTTACCAGGCAGACTCCCACCCGCCCCGTCGCCCGGGCATATCCATCCGCCATGTGGGCAGCTCCCTGCTCGTGGCGCACCAGGATGTGCTTGATATCGGACTTGGGCACTTCATGGTACAGGTCGATCACCGCACCTCCGGGAAAACCGAAGATGACCTCGACCCCCTCCTTCTTGAGACATTCGAAAAAAATCTGTGCTCCCTTTAACTTCATAAGAACCCTCGATGGCGGACTCGCTTAGGAGCCCTTGTTCTTTGTGTTGTTCCGTCTAACTTCATTTGCAATAGATTAACATTGTTTAAATATAGCTATTTTGATTAGATACAAAGGTGGATTCTAAAAAAAATAGCAGGCACTGTCAACGGATTAAAGCAAACAGACTTTCCGGGGCGCGTTGACAAACCCGGAGCCTTTGTTAGAATGCGTCAATGCGTGTACGTGTACCATGAAATCGGCCTTTCGGGAAATCACTCTTCGGACGATTGTGTCACGGAGAATTTGTCCGGAAGATGTCATAAGAGAGAAGGTCGAAGCCAGCGTGAAAATGAATTCCATCGAATTTCCCGGAGAGTCCGCCACAGGCGCAAAAGCATCCTCTGAAGACGATAAATCGTCGCCCAACAAAGGCGTTGTCAATTTTTTCTTCGAACTGGGGATGCTCAAGAAAACCCCCCGCTCGGGATTTCAGTTTCTGGGATCAGGGGCCGAATCCGTCGCGGATCACTCCTTTCGCGTAGCCCTCATAGGCTACGCCATGGCCCGAATGACCCCAAACGTCGATCCCTTCAAGGTCGTCTCCCTGTGCCTCTTTCACGACGTTCCCGAAGCCCGGACCGCGGACATGAACTATGTCAACAAACAATACGTCCAGGTGAACGAACGGGGAGCCATGGCCGATCTTGCCGAAACCCTCCCCTTTGGAGCCGATTTGCTGGCCTTCCTCGAAGAGTACAGAAAGGAAGCGACGCAAGAGGCGAAGCTGGCCCACGATGCCGATCAGCTCGATCTCATCCTGGAGCTGAAGCAGCAAAAGGATCTCGGGAACGCCTATGCCATCCAGTGGATTCATTTTGCGATCAAGCGGCTGATGACGGACCTCGGAAAGGAGCTCGCCGACGAAATCCTTCACACGGATTCCGCCGCCTGGTGGTTTGAAGGGCACGATCACTGGTGGCACAGAAATCGGGAAGAATGATCCTCGATACGCTGAATTGCAGAAATCGTCCGAATTCACAAGGGAGCTCAACAGAAGAAAACCTCCCGTATAGACACTATTCAGCCCCTCTCAAGACGAGCCCTTTTTGCGCCGGCTTGCAAGAGAAACTACCTTGCCGCCTTTTCCCGATGCATCGGACAGAGCCTGCACAGCCTCTTCAGACGACTTTGCAGGTGTGTCTTCCTCGATCTCGGGGCTCTCTTCTTCAGGCGGAATCACCTTCTCCATCCTTACCGGGCGCCCCCCCATGGTGAACTCCTCCCCATTGATATAGACATCCCGAAGAATCCAGGTAGCCATCATGAGAGGCACCTGCAGCACGAGCATCTTCACCTGGAACCACTCGGGCTTGACGTCTGCGGTGATGTCTTCGATGCGAGCAAAAAAAGCAGGCTTGTTGTCCATATACACCAGGACCAGATCGCCTTCCATAGTCATTGTTTTATTTCCTCATTATCCACGACAGGCGGCAGGCACACCACCGGTTTGCCTCATCTCCCGCCGCAAAAAGCCGAATTTTCATTTCTACTGCCCAAGGGTGGGTTGCGCTTATCCATTCAAAGTATATACACGAGATGGAATCAGCCGACAGCTATTCAGCTTCAGGATCGACTCCCAACGCACGCAACATGGCTGCCAACCGCTCGGCCCTCCGGTGCTCCTGCTCCGCTCGCTCCCCACCCGTCAAGATCACATGACCCTGCTGATCACACCAGCGCAGCCAGTCGGCTTCTATGAAATCATATTCCCCGTGCCAGAGCGTCAGCCCCAGGCAGACCTCGGGGAACCAGGCATCCTGCTTTTCCACGTATTCGCCCGTGGTGAGGCTGAAAACGCGCATGCCGATCGGCCCTAAATTCCCAAAGGGGTCGTAGATCACATAATACGGGATTCTGAAACGGGCATAAGTTTTCAGCTTTCTGTCCGCCTCACCCCCTTTTTGATTGGACACCACCTCGATTACCACCTCCGGGGGCTTGCCGAATTCCCAGAACAGATACGAACGATGGCGCTTATCGCTTAGATCCCGTGCCTGTGCCGCCCGCACATCCAGGCTCAGAAAGGCGTCCGGCGCCACGGGCTCATCATGGACCGAAGCATAAAGAGCAACGTTTGCATCGGCCAGAAAAGGACGATTTTCACCCGGTCCGGCCCAACTGCCGTAGAGCGGCTCGACCAAAAGACGCTGCTGCTTGGCGCAAAAAATGTTATCCACGGGTGTATCGTCCTCCGTCACAAGGTTGTCCACATTGGGCCACCAACTGCGTGGAAGAGGAGAATGCTCGTCAGGCTCATCTTCTTCACACGTCTCATCCGGCAAGGCAGCGGACGGAAGCTTTTCCACGGGCTCGTATGTTTCTGCCAGGGAGCTCATTTTACCTCCACGATAACGGGGTGTGGTTGACAACACCTCAAAAAAAGGAACCGGACTTTTTGCCGTAACCACCGGGCGATGCGCCGTCTCATTGTTGAGCGTAAACAGCAGTTACACATTTACCTTAATTAAAATTCCAGCACAATCAAGTTGAGCATTGAAATTCTTCATCTACGGCACCCTCTCCGTCATTCCCTGCCGAATATATAACCTTCATCCAGAATCCCCGGAACCAGAGGCAGGCTCGAAACCTCGGGAGGCTTGAAGCCGAAGACGAGCTCCATAAAAAGGGTAACGATCCTGAAAGTGGCTCCCCAGAGAACTTCCGTTTGATTCCCCGTCGCGTGAATGAAACAGGGGAAGTCCTGGGTCCCTCGATTGAATTTCTCTTCCAGGTCGGGAGGAACGTACAGGCGGTAGCGGGCATAATGAGCCGGATTCAGCAAGGAGCGCAACGGAATCGAAACGATCTTTTCCACCTCCCAGCTCAAGATGAATCGCTCCTGCCAGCGAACCCACCCAACCATCGGGTGAATGACCCGCCGGAAGAGAAGAAGTCTCTGCGAGGGAAGAGGCCCCAGGAACCGGATACAGAAGGGGCTCAGCCTCATTTCCTCCCAGCTTTCCCGAATGCCGGTTGCCAGCAGTAAAGAAAGCAAGCGTGCTGCCTGAGGGTTCTTTCGGCGGAAACAAGCCCAGTAGGGCCAGCAGGAAAGAGGCGTGCCTGGGAAGGACAACAGTTTTGCCAACCAGGGGTCCAGTTGTGCTTCCACGGTTCCTCCAGGACAACAAAGGTCCCCTGCCTGACGTACCTTCCTCGATCTCTTGTTCAGGATGATACTGATCTCGGGCACCTTGCTTTCCTCGATGGTTTGCATGCCGAGCAGAAGCATCACCGTAGACGAGAGAGCGCCGTCCCACATCCTGGTGTCGAAAAGAGACCGGCAACGGCATTTCTCGAAGATCGTCCGGAGGACGTGCGACCTGAGGGCTTTCGGATCTTCCAGCAAATGCAGGTTTTCCAATGAATGAACGTCTATCCTCTGTTTTGCTTCCACAACAACCATTCTTGCCATTTTTCTTCCATGCGCTTGGCGGATACTCGCCGGAGTGTCTTGATCTCAGGTGCAAAGAGGCTGATCTTGAATTCCTCGATCATGCAGCGGTATTCGTCCAGAAAGCCAAGGGCCTCCTCATCGGGAGGCTCAGTGAGCGTTTGAATCAATTCCTCATGGCGCTCGATGAAAGGATCTAGCTGCTCGGCCTTTAACCGATCTTTCTCGGGTGCGGCGTACATTCTTTCCACGCGAATGGCAAGCCCTTTCAAGTAGCGAGGCAGTTGCTGAACGCGCAACCTCCTGCAATGGAGAGGAAAGTCCCGAGGAACCAGGTTTTCCAGCTCCTTTTGCAGCAGGTCGAGGCGATGAAGGACGACCGGATTGTCCCTTGCCATCTTCCGAAACCGCTGGATGCTTGACGAAACAGCGTCCCGATCCCGAATCACATCGAATACCTCGCCGGCCATTTCGAGTCCGAGGGCCGCCAGCCGCCTCTTGAGATTCTCCACGGTTTCCTGGTACTTCCGCCGGTCCGGCTGCTGAGGAGTGTGCAGGTCGAAGGCTTCCCGCAGGATGTAGTCATGAAGCCGAAGATTGGCTTCCTTTCGACTTCCCGTGAAGAACAGCATGGAAGTCATGTTCTCCGGAAAAGCCCAGGTCTTCTTCAATTGTTTCAATTCAACCGCAAAGGCTGATCGATAAAGCACCATCAAACCGTCCCGGCTCGCTCTCCGGGCCGCCGCCGGATCTTCGAACAGCCGGAGGGCCGCCGTCCCCGTCTGCTCCTCGATGGTGAGTCCCGGATAGCCATAACGCTCCAATCCGAGAGTATCCTTCCCAAGGTCCACACGCTGGGGCAGGTCGCCGAAATCCCAGGACGCGATGCCTTCTCTTTCCCAGGCCTTTCGGGCGGCTTCCCACAGGTGATCGTCATGGCGCTCTCCCGCCAGAGGCTTGAGGTCCGCAAGGCTCCGCCCGGCTCCCAGCACGGCTCCGTCAGGTCCCACGATCTGGAATCTCATGATGAGGTGATTCGGCAGCTCCTTCCAGTCCCACTGGTCAACGGGCACACGCACTCCGAGTGCCTCGTGGACGCAACGGCTGAGCTGCGCATACAGGCTCCCTTCCCGAAAAGGAAGGGACTCCAGCAGCCGCTGAGCGGTATCTCCAACGGGAACCAGCAGCCGTCGGACGCTTTTGGGAAGGGCCTTCAACAAAACGGTGATTTTTTCCGGAAGCATTCCGGGAACCAGCCAGTCGAAAGGCTCCTGGGACAGCCGCGGGAGCGTATGGACGGGGACCGTTACAGTGACGCCATCGTCGTCTTCGCCGGGATGGAAGGCATAGCGCAGGGGGAGCTCCACGTCATCCACAGCCAGGGTGTCGGGAAACTGCACCAAAGTCCCAAAATCGGGCTCCGACTGCAGCAGGTCCGCCTTGGTAGCCCTCAGGGACGCATCTCCCCCCTGGTCTTTAAGGAATTTATTGAAGGTTCGCAAATCCGCAATATTGGGTACTCTCCGGTCGTAGAAGCCAAAGAGAGCTTCATCATCCACAAGGAGGTCCCGGCGGCGTGTCTTGCTTTCCAGTTCCTCGATCTGGCGGATCAACCGGCGATTGTGCTCCATGAAGCCGTATTGTACGGGAAGCTCACCTTCCACGAGAGCTGAGCGAATAAAAATCTGCCGGGCTTCTTCAGGGTGAATCCGGCTGTAGTCGATCTTTCGGTTATCGACGATGGTAAGCCCGTAGAGAGTCACCCGTTCGAAGGCCACCACCTGCCCGCGCTTCTTTTCCCAGTGAGGCTCGAAATAGGTGGAGCGGCACAGGTGCTTTCCGAGCTCTTCCAGCCATTCGGGGTCGATGGAGGCCGCCGTCCGTGCGTAGAGCCGCGAAGTCTGCACGAGCTCGGCTGCCACCAGCCAGCCGGGACCCTTGTTGAACAACCCCGAGCCCGGAAAGAGCATGACCTGTCGGTTTCTCGTTCCCAGGTACATGTTCTTTTCCTTGCGCAGGGCAATATGGCTCAGGTACCCGCTCAGAATGCACCGATGAATGGCCTCGTAGCCGGCCGGCACAGTGTTGAGCTCGAAGCCCCCCATTTCATCCAGCAGGTTTCTTATTTCTTCATGGATATCCCGCCATTCCCGCACCCTTCGGTAGGAAATAAAATGGTCCTTGCAGAAGCGGCGCAACTGGCCGCGGCTCTGACATTCGGGGCATGAAGGGCTCACCTCGGGATTGGATGCTTTTTGATTCGTGCCGTCCGGTACGGGAAGGTTCATCTGTATCCCGGACTTCCCCCCCCAACTGGCCTGCCAGATTTTCAGCAGTGTAACGAAATCCGACCTCGGATCGCGAAAGACGGCATGGACCTGATCGGCACGGGCCTCCTGATCCATGGGCCGCTCTCTCGGGTCCTGAACGCTTAGAGCGGCAGCGAGAATCGTCAGCTCACGAAGGGCTCCCTCCTTTTGAGCTTCCAATAGCATCCGGGCCAGGCGGGGGTCGAGAGGAAGCCTTGCCATCATTTTCCCGAGAGAAGTGATTTTTCGATGATCGTCCACCGCCCCCAGCTCTTGCAAGACTCCAAAGCCGTCCTTTATCGCCGCTGGAGAAGGGGGATCGAGGAAGGGAAAATCCTGAATGCTTCCAAGCTTCAGAAAGAGCATCCGCAGGATGACTTCGGCAAGGTTCGATCTCTGAATCTCCGGCGAGGTGTAAAGAGGGCGCGCAAGGTAGTCTTCCTGCGAGTAAAGCCGTACGCAGATACCGGCGGCAACACGGCCGCAACGGCCCTTGCGCTGGTCGGCGCTCGCCCGGGCAATGGAAACGACGGGCAGGCCCTGTGTTCTCGACTTCGCATTGTACTGAGAGATGCGCGCCAGTCCAGTATCGATTACATACCCGATTCCCGGAATGGTGACGGAGGTTTCCGCCACGTTCGTCGAAACCACTATCTTCTCTTCGGAAGTGAGCCTAAAGATCCGTTGCTGATCCGCCGCCGCCAGGCGCCCGAACAAGGGAAAAACCAACGTTCTCGGATAGCGCTTTTCTTCAAGCCTCTGAACCGTTTCGCGAATGTCGCTTTCCGTTGGCATGAAGATGAGGATATCGCCCCGCCTGCCCCCCACGGACCTGGACTTCAGCTCATGCACCGCGGCCATGGCCTGGTCTACATAGGTCGCATCCCCGCCGTCCTCGTCATCTGATGGCTCGGGAGGCCGATACCATACATCCACGGGATAGGTGCGCCCCGAAACTTCGATCATCGGGGCATCATCGAAAGCTCGGGAAAATTTCTCCGGATCGATGGTGGCGGAAGTAATGATCACCTTGAGATCGGGCCGCCGGGGCAGGATCTGTTTAATCAGCCCCAACAGGAAATCGATATTGAGCGTCCGTTCATGAGCCTCGTCGATAATGATGGTATCGTAAGCCTTGAAGAGCCGATCCCGTTGCGCCTCGGCCAGGAGGATACCGTCCGTCATGAACTTTATCCGGGTGGAGCGCCCGGTCCGATCCTGGAACCGGATCTTGTAGCCCACCCAGCGGGAGCCCGTTTCGCCAAGCTCGTCCGCCACCCGATTGGCCAGAGTGATGGCTGCAATGCGGCGCGGCTGAGTGCACCCGATAAGACGCTCCGCTCCCCTGCCCGCCTCCATGCACATTTTGGGAATCTGCGTACTCTTCCCCGACCCCGTTTCGCCGGTTATGACGACAACCTGGTGGTCTTTGACGGCACGAATGATCTCTTCGCGCTTCTCGACGATGGGAAGCTCCGAAGGGTAGTGGAGCAGGGCGGCAATTTCCTCGATTGAGCGATCAGCACGGGGAGGTTTTGGAATTTTATGCGATTCATAAGGGTTCATAGAATATTTTGAGCTTTCGAAGCCTTTCTGACGAAAAGATAAAGTGAGTGTATGTAAAGATGAAAGATCTTATGTACAGGGGGATGCCCCTGAGGTTGATTCTCAACTAGCGGGGGCGTCGGCCATGCTCGATCAACGGACGTCCTGGGCGTTTTTGCGGATGACTGAGAGATCTTTACAAATCTCACGTCTTATGTCAATTGTCTGGGGCGTTTTTCAGTGATTCGCATTTTTCGTCGCACAGATACAGCCAGGAGACAAAATGGAATTGTTCTACCAACAGGTTGAAGAAGCTACCACCTTCATGCGTGCTCGACTGGAAAAGCCGCCGGAGATCGGCCTTATTCTGGGAACCGGCCTCGGGGGCGTGGCGGACGAAATGGGAAAGACCGCTGCCTTTCCCTACGAAGAGATCCCCCATTTCCCCACATCAACCGTAGAGAGCCATCAGGGAAGGCTGATCTATGGAACGTGGTCCGATAAGCCCGTTCTCGCCATGCAGGGAAGATTCCACCTTTATGAAGGATATACCCCCAAACAGATCTCGTTTCCCATCCGGGTCATGGCAGCGCTGGGAGTTCGAACCCTGATCCTCTCCAGCGCCGCGGGAGGCCTCAACCCTCAATTTCGGGGCGGTGATCTGATGCTGATCCGGGACCACATCAACCTGACCGGACACAATCCCCTCATAGGACCCAATATGGATGCCTGGGGGCCGAGATTTCCGGACATGACGCAGCCCTACAACCGAAAACTTCAGGAAATGGCCATACCGACCGCGATCTCCGAAAGGCTCCTCCTTCATCAGGGAGTATACGTGGGCGTGCTGGGCCCCAACCTGGAAACCGCCGCCGAGACGCGCTTCCTTCGCGCCATCGGAGCCGACGCCGTGGGCATGTCCATGATCATGGAGGTCCTCACCGCAGTGCACGCAGGACTCGATGTTCTGGGAATCTCCGTCATCACTAACGTGAATCTCCCGGACAATTACCAGCCCACTCGGCTGGAGCAGGTAATCGCCACCGCCGAACAGGCGAGTCCAAGGCTGGTTCAGTTGCTGGGAAGAGTGATCGAGCAACTGTGATCCGTCGAATCGCCAGCGGAAGCCCATGAGCTGATGATGATTGAATCGGGAGAGATACCCGTGGGAGGAAGAAGGACGATAGCCGATGAAGGACCATGAATCTATGGAAGTGGATCTTTTGCTGGTCAACGGAATGGTGCTTACCCTCGACGATGAAGACCGACGTTTCGATTTGGGCGCCGTGGCCATCAAAGGGACAGAGATCGTGGCCGTTGGACCGTCCGATGATATCGAGTCTTCCTTCAAGGCCGCCGGAACGCTCGACGTCGGCGGCTGCGTGGTACTGCCCGGCCTCATCAACGGCCACACCCATGCAGCCATGACCATCTTTCGAGGCCTCGCCGACGACCTCCCTCTCATGGACTGGCTTCAAAACCATATCTTTCCAGCCGAGCACCATCTGACGGAAGAATGGGTCTATTGGGGAACACTGCTGGCCTGCGCCGAAATGATCCTCTCGGGCACGACCTCGTTCTGCGACATGTACCTGTTCGAGCACAAGGTAGCGGAAGCAGCCAGGAAAGCGGGCATGCGAGCGTTGGTGGGCGAAGTCCTCTATGATTTTCCCTCTCCCAATTACGGACCGATCGAAAACGGGCTCAAGTTTACGGAATCACTCATCGAGGAATGGCGGGGAGACTCTCTCATCAGCATTGCCGTTGAAGCTCACTCCGCTTACACCTGCTCCCCTGCCCTCCTCAAACAGTGCCACGAGCTGGCCGCGCGCCACGACGTGCCCCTCGTCATCCACCTTTCGGAAAACGAAGCCGAAGTGAAGGAGATAAGCGAGCGCTACGGCTCTCGCCCGGTAGTGCATCTTGAAAACCTCGGTCTTCTGGGACGGCGTCTCATCGCGGATCATTGTGTTGCCCTCGACGACGTGGACATGGAGCTCCTGGCCCGGCGGCAGGTTCAGGTAATCCACAACCCGGAAAGCAACATGAAGCTGGCCTCCGGAATCGCCCCCGTTCCCCGTCTTCTGGAGATGGGGATCAATGTCGCGCTGGGAACGGATGGATGCGCAAGCAACAACGATCTCGATCTCTTCGGAGAAATGGACACCTGCGCCAAGCTCCACAAGGTTGCCACGATGGAGCCCACGGCCCTTCCCGCCCGGACGGCTCTGAAGATGGCCACGCGCAACGGCGCGACGGCTCTGGGTTATGGAGGAAAAACAGGGTCTCTCACTCCCGGAAAATGGGCCGATCTGATCGTGGTGGATTTCAAAAAGCCGCATCTTACCCCCCTCTATGAGCCCATGAGCCACCTGGTTTATGCGGCCAGAGGCGCGGACGTCCGCCACAGCATCATTCACGGCCGCCTGGTGATGGAAGACCGAAAACTGCTCACCTTTGATGTTAAAGAGGTTATGGACCATGTCCGCACCCTTGCACGAGTCATCCGGCCCTGACGCCATGAGCGTCTCGCATCGCCCCTCTCAAACCTCTCGAGCCGCTAAGACCTCCGAAGCGCAAAACAGCCTTCGTCGGGAAGTGGACTGGCTGCTAACCGGCGCCGACTGGGTAGTCACCTGCGACGATGCCATGCGCTGCATTCCTTCGGGGGCGCTGGCCATCGAAAAGGACACCCTGGTCGCCGTCGGGCCGACTGATCAGGTGGAATCCCGCTTCCGGGGAAGACAGCAGATGGATTTGAGGGGCTTTCTCGTGCTCCCGGGGCTCATAAACACCCACACTCACGCGGCCATGAGCTGTTTTCGGGGACTGGGCGATGATCTTCCTCTCCTCAGGTGGCTCCATGAAGTCATCTTTCCCGCCGAAGCCGCCCATGTCAATTCCGAGATGGTCTATTGGGGGACGCTCCTCTCCTGCGTCGAAATGCTGAAAAATGGAGTGACTACCTTCTGCGACGGCTATTTCTTCGAGGAATCAGCCGCTCGCGCGGCTCTCGATGCGGGCATCCGCGCCGTCCTCGGGCAAGGCGTGATCGATTTCCCGGCCCCCGACCAGCCCGACCCGAGCCGTTCCCGCGAGCGGGCAGAGGCATTTTTGCAATCCTTTCCTTCGGATTCCCCGCGCCTTCGCCCTTCGCTCTTCTGTCATTCTCCCTACACCTGCGGGCCGGAAACGCTCCGCTGGGTCAAGGCGCTTTGCCGCGAGCACGGGATTCTCTTTCAGATCCATCTTTCCGAAACGGCCACCGAAGTCGAAAACCTGGTTCAAGAGCATGGAGAGAGGCCCGTGTTCTATCTGGACCGGCTCGGAATTCTGGATGAAAAGACCCTCTGCGCCCACTCCGTATGGGTCGATCCCGCTGAAATCGAGCTTCTGGCTCTCCGGGGCGTTTCCATCTCGGACAATGTCGAGAGCAACATGAAGCTCGCTTCCGGCGTGGCCCCCATTCCCGAGCTCAAGGCAGCGGGCGTGAAGGTGGGGCTGGGAACCGATGGATGCGCGAGCAACAACGACCTCGACCTTTTTTCCGAAATGGACAAAGTGGCCAAGATCCACAAGGTCTTCCACCTGGACCCCACCGTCTGCCCGGCTCCACAGGTTCTGAGCATGGCCACCCGCGAAGGAGCATCCGCTCTCGGTTGGGGTCGGGAGATCGGAAGCCTGGAAGTCGGCAAGAAGGCCGATATGGCGGCCATCGACCTAAACCAGCCTCATCTCACTCCGCTCTACGATCCCATCTCCCACCTGGTCTATGCCGCCAGAGGAAGCGACGTGCGCCACGTTTGGGTGGATGGCCGGCTGGTCGTTTGCGACGGGCAGATGCACGGAATCAATGAGCGTGACGTGATGAGCGAGGTCGGGAAAATTGCCCGGCGAATGAAAAGTCCGCACTGAATCGAAAAGGGCTACCCGCACACGGTGGGACAAGTTAATGGCAAAAATCCTTATTATCGATGACGACAAGAACATGTGCAGGATGCTGTGCGAGACCGGCCGGCGGCTTGGTCATCAAACGATATCCACATTGAGCCTCGCGGAAGGACTCCAAAAGGCCCTCTCCGAAGATTTCGACCTGGTGTTTCTGGACGTATGGCTTCCCGACGGCAATGGAACAGACAGACTGCACGAGATCCGGGAAGCGTCGTCCTCTCCCGAGGTCATCATCATAACCGGTGCAGGCGATCCCGAGGGAGCCGAGCTTGCCATTATGAGCGGAGCCTGGGACTATATTGAAAAGCCGTTTTCCGTCGACGCGGTTGCCTTACGGCTCATGCGAGCCATTCAATTCCGCGAGCAGAAAAGGGCCAGAATCAGTCTGAGCACCCGCAAGGAAAATCGTTTTGACCTGAAGCGCGACACCATTGTGGGAAACAGCCCCACGATGGCCCTTTGCCTGGATCTACTGGCACAGGCAGCTCAGAGTGATGCCAGTGTTCTCATTACGGGGGAAACGGGAACGGGCAAGGAACAATTTGCCTGGGCCATTCACGAGAACAGTCGGCGCGCAGACAAGGCTTTTGTCACCATCGATTGTGCCGCTCTTCCCGAAACACTTGTGGAAAGCATGCTCTTTGGTCATGAAAAAGGAGTATTCACGGGAGCGAACAGATCCCGGGCCGGAATGATCAGGCAGGCCGATGGAGGAACTCTGGTCCTGGATGAGATAGGAGAGCTTCCGCTGTCGATCCAGAAGAGCTTCCTCCGGGTCCTCCAGGAGCATCGCTTTCGTCCCCTTGGTGGAGCACGCGAGATACAAAGCGACTTCAGGCTCGTTGCCGTGACCAACCGCAACCTGGATCAAATGGTAAACGACGGTCTCTTTCGCGACGATCTCCTCTTCCGCATACGCTCCTTCGCCATTCATCTGCCTCCCCTCAGGGAGCGGCATGAGGATATCCATGAACTGGCGACGTATTATACTCGCAAGCTGTGCGACCGCTACGACCTGGCCATGAAGGACTTCTCGCCTGAATTTCTGAACGGGCTCATGAGCTACCACTGGCCCGGCAATGTGCGCGAGCTGTTCCAGGCACTGGAGCGGGTCGTCATGGCGGCGCGGCATGAATCGGTGCTCTTCCCCGATCACCTGCCGATTCGCGTCCGCGCCCGGGCGGCACGAGCATCGGTTGCAAAGAATTTGTCCGCCGGAGGTGCCTCTCTCCCTCCCAACCTTGACCCATTCAAAGACATCCCCACTCTATGCGACTATCGCCAGGGGGCGATTGCCGAGGCGGAAAAGAGTTACATCCAAAACCTCATGTCACTCAAGAACGTCAGCTTCAATGAGATCTGCAAAATAGCCGGCCTTTCCCGGCCAAGGCTGTACACTCTCATGCGCAAATACGGAATCACGAGGCGATTTTGTCCTGAAGAAGCGGACAAATAGCCCGCCAGTCTCTTACCCGGCATGGTGTGTTGTGAGAAGATACAGTGGATTCTCTCATAACACACCGCGCCGGGCTATCTGAAGCAGCCCTTGAAGATCCCCGACCTGACGGATATTGTCCTGTCCCGTCGGAAAATCCTCCGGAATCGGCCTCCGTTGCACGGCAGTGTTGCCGGGCAACACATATCCCCTCTTCCATCGCTTCCGCTTTCAATCTCATTCACCGCAGAGACGCGGAGGGCGCAGAGAAAACGCAGAGAAAACATTAGAATTCTTGTAGAGTTTCTCTGCGTTTTCTCTGCGCCCTCCGCGTCTCTGCGGTGAACAACGTGAAATTGGAAGCCGCCCACTCCCTTCTGTATCCCTGTCGTTCCGCGGCATCGATCTTGTATTGGAAAAACAGGCAACCGCGGGAATTGGCCTGAACGGCCCTTCTTGCAATGAACACCCCGTCGAGGGGCTCGTGCGCGGAGCTCCCGAAACCGGTCTTCATCGAGAAAGGAGTATGAAAATGAACTGGTTCTATGATCTCCGAATAGCCACCAAGTTGATATCCGCTTTCATTCTCGTGGCTCTGATAGGCGGACTGATCGGATATGAGGGCATCGGAGCAGTGCGCTCCATTGATCAGTCTTACACCGATATGGTTCAAAACAATACAAAACTCCTCGGTGATGTCGGCAGGGTTGCCGTTGCGTATCAGCAGCTTCGAGTAAACATAAGAGATTTCTTCGTCGATGATTCCGCGGAAAAGCTGCTGGCACATGCCGCCAGGAAGAAGGAAATCGATAAGCTGTTGAATGAAAGCCTGGGAAAGCTCGAAAAGGCGATGACAACGGCGGAGAAGCGCCAGGACTTGAACAACCTCAGGGAAGATCTCAACAAGCTGGACCCGCTGTTGGAAAGTATCATTCGGTTTGCTATCGAGGGCAAGAAACAGGAGGCGATGCCGATAATGCGCGGTGAAGCCCTGAAGCTTGCAAACAGTATTCAGGGAGCCATAGAGAAGCTGTTTGAGGTCAATATCTCCGAAGCGGAGAAGGTAGCGGCACAAAACAATGCTTCCACAAGTGAAACGGTCAAATTTCTCGGCATTCTCGCCGCCTTCGGCGTTCTTATCGCGATCTGCCTTGGATTCTTCATATCCCGAATCATCAGCAGGCCGCTTAGGAACCTGGCTGCCGTGGCGGACAGGCTGGCAGCCGGAGACATGAACGTGCTTGTGGAAGTAAAAACAAAAGACGAAACGGGCAGCTTATCTCAGTCCTTCAATAAGATCATCAAAGCCGTGAGCGCTCTCACCATCGACGCCAACATGCTGGTCCAGGCCGCTATAGAAGGAAGGCTTGCAACGCGCGCGGATGCAAACAAGCACGAAGGGGACTACCGGAAGATCGTTGAAGGAGTGAACAATACGCTGGATGCGGTCATCGGCCCATTGAGCGTGGCCGGTAAGTACGTCGAGCAGATCAGCAAGGGAGACATCCCTCCAAGGATCACTGATGAATACCGGGGGGATTTCAATGAGATCAAGAACAATCTGAACATGTTGATCGAGAATCTGACGAATTTCGCCACCGAGATCCAGGGCTCATCGGACCAGGTGACAACCATGAGTGGTATGCTGAGCTCCAGTGCCGAGCAGTTGTCTCAGGGAGCAACCGAACAGGCTGCCTCTGTCGAGGAAGTTTCCTCCTCCGTGGAAGAGATGAGCGCCAATATTCACCAGAGTGCCGGATAATGCGCAACAGACGGAAAAGATCGCCTTGAAGGCGGCAGAGGATGCCAGGAATAGCGGCAAAGCGGTGATCGAGACAGTATCCGCCATGAAGCAGATCGCAACCAAAATCTCTATCATCGAGGAAATCGCACGCCAGACGAATCTACTTGCACTCAACGCCGCAATCGAAGCCGCGCGCGCGGGAGAGCACGGCAAAGGGTTTGCCGTGGTGGCTTCAGAGGTGAGGAAGCTTGCCGAGCGAAGCCAGACGGCTGCGGCCGAGATCGGCACCCTGTCGACCTCGAGCGTGGAAGTAGCGGAACAGGCAGGCAATATACTGGTAAAGCTGGTCCCGGATATTCAAAAGACCGCCGAACTGGTTCAGGAAATAAGCGCGGCAAGTAGCGAACAGAACACGGGCGTGGCACAAATCAACAAGGCCGTACAACTACTGGACCAGGTGGTACAGCAAAACGCCGCGGCATCGGAAGAATTGTCGTCAACCGCCGAAGAGCTTTCAAGTCAAATGGAGCAGCTCAAGTATGTCGCTGCTTTCTTCAGTATTTCCAACCCGGATTCCACACAAGGCATGAGGCTGGTCAGAAAGAAGAAGGCTTCGGAGCGGACCGCTCAGCCAACAGTCAAGAAATCCACTGAAAAACACCCTCTACTTCAGGATATTGAAGTCGGCGCGGCAATAGCGGCTGAACCTGCAACCGGCAGGCACCACAATGGCTGTTCACTCCGCTTGGGTGCTCATGACGGCAGAGCTGCCGGAGATGATGCCGAATTCGAAGGTTATTGATCCGATAGTATGGAGAATATGCGCCGGAAGGAGAGTTAAATGAACGAGCAGACCGTATATCCGCAAGGGGCTTCCACCATCGGTTCGGTGAGCGGAAATCCGGAAACTGGCGGCGACATATCTTCATCGGAGAAGCTCGATCTTTCCGAGCCCGAGCTTTGTTCCTTTCTTGAAAGGCTCGCAGACAGGGTTGCGATAGCTTTGGTCAGTCGCCATACGGAGGAAAATCACCTGCGTCTTGTGGCCGCCGTTGAGCAGGCTGCCGAAAGCTTCATCATCCTTGACAAGTTTCGCACCGTCAAGTACGTGAATCCGGCCTTCGAGCGTCTGATGGGCTACTCGCGCTGGGATGTCCTGAACAAGGAGCCCGATTTTCTCAAAAGTGATGGATATCCCGAAGCGTTCTACCAGGCTGTATGGGATACGGTGACCGAGGGTAAGGTATGGATCGGCCGTATTGCCTGGATGCGCTCGAAGCCTTCCGCGCTAAGCCCGACCAGTTCGATCTCGTCATCACGGATCAGACGATGCCAAACATGACGGGTATCGATCTCGCCCGGGAGATCCTGAAAATCCGCTCCGACATTCCCATCATCCTTTGCACCGGTTTCAGTGAGTTGATCGACGAGGAAAAGGCCAGGGCCATGGGGTTTGCCGGATTTCTCATGAAGCCCGTACTCATGGCCGATATGGCAAGGCTTATCAGAGAGGCATTGGAAAAGGAGTAGCGCCCTGAGCTCGCTTTTCGAGGAGAAGTGGCCATGAAAGTCCTGATTGCAGAAGATGAAGCTGTTGCCCGCAGGGTGTTGGAAGCGATGCTCAAGGAATCCGGCTATGAAGTCATCGTAGCCTGTGACGGAAATGAAGCATGGGATGTGCTCCAGGCTGATCATGCTCCACAGGTGGCAATTCTTGACTGGATGATGCCCGGCAGGGACGGTATCGAGCTATGCCGGATGGTCCGCAATTTCCGCAAGCTCAATCCCCCATACTTGATCCTTCTAACCACGAAGAGCAACAAAGAAGATCTCGTCGCCGGTCTTGAGGCCGGTGCCAATGATTATGTGGTCAAGCCGTTTCACGGGGCGGAGCTGTGCGCCCGGCTTCAGGTCGGCAAGCGGATGGTCGAGCTGCAATCCGAGCTCGCTGCCCGCATCGATGAGCTTGAGGGCGCTATGGCCCACATCAAGACACTCCAGGGGATTCTGCCTATCTGCTCCTACTGCAAAAAAATCAGAAACGATCAGAACTATTGGCAGAAACTGGAAAGCTACGTTACCAGTCATACCAAAGTCCAGTTCAGCCATGGCGCCTGCCCTGAGTGTTATGAAAAGCATATCGTGCCTCAGCTCAAAGCCTTGAATCCTGCCCAGTACAAATAAATAGGCAGGGCCATGGGACGGCCACCAACATAAGCCGGGACAACCTATCGATTCAATATACTCTGAGCGGATAGCGGCTGAGCTTTCTTCACCGCGGAGGCGCAGAGGACACAGAGAAAGCGCAGAGAAAAGCTCTGGGAAATCTCTAAAGTCTCTCTGCGCTTTCTTTGCGTCCTCTGCGCCTCCGCGGTGAACACACAAGCTCCGCCTCAGGCATGTCCCGTCTTATGCCGGTAGCCCATGGGACATCTGTTTTCGGAAATCATCTCAGGCTTCCCGCTGCGGCTCATCCAAAACCCTCCTGACGGTTTCGGCAAGCGTTCGAAGCAGCAGAGGCTTTGACACAAGCTCACGGATGCCGCAATCATTGACCCTTTCCGGCGTGATGGCTTCAACGAGTCCAGTGCAAAGGACGATCCTCGCATCCGCACGAACCTCCAGGATGGCTCTAGCCAGCTCGAGGCCCGTGATTCTCGGCATGGTCTGATCGGTAATAATGAGATCGAAGGCATCCGGCTCAGCTCGAAAAGCTCTCAGTGCGTCGATACCGTTCGTGAAGGGCTCGACCGAATAGCCAAGCTGCTCCAGCATTTCCTTGCTTGCGTTGAGCAGGACTTCCTCATCATCGACAAAGAGAATACGCTCCTCTCCTCTCGGAAAGGGGGCGGGCTCCTCTTGCACCGCCAAAGGCTCAGCCTCGAAGCCGGGCAAGTAGATATCGAAGGTGGTCCCCGATCCGGGTTGACTTCGAACCATTATCGCTCCCTCGTGGCTCTTCACGATACCATGGACCATGGCGAGTCCGAGGCCGGTTCCCTCTCCTTGTTTCTTGGTGGTAAAATACGGCTCGAAAATCCTTTCCACTGTATCCGCTTCCATTCCATGCCCGGTATCCGTTACCGTGAGCTTCAGGTAGCAACCGGTTTGCAGGCCGGCAGGTCCGGTCCAATCGCCGGGAGCAAGGTAGATCCTGGATAGACCTATCCCGAGTGTTCCCCCGGTATCTCGCATGGCATGAGCTGCGTTGGTGCAAAGGTTCATCATTATCTGATGGATCTGGCTCGGGTCGGCCAGGACCATATCCCAGTTTTGATCCTCGATATGGAATTTATGCTCGACCTCGATGGTAGAAGGGATTGCGGCTCTGAGTAGTTTCAAGCATTCCTTTACAATGATGCCCACATGTAGAGGCTGTCTCGCCTCTCCGGTCCGGCGGCTGAATGTGAGGATTTGCCTGGCCAGATCTCTCGCTCGACAGCCGGCGTTGAATATTTCCGAAAGCTGCTCCCACAGTGGTGTGCCTTCCTCGGTATTATGAAGGGCAATTTCCGCATACCCCAGAATGATGCCCAGAATATTGTTGAAGTCATGAGCGATACCCCCCGCCAGGGTACCGATTGCCTCCATCTTCTGTGCCTGCCGGAGCTGCTGCTCCATTCTTCGTTGCTCTTCTTCCGCATGCATCCGCTCCTCGATTTCGAGCTCAAGCCGCTCCTTTGCGTGCTCCAGTTGGGCCGTACGCTCTTTGACGCGAACCTCGAGCTGACTCTGTATCTGCTTTAGCATCTCATTGGCACGGACAAGCTCCCTTGTCCTGTCTTCCACCAATTGCTCGAGATGATAATGGTGCCTCCTCAACACTTCTTCCATCTGCTTATGCTCGATGGCATAGCGAATGGAGCGTTCGAGCAGGTGCTCATCGACCCGGTTCTTGCTCAAGTAATCCGAAGCCCCGCACTTCATCGCCACAAAATCGACGTCATAGTCGTCCTGGCCCGTGAGGAGGATCACGGGCAGCTTGCTTTTCTTTCTTCCTATTTCCTCAAGGATTTCCAAGCCGCAATGGTCTCCAAGATTATAGTCCAGTAGTGCCTCAGGCCCAATGCAGGGCGTGGCACTCTCCTGAATTCATCCATGATTTCCCCAATATTCCGGAACAATGTCTTTTTGACTTCTAATAACAGTCCGAAAGAGTGAGAGTGGACAGCTTGTCCTGGATACCTTCAAAGCAAGTGAAAAAGCATCGAAGAAGGCTACTCTGAGCTTTCAAGCTTCGCCATGTTTTCTATCACTTTCAGACTCCTTACATCTCTCAACTCGATGTTTAAGTTTTTCCAATAGGAACGGGCACCTACACTCAGTCCTTAAGGTCCCTGGCGTTGGAGGTCAAGTCCCCCCCACCAGGGACACTGTCATTTCCGCATGTTTTCGGCGGCAATCCAGCCCAATACCCTTTCCGGATTCCCATTGAAAAGATGCGGGAATGACGGTTGTAAGGGAGCGACCGTTACCCGAAACAGGATATTTCTCAACCATGCCCCATCCGCCAGTGGATACAACCCGAAAGCGTGACACTCTCTACCGGCTGGACGGGAATTTACGTCTGCACATAGTCACCAAAGGGACACTCTTTTGCCCTATCCGGAAGGCCAAATTATCTTTTGCACTTCACAATCTACCGGGTTACTGCTAGGTTTGGCGGCAACATCGGATATTTCCAGTCGCACAGAATAGCCTCCATCGTGAGAACGGCAGTATTCACACGCTCATGGTAAGATGTCTCTAAACTTGAATGAGGTGGGCATCATGCAAACCACGCAAACCGCATTTCCAGGCCTGGGACGACCTTTCGACGAGATGAAGCGCATTTCCCGCATCCTCGAGCTGACGCACATGATCGCGGTCCGTCCGAATCGTTACCTGCGGCGGGACTTGGCGTCCCGTTTCGAAATCAGCGAACGAACGATTCAAAAGGATCTCGATATCATTCGAAATGGTATGAAATTGTCATTGATGCACTCGCGGGATGGATATTTCTTCGAGGAAATGCCCATCCTTCCGGCGCTTCAATATACTTTCTCCGAGGCTCTTGCGCTGTTGCTGGCCGTTCGAACAGCCCAGCAGATCTCCGGGATCGGTACTGGCGAGCTCGCCGCGGCTGTAGCTCGCCTGGAAGCTCTATTCCCCTCTGAATTTGGCTCTCTTTTGAAACAGGCCGTCCATCAGCCCGCCACTTCCGTTCCACGGGAGCATCGGCAGCAAATGCTCGCGCTGCTTCATGCGGCCCTTGCCGGGAATCGCAAAGTGCGCATGACCTACAAAACAAGCTCCCGCGATGGAGCGCTGAGTGAGCGCGTGGTGAGGCCCTACCACATTCAGCTCCATGTGCGGTCCTGGCATCTCATTGCTTACTGTGAACTGCGCAACGAGGTTCGCATGTTCAAGGTAGATCGAATTGAGGAGGCAGCACTCACAGACAAATCCTATTCCATCCCGGAAGCTTTCAACGTAGAAGAGTATATCGGCAACGCCTGGGGCATAGTTCGAGGCACAGAGGCCAAAACAGAAGAAGTCACGCTTCACTTTGACGACGAGGCTGGTCGCTGGGTAAGTGAGGAATTTTGGCATCACAGCCAAAGTGTGGAATTGCATCCCGACGGGGGCGTTCTTTTTCGTGTTCAGATTCCCGTGACACCTGAGTTTGTTCACTGGGTTCTCTACTACGGCGCGAGGGTGGAGGTGCTGGAGCCTGGCTGGCTGCGTGACCGGGTGGCCGAGGAGCATGGGAAGGCCGCTAAAATATACCAATGAGAGAGGATGGACACATGCCTTTTGCAGATGAGAACCGGTCCGTGCTGTTCAAGTACTGGGGGAAGACTTCGAAATGTGAAGTGGAATGCGAAGCCTCAGCCCTATGCCATCTCTTGATCTATCATTGCCTGGATGTGGCCGTTGTCGCGGAAGCGTGGTGGGGGAAATCCGCTCCATTGCGACGAGCCTTCGTCAGAACGTGTGGGACCGATGCTGACAAGACCGTCAAGGCCTGGGTGTTGTTCTTCGTCGCCATGCACGATCTTGGCAAGTGGGATGTGCGGTTCCAGTTGAAGGCCCGGGAAATCGCTCTGCGGTTGAACGCGCTCTTTAGCGAGGCAGATGAGGGGCGAAGCAAAGGTTTCAACCACGGGGATATGGGACTGAACTGGTTCATAAGAGAGGAAGAGACCTATGGATTGATCGATTGTTTTCCCTGGATGCAAGCCGTTGCTGGGCATCATGGCCGATTGTCTCCGGGGGATGCTATAAGCAAGCCGTTGGCTTCACCCGAGGTCGTTGCATGCGATCACGCGGCTAGGCACACATTCGTCGAAGCTCTACGGAATCTTTTCCTGTTTGTGGATGAGATCGATCAGGGTGAGCTTCCGCCAAGCTCCCCGCCTCTTCTTGCCGGCTTTTGCAGTGTTTGCGACTGGCTGGGCTCCAACTCCGACTTTGGGTTCTACTACAAGGATGTACCGGAAGATCTGAATGTCTACCTGGACTCCAGGCGGGAGGCCGCGGAGCGCGCACTTCGAAACGTCGGTCTATGGCGGCCGTGCCTTGTGCAAGGCGGTATGGAGGTTTTGTACCCCGATCTCGATCCGCGGGGAATTCAGCAATTGGTCCATCTGTTGCCCCTCGAGCCGGGCTTGATCCTCGTTGAGGGTCCAACGGGCTCCGGCAAGACCGAAACAGCAATCTCCTACGCTTCTCGTCTTCTCGCCGATGGACTGGCGGACAGCATAATCTTCGCTTTGCCCACCCAGGCCACGGCCAATGCCATGCTAAAGCGTCTGGACGATATCGCGGGCCGACTTTTCTCCGGAGGGGGAAACCTGGTGCTGGCGCACGGTAAGGCGCGATTCAACTGCGATTTCGAGAGGCTCAAAAAAAGGGCGGCGGCACCCAACCCTCAACTCGAGGAAGAAGCCCTCGTCCAGTGTGCCCAGTGGCTGGCTTCGAGCCGAAAACGAGTTTTTCTTGGACAAATCGGAGTATGCACCATCGACCAGGTTCTTCTGTCCGTGCTTCCCGTACGTCATAATTTCGTGCGCTCTTTCGGCGTGGGCAAAAGCGTGCTCATCGTCGATGAGGTGCACGCTTATGACAGCTATATGAACGGCCTGTTGGATTGCGTGCTGGAAAAGCAAAGAGAGAGCGGCGGAAGCGCGGTTCTGCTCTCCGCAACCCTGCCGGGAAAACGCCGCCGAGAGATAGCGGCCATTTGGAATTCTTCTTCGGTTGTTCTGAAAGCGGGAACAGATCCTTATCCAATGGTCACGTATGTGAACAGGGAGAGCTCTCGCTCTTGGGAGCCTTTAGAGCCTGCCGGATCTTTTGGTGTAGCCATCGAGGAAATTCCGGCGCAAGCCCTGTACCCACCCGATGAGCTTCTTGACCGGATTATCGATGCGGCGCGCTCCGGCGCTCGGGTGGCTCTCATTTGCAATCTTGTTGCCGATGCTCAGGAAGCAGCCCGCCGCATGGCTTCATCTGCTTCTTCATCTGGAATTCCAATGGATTTGTTCCATTCCCGCTTCCGGTTCCTGGACCGCCAGGAGATCGAAATGCGAATCCTGGAGTGCTACGGCAAAAGCGCACCGGCTGGAGTCGGGCGCATCCTGGTTGCTACTCAGGTAGTAGAACAAAGCCTGGATCTTGACTTCGACTGGATGATAACCCAACTGTGCCCGGTCGATTTGCTCTTCCAGCGTCTTGGTCGCCTTCACCGCCACAATCGCCCTCGTCCCTCCGGCTTCGAGCACCCACAGTGCTCTGTTATCGTGCCTCCCTCTTATGACTACGACAAGCATCTTTTCATCTATGGAGACGCCCGTGTTCTCTGGCGAACCCAGGCTCTGCTCGACCGCAATTTCCGTGTCACCTTTCCCAGTGCATACAGGGAGTGGATCGAGGCTGTCTACGCTGACGATGAGGCATGGCCGGACGAGCCCGAGCATGTGAGCAAGGCTCATGAGCGGTTTCAGATTGACCAAATGGGAAATCGCTATAAGGCCAAGCAGCTTGTCTACAGTCTGGTCAATCCTTTCTCCGATACGGACGATAAGGTGAGAAGTCTGACTCGCGACGGAGAGATGAGCCTCAATGTCATTCCGTTCATCAAGATAGACGGAGAACGAAGATTTATCGACGGCGGCATGCTGGACAGCCTGGACGAATGGGAACGAGATGAACAGGTCAACCTGAACGGCATCCCGGTTCCCGCCGGGTGGAAACATCGCCTGCCCGCACGTGACCCTGACGGCAACTTCCACCTTCATATGGAACAGGCTTCCAAAGGCTTCAAAGCTTTTTATTCGGCTGAGGTCACCTATTTGTACGACACCTTTTTCGGACTGGAAAGGAACATCGATGAACCTGCTGATTGATCCCTGGGTGCCGGTGAAGCACGGGGAGCTTTTTTGCCACGTTACGTATGAGGATATCCTGTGCCGTGACGAGGATTGGCGAATTTCCCTGCCGCGCGACGATATGGAGCTGGGAGCGCTTCAGTTGCTCATCAGCCTGACTCAGGCCATTTTTCCGCCGCTAGACAAGAAGGAATTGAAAGACCGGATATCCGCACCTCTGAATGCGGATGTATTCAGCAGCAAGACAGGACCTTTCTTGGAGTGGTTTGACCTGTTGCACTCGAAAACACCCTTCATGCAGACTCCCGACACCATGGCCAAGGAGATCACGCCCATACAGAAGCTTTTCATTGGCTTGCCCGAGGGTAACAATCATGCCTTTTTCAACGGCACGGGAGAAATAAGTCTTGCATGTCCGGGTTGTGCCGCGGTTGCCCTATTCAATCAGGCGACCAATTGCCCGAGCTTTGGCGGCGGATTCAAGGCAGGGCTCCGCGGCAATGCGCCCATCACGACTCTGGTGGGTGAGAAAAGTCTGCGTGCTACCATCTGGTACAATGTGGTAAGCCGTGAGATCCTCAATGCCGCCCTCCCTGACGATCCTTCCCCTGATGTTCCAGTGTGGGTGCAACCCCTGATGAGGGACGAGGTTATTCTCCTGCAGCATATTGGTCTCATTCGGGGTCTGTTCTGGCAGCCTTGCCATATAAAGATACTGTGGGAGAATTCACCATCCGTCTGTGATTTGTGCGGCGGCAAGGCTGACGGGCTGGCGTTTGGCTTCAGAAAAGAGAAATTCACATACAATCTCATGGATGAAGCCCTTAAATGGCCTCATCCCCACAGCCCGAGACGTTGGGAGATGAAAGAGGATAAAAAGGAAGAGAAGTTTGCCTCCTTTACGACGACTACTCCCACCTGGACCCAACTGACCACTATGCTGATCCGGAAAGAAGACAAGGAGCGCCAGGGACAGACGCCTGCCCTTGTTGTGAGTCAGTACCGGGAGGTCTTTAGAGGAAGGAAGCTGAATCTTATCGTTGGAGGCTACCGTAACAACAAAGCGTCGGTTCTGGAGCGTCGGCATGAGCTTTTTAGCTTGCCGGAGGGTTGGGACACCAACTCCGATGATTGGGAAGAGTGCATAAACGAAGCACTCGCCATAAAGGACCTACTGAGGAAGAAAACTTACGGTCTGAGTAAGGCCATTGGTGTAGGTGGCTTGGCCAATGAAGCGGAAACGCTGTTTTACCAGGATTCCGAATCACTCATTCATGAGGTGCTGCGAGCTTTGGACTGGCGCGAAGCAGCCCAGGTCAGAGATGGCTTGCAGAAGCGACTCATAGATCTGGCAAAGAGAATTTTCGAGGAAATAGCGCGGCCCTACCTCCATGATCCAAAGCTCATAAAGGCGGTGGCGAAGTCGAGAAGGAGCTTGTGGGCGGAACTTGCCAAGAGAAGGAGCGTGAAATGATAGAAGCTCACACCCAAAAGGAGAGCTTGATCAAGGGTGAGGCATTGAACTTTACCCAGATGATGCACAAGTACAACGATTCCTTGACCAGTGGACACAGGGCGGATCTGCGACGCGTCAGGCTTCCGGAGGATCTCGAGATGATCCCGGCCTACTATCGGCTGCTGCTTCCCGACGTCCGTCCCGGCAGGCAATGGCTGCGAGTCGTTTTCATGTTTCCCTGGGCCATCCATTCCGATAATGCAGACAGTCTCGGCATGGTATTGGAGAGAGCGAGGGTGAGTGAAGTAAGGCTGTTTCAGATGATCCGTGCGAACGAGCCTCAGGATTTGCTCTACTTGCGCAGATTGTGCCAGCAAATCAAGCCGATTGTGGATTGGCAGCGCTTTGGCCGAGCCCTGTACTACTGGGGCTCAAACGCCAAGCGCGCCATCATCGAAGAGTTCTATATGGCCGAAGCGAAAGATAGCGGTAAACAAGACGCCAAGATGACGAAAGGAGAATAGAATGTCGGAAAGCAAGTCTCTGAACTACCTCAATTTGCACGTACTTATTTCCCACAGCCCAGCCTGTTTGAACCGGGATGACATGAACATGCAAAAGTCAGCTATGTTTGGTGGCGTGCGACGTGTGCGCATATCCAGCCAAAGCCTGAAGCGGGCGATCCGAAAGAGCGACTATTACCGGGATTACCTTGGAGAGCCATCCGTCCGGACGCGCGACCTGAAGAAGCTCAAAGACAAATTTGCCCAGGTGCCTCTGCTGAAGGAGAAATACTCAAGGGAGCTCATAGACGAAGTAATTGATCGTATTGCCGGTACGGGTAAGTTTCTCGACGATAAGAAAAAGAAGGACAAGAACAAGGGCGAGTCGACAAAAGCCGAGCGGGAATCCCAGGCGGTTGCTCCCTGGAGTGTGGGAGAAGTGGATAGGATATGTGAAATAGTTTCCAGGGCCAAAGAACAAGGGCTGGATGAGAAAGTCATTGAAAAGCAGGTAAAGGAAGCCGCCAGGGCGCTTTGTGAAACTCTGGCTCAGTGTGCTCTCGATATCGCGCTCTCCGGCCGTATGGCCACCTCGGGACTCATGAATCCGGTGGATGGGGCTTTGGCCGTGGCGCATGTGATCACGACCCATGCCGTGGATTCGGAAGTGGATTGGTTCACGGCTGTGGACGACCTTACCGAGGAGGATAACGAAACGGGAGCCGGCCATCTGAATACCCAGGAATTCGGCGCCGGCGTCTTCTACCGCTACGCCAGCCTGAACATCGGACAGATGCGGGAGAGCCTGGGAGGAGCCTCCAGGCAAGAGGTTCTGGATAAGGCGGCTCACCTGCTCTACCTTTTTTCCACGATCGTTCCTTCGGCCAAGCAGAACACCTTTGCCGCACATAATCCGGCTGATCTTGTGCTCGCTTCATTCTCGGCCATTCCGCTCTCCCTGGCCAATGCCTTCGAGACTCCCGTAAGGCGGGATGTTCGTGGAGGTTTTATTACTCCTTCCATTAGAAGCCTGGAGACATACCTTGAAAAAGTCCACAAGGGATACGGATTGACCGAAGCGAGCAGCGTTTTCAGCCTTTGGGATACCAGCTTTCAACCCAGAATGGCCTCTGTAATCGAGCTCATGGAGTGGGTACGGTCCGATGGGGGGCGGCCATGAACAAATACCTCATCCTGCGTCTGCAAGGAGTCATGCAATCGTGGGGCGGGCATACTTACGAGGATTACCGGCCAAGCCTGATCTTTCCCAGCCGGAGCGGCCTGGTAGGACTGCTTGGAGCCTGCCTTGGAATCAAAAGAGAGGATGCGGGGGGGATCGAGGCGCTTTCCGGAAGCTTTACCTATTGTGCCCGCCTCGATGCTCAACCGCATCCCGTGCGCAAAATTACTGATTTTCATACCGTGCTGGATGCTCGCAAGGTTGATGGATCGAGAAACAAGAATCCCGTGGTTTCCCATCGGGAGTACTTGTGTGACGCAAGGTTCAGCGTCGCTCTGGAATTTGGGGCTCAAGCCGACTACACGATGAATCAAGTGAGACGCGCTCTGGCTGAGCCCATCTATACACCATTCCTGGGGAGGCGGTCCTGTCCCTTTACGGTCCCACCCCTGTATGGTGTTGTTGAAGCCGCGAGCTTACATGATGCCCTCACCCTGGTACCGCCGGGCAGAGGGGTGCTCTACAGCGAAATCGAGCAGGTGAGCCCCAATCGGATATCCGTGCGGGATGTACCCGCGGGGCATCGCCTGTTCCATACTCGTAATGTATACATCCATGCACCGGAGGGGGATGATGTACCTGAGCAGAGTTAATGTAGACCGGCAAAGGACCCGGAACCCTTATCACCTTCATCAGTCGCTATGGAAACTGTTTCCCGGCATTCCAGATGCCGAGCGACCTTTTCTTTTCCGAATAGAATCGACGAGGCCGCGGGAAACGGTTTCTATTTTGATGCAGTCCGATATTGAACCCGTGCAGGATTCCGAGCAGAGCGTCAAGCTGATCGCTAGCAAACCATTCATGCCCGTATTCTCAAACGGTCAACTCCTCCAGTTTGCTCTGTGTGCCAATCCGATAAAGCGTCTCAAGGAAGAGCGTTGCCGCGTTCCATTGATCCATGAAGATGAGCAGACAGCCTGGCTGGAACGTAAACTGGAGGGAGCGGCGAAGTTGATTGAATGCGACATAATAGGAGGACAGCCGCTATACTTCAGAAAAAGCTCCGAGGTGCCGGCCGGAAAGATCGTAACGGTTACATTTTTTGGACATTTGGAAGTGATAGAGCCTGCCGGACTGCTGGCTCTGATGAAAAGCGGCATAGGCCCCGCCAAGAGCTTCGGCTGTGGGATGCTTACGCTTGCCAGGGCATGATGCCTGCTGACTTGTTATATGATCGAAAAGAATGCTATCGAATACCGGCGCAGGTGACCTGATACCAGTCCCGTTCTCTGCGGGGTATATTCGACGGTGAAGGAAAGGAAGGATTCATGCTCCCTCCTCTGAAGCCTATTGCCATGAAAGAGCGCGTCTCCATCGTAACGGTGGAGCGTGGCCAGCTTGATGTGCTGGACGGCGCTTTTGTCGTTATCGACAAGAATGGAGTGAGGACACACATTCCCGTGGGAGGAATAGCCTGCTTGATGCTCGAGCCCGGAACCCGTGTGTCGCATGCGGCGGCGGTGCTGGCGTCCAGAGTGGGCTGTTTGCTCATCTGGGTGGGAGAGGGCAGCGTCAGGCTCTATGCTTCCGGACAGCCGGGAGGAGCCCGAGCGGATCGCCTGCTTTATCAGGCGCGGCTCGCTCTGGATGACAAAGCCCGACTCAGTGTCGTGAGAAAAATGTACGCCTTTCGCTTCAAAGAAGAGCCCCCGGAGCACCGAAGTATTGAACAGCTCAGGTCTATCGAAGGGGCTCGGGTGAAGAGCCTTTACAAGATGTTTGCCACGCAGAATGGAATCGAATGGAAGGGACGCAAATACGACCCCAAAGAGTGGGGAAGCGGAGACATGGCCAACCGGTGCCTGAGCGCCGCCACCGCCTGTCTCTACGGGGTTGCGGAAGCTGCCGTGCTCGCCGCCGGATATGCACCCGCCATCGGCTTTATTCATACCGGCAAACCGCTCTCTTTCGTCTACGATATTGCCGACCTTTTCAAGTTTGATACGGTCATACCCCTGGCTTTTCGCATTGCCGCCCAGAAAGTCGGAAGCCCCGAGAGGACCGTACGCTTGGGCTGCAGGGATGTCTTCCGGACAAGCCAGCTCTTGTCCAAAATTATACCCACCATCGAAGAGGTACTGGATGCAGGCGGACTTTCCCGTCCTGAACCGTCTCCGGAATCCGTGCCTCCCGCAATCCCTAATAAGGAGCAATTGGGCGATGCTGGTCATCGTGGTTGAAAACGTGCCTCCGCGGCTAAGGGGACGTCTGGCGGTGTGGCTTCTCGAAGTCAGGGCAGGCGTCTACGTGGGTGACTATTCCAGGCGTGTTCGCGAGATGATCTGGGACCAGGTCGAGCAGGGACTGGAGGAAGGAAACGCCGTCATGGTTTGGAGCACCAATACGGAGTCCGGCTTTGACTTTCTGACTCTGGGCAAGAACAGACGAATACCCGTAGAAATGGAAGGACTGAAGCTTGTCTCGTTTATGCCCTCTGATTCTGATAACATACAAAGTGAGCATAGAGACATGGAGGAGGCATGCATTGAAGATGAAAATATGGTATCAGACTCGTAGGTTGTTGGTGGTGGTTCTGCCATTCTGAAAGTGATGCGATTCTGATGCCTTAGAGGAAGAGTGTTCCCCACGGGCGTGGGGATGAACCGTGAGGGACAGATGACGGCGGTTTGCCCGTGGTGTGTTCCCCACGGGCGTGGGGATGAACCGGCATTGAGCAGGCTTAGGCTGGCTGCTTTAATGTGTTCCCCACGGGCGTGGGGATGAACCGGTAAGCTCCCTCGGTCACCACTGGTTGGGTCAGTGTTCCCCACGGGCGTGGGGATGAACCGGCGTCATTGTAGCCCCGGCCCCGTTCAGCCCTGTGTTCCCCACGGGCGTGGGGATGAACCGCTTATCGCCCGGCTTGCTCTTGGCATCGCGGAGTGTTCCCCACGGGCGTGGGGATGAACCGAGTAGCGAGAAACCTATTGTGAGGAGAGTAAAGTGTTCCCCACGGGCGTGGGGATGAACCGTATTGAGTCATCACTCGTTGGATCGAGCATGAGTGTTCCCCACGGGCGTGGGGATGAACCGATGCTGGGAGTAGGGACGGCTCAGGCTCAACAGTGTTCCCCACGGGCGTGGGGATGAACCGGTCTTACTGGACCCTGAATTCATAACCAGGGTGTGTTCCCCACGGGCGTGGGGATGAACCGTCTTTTTCAGGCTCGACGCGAAACCAGATAATGTGTTCCCCACGGGCGTGGGGATGAACCGTCCGGCTGACTTTCCCACGAAGTAAAAGAAATGTGTTCCCCACGGGCGTGGGGATGAACCGCCTCCAGGCGTTCATCCCGCTCCTCTTTTTTGGTGTTCCCCACGGGCGTGGGGATGAACCGATCAGTGAATTGACGGGGCTTCCTACGGGACCGTGTTCCCCACGGGCGTGGGGATGAACCGCGCTGGCAATACAAATCCACAGGGGAGGTATTGTGTTCCCCACGGGCGTGGGGATGAACCGTGACTTATTCTACTATGAAAATGGCCTAACAAGTGTTCCCCACGGGCGTGGGGATGAACCGCAAGCTCGGGAAATGGCTAAGGCTATGATAGAGTGTTCCCCACGGGCGTGGGGATGAACCGTGGACCGCATCGCCGGGATATTCAGCGGAGACGTGTTCCCCACGGGCGTGGGGATGAACCGCTTTTCCGTCTTCATCTATCGCCTCCAATATTCGTGTTCCCCACGGGCGTGGGGATGAACCGAAGGATCTAATCGACAAGACGGAGGAAAAGAAGTGTTCCCCACGGGCGTGGGGATGAACCGCTGGTGGTAACATTCACCCGGACTTTGGCTGCGTGTTCCCCACGGGCGTGGGGATGAACCGCTCTGGATCAATGGAAGCGCCAAGAGCAGAGGGTGTTCCCCACGGGCGTGGGGATGAACCGGAATGGTTCAAAAAACTTGGAACGAGATTGAGGTGTTCCCCACGGGCGTGGGGATGAACCGGACTGGCCCCCTGAGAGTGTAGATAGGTTTCCGTGTTCCCCACGGGCGTGGGGATGAACCGAACCTTCCACTTGGTCAGATTTTCAATCCTGGGTGTTCCCCACGGGCGTGGGGATGAACCGCGTCCCGGTTAGAAGCGTTTTCCGAGCACCATGTGTTCCCCACGGGCGTGGGGATGAACCGTCAGATTTTATCGAGAGCCAGCACCCGCGTGAGTGTTCCCCACGGGCGTGGGGATGAACCGGGTTTTAATAGGCTTGCCTTCCAGATCAGGAGGTGTTCCCCACGGGCGTGGGGATGAACCGAAGCTAACCGTAAAAAACTTTCAGTGCCATGAGTGTTCCCCACGGGCGTGGGGATGAACCGTTTTCAGTCATGAACGGATTGATTGGTAGGAAGTGTTCCCCACGGGCGTGGGGATGAACCGATATTTGCTCAAGACCAAGATCCCAGCCTGGCGTGTTCCCCACGGGCGTGGGGATGAACCGCCCTGGTTGGAAGAATTGGATCATCAGGATATGTGTTCCCCACGGGCGTGGGGATGAACCGTCCAAGAAAACTCCAGAGGAGAAAGAGGCTGAGTGTTCCCCACGGGCGTGGGGATGAACCGAGCAAACGGCCTGGAAAAAGGGCAAAGAAACCGTGTTCCCCACGGGCGTGGGGATGAACCGAGGAGCCGGGAGAAGAGGCTGAAAAAGAACCCGTGTTCCCCACGGGCGTGGGGATGAACCGGGGCCAGGATTCTGTTCCCCTTTACATGCGAGGTGTTCCCCACGGGCGTGGGGATGAACCGCTTATGGAATCTTCCCGGCGTTTAGAAGAAAAGTGTTCCCCACGGGCGTGGGGATGAACCGATCCGGTCTTTAACGTGAATCCAATAGCTCCCGTGTTCCCCACGGGCGTGGGGATGAACCGTGTAGTTGCAGTCATGAGAGTGTCTTCGCCCGTGTGTTCCCCACGGGCGTGGGGATGAACCGAGGTTCTTATGGGGCAGCGGGTTTTTTCTTGCGTGTTCCCCACGGGCGTGGGGATGAACCGGGTGTCTTATACCCATTCTTGAGGGTGTCTATGTGTTCCCCACGGGCGTGGGGATGAACCGACATCAAGGATACGGCGGGGGCGAATGTTTCAGTGTTCCCCACGGGCGTGGGGATGAACCGGCGGCTTTCTGAGATTCTGGTTTCATCCCGCTGTGTTCCCCACGGGCGTGGGGATGAACCGAAGGCCGATTCGATCACTCACCCGATGGGTACGTGTTCCCCACGGGCGTGGGGATGAACCGCTTATCCATGAAGGCACCGGTCGCCATGGTGATGTGTTCCCCACGGGCGTGGGGATGAACCGCTCCCAGCGTTTTCGGCGAGGATCAGCCCAATGTGTTCCCCACGGGCGTGGGGATGAACCGAGATTATAGTGTTTCTCGATTTCTACTCCGGGGTGTTCCCCACGGGCGTGGGGATGAACCGGAGTGATAAAATGAGCTGGACAAACGCAGCAGGTGTTCCCCACGGGCGTGGGGATGAACCGTTGAGTATTTCGTTGTGCATAAAGTAATTTACGTGTTCCCCACGGGCGTGGGGATGAACCGCTTGCGCTTGAGCCAACATATTTTCAATGCAAGTGTTCCCCACGGGCGTGGGGATGAACCGATGGATCAGGTTCACTTCCAGTTCCATCCCATGTGTTCCCCACGGGCGTGGGGATGAACCGCAATCAGTGTTTGCTTCCCGTCCTGGATACGGAGTGTTCCCCACGGGCGTGGGGATGAACCGATTCCATGGACGTCGAGGATAGAGTCATTGAGGTGTTCCCCACGGGCGTGGGGATGAACCGGCTCCCTACCTTTTGAAATAGATCTGTACGTTGTGTTCCCCACGGGCGTGGGGATGAACCGCAGATTGCGCCCGCTTGCCATTCCGCTACGAGGTGTTCCCCACGGGCGTGGGGATGAACCGACGGTCACCACTGTACCGGTTCCGTCCTTGGCGTGTTCCCCACGGGCGTGGGGATGAACCGCCAATGCAACAGTTGTCGGCGGAACGGGTGTTGTGTTCCCCACGGGCGTGGGGATGAACCGGTTTAAGGAAAATGAAGAGCGTGTTGATGTTTGTGTTCCCCACGGGCGTGGGGATGAACCGTTTCAATGAGCCTTCGAGCGGGGCTACTTCAAGTGTTCCCCACGGGCGTGGGGATGAACCGCTCCTTTCTATTAAAACACAGGCGCATTTTCAGTGTTCCCCACGGGCGTGGGGATGAACCGGCTTGGGGGTAACTGATGCCGGGAATCCATGGGTGTTCCCCACGGGCGTGGGGATGAACCGGTCGGGGTTAGGGGTTTGATGCCCTTGAGTGCGTGTTCCCCACGGGCGTGGGGATGAACCGAAGACGTTGACGCGGCCCTTACTGAAATGGAAGTGTTCCCCACGGGCGTGGGGATGAACCGCTGCTTGTAGCTGGACAATATGAAATATTGTCGTGTTCCCCACGGGCGTGGGGATGAACCGATTCTTTTCGAGGCTGTGGAGTTCGGGAACAAGTGTTCCCCACGGGCGTGGGGATGAACCGCCCAGGTTCGGCAGCAGGCTGGGCGCGACGTTGTGTTCCCCACGGGCGTGGGGATGAACCGTTCATGAAAAGTATAGAGCTTGATGATTTTATGTGTTCCCCACGGGCGTGGGGATGAACCGAACTTCTCCGCACCAGCCTTTCCTGTGGGAAGGTGTTCCCCACGGGCGTGGGGATGAACCGATTGAGAGGATGGGGCCAATGACGAGATGGATGTGTTCCCCACGGGCGTGGGGATGAACCGAGCGCAAGCAATATATAGCTCGACGCAACGAAGTGTTCCCCACGGGCGTGGGGATGAACCGAGCGATTGGGGTGGAGAGGGCGGCAAACAGCAGTGTTCCCCACGGGCGTGGGGATGAACCGCCTTCATGAGCACGTTCATCCTGACGCTCAGGGTGTTCCCCACGGGCGTGGGGATGAACCGAGCGGGTGCTTTTTCTGCCCCTTCCAGCGGCTGTGTTCCCCACGGGCGTGGGGATGAACCGCCGATAATGATCGTGTAATGGCTCTGAGCAGCGTGTTCCCCACGGGCGTGGGGATGAACCGGCACTATCACTGTTGTCTTGGGTTGGGAGAGCGTGTTCCCCACGGGCGTGGGGATGAACCGCCTGGAGATTAGGAGCGGGACAGGGGAGGCGAGTGTTCCCCACGGGCGTGGGGATGAACCGAGGAAATCGAACGGATCGACTACGACTTCGCAGTGTTCCCCACGGGCGTGGGGATGAACCGGATATTCATTACGGCCTCATTCCTGGTTGTGGGTGTTCCCCACGGGCGTGGGGATGAACCGCATGTAGCTTTTGCCCTGATCCGTGAGCGGCCGTGTTCCCCACGGGCGTGGGGATGAACCGAGATGATAGGCCGCGCAGGGTAGTCCCTTCTAGTGTTCCCCACGGGCGTGGGGATGAACCGCTGAAACTGTTCGCCGGTTTTATCTTCCAGGTGTGTTCCCCACGGGCGTGGGGATGAACCGCGACCTCATCGAGCTAACGGACGAAATCGGCGGTGTTCCCCACGGGCGTGGGGATGAACCGCTCCCGAACGACATCCAATTCATCCGTTTCTAGTGTTCCCCACGGGCGTGGGGATGAACCGATTCCAATCAAGAGCTACAACCTCAACGTGCAGTGTTCCCCACGGGCGTGGGGATGAACCGAACAGCTTCGCTTGCCGGACTTTTCGCCTGAAGTGTTCCCCACGGGCGTGGGGATGAACCGGAGTTTAAAGAATGATTATTCGAAAAATCGAGCGTGTTCCCCACGGGCGTGGGGATGAACCGAAATTGCAGTTCCCGGCTACGGATTGGTTCAAGTGTTCCCCACGGGCGTGGGGATGAACCGATCGAGGCGATGAAGCGAGCGGCAATCGCGCTGTGTTCCCCACGGGCGTGGGGATGAACCGCATGGTTTATCCGGCCTGGAAAGAGGGAAGATGTGTTCCCCACGGGCGTGGGGATGAACCGCGAGCGGGCAGACCTTTGCGACGAGATCCATAGTGTTCCCCACGGGCGTGGGGATGAACCAATGCTTCCAGATTGGAAGGAAGTCCCGAAGCCGTGTTCCCCACGGGCGTGGGGATGAACCGGAGAGGGATACGCAGCCATGGAGGGACATTGCGTGTTCCCCACGGGCGTGGGGATGAACCGTCAACACTCACCGTCGTCCCAACCGTTACGTTGTGTTCCCCACGGGCGTGGGGATGAACCGACAAACGAGCGCGGTAGATGTAATCTGGAAAAGTGTTCCCCATGGGCGTGGGGATGAACCGCTCATATTGTGCGCCTTCGGCTTCATCGGCATGGTGTTCCCCACGGGCGTGGGGATGAACCGAAATAGACCTACTCCCGCCGATCATCGAGCGAGTGTTCCCCACGGGCGTGGGGATGAACCGCCGAAATATTGATGAATTGTACTCCAAAACAAGTGTTCCCCACGGGCGTGGGGATGAACCGTCTGAATGCAGCCACACCGGCAAGCGTTGTAGGTGTTCCCCACGGGCGTGGGGATGAACCGCGATTTATAATCTTTGGCCCACTGCCCCAGTAGTGTTCCCCACGGGCGTGGGGATGAACCGTGGTCCGACGTCGATCCCTCCTGGTCGGAATGGTGTTCCCCACGGGCGTGGGGATGAACCGCTTCCTCGATTTTCTTTTGCCGAGCTTCAGCGGTGTTCCCCACGGGCGTGGGGATGAACCATATGCGTCGTCGATCTGCTTGAGTTCTTGAGCGTGTTCCCCACGGGCGTGGGGATGAACCGCTAACTCCAGATCCACTAACGTACTTGTGGGTGTGTTCCCCACGGGCGTGGGGATGAACCGAGTTCCTGCAATATCTCGAGCGGCTCGTTTAGGTGTTCCCCACGGGCGTGGGGATTGAGAGGAGAGCCGGGTAGCTATCCCCAACGGGGCAGGCAACCGTTTCCGGTCCTTGGTCCCTATCTGAAGACGATCGACAGATGGTTGGAAGAGG
>Ga0209749_1000167_pt1 | contig 111699 bp, 125 predicted proteins | sample EPASupsiteSAE347_FD_187267 | JGI IMG/M metagenome (GOLD analysis project Ga0209749, IMG submission 187267) | Bioremediated contaminated groundwater from EPA Superfund site, New Mexico - Sample SAE3-47 (SPAdes) (version 2) | ecosystem: Environmental > Aquatic > Deep subsurface > Groundwater >... | reverse complement strand
TGACTTTAGGAGTTCGCGGATTCAATCAACAGGTTTAATATACTAACTCTCTTTAATGTGAGTAAAAGTGAGCCCTTCCAAATAAAGGTAGATTAGGGTGATAATTAATGCAGATTAGACCGTTAAAATATCGATTGGCAATGGTGCATAAATTACTATTTCATCCATTTGTACATCCTGATTTCATGGACTCACTGAAGAGAAGGAGTTATACTCTACAGCAGCTACCTCCTACAATACCATCGGGGCCACGTGCATATGTGGATGGCTATATTGCTATAAAAGATGGGTGTGCGATAGAAACGAATAATGAAAAGAAACTAATAGCTGTTGAAAGTTCCACTCAAAATTTTGTGCCCGTAATGGCCGACCTAATGACGATATCAGAGGATGATTTTGGGATGGATTTAAAATCGGACCTAGAGTTCATGGAGCTTTCAGTTAATTGTATTATATTGACAGATAAAAGCCCTACAGATGTTTTCCTCAAGTTTAGATCTGATAGCTTTGATAGATTCACGGAAGTATTTAAACAAGAAACAACATTATTTGGACTCCGCCTAGTACCGAACAATTTACTTCCATCTTCAAAGGATTGGTATGATGTACAAATACAACCTAGGCTTACAAAACCTGATAAGGAGTACTATATAACTATGCTATACAGATCTGAGGGGATAGAGAGAGCCATGGATTTTAGTCATAAAATTAATGATAACATTGCTTCTATAGTTAACCTTATAGAGAAGGGATAAGAATGGGATGGAAGGAAGACTATGGTTTTATAGATAGTTCTGCTGTGACTACTGTAGTTGAGCCAAGTAAACCAACGTATAAGGTAGAGCCACTACAGGATTTATGGAGAGTGTCCGAGGAACTTTCTGCGCTAGGTACGAAAATCGACACTTTAAATAACAATATAGAACGTCTTATAAGATTGATGACTCCTCCAGTTCAGCAACTTTTAGTAGAGCCAATGACTTTTGAGCAGGCAAAAGAGCGAGTAGCTTCATATATGAAAGATAATCGCACAGCCTCAATCAGTGAACTTGCTGAGCGACTACAGATTGATCTTCAAACGCTATGCGAAGTTCTAGACGAACTTAGTGAAGAGGGCCACATCAAAGAGCGTGAATAATGACTGTCCTTTATAAAGTAGGAGACAGGATAGAGGGGAAAAAAATAGTCTGTCAGTTTAGAAAATGTGACGGCCCCCATAAAGTCTCTACGAGAGGGCGGCATAATGCTCAACAGATTAAGGCAGAGGGAAATCCGGCATTAGCTGTTATAGATAAACAATTCGATTGGGTTGATTAATTAAGGTAGAATGATATCATTGGAGGCACTGATTTCCAGGATTGCAGAGCGCGCCGGTTTGCCTGATGGCATAAGCCCTCACAGCTTCAGACATGCAAGAGCCACACATCTGGCGTCAGATCTTACAGAGGCTCAGATGAAAGTTCTTTTCGGCTGGACCGGTGAATCGGATATGCCTGCTAGATACGTGCATCTGTCAGGCAAGGACGTTGATAGTGCACTGCTCCGCATTAATGGAATAGTGCAGCAAGAAAACAATGTAACCATCAGCCCAACAGCACCTAAGCCATGTCCGAGATGCCAGACGCAGAATAGCCCCGCGGCCAAGTTCTGTATGCAGTGCAGCAGCCCGTTGGATACCAAGACAGTGCTTGAGATAGAGCAGCGCACTACAAAGGCAGAGGAGATCACTGCAAAGGTCATAGAGTCGTTGATCCAGAAAGTTGCAGCTGTGGATAAAAATGTATAAAATGGTGGGGTTTAAGGTTTACTATCGATAATCTTATTATCTATAATGCGTATGTAGCCCATGCGCCAAGGTGGCGGAACGGCTACGCAATCGCCTGCAGAGCGATTCCATTCCGGTTCGAGTCCGGACCTTGGCTTATACTACCCCTGAATTAATTCGGGGGTCTTTAACTTCAAGGGACTTTAGCGTTCTTTTTAAAATAGCTCTCGTCTTTCCCTGTATATGCCTCTGCTTTTTCCCATATGGTGAAGAACTTCTTCCTCAGCTCCTCTGCAAGCTTTGTATCCCTGATATTGACCACAGCAAAAATCTCATCAGGAGCTAACGGGTTCAGCATCTGGAGCAGGATATTTTCCCTGTCTATTATGTCAAAAGGCGTAGCAGGTATTGCCGCAAGCCTGCAATTGAGCCCGTTCCCCATGTGTTTAAGCAGCCGCTTCACAACAGGATGATCTTCAACCAGGCTGAAATCCACGTCTTTATTAAGGATAACCTTTATCTCCACACCCTTTCGTATCGTCGTGTAAAGAACATTGAGGATATCAAGTCGTTCCTCCCTCATCAGGTCTTTTTTTATTCTTTCTGACGTCATCTTGGGAGCCATGAAGAACAGCAGTTCCTTCTTCGACCCGGATATGTACTCACGGACAAGCTCACGGGATTTTTCCTCCCCTATAGCAACAGTCCAGAAAGTCTTCGCTGATCTACTTATCCTCAAACCTGCCAGCTCTGAAGCCATGTTGTTAGCCATAGCCCCAATCTCTTCACCCTCGCGTTTGAGTTCTTCCTGTTTGTTTTTCAAAAGCCGGTCAAGTGCGGTAGATGACTCGACGCATACGTATTTTCTCGGACGTGTATTCTGGGCGTGTATCAGGCGAAGCTCTTCAAGGTTTGATAGCACGCTGTATATCCGTCCCATGGGGATCTTTGCCTTTGCCGCTATTTCGCTAGCCTCTGCATCACCGAGTTTCAGAAGGGCGACGAATGCCTGCGCCTCATAACCTGTAAGTCCTAATTTTCTCAGCTTCTCGATCACGCATGTTAATTTTTCTCTCTGATATTTAAAACTTTTGAATTAAACCACTTTAGAGTTGTTTAATTTAGAACAGTTTTAAATAGAAGGAAGAATAAAGAGAAATCAACCGGGAAAGAATGGAATTTATTGAATGCTTAGGGGATTATGCCTGATATTCTTGAAACAAACCTGAAAAAACTTGCCGAAATACAGAAGAAACATACGCGATTGCTTGCTCTTTTAGTTGTTCTCATAACTATCGTGCTCGGTATAGGTCTAAAAGACCTGACCATAAACTCGGACATCAGGGAAGAGATGCCCACAGAGATGCCCATATTCAGGCTCAACGACAGGATATCTGATAAATTCGGTGGAGCGGATGCAGTCGTCATATCAGTGCAGCTCGATGAATCCGTGGACTCAAAAAAAGCGGTCAGGGATATTCGTGATCCGCGGGTGATACGGGCTCTCATGCTGCTGGATGATAACCTTCGGAACGAGGGAAGCATTACCAGTATTTCTTCGCCTGCGAGTTTTTTCAGGGGCAAGACTCCCACCGACGAGGAGATCACCCAAACACTGCGCAATCCCCGGGCACAGGCTTTTTTCAGCCGCGATTACAGGATGACACTGATGTATATTACCGCAGATATAGGCAGCGGGGAAGAGAAGATACAGGAATTTAACAGGCTTATCGAGCAGCAAATTGGATACATGCCAAAGCCCACAGGTGTAAAATTCGGCATCACGGGCGAGCCGCTAATCAGGATGACGATTTTTGACCTTCTGAAAAGGGATGCAGCTTTTACCCTCGTAGTTGCTTCCGTCCTTATATTACTTCTGCTTTTCATAATGCAGCGGTCTTTTTCCCAGGGGCTTCTCGTATTTATCCCGCTGTCCCTCGGGCTTATATGGACCATGGGTACCCTGGGCTGGCTCGGGATCCCACTCTCTGTTGCCACCGTGGGTCTGAGTTCCATGATCATGGGTCTCGGCGTGGAGTACGGAGTATTCGTTGTAAGCAGGTACAAGGAAGAGCGCGGGAAAAAAGTAAGCAGGCTTGAATCCATGAAGACCACAGTGCATGGGATAGGCACTGCCGTCATTGGCTCCGGATTGACCACAATTGTGGGTTTCGGGGTTCTGTCATTCACATCCATGCCGATGATACAGCATTTCGGCCAGACCCTGGCGCTCGGTATTGCTTACTGTCTTCTTGCCGCACTTTTTGCTAATCCGGTGCTGATACTGCTGGAAGAGGACTTTGAATACTGGAATACACAGAGAAAATTAGAGAAACTCACTGCAAGAAGAGAAGAGCAAGTTATGAGGGGAGGATAAATATGATCAATGAGATCATTGAGAAATACTCAGTATTTGTTACCCGCCGCCCGTTCATAATATTGATACTCGTTGTTCTGATCACGGCATTTGCGATCCAGATGGCAGGCACCATACAGACACGCTCCACGGAGCCGAGGGATTTTCTTCCAGGTGATGTAGAGGCAATCGGTACGCTCTTCAAAATAGAGGACGAGTTCGGGAGCACCAATATCGTGAATCTTGTGATAGAGGTCGATCCGCAGTATACAGGGTCTGATGAGGTAGCGGACGTGAGAGATCCGAGAGCTGTCAGGTATATGGATCAACTTTCATATCTTGCACTTCATACGGAAGACGTGCTTGAGGTCACAAGCCCTGCCTCGGTCCTGAAGGATATCAACGGCGGCAGGCTGCCCCAATCCATGAGAGAGGTCACGGAAATGACCTATAAAAACGGGCTGCTTGATAGCTATATCAGCAAAGATTACTCCCTTGCCCTTATAAATATCAAAACGACCGATGATGTTGACCTTATTAACCTTGAGAAGGAGCTCAGCAAACTAACCATGCAGGTGCCTGTGCCTCCCGGCATTAAAACAAATATTGGAGGCAGCATCATGGAAGGACTGATCATGGAAAAATCCATAGGTCCTGATATGGCAAAAACGTCCGTATATTCACTTATCGGGATCCTGGCGATCATACTGCTTCTGTTCCGCTCGATTAAATACGGGTTCACGCCCATGACCACGATAATATTCGGGAGCATCTGGGCGATGGGCTACGTCGGGCTTATCGGGATGGGATTGACCTCTCAGACCTCAGGCGTCCTGTCCATGATAATGGGCATCGGGATAGATTTCGGGATACAGGTCGTCACAAGGTACAGGCTTGAGCTCCCCGGCAAATCCCCGGAGGAAGCAATGGCTGTCTCGCTGAACAATGTCATAATCCCAATGTCCACGACAACGCTTGCAGCGCTCGTAGGCTTCGGTGCGATGTCCCTCGGCAAGCTGACTTTTTTAGCCGATATGGGGACTATAATGGGCTACGGGGTTGTCGCAAGCATGCTTGCGGCTATAACAGTAGTCCCTGCCCTGATTATTATATTTGATAAAATTAATATAAAAGCCGTTTATGAAAAATTAGTGAATAGATTGGAGATTTGAACATGCGAAGCAGATTACTTTCAAAGATCACATCGACAGTTACGCTGATTATCTTTTTATCAGCAGCATTGAGTCCTGTGCTCGGCGGTCCGATCACCGGAGGTACCGGGAGCCAGATACAGATGAATTTCATGTACCAGGACCCTGACCCTGCCGAAGCCGGGAAATATATAGACTTAAGATGGCAGGTAGTGAACACCCTGGGGGGTACTACACAGGACCTCAGGTTCCGTCTTGAGGCAGGGTATCCGTTCCTGTTTGAAGCAGGTGATGAGCCGGATAAGTATCTGGGTACGTCGGCGGGAACGAATGATGACAAGATCTACTATGTCCTGCATTACAAGCTAAAGGTAGCGGATAGTGCACTTAAAGGAACGTATAATGTAACGCTCGGATGGACAATCGGGGAGGGATGGACTACAAAGGATTTCCCGGTATATATCGATCCCAAAAAATCCGACTTTGTAGTAGGCGCTCTTGTGACCTCGCCTGAGAAGCTGATAGCGGATACGGATGAGGCAAAGCTTTCGGTCAATATCGATAATATAGGGAAGGGCAAAGCCGAGAATGTCAAAGTCAAGCTCCTTTTGCCTGCCGGATTTAAGCCTACGTACAGTTACTCGGATGAGGACAGCCTTGGCATAATCGATGCTGGGAGCAGCAAGAAAGCGACTTTCTACATGGATATCGATGAGAACGTCACGGAAGGGGAATACGGAGCAAAACTCAACATCACTTACAGAGACGAGAACGACGAGAATAACCAGTACAGGACAAGCACCCTTGACCTGAAGATCCCCATCAAGCCTGCCCCGCATCTTGTTATCGAATCCATTGCATCCACTCCGGAGAAGATAGTGCCTGGTGGTAAAGCAGATATCCTCATAAAGGTCAGGAACACAGGCAATGAGAAGGCCCAGTCTGTTTCCCTGCGCGTGTTCAAAGACTCATCACAGCCTTTTGAGTTCAGCGAGAAATCGGACTTCATCGGAAAACTGGAACCCGGAGAGAGCGGCGAGGCTGTGATAAGATTGGAAGTCGAAGATGCTGCAGCGGCAAAGAAGTATCTGGTTGATGTGGAACTGAGAGGCATCGACCAGAAAGAGAACGTAGTGGTATTCAGGCGGACCGTGCCGCTGACCGTGGCAGCTGAATCCGGCTCGCCGTTGAAATCCATGGGCTTGCTGCTTGGAGCGGTAGCATTGATCGGCGGTGTAGGTGCTGCGTACTATTTCAAGAACGGGAGGAAAAAGAGTTTATAACTATAATTTCAGTTCAAACCCGATAATGGGATGTTCCAGCCCGAAGTTCAAAATAACTTCAGGGTGAATCTCACCGAACACCCCGGCTCTCTCGCCTTTGATCACAATATCCGCGCGCCTGCCTTCGATGAAAGCAGGGTCGCCGGATTCAGCGACCTCGTATTCCATGCGCCTCTCTCTCATCACAGCATCCACTACAGATTGTATCTCCGTGAAATTCGCATGCGGGTGAATGGCTACGGCTCCGAGGTGCTGCCCTGTCATGCAGTTCACCACTATTTCGCCCACCTCGAATATCCGCTGAGGCAGCTCGCGGTGCTGGTTTATCGATAGTATTTCAAGCAGGTTGGGCAAAAGCGAGGTACGGACTATGGTGTGGTCCTCGCTTATGGGGTACAGGATATGTGTGATGCCTTTTTCTTTTTCCCGGCGCATCATCTCGAACTGGACGCGCTCGCTTGTCAGGGTGAAGGGCATTACCTCAAAATAACCGAGACCGATCATACTCTCACGCAGGGAGTTCCTCAGCTTTGAGATCGGGTGCGCGCTGCCGATGGTTGAAGTTGGCGGAAGGGCTGGCTTTATCTTATCAAAACCGTACCCTATGGCAATATCCTCTATCAGGTCCCAGCTGTGCAGGATATCTGCACGGTAAGCCGGGACCGATACCTCGATCATGTTTTTTGATGCTCTTGCGCCGTACCTCATCTTTTCGAGGCTGTGTGTGATCTCTTCATCTGCGAGTCTGATCCCGAGAAGCTCCTCGATCTCGCTCCTTTTTAATTCCATGCGTGCGGGCTCAAGCTGCGGGGTCTGCATTTTATCATCAATGGTAACAGATTCGATCATGCCTCCGCGCTCTGCAAGGGAGGTTACTACGATATTCAGGGCAGTAGATACGGCAGGGTCAAGCCCCGTCACTTCGATGAACAGGTCGGTTGTTTCTTCTGTTACCCGTGTAAGTTCGCCGTTGATGATAGGCGGGAACGAGAGCACATGGTTATCGGCATCAAGAATGAGCGGGTATTTATCGAATTTTTCAAGGATATGTGCGAATTTGATACCCTTTGGATGCTTCTCAAGTATCTCCTTCATAGTCATCGGTTCTGTGAAGTCAAGAGGCACGAACCTGAAATTAGGCTGTTTTGCGACATACCTGAAAGGCGGTTTTATGCTTGCAAGGTCGTGAACTCCTATGGAGACTTTCCTCCGGTTCCTTCCCACTGCCCAGTGAAGCGACTCCTGAAGCGCCATAAGCGACTCAATGCTGCGTGAATTGAACCGCATCCCGCGCACGACCGCACATGCAAGGTACGGCCTGATCTTCTCTATATCCTTATCCTTTGTTATTTTTATCGCGGATGGTGTGACTTTGAATTCCCTGATACCGGTCTCGATATCAAGGAACCCCCGCAGCGCCCGCGCCACTCCCTCCACGCTGTAAAGGTCGGGTCTGTTCGGGAAGAACTCGATATCTACGTGGTCTTCCTCGATCCGCTCTATATCGCATCCCATCATCGGGACACGCCGGATGATTGTGTCTTTATCCGTCCCTGAAAGTTCCTCAAGGTCGTCGTAGTATAATGTAATAACAGGCATTCTAATCGCCTGAAAAAGGAATGGATAATATATTAATTATTCTGTTCAACAAGCTATAGATTGCGGCCAGAAATATAAGCTGTTATTATAACTTTATATAGATTGTTTTTCTAAAAAGGGCATTTATAAACAATAAAAAACCGAAATAAACTTTATTAAACTGTAAAAAGCGTAAAAACTTTAGATAAATTTATACCAACAGTGTTCGTTCAAAGGCCTGTGGTTGTAATATGAAAAAGTGGTTGAGGCGGGCACAGGATAAAAGAGAAAAATCTTTTATAAGCATTGTTATCACACTGGCTATTGTTTTAATGCTAATTCTCTCTGGCCCTGCAAATGCTGTGCAGGTCAGTGTAAATGCCACTCGTTTGGATAACATCAGGGTGGGAGAAACCGGTTCTTTTTATGTTAATATAACAATCGGCGCCAATGAAAGGGTTCCTATTACTAATATCTCGATTGAAGGCCTTCCAGAAATCGATGGGTCCCCCGGCGGGATATTGGTTTTCAATGTAAGCGATTTCGATAAGACGGGTGATTTTAAGATTAAGGGTAATTACAATATATCCTTGATCGAACAGCACGGGCTGGTTAAAGGTTTTGGATACGGCTACGGTTATGTTAATAACAGCGGTTCACCGCCTTATTCTGGGTATGGAGACAGCTATCAGTTCTATGGATATGGCTATGGTTATGGATACGATTCAGGTAGCTCCACGTCTTACACAAAGCTCGTATATAAAATAGCAGTAAATACAACCGGAGCTGAAGCAAAGCAATACGAGGCAGCCGTAAGAGTTAACGCGGGTGACGATGTCACGGGTCGGAGCGTGGTGTTTGAGGATTCTCTAAGTTTCAGTTTACAGCCGGCTTCCCCGCATGTTCAAGCACCCGGTTCGCCGGCAATAACAGGATTTGCTCCTGAAACATCGCCTGTCATGAATTTTATCGGGGAACCCAGAAAATTCAGCATTACCGCCAATCAGACGGTGAATGTAACATGGTATATCAACGGGACTGAAGTGTTCAGCCAGACTGGTACGAACGAATCATCTTATACCAATAACAGTGCAGCACCGGGAACATGGATTGTAAATGCCACAGCGAGGAACGCCAACGGCACAGTTTCAAGAGAGTGGACGTGGATAGTGATAGAGCCGCCTTCACCGGCAAGAATACATGCCTCAGTTGAGATCAAACCTGATACCCTGAACCTTGCCAGCAAAGGAAAATTTAAAGCTTTCATCACCCTGGGCGAAGGCTACAGCGCGGCGGATATCGATCCGGGAACAGTGATATGCGAGGGTGCCCATGCCATTAAATGGAAGATTTCGAAGAAAAACGGCGGCACATTAATAGTAACGTTTAACAGGCAGGATTTAGTAAATGTTTCTGCCGGAGATGATGTCGCATTACGGGTTACAGGAGAACTTTTTGATGGAACACCCTTTGAAGGCAGTGATACCATAAGAGTGATCGATCGCGGCAAAAAACACCATCATGACGATGAATTTGAAGAAGATGAAGAGCATGAATATAGTGAGAGTGGGAATCATTACATAGACGGAGAACAGAAGCACCATAAGGAGGTGGATGGAAGAACTCATGGTAAAGGAAAGAAAAAAGATAAGAAGTAGCTCACAAATAAAATAGCTTACAGAAACATCGGGATTAAACCCCATCCTTATTTTTCAATTACATTAGACATTGTTACTTTTTTATGAGCGATAAATTAAAGTCTGTACACTGATATTTAGACAAAGTGTCCCCAGAGGGCGCGTGGCCTAGTCCGGATATGGCGGCAGCCTCCTAAGACTTTTTGGAGAAAGCTGTAGGTCGGGGGTTCGAATCCCTCCGCGCCCGTTCTTAATCCAGCGGTATCCATGCATTATCATGTAATCCTGACAAAAGAATGCAACCTCAACTGCTCCTACTGCGAGGGCGGGAGCGACTCACCTCCAAAGGAGATCCAGTATTCCATCCCTGATCTCAAATCGTTCATATCCCGGGATGATGCGCCAGTTATAGAGTTCTACGGCGGCGAACCTCTTCTCCGTATCGAGACCATGGAGAGAATAATGGACGCAATACCCACGCGTTTTGTCATCCAGACGAACGGTATGTTTTTAGACAGGGTTAAACCAGAATACCTTAAGAGATTCCATTCGATCCTTGTTTCTCTTGACGGGAAAAAAGAGGTGACGGACAGGAACCGCGGTAACGGGGTTTACGACAGTATAATGAAAAATATAGGAACGATAAGGCAGAGGGGATTTTGCGGCGATCTTATCGCGCGGATGACTGTTGCTCAGGGCGCGGATATATATGGTGACGTACAGCATCTCTCGGGATTAAACGTTTTCGACCATATCCACTGGCAGCTCGGATTTGAAATGTTCTGGGAAAGCGGGATAGATGATGGTTCCGAGCTTGAAGAGTGGATCCGGTCGTATAATGCAGGCATCTCATCGCTTGCGGACTGGTGGGTCAAAGAGATGGCGCGCGCGGGGAAAGTTCCGGGAATAGTTCCGTTCACAGGTATTATGAACTCAGTTCTATCAGGTGAAAATTCGCGCCTCCGATGCGGTTCAGGCATTGATTTCTTTACGGTTATGCCGGACGGCAGGCTCTCTGCATGCCCGGTATCCATTGATTTTGATTTCTCGGCAACAGGTTCGATATACCATGACGCACCAGGGTCGCTCTGTAACAGGGTGGTAGTGGGAGAGCCGTGCACATCATGCGACATTTTCAATATCTGCGGAGGCAGGTGTCTTTTCGTGAACCGTGCTCAGGATATGTTGAGAAGGAACGGGTATGCCCTGATATGCTCGACCGTAAAACATCTGGTCGGGGAACTGCAGGGTGTTCTTCCACAGGTCAGGGGGTTGATTGATAGGAGGGTTATAGGAAAAAAGGAATTCGATTATCCCGTATTCAACAACGGCTGTGAGATTATACCCTAAAAACTGAGTGAGTAAATTTATACGTTATAGGATTAGTGTAGGTACAATAATTAAAAACCGGAGGTACTGAAATGGTTGATATATTGAATAAAATCGGAATCGGAAAAGAGAACGTCACGGTACATAAATCCACACAGGAAATGTACGAAAGAACTTCTAAGATGAACATCCCCACCATATTTGACCGCTACAACGCCCAGCAGCCCCAGTGCACTTTCGGGTCACAGGGCATCTGCTGCCAGCTCTGCAGCCACGGTCCCTGCAGGATAACCAACAAAGCCAAAGCTGGCATTTGCGGGGGCGCTGGGGCTTGATACAACGAAATCCACGGAAGAGCTTGCCATCGCGCTGGCTGATGCTGTGATTTCCGAATTGAAGAAGGGCACGGATGAGCCGCTTATGCTTGTTGAGAAATTCGCGCCAAAGACAAGGCTTGAGGCATGGAAGAAGCTTGGCATCATACCCGGAGGCACGTACGCCGAGGTGGGCGAAGCTATGACAAAGACGATGACATCCATCGATACAGACCCGGTTGACCTTTTGCTCACAACGCTGAGAGTCGGAATAGCCACAGGGTACATGGGTCTTGTCGCCACGATAACCCTTCAGGACATACTGCTCGGTACCCCGACCCCTGCCCGCTCTACAGCGGATCTCGGTATCATCGACCCGAAAGCCGTGAACATAGTAGCTCACGGGCACATCCCGCTCATGGCGACAGCGGTCATCAAGGCCGCACAGAGCCCTGAGATGCAAAAACTTGCAAAGGATGCCGGAGCTCAAGATATAAAAGTGCTGGGCTCCATGTGTACGGGACAGGAGCTCATGCAGCGCTCGGTGGAAGCTGGAACCCGCTCATCGATGCCATAAAGGCAGGAAGCATCAGGGGAATAGTGGCTGTTGTGGGCTGCACCACGGCAAAGACGAACCACGATACAGTTTCAGTAAAACTCTCGCGCGAGCTTATCAAGCGCAACATACTGGTGATAAATGCAGGCTGCGTCAGCTCAGCCACGCAGATAGAGGGGCTTATGAAGCCTGAGGCTGCTGAGCAGGCTGGCGAAGGCTTGAAGGCTGTGTGCAAATCCCTCGGGATACCGCCGTGCATCAACTACGGCTCGTGCGTGGACATAGGCAGGATAGGCGTTGCGGTGACAGAGATCGCGGCAGCCATCGGGGTTGATCCGAGCGCACTGCCTGTTGCAGCATCAGCACCTGAGTACCTTGAGCAGAAGGCTATCGCAGATGGAGCATTCGCAGTTGCATTCGGTCTCTTGCTGCACCTGGCGCCCGCGCCGCCGGTCACAGGAGCGCCACTTGTTGCAAAGGTGCTCACGAACGATGTTGAGGCTCTGACTGGCGGAAAGGTGCTTGTGGAGCCTGACCCTGTGAAAGCGGCAGATGCGATCGAAGCACATCTTAACGCCAAGAGGACAGCACTCGGACTGCCGGTATAACTGACCGCTCTAAAAACAGCTAAAAATGGTGCGCCGGGTTTCCGGCGCATCAACAACTGCTCAATAACAGCATAGCATAAGTTCTATTTCTTTTCCTCTTTCGGCGGTATGAGCGACCGCGCCGTATTGTATACGAAGATGTAGATCGCCAGAAGCGATACGGCTCCGAATATAATAGTGCCGAGCCTGTAGCTATCGCTCTCATACCTGTAGGGCATGGTGAACGCAAGCCCCACTATGCCTATGTTCTGTAGCCAGAACTGAAGCTCAGCAAGGCGGAGGCTGTGAAGCTCCGTGCCTGCGAACACGGGCAGCAGGTGGTAGCCCACGCCGAATATCATCATGGATACCCAGCCTATCAGCAATACATGGGTGTGCGAAGGTATGAGAGGTGTTGAATTAAATGCCATGATAGCTCCCATGGTGCTTCCTATCAGGAGATATATCAGGCTTGCCCAGGCAAATTTAAGAGGTATTTCCATCGAACCCTTCCATTTTTTTATTTCTCTGCCCGTGTTATTCTATGCCAGCCCTGCCTCCCGGTTCAGTTCATCAAGCAACTGGTCGATGTTCACCCTGTGCATCCTGCTGAAGAACTCCAGGGTCTCAGAGGGCAGCCTGCCGACATACTTCGGCATGCCGTGCTTGATGAACACCTCCCGTGTCTGCGGGTACTTCGTAATCACTTCGTTCAGTTTATTGTCTTTAGTTATCTTTTCAGCCATAGTCCTTTCTATTTTTTATATACAAGTGCTCCGATCAGTACTGCCAGTATACCTATCAGTACAAATCCAAAGCCCTGCATAGCGAACATAGCATCGATCACAGATGCGATCCCCCAGAGGGTCAGGAAAAACCCGGTACCGGCGATCGAGATCGAAACCCCGATAGTAAATAGCTTCTTTCTGGATTTCTCTATTCCTTCTACTATGTCATCGCCAATTCCACGCCTGTGCGTTTCGCTTAAGCCCTGGATAATTGATTTTGAAAGACCGCAAAGGAAATCTATTGTACCTTCCTGCACTAGTCTTTTCCCCTGGACATCAGGTAGCCCACGATTAGTCCCCCAACGAACGCTCCAGCCACATAGGCAAGAGGTTGTTCCTTGATCTTGTCTTCAGCATATTCTTTTCTCTCCCGAAGTGCTTTAGATAGCTCATCAACCTGAGCACTCAAGGTTTCCAACATCTTTGATGTTTCTATTTCTTCTGACATAAAATTTTGCTCCCATGTATAATTTGTTATCCTGTGTATATAAGCTTTTATCTCAGCCTTTCTTTTCCTCTTCAGGCGGTATGAGAATAGAAAGGTAGTTATTAGATTGATTGCATACAGGTATTGGGGGTTGAATAAATGAATAGACTGAATGTTCTGGTTTCGCTTCTTTTAGCCGCAGCAGTACTTGCTGCACCGGCACAGAGCGCACCGCAAGGCGGTAGTTTTACAGCTAACCTCTCAGGTGGGGAGGAAGTTCCGTCGGTAGCCACTCAGGCAAGCGGTCAGGCGGTCTTTGAGCTGAATGAAGACGGAACCATGTTGAAATATAAGCTCACTGTAGCAAATATCGAGAACGTAACACAGGCGCACATCCATCTCGGAGCGGCAGGAACGAACGGTCCGATCGTTGCGTGGCTATATCCTTCCGCACCGCCGCCTGTCCTGAAACCGGGTATAACTACGGGCGTGCTTGCAGAGGGAACAATAACTGCTGAAAACCTCGTAGGACCGCTTGCAGGAAAGCCTCTTAGCGCGCTTGTGGATGCTATGAAGGCTGGCGACACGTACGCCAATGTCCATACGGCGCAGCATCCGGACGGAGAGATTAGAGGTCAGATCCGGGAAGCAGCACGAGTGCCCGGGGCAACTGCAGTTGGGACTCCATCCAGACAGGTATCTGTACCTGAGTTCCCGTCGGGTATACTGCTGCCGGTCGCAGGAGTGCTGGCTATGGCACTGCTGTTGTACAGGAGAAGAGAGAGCTAATCATCTCTCTTCTCATTTTCACATCGCTCTTATTTTGATCTGGTAAGCTGAAGCTTCTGCGCAGATCAGGCAATATCAAGAGAAAAATATAAAGCCTGAATAGCTCTATTTAAACAAAAAAGCAGGTGAAATCCTATAATATCCATTGAGAACCTCTCAAAAGCCTTCGGCACAAACATTGTTTTAAGAAATATCAACCTCAAAATAGAACAGAGCGAATTCCTGACCATATTCGGTCCCAATGGCGCAGGGAAAACAACTCTTATTAAAATAATCTCTACCCTGATAAGCCCCACATCGGGAAGGGTCGTCATTGACGGCATAGATATCAAAGAGAACCCGATCGAGGTCAGGAAAAAGATAGGCGTGATCTCTCATGAAACGTACCTCTACCACGAACTGACCGCTGCTGAGAACCTGCGGTTCTTCGGGAGGATGTACGACACTGCGGCTCTTGAGCCCAGGATAGACGACCTGATAAAGCAGGTGGGATTGAGCTACAGGAAGAACGACCGGGTGAGGACGTTCTCCCGCGGCATGAAGCAGCGCCTTTCCATAGCGCGTGCATTGATCCACGACCCGCCCATACTTTTGCTCGATGAGCCCTATACCGGTCTTGACCAGCATGCAAGCGCCACGTTTGACAGGATACTCTCAAGCACCAATGCGCATGATAAGACGCGCATCCTCATCTCCCACGACATAGAGCGGGGCATCTCCATGTGCGACAGGGCGCTCATCCTCACCGGCGGCAGCATAGCGCACGAGATGAGCGAGAGCGAGATACACGACCTGGCTCAGTGCAGGACAATATACGAGAAGTACGTGGAGGAGCACAGATGAAGTTCCTTGAGATCGCCCGGAAGGACTTAAAAGCGGAGTTCCGCACGAAACAGATGCTCAACTCCATGATGATATTCGCTCTTCTTGTTATTGTTATTTTCAGCTTCGCCTTCGGGAACGAGGCGTCGATCTCCGTTCAGGGCATAAACAAGAGGGTAATCGACCTGCTGGCGCCGGGGATTCTGTGGATCGCGTTCACCTTCGCAGGGATGCTCGGTCTCTCACGGTCGTTCGCAGGCGAAAAAGAAGAGGGATGCCTTGAAGGGTTAAAGCTCTGCCCTGTGGACAGGAGCGATATATACAACGGTAAGGTCCTGTCCAACGCTGTCCTGATGTTCCTGATGGAGATCATAACCATACCTGTCTTTGCTGTGCTTTTCAGCTATGATATTAAAAACCTCCCCGGCATGCTGCTGGTCGTTTTACTGGGAACCCTGGGATTCATTTTCGTGGGTACGCTCCTCTCGGCGCTTGCCGTGAACACGCGCACGCGCGAGATACTGCTTCCTGTGATCCTGTTCCCCGTACTGCTTCCTGTGATACTCTCAGCCGTTACCGCGACAGGAACAATGCTTGCATCCGGCGACATCTCAGATATAACAGGAGAACTCCGGATACTTGCTGTTTATGACATCATTTTCTTCGTAGTAGCGCAGCTTGTATTTGAATACACGATCGAGGATTGAAACCAATATTTTTATAAAGGATGACATTATTGTTACAGTATTACAACTGATGTAAAGTGAAAATAACATGCTAAAAAAGATACTTTTTACCCTGACCGCCGTACTGATGCTGATTTCAATATATCTGGTGTTCTTCGTCGCCCCCATCCCAATTAATCCAACTCAAGCAGGTGGCGACCCGGCTAACTTCAAAATCTTCTATTTCCACCTTCCTATAGCAATATCAGCGTACCTTGCGTTCGCCATTGTGTTCATCTCAAGCATTTTATACCTGAGAAGCAAACAGCAGAAATGGGATATAGTCGCGATCTCAGCTGCCGAAGTGGGCGTTATTTTTGCATTCCTGACCCTTGCCACCGGGTCGATATGGGCAAGATCAGCCTGGGGTGATTTCTGGGTAACCTGGGACGTGAGGCTCAATACCTCGCTTGTGCTGTTCCTTATATACCTCTCCTACCTGATGGTGCGCCAGGCTGTTGAAGAGCCTGAGAAAAGAGCAAGATTATCTGCTGTCTTCGGGATAGTGGGATTCATAGGCGTGCCTCTGAGTTTCGTGTCGATACGGCTGTGGACAAGAGCCACAGTCCATCCGGTTGCTGAACTGAATTATTCCACTTTCAGTCCCCTGCTCATCACCCTGCTTGTGAATTTTGCGGCATTCTTCCTGCTCGTGGCATCGCTTATGCTGCTGAGAATAGATAACGAGCAGTTGAAAGAGAAAATAAACGAGCTTAAAAGAGCAAAAAACCTGTAAAAAAGTTAAGAGGCTACCGCTGCAGGTTCAGCCTCTATTTCTGTCTTCCGTATCTCCACCCTTCTTAAGGGGTAGATGGGTTTAACGTCGTGGTAGATATTGGCTGAGAGCTTCCCGGTCACGACTTCCTGCACGAACTGAGCCATGTCCAGCTCTTTTGCCCTAGCCGCTATAACGCTGTTCATTATTGAGCGTATCTCTTTTATCTGGTTCGCCCGCGCTCTTTTTATGGTGAAGCATGACGGTTTTACACGTATGGTGTAGTCATCCTTTGTCCTGACAGAGACGTTCGTCTCTATACTGGATGTCTGTCTCTTCACGAGCGAGCGCAGGTAATCCTGCGTTAACTGGTGACCTGTGAATTTAGTATATGCTGAGTCGCCTCCGACGCTGTCCACTTTCAGGACCAGCTTGATATTCTGTTTTGAAAGGTCGTTCGTCAGTTCCCCCAGGGTCACTTCGATCACCCTTCCCATAAGCTTTTCCGGCACATCAGCCACGGTCTCTCCGATACTCGCTTTTCCGAACATTTCAGGTGCAACCAGGTTGTACCATTGCTTGGCTTTCCAGCCTTCTGCTTTTGCTACTGCCAAATAAGTTCCTCCAGATTATAAGGATTAAAACTGTGAATATTATTCACAAATCAAATGCTTAATAAGGCATTGAGTACTTAATACTTTTGTATACGCTGGCTTATATATTAAAGAACGACATCCTTAAGTCAAATAAGGATAATTCAGCACAGCCCACCATGCGGGGGTAACCAAGCGGCCAAAGGTGATAGACTCAAGATCTATTCTCGCAGGAGTTCGAGGGTTCAAATCCCTTCCCCCGCATCCTGACCAAAAATACACGCTTCACATGAATTTCACACATACCTCACAACCCTGTTTATATACATGGTTTTTAAGAGATACCCATGACCACTATGGACTGTATAGACATCCAGCAACAAATAGAAGAAAAGAAATATAAAATAGACATAGATATAATCTACAAAGAGATTGCAACCAATCGGAGTACCAGAAGACGCAATATAGCTAAAAAAAGATAAACCATGACTATGCAATGCATAAGAAAAGATCTTAACGCTTTAATGCATTGCGAAGATGCAGGGCGTCAGGCTTTTGTTACTTCTCCGGACCTGAATACGCTGTAACACGCCATCAGATACTTATCGAAAGATTAAAATAATAACAATGCATATTCTCTCCTGGGGGTCATTATGAAGACCATCACTATCAAACAATTAAACGAAAAGAACGAAGAGATCGCAGATAAACTCATTTCCCTGGGAATGAGCAGGCCTATTGCCAGAGTCCTGAGCTATCTCAAATATGCAGATAAAGCTACAACTGTAGAGCTTGAGAGAGGATCCGGGTTGCGCCAGCCTGAAGTCAGCATTGCCATGAGAGAGTTAAAGGAACATGACTGGATAGATGAGCGAGAAGAGAAGAAGCCAGGTAAAGGTAGGCCGTATAAGATATACTCGCTCAGGGTCGGATTTATTGATATAGTAACCTATCTTGAAAAACAAAAGCAAAAAGCTGTCGAGGAGGCACTATTTAAGATCAAGCGGCTGAGAGAACTGGAAAATATTGCACATGTTGGGTAACATATCCGGGTCAGAGTAAGAAAAAGGTGGTGGTTCACTTCACCACTTCAACCTTCCTTATTTTAGATACCTTTTCTTTTAATTTCTTCTCCAATACTGCAACAATGGTACTTGGGGGTATGCAGCATCTTCCGCAGCTTATCCCCTGCCTGGTCTTATATTCCCTGAGGAACGTGCTGAAAGTAACTGGCACCGTAGTTCCTGTAATCCTCACCCTTACAACCCCGTCCTGTGTACCTATAAGTTCAATATCCCCGCCGTCCTCCCTGAGGCTCCTGCGAAAGCCAGCCATTATCTCATTTATTGATTCATCTCTTCCCATAATATATGATTCGCCTCAACAACGATAAACCCATCAGTATTTACCCGCCGCCCTCTTTAACCCAAATGTATTAATAAGTCGTGTTATATATACAATCGTGATAAGATGACAGCGATGATGGCAGATGAACTGATAAAAGCGGCAGCAGAATCCGATGAAGCCTTTATCAAAGAGTTCGGAAGGATAATCAGGGAAGAACTGCACATGACAGCAGCAGAGTTCAGCGAGAGCTCAGGCATTCCTCCAAGTACGATCTACAAGCTGTTATCAGGGCACAGGGAGCCCAATATCAAGACGCTCCGGCAGATAGTAAGGGTGCTTCGTAAAATGGAAGGCACTGAAAAAGTCGATTTTATTGCTGTCATTGCAGCCCGGCCGGTGCTTGATTACATCACCGAGAAAAAACTCAAAGTGGGAGGGCGGCTCCTGACGATAAGGGAATACTCGGCCACATCGATGGAGGAAGCCATCGTAGCCGCCATCAGGGCTGAGAGGGACGGTGCCAAGGCTGTGGTCTGCGCGCCCATAGTGAGCACCACGGTCGAGAAAGTGCTGCGCATCCCTGTCGCCATCATCATGCCCAGGGACAGCCTTATGGAAGCCATAGAGCTTGCAGCAAGGAAAATGAGTTAATGATAATGGAGCGAAAAGAGAAGGAAATAGCCCGGCTGGAAGAAGCCCTGAAAGAGGCTTCCGGGATAGATGAAGGGAAGCTTGCTGCTGAAATAAAAGCCATCGGGTTTAAGTGCAAAAGATGCGCAGAGTGCTGCAAAACAGAATACGGGGATAATACTGTGACCGTTTTTCCTTTTGAGATAGAGCGCATACATGAAACAACAGGTCTGAGCAGAGAGGATATAGTGACACCGATGCCTTCCGAGGATATCGACTCAGAAGGGAATATACACACCTTTGAATGGGTGCTTCGGAAAAAAGGGGACTGCGTTTTCCTCAAGAGCGGCTTATGCAGGATATACGGGTGCAGACCGCGCATATGCAGGACGTATCCTTTTTATCTGCTGGAAGGGCGGCTCCTGGTCTGCGAATGCAGGGGGCTTGGAGGCGAGATAAGCAGAGAAGAGAGCATGGGGATTGCGACGCTGCTGAAAGAGAGGTACATAGCGGAGATCAAAGAGTCGATCTCCCTGCTTGGAAGGTTCAGGGGATTTAGACCTGACGGAAGGCAAGGTATATGCGTTCACGATAGCGAAGGCGAGCACTGGATTGATGTAGAATTACATGATACAAGCAAGATTTAATACGGTTAAGGTAAGTGTTGTATTAGAATCATGCAAAACAAGTTAAAGCGTTATGCCATAGTTATCAGAGGTAAAGTCCAGAATATTGGATACCGGGGAATAATCGAAGGCACCGCACGAATAGCTACCGATGAATATTATGAATTCAGCCGCAAATTCGATATCGGACTGGACTACCTGGATGGAATAAAAACAGATACAGGCGATATAAAAGGCACCCTTGGAGAGATGAAAGGGACTCTTGGAGATATGAGAGGCTCATTGAACAGCATTGATAATACGCTGGAGACATTTGTAACGGAGCAGAGAGAACATAACCAGCGCCTTGATAAGCACAACCAGCGTCTCGAAAAAATCCTTGAAAAACTCTCAGAGAAAAAGTAAATAGGCATTTTATGAAACTCCTCGCACTCTCGGACCTCCACGGCGATTACTCCCATATCGAAACCATCCGCAATAAAGCAGGGGACTTTGACGCTGTACTTATAGCCGGGGATATAACTAACTTCGGACCTGACGAGCATGCACTGGAATTACTGAAGATGTTCAGGGAGCCTGTGCTTGCAGTCCCGGGGAATTGCGATAATCCCTCCATCCTTAAGCTGCTGGATGAGAACGCCATAAACCTCCATAATTCATCGCATACCCTCGGAGGACTGACCTTTATCGGTCTTGGCGGCTCAAACCCCACGCCTTTTAATACGCCTTTTGAACTCTCGGAGAAAAAGATAGGCGAATATATAGGCAAACTGCTGACAGGATTAGAGGGCAGGATCATCCTGCTGTCCCACGCACCTCCGCTGAATACGACAGATAAAGTGCCGCGCGGCAACGTGGGAAGCGAAGCATTGGCCAGATACCTTGGAAGGTTCGACCTCATTGTATGCGGCCACGTCCATGAAGCCAGGGGCTCGGTCCGGGCAAACGGCACGCTCGTTGTGAATCCCGGAATGGCATCAAAGGGACAGGCTGCACTCATAACGATAGACAGAGAGATAAACATAGAATTCATCGATACGTAATGATCAAAATAGCGATTTCAGGTAAAGGCGGCGTCGGGAAGACGACTGTCTCAGGCACGCTGGCGCGTATTCTTGCAAGAAACGGTTACGATGTACTTGCCATCGATGCCGACCCGAGCATGAATCTCGCCTCTGCGCTCGGCATAAAGAATCCCCCCAGACCGCTGACAGAATTCAGGGAACTCATAGACGAGAGGGCAGGAGGACCTTCAGGGATGTTCAAACTGAACCCCAGGGTGGACGATATCGTTGAGAGATTCGGGGTCACAGGACCAGATAACGTGAAGCTGCTCGTGCTCGGGACTGTGGAGAGGGGGGGGAGCGGCTGCATGTGCCCCGCAAGCTCGTTCCTAAAAGCGCTTCTGCGGCATGTGATCCTGAAAATGAACAGCGTGGTCATACTTGACATGGAAGCCGGGATTGAGCATCTCGGACGAGGCACCACAAAGGGAATAGATATAATGCTTATCGTAGTTGAGCCTGGAGCGAGGTCGATAGAGACCGCAGGGAGAATAGTGGAACTTGCGCGCCAGATAGATATAAGGACATTCGGCGCTATAATAAATAAAGCGGTGGGAGATGTAAAAGAGGTCACAGATAAGCTTCATGGGTACGGTATAGATGTAGCAGGCGTGATACCGTATGATACAGCCCTTGTCCGGGCTGATATGGACAGTATTGCCCCCATAGATAAGGGAGGGACGGCGGTTGAGGCTATGAAGGTGATATTGAATAAATTACCGGTCAGGAAGGAGTGAGCAGCATAAAAATACAGGACAGGGTCCCCTGCGGATGCAAATGCATAGACGACCTTCTCGGCGGGGGGTTTGAGAACGGGATAATCACACAGCTTTACGGCGCATCAGGCACGGGAAAGACGAACATCTGCATACAGCTTGCTATCGAGTGCGTAAGGTGTGGGAAGAAAGTCATTTTCATAGACACCGAAGGGTTCTCAGCAGAGCGGTTCAAGCAGATAGCAGGCGAGGAGGCAAAAAAAATCGCAGGCGACATAGTCATATACGAACCTGCAAGTCTTGAGCAGCAGTATTCGGCCATCGTTGACCTTGAGAAGATAATGAGCGAGAGGATAGGGCTGATAATCCTGGACTCGGCTGCGCTCTATTACAGGCTCGGGCTGACCCGCGAGGACAGGGATGAGGAGAACATGGCGCTGCGGCGCGAGCTTGTGAACCAGATAGGCATCCTTCACGGGATAGCCAGAAGGCATAACGTGGCTGTGGTAATAACGAACCAGGTCTATAAAGATATTAATACAGGCGAGATATACCCCATAGGAGGGACGGCAGTGGAGCACCTCTCAAAGACCATTATATTGCTTGAGAAGATCGGTATATCCAGGCGAAGGGCTACACTGCAGAAGCACAGGTCAAAAAGTGAAGGCGCTTACTGCGATTTTATGCTGACGGAAAAGGGCGTGGAATAGTTTAAGATTTCTGTCCTTTCAGCAGTTTGAAGATTTTTTGCAGAAAAACCCCTGGCGTTGTCTTCTGCGGGATGAGCGCTTCTCCGGGTTTTGAAGGTTCAGGCGCGCCTGCGGGTTTCTCCTTCTTCCCTGGTTTTGTCTCTCTTAAGAGGTACCACGACAGCACCTCGGCATATGCGATAATCCCTATGAGCGCTGACCAGATGAGAAGCAGTATATGGACATTATATACAGGCACCATGACAGAGAACTGCTCTATAGAAAGGAAATCCAGTGTAAGACCGGGCAGCAGGAGAACAGAGACTGCGGGAAGGAGTATCAATAGGAATGCAGAGAGCATAGGAGAGATATATACAAGGATGACCAGGATGATCAGCGCGTATATAAAAAAGACCAGAAGCGAGAAAATATCCATCTTTATCACCTGTCCTTTAACCGGATAAACATTACTGCAACAACTGCGGCGCCCGCGATAATCCCTGAGATCGCCATGAAGGATGAGAGCATGAATGTCAGTATCTCACCCTGCTTTGCATCCAGCGGTGATGCGGTATTATTCCCGGCGCTCACCTTTTTATCCAGGGCATCCCCCGGAGCTGTAAGTTCGACCTCCTCCGAGCGCGCCTGCCTGGCAATACCGCGGATATCGCGATACGTTGCCTCTGCTGCTGGCAGGGCCACAGCATCACCCTGTAAAGAGTACGTGATAACAGCGCTTTCACCAGCCTCAAGGAAACCGGACCACGACGTATCTCCCCGGATAACCGAAGAGCCGCCAGGTATATTGTCTGATACGTTCACCATTGCAGATCTATCTCCAGAGTTATTTATATTGAGCTTTACATTAATTAAATTATTTATTTTTAAAGCGGATTTTGTAATAACGATCAGGGGCCTGTGCACAACCATCACGACTTCGTTTGAGTATGAGGCGTTCTTTTTCCATTTCGCCACAGCAGGCGGAAGTATATAGCGACCGAGCTTTTGGGGTGAAACAGGGTACGTAATGTTCGCCAGGCCCCCGGGTCTCAGTCTTACAGTCCAGTTAAGCTGTTTTAAGTTGAGCTTCTCATCATGGACCGCATCATATATACTGACCGATTCCTCGGTTTGCCCGCCATTGTAAACATATAGCTCAACTGTCAGGTTCTGCTCGTCCGTATCCCGGGGAGCCCATTTCCTTATCGAGATAAGAGGCATGATGCGGATAACTTTACTGGTGCTTGTTGAATATGCGTTGCCGAAATAATCGCGTACCCATACCGTTGCTGTTATGGCCATAGTAGAATTCTCAGGCGGCTGTTTGATCAGGGACCGGAACGACCTCGCACCTGTGACATTGGTCAACGAGAACATGGAAGGCAGGATATCCGCGTTTATGCTGCTCTCTAAAGCCACACCCTCGATGTTCTGGATAGTATCAGTTGCGGTCCCCACCGTTACCTGGACTGTCTCATCCGGATAATATTCATCCTTATCAGTAGAGATACTGGCTCTGATCGCTGGCATAGGGTATGTCAGGAACTCAAGTCTCACAGAGCCGGTCTGGTTTATATCCGCAGCGATAATCCTCAAGTTCCCGTAATCACGGGAGCTATTTTCAAAGAACGGCTCTGTATTTTCCGTGTTTTTGCCTGATATGGTCAGGTTCACTGAGCCGGGACTGAATGTTTCTGTACTGATAGTATAATTCTCTATAGTGTAGTTCTCTCCCCACTTCAGTAATTTGATGCCTGCCTGTCTCCAGACCGCTTTATCCTCAGGCGTACTGATGGAGAGCCAGGAGTACTTCCCCCTTATCCCGAGCAGGGTGACCCGCATAAGATCATGCTCATGAAAATCATTTACTTTCAGTTCTTTTTCTCCGATCACTTTTTGGCCCTTATAAATAACAATACCGGCCTTATCGCTATCTACGGCTTTTAAAGTTACGAGGTAATTCTCAAATTCCAGCGTCTCGTTTACTTTAATGAATCCTGAGGATTTGATAACCCAGACCGTATCGACCGTACTGGCGGATGCAGCAGGGATCAGACCTGTAATTATCAGGCATATTATTATTTTTATTTTCATTAGTTTGAAATATACTCATCTTCACACCCTTATTTATATCAGTGTGAATCCAAGGCGAATAAAAGAGGAAATCTGATTGCCTTTCGACCACTCCGATCTTAAAGAAATGAAGCGTAGCGGAGATTTTGAGGGTTTGCTCTCTCTCCTGGATACAGGCGATGTGAAGGAGATCAGGGAAGCGGTACGTATTCTTGGGGAATTGAGGTACAGGAAGGCTGCAAGACCTCTGATCGGGTTGCTTGAAAAGGATGATATCCAGGTACGCGCTAATTCAGCATGGTCCCTGGGCGAGATAGGGGATGCCAGGGCAGTCCTGCCCCTGATAGGGCTGCTGAACGACCCGAGCGAGAACGTGCAGATATACGCAGCCTGGGCGCTCGGAAGGATAGGGGATAGGCGTGCGATCCCGGCTCTGGAAGCTACCCTTAAGAACGGCTCGACCGAGGTGAGGAAACATGCCAAGGAAGCGATAGCCAGGATAGAATCGGATATGCACGGTAAGCGGTATAAGGACAATGGGAACTACGGGGAGGATGATACAATAAATTCCTCCGAGCCTGTTGAGAATCCGCTGGTAACTCTTGATGTCCCTATGGACAGGCTTGAATGCGATTATATAACCAGGGCAGAAGGGGGGTCAAAGAAGGGCAAAATGAAATTCTCAGGGGATGTGGCAGTAAAAGATATAATCAATCCTGGTCAGGACAGTACCCGCCAGATTACCCTTGGCTTAAAAAAGGATTTCAGCGGATTGGTATCTGTTGACGTACTGTTCAGGTACAAAGATAATAAAGGGGATACAAGCTCGGTGTGGGTAAGGATGGCGACTGCCGGGGAGAGTCCGGCAAAGACGGGCGGAGACTATATCAAAGAAAGGGAACCTGAACTGGAGGCGGAAGAGCCGGTAGAAGGAACTGGAAGAAGGGTACACCGTCATGAAGTTCAGAGAGCCAGGTCAAAACCCGGAAGAAAAATCCCCCCGAAGCGTGTCGAATACGAGATCCCGGAATACAGGGAGGAGGAGTCTGAGGGTGACGTACGGGAAGAGGAGCAGTCCCCTGCAGAAGAGTTCGTTCCTGAGGAGCATCCTGAGCGGAGAACCTTGAAGAGGAGAGCTGCAGCAAGACAGGAAGAAGCTTCCTTTTATAGAGAGAGAGAGGAGCCAGGAGCAAGAGAGGATACTCAGGCAGCAACCCAGCCGGCTAAAGCAGGAGTTAGCGTAGATTCTGCTGTAAAGTTCTTATCAGATATCGGGATGTCCGGGGTAACTGAGGCAGCCTCGGCGGTCACGCAACTGGGCGGACAGGAGGCAGATGAGCTTCAATCCCGGCTGCGCACTCTTCCTGCAGACCAGATACCTGAGGAGATCGTCAACCTTGGCGAATATGCAGCCTCCATCGAAGTAAAACTTCACGGCAAAAGCCAGGCAGGGGAACTGAACGGTATAATGCACATGTATTTCTCAAAAGATGTTGCCCTGTCCATTGCAAACGAACTGCTTGGCAATCAACCGGATGCGGCTATAAAAGAATTCAATGAGGACATTACTTCCACATTGAAAGAAACAGCCAATATTTTCGGCGGTCAGTATGTAAGCGCCATATCCGAATACATCGAAATACCTATACTGCTTGAAGCGCCGAATTTCAAGACAGGTCCGTCATCGCAGCTTGCCGAATCCGTGATGAAAGATATTGCAGGGAAAATCGATTTTGCGCTTGCGACAGACCTTGCCTTCGGGAACAATAAGACAGGAAGGCTGATCATGCTCCTTGATCCCAAATCCTATGACACCATAATAACCAAACTATTTTAGCGGGATTAACTGCCGCATCAGTCGGTATAATACATCTCGTTGCCGCGGATCACCCTGTCGGCATCTCTCTCAAGCCTTGAGATAACATTTTTATCCAGTTTCTTCCCTGTAAGCTGCTCTATGAACAAAAGGGACTTGGCATGGTCCTCAGGGAGAAGTTTCCAGGTAGGTCTTTCCACGTAATAATCTATACCGTTGGCATAGGTCATCATTTTTGAATATACTTCTTCGCTTATCCACCCCACCTCAATGTAGTATTCAAGGATATCAGCAAGGTTATTCCGCCCCACTTTCTCCAGCAGGAACTCTATCCAGTTCAGGACGATTATAGATGTCTCAGCCCTGTTATCCAGGTGGGGCAACTTTACCCCGTTATTGCCCTGTACATATTGATTGCCCTGTACATATTGCTGAGGGTTATTTTTAGATCCCTGCCCGGCATCCTGTACGTATAGGTCCGGCGCATGAGGCGGGGGGGCGTTTTTTTGCGTTTGCTGCTCCAGGAAAGGCTTGAGGTTCTCTAAAACCTGCTCTATCAGGATGTCAGGCTTGGGTACAGATGTCTCCATCACCCGGGTCAATTCCTCCAGCCTGTCTTCTATTGCTTTGAACTTGGTATCGAATTCCTGCCTTATATCCGGAGGGATCTCAGGGATTTTATGGCTCAAGGCTTCTATTTTTTTCTCTATCTGCTCTATTTTCTCAACTGAGGCAGTGGCATCTTTTTCCCCTACGAAGGGGTTAACGGTGCTGGAAACGACCTCGTATAACGATAACAGCTCAAGAAGGCTCTCATCTATTTTATCCAGCCTGTCTTTAAATTCGTCAAGGTGCGCCTTGGAAGCTGAGACCGTGCCTTCCATCTTATTTAATTTAACATCAAACTCTTTTACAGATTCGGCATTGGCGCTGATCTGCTCAGACTTGGCATTGATCATATCTTCGATCTTTTTGGCTGATTCCTCCTGGCTCTTTTTAATCTGCTCGGCGATATCCGAGGCTGCAGGTGCATTAGCTTCCTGGGCTTTTGTTTCGGATGTCTTTTTTATCTTCTCGATCTTTTTTATAAGGGACTCTTCAGGCATCCTTAATTTTTTGAATTTCTCTGATAAGCCCTCAAACATGGATTTCCCTTCTTATGATTATAATCATAAATACGATACTACGTTAATGTCATTTCAAGTTATTTATATTTTTGTACTTTTCTTTGAGCGGATTCAATGATATGGGAAGTAATTCACACGCATTTCACAACTCGGTTTATATACAGTACATCAATATCCCTTATTCAAATAAAGCGAGGTTTGATATGAGAGTAAGAACTGGAATTGAAGGATTCGATGCGCTCGTTGAAGGAGGGTTGCTCCAGGGAAGGCAGTATCTGCTGAGCGGGTCGCCCGGCAGCGGGAAAACGACCTTTGGAGTGCAATTCCTTGCAACCGGGGCAATGGAAGGGGAAGCAGGCGGATACGTGGCATTATCAGAGAGCATAGGGACCATTATAGAAGACATGTCGCGGTACAATCTGAACACCGACGACCTCATCAAGAAAAAAAAGCTCTTCTTCCTGGACATAGGTCCTACGATGAACTATGGGGATTACGATGAGATGTCAACGCTGATCACTACCAGCTATGACCAGCAACCTGCCGAGCCTACCGCGAATGCGCCCCCAACGCCGTTCACGGTGTACAAGAACGTGGAGGTACTGGTAAAGCAATACGGTATCAAGAGGCTGGTAATCGATTCACTTTCCGCTATCCGGTTCACTTCACAGCATCCTGCGATAGAGGAGAGAAGTGTTGGCAGGTTCATCCGCAACCTGAAGAGCCTCGGCTGTACAACGCTGCTCCTGTCGGAACTTCTTAAACCAGATGCCTATACGATAGAGCAGTTCGCATCACACGGCGTCATCTTCCTGCACAACTACATGGATAAGCAGGGCAATATGAGCAGAGCCTTGCAGATCATCAAGATGCGAGGAACAAAGCACGATTGCGAGATGCGCGGCATAGATTTCACGGATAAGGGTCTAAGAGTGCTGAAATTTGTGAAAAAATAATGGAAGGGGTTTGAGCGTTATTAGCGGCAAAACAGCAGAAAAAGAGCAGCTCATAAATAAAATCTATGAGCTGGGGTTTGAAGTGGGGTACAAGAACCACTCGGAGATAGGCTGGGTGCTGAGAGAATATAACAGGCTTATAAGCGAGGCGCAGGGGCTTGGTATCCAGTCGCCGGAAAATTACTACAATGACGGGAAAATTAAAGGCAGGGAGAACAGGGATAAGGGGATAAGCGAGTATTCGGGAAAGATGGCGCAGGAGGCCGCTACCGACCGCCCGGCAGGATCAGAGACCGGTGCAAACCCTCAGGATGAGGAGCATACAGACCGTTTTCTTAGAAAGCCGTCCCTTGATAAGCTTCCGAGCCTCATTGAAAAAATCAGCATGGTCGATATCCCCAGGTTTCTTCACGGGTTCAAATTTTTAAAAAGATAACAGTTCACACTCATTTCACAACTCTGTATTTACATATGTAAATAAAATTACATATAAAAATTCCAGCCGGAGAAAAACGCATGAAAGCCTACAAAGATTTAAGTATCAACATAAAAATCGTATTGATCGTTTTGTTGTTAATAGCTGTATCGGTCATCGGGATATCTGTATATTCCTACAGTGAGTTTAAATCGACGTCTATACAGGAATCCGTTAAGGGTCAAATGAATTTCGTTGATGCCAAACAGCAGGGAACTATCCGGTTTTTAGATCAAAATATAAAACTGGCTGACCAGTTATCCGAATTCTATTCCACGTCTGACGAAGCGGTTTTCACAAAGTATATTTCTAAAATCGCCAGTTCTGATACGTTTAATCCGGAGAACCATCCATTTAAGGATGAGATAGATTCTGGACAGAGAAACATCCCTGTATGGCAGGTATATTTAGCTATAGATGTTGTCGATAATGGCAAAATTATAGTTTCATCAAGCAAATCACGGGTTGGAAAAGGTACCAGGTCGTTTGTTACTCCAACGGGTTATTCTGAAGTCTATGAAGCTGAAGGGAAGTACTGGCTGACATTTGCCAGGAGAACGAGTGATGGAAAAGAAGTTCAGGTACATGCCGATGCGAAAATGCTTACAGTTATCATAAACGGGGAAATAGGCAACATGGCTGAGAAGATCGGGGCGTTCTACCTTGCCGGGGTTGGAAAAACGATGGATTATTATATTGTAGATAAAAATAATATAATGATCACGGAATCAAGAGTCTATCCAGACGCAATGCTCGGTAAAAAAGGCAGTGTTGAGCCATGGGATAAGACTCAGAACGGGCATAAGACCAGCGACTGCATAAATGGTAAATACGATACTAACGCCGGTGTATCTACCGGATGCAGGGAAGCCATGGGGTTCTATACAGGTCAGGACGGGCTGCTTAAGCTGGGTGCATCAATGCCATATTATGACTCTGGCTGGACGATCGTTGTAGAACAGAATACGGATGAAATACTGGCTCCTGTATACGGGGTCAGGAACATGATGATCCTGGCTATACTTGTTATTATTATAGTTGCATCCCTGACCGGATATTACCTGTTCAGCGTATCCATATCCAGGTCTATCAAAAAGCTCGAACGGATATCAAATATTCTGGCCAACGGTGATCTGACCGTTGAAGTAAAGGCTGAATCAAAGGATGAGATAGGACAGCTTTTCCGGGCTACAAATTCTATGAAAGAGAACCTGAAAAGAGTTCTCTTGCAGGTAGCCATGTCATCCAGGAAAGTTGCATCTACAGCCAGTGAGCTTTCAGCATCAAGCGAGGAGATGAAAGCCTCCACTGACAGGATATCCAACACTACACAGGATATTGCCAGGGGCGTAAGCCAGCAGGCCTCGAAGATGACAGAGATCAGCCGGGCTATGAGGGAGATGGCAGAGAGCGTGCAGCAGGTCGCAGCAAACTCCCAGAAGGCGGCTGAGGGTGCAGATGATGCCAATAAGACAGCCCAGAAGGTCGGTAAGAGATCAAGCGAGGTCGCGCAGAAGATGACCGAGATACAGGCAACAGTGGATAATTCAGCCGCGGTGATAAAGGAGCTTGACAGCAAATCCCAGAAGATCGGCGAGATTATCGGGGTGATCACTAACATCGCAGACCAGACGAACCTTCTTGCCCTGAACGCAGCAATAGAGGCAGCCCGTGCAGGCGAGCATGGAAGAGGCTTTGCAGTAGTTGCTGACGAGGTCAGGAAACTCGCTGAAGAGTCAAGGAATGCATCGAACCAGATTACCGAACTCATAAAAGAAGTGCAGCAGGGAACAAAGAAAGCTGTCGAAAGCATGGAGCGGGGCACCAAATCGGTCGGTGAGGGCGCAAAGACCATCGAGGATACAGTATCTTCCATCAATATGATAGTCCAGGCTGCCGGGAACGTGGCCACGATGGTGCAGGAGATAGCGGCTGCATCCCAGGAGCAGTCAGCCTCGGTTGAAGAGGTCACAGCCTCAGTAGAGGACGTTTCCTCGATAAGCGAAGAGTCCGCAGCAGGTACTCAGGAAGCTTCTGCTGCTGCTGAGGAACAGGCGGCTTCAATGGAACAGCTCGTCAGGGCAGCCCAGGAACTGGCACAGCTTTCAGAGGAATTGCAGGCTGAAGTTGCTAAATTCAATCTTGGTGCAACATCAACAGTCAAACATGAGACGAAGCCGGTAATAAGGCATGATATACCGAAGGTAAATGAACAGAAACCAGCCATCAAACAGGATACTCCTGAAGATGTTGATAAAGTGACAGCATCCATGTTCGATGACATTGTCAAATAATAGGAGGAGAAGCATGGCAGAACTACCCCAGGACACAAAGGCAACATCGGATGGCGAGTTCCAGCTCGTCGTCTTCAGCATAGGCAGTGAAGAGTTCGGCGTTGAGATAATGAAAGTCCAGGAGATAATCCGCATGACCAGCATCACGAAGATCCCGCAGGCACCTGAATACATCAGGGGCATAATCAACCTGCGCGGCAGGATTATCGTTGTAATCAACCTGAACGTGGTGCTGGGCATGGCGAGCAAGGAGCAGGATGAGAACACGCGCATCATTGTTGGAAGCATAGGCGACACGGTGATGGGTTTCGTGGTCGATTCGGTGAGCGAAGTAATCCGCCTCCCTGAGAAGAGCGTGGAACCTGCACCTTCCGTGATCGCGGATAAGATAGGTACCGAGTATGTAATGGGCGTGGGCAAGCTCGATAACAGGCTGCTGATACTTCTCAGTCTGGATAAGATACTGAGCGCAAAAGAACTGCACAGCATCCAGAGCATATCGGCAGATGCGGCAGGTGAAGCGGCTACTTAGAGTTTTACCTTTTTTATCCTTGACATTTTTGTGAATTTCACACGCTTTTCACAAATTTGTATATAGCCTGGTGATTTCTTTTTTAAATGTAATAACGTTCTGAGATGAGGCTTCATATGAATTTTATGAACATCATAGATAAGGCAAATGAACTGACCCTTAATAAGTTCAAAATCGGGATGAAAATTGCTTATAGCTTTATTGTTATAGATATATTGATGATCATCGTCGGTTACCTGGGGCTTTATGGCCGGGGCATCGATACCATTATGGACCCGAGACAGACGCTCGTTCTCTTCATTGTTTTTGCTATAGTTTCTTCTATTCTGATGTGTACAGGCTTAACCCGTTCTATCACCAGGCCTGTGGATCGCATGCTTCACGCCTCCAATGAACTTGCAGAAGGCGACCTCACAATACAGGTGAAGAACAATTCTAAGGACGAACTTGGACAGCTCTCTATAGCTATTCAAAACATAGCTGATAATTTAAAGAGTGTTCTCGGTAAGGTACATAGCTCTGCTATAAGCGTTTCTTCAACAGCCCAGGAACTCTCAACATCAAGCGAGGATATGAGGGCCTCCACAGAGCAGGTATCCAACACCTCACAGGATATTGCTCAAAGAATAGCCCAGCAGGCATCAAAAATGTTAGATATCGGCAGGACAATGAAAGAAATGGCGGAGAGTGTACAGCAGGTCGCAGCCAATTCCCAGAAAGCGGCTGAAGGTGCAGATGATGCCAATAAGACAGCCCAGGAGGTCGGTACGAGGTCAAAAGAGATGGCGCAGAAGATGACCGAGATACAGACAACGGTGGGTAATTCGGCCGCAGTAATAAAGGAGCTTGACAGCAAATCCCAGAAGATAGGTGAGATTATCGGGGTGATCACTAACATCGCAGACCAGACGAACCTTCTTGCCCTGAACGCAGCCATAGAAGCCGCGCGTGCGGGCGAACACGGCAGGGGCTTTGCAGTAGTTGCTAACGAGGTCAGGAAACTTGCTGAAGAATCAAGGAACGCATCGAGCCAGATTACCGAACTCATAAAAGAAGTACAGCAGGGAACAAAGAAAGCTGTTGAGAGCATGGAGCAGGGCACTAAAACGGTCGGAGAAGGGGCAAAGACGATCGAAACGACCGTATCTTCCATCAATATGATAGTCCAGGCAGCCGGAATTGCGGCCACGATGGTGCAGGAGATAGCGGCTGCATCCCAGGAACAATCGGCATCTGTAGAAGAGGTCACGGCCTCAGTAGAGGATGTCTCTGCAATAAGCGAAGAATCTGCGGCAAGCACCCAGGAAGCATCTGCCGCTGCTGAGGTGCAGGCGGCTTCAATGGAGAAGCTTGTAAGGACAGCCAGGGAACTGGCACAGCTTTCAGAAGAATTGCAGGCTGAAGTTGCTAAATTCAATCTTGGTACAGTGACAATAAAACACATTGATGAGCAGCTAAGGGAACCCACCTGAAGTCTGGCAGGAAAAGATACCTGAGCCTTTGACCGGTCATATTTTAACTCGTTCACACCTTTTTCACAAATTTGTATATATTCGGGTGAATTTCTTTTGTTTATAAAAATGAAAAACGACTTCTTAATCAACTTTGTAGACCGGAGAACTGCATGATCAGATTAATGGACATATCATTAAGCAAGAAGTTGTTAGGTGGGTTTACCGTTGTCGTAATACTTCTTGGGATCGTAGGATTTGTAGGGTACAGCGGTATCACTAAAGTAAATCAAGAACTCAATGAGATCACCCAGGACCATTTTGTTATGTCAACTACTGTTAAGGATATGAAAGCCTCTAACATAGATGCCAGTAATGAAATTGAAGAACATGTTATTACATATGCGGAATCCAGGGAGGAGCTTAATTCAGCTTATAAAAGTTATGATGAATCCGTGTCCAGGATAAAATCTATGGACCTGACCCAAGAAGAAAAACAGAAAATAGAGAATATTGAAACGTTACATAATAACTTTGTCCAGAATGGGGAAAAACTCTGGGAAACAGCCACAAACGCTAACATCGGGAAGAATCCCGAAGTGCTGGCTTCTTTGGTCAAATACGATAAAAAAGATTGCGGCGATGAATTTTGCCATGGAAAGAGAACTGAAGTGATAACCGCAATGGATAAATATGATGAATCAAGAATGCAATTGAATAAAGCCCTGGAAGAGTTCAATAGCATCCAGACAGCAAATATGAAGGAAGCTGAAGAAAATGCTGCAGTGACCGGACGGAACTCCACGTTGTTGATCATTTCTGTGAGTATTCTTGCTGCAATCCTTGGGTTCAGTATAGGTTTTTATATATCCCGCTCCGTCACCAGGCCGGTAAACGCTATGCTCCACATCTCCAATAAAGTGGCAGAGGGCGACCTGACGGTCAACGTAAGGAGTAGATCTAAAGATGAGATCGGACAGCTATTTGGGGCTATCCAGACCATGACCGAGAACTTAAAAGAAGTTATCGGGAAGGTGCAGGGCTCGGCGCTCAAGGTATCCTCAACAGCCCAGGAACTCTCAGTCTCAAGTGAGGAGATGAAAGCAACAACAGACCAGGTATCCAACACTACACAGGATATTGCCAGGGGGGTAAGCCACCAGGCATCGAAGATGACAGAGATCAGCAGGACTATGAAAGAAATGGCTGAAAGCGTACAGCAGGTCGCAGCCAATTCCCAGAAAGCGGCTGAGGGTGCGCAGGAAGCGAATAAGACGGCTCAGGAAGTGGGCGGGATGTCCAGCGAGGTAGCAAAGAAGATGACCGAGATACAGGCAACCGTGAACAACTCGGCCGTGGTCATAAAAGAACTCGATGCCAAGTCCCAGAAGATAGGGGAAATAATAGGCGTGATAACCAACATCGCAGACCAGACGAACCTTCTTGCCCTGAACGCAGCCATAGAAGCCGCGCGTGCGGGCGAACATGGCAGGGGCTTTGCAGTAGTTGCTGATGAAGTTAGAAAATTAGCCGAGGAATCAAGGGGCGCGGCTAACCAGATCACCGTACTTATAAAAGAAGTGCAGCAGGGAACGAAACAGGCTGTAGAAAGTATGGACACGGGCACAAAGACGGTAAACGAGGGAACAGCCGCTATCGAGACTGCAGTTTCTGCTATTAACCGTATTGTAAAAGCGGCAGGCGACGTTTCAAGTATGGTCCAGGAAATCGCAGCAACAGCAGAAGAACAATCAGCATCAGTTGAAGAGGTCACCGCCTCTGTTGAAGATGTATCAGCCATCAGTCAGGAATCCGCAGCAGGCACACAGGAAGCTTCAGCCGCTGCTGAGGAGCAGGCAGCCTCCATGGAGAAGCTTGTAACGGCAGCCCAGAATCTGACAGCATTATCTGAGGATCTGCAGATGGTAACCACCCGTTTCGTATTGAAATCTGCCAGTGACTTTATACGCTGCTGGGAGATCAAAAAATGCAAGGATGAGATACGGCAAAAATGCCCTGCCCATAACTCCCCCGAAACCCGCTGCTGGCTGATAGAGGGGACGTGGTGCGGGGGCATCAAACAGGGTGATGCGAAGGCTAAGGTACACAACTGCATGAACTGTGAGGTCTTTAAGAGGAACACTTAGGTTTATATTTGAATAAATCAAGTATTCTTAAGTTCATTTGAGGATAGGATAACGCCCATATTCAGGAAGGTATGAGAAATGGTAAGCAAACTGATAAGTGCCATTACATTCTCCAAGAAGAGGGAGAACCTTCTATTATTACTGAGGGATGGTCCAAGAACACTGGAAGAGATCAGGAATTCTCTCAATGTGACCTCTTCAGGGATGATCCCCCAGATAAGAAAGCTTGAGGAACCGAGGCTGGTGAGGCAGGAAGGTAAAAAGTACCTGCTCACCGATACAGGAACGGTAATAGCCGAGGTCTTCAGTTCGTTTATCAGGACCGCGGAAATCATTGAGAACTACTCGGATTTCTGGGAACTGCATGATATAAAAGCGATCCCGCTGCACTTATTAAAAAGGATTTATGAATTAGGGGATTGCCGTTTAATCGAGACTAAAATAAGCGAGATATATGAACCTCACAAGGAATGGCTGGAGGTAATTTCCAAATCGAAGAAGATGATGGGAATTTCACCGGTTTTCCATCATTCGTATCCACCACTCTTTCTGCAGTTAGCGCAGAGTGGAGTTGAGGTTTCTCTCATCCTGACGAGGGATGTTTTTAATAAGATAAAAAACGAACACATGGGAACACTACAGAAATTCTTGGGAATACGGACTGTGCATTTATATGTATCTGATGAAAATATAAGGCTGGCAAGTGGGGTTACCGATGGTTTCTGCTCCATATCGCTTTTCTTTAGAGATGGGGGTTACGATTCTCTAAGAGACCTTGTAAGCTTTGATCAGTCAGCAGTAAAATGGGGCGAGGAACTATTCCGCCATTTTCTGCTGAACTCGAAAGAGATTAAAAGCTTATGATGGTACTAACAAATACCGCAAGGATAAATTCGCCATCAACAAACACGTCTCGTGCGATTTTCCTCATCTTCGGTTCGTTTTCGGTAGATGGTCTGGTATAAAAAGATGTATATATCATACCGGCAATTAAGAGCGTCAGCAGCATAGCTACTTCAACCCTTATAAAGTTCAGGAGCATAGCGATCGCAATACACAGATGCAGTACGATATGCATTGTCTGAAGCAACAGCCGCGTCTTTTTCTCTCCGAAACAGATGGGCAGCGTCTTCAGTCCTGCAGCTGAATCCCCTTTAACATCTCTAAAATCGTATATTATAGTGTTTATAAAGCTTTTAACCGCAAAAAAAGGAAAGATATACAGTAACGCCTGAATACCAGCCCATTTGAAAACAATTCCTGAGATAAATGTTCCCCAAGTCAGGGAAACTGTTAAATTTTTCACGCCAAAGTTCCCTTTAAGTTTTAGCGAAATACAACCTATATGTATTCCTTTACTGTAGATATAACCTATGATAAAAGGTATAAACGCAATGAGAAGCAATCCTTCCTGATAAAAAAGAAAAGAACCTATTAACAAGGAGACCAAACATAGAACAAGAGCAATCTCCTTTCTGGATGATGCTAACTCTTTTCTGTTGATGCTGTCTTCCTCGCACCCCAAAGCGCGGTCTAAGGTATAGGTTGCATATATCACCAGAAAACCTGCAAGATATATCCATATACTAGGTTCGATGCCCAGGAAGAGGGAAGCTATATGTATTCTGAAAGCTCCAGACAGTGCTACAAGAATGGAGGCACTTAATAGACGTATGGTCGGTGTATAGTTAGCCATACGTTCTAAGAAAAATACCACGTAAATATTTTAAACGGCTTGAAAAATTTCAACGGCGCTTTAATCTTTTAACGGCTTTGTAATATTAATACCCGTTTAAAATATATAGCTCAATCTATCATAATAATTATTAATTAAATCAGCCCGGCTTTTCGATCGGGTTTGTAAAATCATGTACGGAAGAGAAAAAAGCGGAATCAAAGTAAGCGGGATGGTATAAAGGTAAAAGGATCAGTATAGAACCGTAATCAATCCTCTGCATCATCATTGTTTTAATAAAATCCCTTACCATTTTATCACACGTTTTTCACAAATCTGTTTATATTCTTAGATGTCAAGTTCTATTTCAAATATTGAGGAACTGCATGTCCATGAAAATTAAATTGATGGCGCTGTCATATCTTTTTCTGTTTATGCTGCCTGCAGCAAGGGCTGCATATCCAGTTGAGGGTCTGGATACGAGCGGTACAATAGTACGGTTGATATCTTTCCTTCTCGGTATGTGCGGCTCTACATATCTGGCAGCCAGCCTCTGGCAGAGGGCAGAGAGAGGTACAGAGACATGGAAATACCTGTCCGTTTCTATGATAATGATGATATTCTGGAACATCATTATGACCTTTAGCGTTTTGCTGGATATGCTCAGGTTTGATGAGACTGTAAGATCGCCGGAAGTTGTCGATAATGCGCTTGTTATCCTTAATGTCCTTGATCCTGTGATAGAGGTTATTGTTTTCTTAATTTTGCTCTTTGGCTTGAGAAAGATAATAAAAGCAATGCGAGAGGAGCCGTGGACTGTATTCAGCAAGGAGGAACCCGATGAATGATGCATTCTTCATAATACTGAATACTGTCGCCTCTATCATAGTCATAATCTGCAGCGTCCTGTCCTTTAACCTGCTTGCGGGTATATCCAGAGAGCTGAAAGGCTTAAAGACGATGGACCTGATGTGGGAATACTTCATCAGCATGATAAGCCTGTTCATCCTGCTGGGCATTGTAAGGGCAGTAGGTACTATAGGGACTGTTATTTTTGAGAGTTTCCAGCCTGTTTTTGAGGCATTGTTATCTGTAATCCTTATATTGTATTTTGTATTCGCCATTCTTTTATCCATTTCGATAGAGGAGATAACTGAATAATATGGGGAAGATATTATCAGATGAAGAGCGAAGGCACATGCTTGAGAAGCTTGAGAGCAAGATCGTTGCGACCAGGTTCATGACCCTGAAGTACATATCATCCTCAATTAACACGGACAAAGTGGATTTTGCTAAAATGGATATAGAGATACCCGATTTCAGCAAGAGCCTGGTAAGGATAATCGAATTCCTGGCAGAAAAAGACCCTGAGGAAATGGTCAAGCGGGAAGCTGGTGTATGCATTGAGAACCTGAAGAAGAAACTCAACCCTACATTGAGGCATGACGTACCTGTATGCGCCTCGTGCGGGGAGAGGCTTGTTGTTTCTTACAAGTTCTGCACTAAATGCGGTACTGACCTGAAAGTACAGAGCTGGGTGGGCACTTATAAGCTTTGTGAGAAATGCCAGAACCCGGTTGACCCGAAGTGGACCAACTGCTCAAACTGCGGTAACCTGCTGGTAAAGAAAGTGGAAGTCGCCAGGACCTGTCCGTTCTGCAAGAAGAATATAGACCCGAACTGGATGATGTGTCCTTTTTGCGGCTCCAAGCTCAAACTTGCTGTACCAGGGCAGAGCACATAATGTAAAAGCAGTTATTGATATTTCTGCTTACCTGACGGTCCTGACATTTTTGGATTTCAGGATCATTACATAAATACACAGCAGCAGCCCGCCGCCAGCATACAGGAACAGCAGGGTAAGCGAGAAATATTTATAGAAAAATATAGCAAGCCCGGTCCCGATCACCGTGGCTACGGGAAGTAAAAGGCTAAGAGCGGTCAAACTTTTCGACACCATTTATAATCTTATATTGTATTGCGCTTCTCATTAATAAAACTTTTTTAAGTTCACACAATTCTCACAATTTTGTTTATATTCAGGTAAACCATACGATGTTTTAGCTCTAAGGTATCTATCAAAAGGATGAGTATGTCTATTAGAAAAAACATATCCCTGGAAACAGGACATATTAAAAAACTGGAGCCGCTTGTCTTAAAGCATAACGGGAATTTCAGCGCTGCTATGCGTGAGATAATAGACCTCATCGACACGATGATAAAAGACCCGGACGCGGCGACCAGGTTCATTGACGGGTTAAAAACTGATAATAACCTAACGGAAACCGTTCTGTACTGGCTTATCAGGCAGGCGCGCGGCAGGCTTATAGACCAGGAGATCCTGAACAGTATCCTTGATCCTTCAAAAATACTGCTGCTCTCTGATATTGAGAAATACCTTGATGAGGTGGTAAGCGGGACAGGCTGGCAGACAAAGATAAGGATATACGATTACGATGATGACTTAAACCCCTCCCAGTTAAAAGTGACTCTTATCGGGAATAATATTTATAAAATGGAATTTCTCGGAGGGGTGGTCTCTTCCTTCCTGGTCACGCAAAAAAAGCAGGAGATTGTTTCCCTGAAGAGGATGTCTAACACAATGACGATCAATCTGAAAAGACAGGGAAATACCAATCTTGCGAGGCAGTCCCTTGTGGAGCATTTTGGTCAGATGGAAGATATCTACGATGAGATCTCTAAAAAAGAGGAATTCTGGAGATGCATCGTCAATCTGTATAAACAGACAAATTACAATATGGTAACCATACCAAAGAATTACTATAATGAGCTGTTAATGGGAAAAGAGGAGCCAAGTTATCTTACAACATCGATAGAGGCCATACACAAAGTACCTATCAGGGACATCCCTCTTGTGACCCTTATCTCAACGATAAAATCGGTATACGAGTACATGGGTATCGTGGAGAGGATAGATGTGGATGAGAACACGCTGAAGATATACCATGGCTATACGGACGCACGCGCAATAAATGCCATCGAGAAGATCCTGATAAACGTGCTCAACTCCAACGGCGCCAAGTATAAATCCAGCTGCTCCGAGAACCTGATAGTTATGAGCCCTGTGGCGCAGATATAGTAACTTTTATAACAACGATAATGTAAACTTTTTTGCAGTTATATTACCACTATATAACTTTAACTGGAAAGTATTAAATACTTTTAAACATTATCATTGTCATAATCATTAGCTTAATAATGATGACATGAATTCATAGTGGTAATAACCTAATGGAGACCGTTAAAAGGTGTGAATAAATGCTAAGAAAAAATGTATCAATAAGTGACGCCCATCTGAAACTTCTTGAGCCATTGCTTAAAAAGCACCAGGGCAACCTGTCAGCCGCAATGAGAGACATAATAGATTTTACAGGCTTCGTGACCGAGAACATGGGTAGCCTTGAGACTGCAAAAGATCTTTTGAAGGAGAAGAACCACTTCAGTGAACAGATACGCAATCGCATATTCGGCGTGACAATCCCGCTGACCATGTTCAAGTGGATGCTCTGCAATAGAAAGAGTATGCTCCCTCCGCTGAGTGAAGCGAGCCAGCTATTTGCAACGCACTGCGATGTCAATATCTATGATATCAACAGCCTGAACAAAATAATCAGCGAAGAGCTGTCTATCCTGAACTGGCCCGTAACTGTATCGATTAATAGCGGCGAGGGACAGATCTCGCTTCAAATAACAGGTATGGATCCTGAGATAAATAATTTCAATGCTATGCTGATATCGCTATTCCTGGCAAACAATAGAACACCTCAGAAAATAAGCAAACTGATGGTATATCCCTCATCTATATCTGTACAGCTTTCATCTGCATCCAGCTTTGAGGAAGCCATGCAATCGATATATACGCACTTCTGCGATAGCGCAGAGAATAAAATACCCGTGCAGAATGACCTTATTCTTGTGAAGGCCCAGTAAACCGGTGAGATAAAAACCAGGTTATCTCACTTAACCCTGCAAGTATGTGAAAGCTATTCCCACTCAGGCTTATATTGATGTGATATTCTTGAATACATTCTATGATGGATAAAAAGCCAAACTGCGTACTCATAGCTAACAGCGGACCTGAGATAGCAGATCTTTTTGCAGAAATGCTGTTAATGGACGTAGAAAAATACAGATTCAAGATAGCATATACAGGAAAAGACTGCCTGTCATCCATAAAGGGAGATACGCCGGATGCGGTGCTGCTGGATATAAACCTCCCGGACATGGACGGATGGGAGTTAATTAAAAAAATAAAAGAGCAGAAGCCTTATATGCCGGTTGTTATAGTTACTGCAAAACCCCCAGCCATGGATGATTTCTCGCGTATACATATGGTCTCGGACTATCTGATGATGCCTGTCACCGCAGATAGCCTTCATATGGCTATCAGGGATGCGCTTGAAGTTCCCTCCCTGCTTGAGACGTGCATTGAAGCTGTGAGATGTCTTAAAGATAAAGAGGAGAACCTCTGTATCCTGGAGAAAAAGATCATGCTGCTGAAACAGAGTATTAGCGACAGGAAATTTTTCATTATGATGCGTCAGCTTTACCCCGACACGAAGCTCAGGGGCGATCCCAATACCAGGCTCCTGCTTGAGAGCCTGAGAATGCGGATCGACAGGGCCTATAGTGAGATAGAAGAGTTCAAGAGAGGGTATTTATTTGCCTGAATCCTGAGGTACCTTCACATCTTTTTCACAACTCTATTTATATTATCGTATACTCCTCATAATTAATGGAGGCGTTATGAAGACAAAGACCGGTATAATGAAAGATAACCAGGCCGACGTAGGTATCGGCACGCTGATCGTCTTCATCGCAATGGTACTTGTCGCAGCCGTGGCGGCATCGGTGCTGATCCAGACATCCGGTGTTCTGCAGCAGAAAGCGCAGCAGACTGGCAAAGAGGTGACAGCTGAAGTATCTTCCAACCTCAAAGTAACTTCTGTCATCGGACAGACGGATGTCAACAAAACATATATTCAACTGGTTAACATAACCGTGGAGCTGGCGGCTGGAGGATCTCCCATTGACTTCTCAAAAGTAGTTATCAAATACATAAATGAAACGTCCTCAACAACCTTGAATATGAATACAGCGGACACCGGACCTGCTGCAACCCTTTTTAACTATTCGGAAGAGAGGGTAGGGGTAGGCTCACCCGACCATGTTTTGCAATCGGCAGATCTTGCAGTTATCACTCTGGACCTGTCTCAAATGAACCAGCAACTGTATCCCAGGAGAAGGGGCACTCTTAATATCGTTCCTGAGACAGGGGTAATGGTGCTCAAGGATATATTAGCACCTGCGACCTTTGGCGATAATACCATGGTTCAGTTGTTCCCATGATTTTTCACACTTTTTTCACAACTTCATTTATATCCACGTATCTTTCTCATTATGATAAGAAGCAGGGCATGGCGTAATACCGCCACCTGAGTTTCGAAGACAAAAAATTTAATGGAGGCGTTATGAAAACCAAAATCAGTATAGTTAAAGATAACCAAGCTGATGTCGGTATCGGCACGCTGATCGTCTTCATTGCGATGGTACTTGTCGCAGCGGTGGCGGCAGCAGTGTTGATCCAGACGTCAGGTGTGCTGCAACAGAAAGCACAGCAGACTGGCAAAGAGGCGACGACAGAAGTTGCTTCTAACCTGAAAATAGTATCTGTTGTTGGTACAACGGATCCAGCTCAGACTTATGTCCAGAGCCTGAACGTTACCATAGAGCTTTCTGCAGGCGGTGACAATATCGATATGTCGAAAGTCGTTGTTAAATATATTAATGAGTCGACCACATCGATATTGACCTTAGGCGGTTTATCGAATACAATGTTCAATTACACTGAAGACAGGGTCGGAACCGGTTCAATCAATAACGTCACGCAGTCAGGAGACCTCGGACGCATTACGCTGGATCTGAACCAAATGAGCCAGAATTTATACCCGCGCAAGAAAGGTACGATCCAGATAATCCCGGAATCAGGAACAATGGTGATCAAGGATGTAATAGCTCCGGCAACATTCGGTACAAGTACCCAGGTACAGCTATTCCCCTGAAAAACAGGGGAATTTTTCTTTCTTTTTAAGAAGGATAACAGACTATGAAAGCAAACAGGAAATGCCTCAAAGACAACGATAGCGGTGACGTAGGTGTAGGCACGCTTATAATATTCATATCAATGGTACTGGTAGCTGCCGTAGCAGCCGCTGTGTTGATCTATACAACAGGTGCGCTTCAGCAGAAAGCCACGAAGACCAGCAAGGAGGCAACCCAGCAGATATCATCCAACATTATAGTAGATAAGGTGCTTGGAGACAGGGGAACGGCCCTCAATGCAAGTATCGACAGCCTGAAGATCAGGATCAAACCTGATGTAGGCACGACTTCTATTGATCTGAGGCAGGTTATTGTAACCGTTATGGATAACAGTACCCGTAATGATCTCAAATATTCAAACAACTATTCAGCCATTGCGGTGCGCGACGAAGATGCATCGTTCAATACATCCACACCTGTGCTTAACAGCGGAGATCTGATCGAGATCACTGTGGACAGCAGTAATCTGGGTTTCACGCTGGCTCCGAGGAAGACTTTCTGGATAAGCCTGAACCAGGAGCTGGGGCAGTCAGTAAACCTTGAGATAACCACACCCAACTCGTACGGCATCTACAGGTACGTGATGCTATATCCATAACAGCGGAGGATTGAATGGGATTCTCGACCTCTGCTGCTGTGGCTATATTTGCCGCCTCTGCGATCTACATGGTGACAATATTTTACCCTTTTGCCAATCTCTCGTACCACAGGGTACTGGAGGCTAAAACGGATCTTAACGACATGCAGTATGATAAACTGAGTACAAAAATAGTGATCACAGATACCCGGATAAGTGAGGATTTCAACCTGAATGTCACAGTTTACAACAACGGGTCTGTGACCCTTAATGCCAGCAAACTGAACGTGATCCATAACGGAACGTTCCTGTCATCTTTTAGCGTTTCGCAGCAGGGCGTATGGACGCCCAGGAGTTCTATAAACGTGACCCTTAACGGGATAACTGGCGGCAGAGTGAAAATAATAACCTCTAACGGCGCAGCCGATTACGCAGCTACGTAGGTGATTTGCTTGGGAGCAGATACATCTGCAACTCATATAATATTTTTTATCGTATCCGTGGTAATAGCGCTGTCCGTGTCAGGAGCCTTTTTTATGAACCTGCAATCCATCTCAACATCGGCAACAATGGGCAGTAAGATGCTCTCCGAACAACTAAAGACAGATATCACGGTTATAAACGACCCTGATGTGATCCCGTATAATTCTTCCGGTGAAGTTTATACTTTCTATGTAAAAAATACAGGAAAAGAAGACCTGTCCGCTGCATATGTATCTGTGCTCATCGACGGTGTGCTTATAACCGATGGGAATATCAACAGAACCGTGATCGAGGGAGGGAATGTATGGCGTGCGGGCAATGTTCTGAAGGTAAATGCCACTGCATCTCTTACCTCAGGCAGCCATAGAATACGGGTAATAGCAGATAACGGGATCGAGGATGAATTCGAATTCAGGAAGTGAAATATGACAGTATATTCATTTTTACTTGACAGGGATGAGATAAACCAGATGCTCGGCGGAGGCTTCCCCAAGGGCGCCCTGGTTTTGATCGACGGTCCGAACGGGAGCGGGAAAAGCGCTCTCTGCCAGCGGTTCGCGTTCGGTCTTCTGGACAACAAGAACACGGTTACATATGTTTCAACGCAGTTAACTACAAAAAATTTTATCCGCCAGATGAATTCCATGGATTACCCCATAGGGATCAAGCTGTTAAAAGGAGAACTCCTTTACATTCCGGCTTATCCCCTGATTAAGGAATCCAAGCCCAGGATCGATTTCATCCAGCGGCTTATGGGGGCTGCAGGTCTTTTCGAGAAAGACATCATCATAATAGATACGCTCTCCGCGCTCATACGCTACAGCACCGAGGCGGAGAAAAGCCTGGAGCTTATATCATTTTTCAAAAAATTAACGGGTGTACAGAAAACTATTGTCCTGACCATGGACAGTACCGAGCTCCCTCCGGGCATAACTACCGAATTCAAGGATGCTGCCGAGGTATTTCTTACGCTCAAAGTCCGCCAGGTTGGTACTGATATCCGAAGAACCGTAGTAATTAATAAGTACGCTCGACCTGAATTCCAGGTCGGGAGCATGTTCGGTTTCAAGGTCGAAGCTAAATCCGGGGTAATGATAGACATATCCGGAATCTCGTAAGGACGGTGATGAATTCTGGATGATAAGTTTGAAGAAGCGATCTCAAGGAACCCGCATTTAAAAGAGTATATTGAGAACTATAAGAAAGAGACCGGGATCAAGCCTGACTTTTTCCCGAAGTTATCAAAGGATGTTGTCGATATCCCGGTGCCATCTATCGTTTACCCTGTAGGCGACCCGATATTCATACATTTAAAAGGTGATAAAACAACCAGGGAAATCCATTATATCGCAATAGAGCCGATGATGACAGAGCAGGAACGGAAAAAATACAGCCAGATAATGGATTCCATCCTTGAGAGGGCGGCGGACGAAATCGTGCCTGAGAATGAGGAACAGCTCAGAAAGCTTATGATGAAACTTTTGAACGATTCCGTGCATATCCAGGGAAAGCTCTTAAAAACGAATTTCCTGGATGCGCTGCTGGGAGAAAAGCAAATCCCCCTGTCGCATGATGAATTTGATAAGATATCATACTACCTTGAGAGGAACATCATAGGGCAGGGACCGATCGAGCCGGTGATAAGGGACCCGTACCTTGAGGATATCCACAGCATCGGGGTAAGCGGGGTATACGTTGTCCATAAGATCCTGGGAATGCTCCAGACCAATTTAACCTTCGGCAGCCAGGATTACTTAGGCCACTGGATCCATACGATAGGAGAAAGGATCGGAAGACCGGTGAGCGACGCGCGCCCGATCATAGACGGGACCCTTCCTGACGGTACCCGTCTTAACGCTATATACAGTACCGATATCAGCAGAAAAGGCTCAAGTTTTACCCTGAGGAAGTTCATGGAAATCCCTGCCAGCATCACCCAGCTTATCAAGTGGGGAAGCATAGACGGGAACCTGGCTTCGTATCTCTGGCTTCTTCTTGAGAACCAGATGAGCATCTTCTTCAGCGGCGAGACAGCAAGCGGTAAGACCACTATGCTCAATGCCGCACTACCTTTCATAAACCGCAAGTCTAAAATGTACTCTGTCGAGAATACTGCAGAGGTATCTCCCCCCCAGGCTGCCTGGCAGCAGTTGATCACGCGCGAAGAGGGTCCTAAAGAGTCCCAGGTAGATACTTTCACCCTGCTCAAGGTCGCGCTGCGGTCAAGACCCAACTACATCATAGTAGGTGAGATCAGGGGTGAAGAGGGCGCAGTAGCTTTCCAGGCGATGCAGACAGGACATGCCGTGCTGGCCACGTTCCATGCCTCATCGGTTAAAAAACTTATCCAGCGCCTGACAGGTGAGCCTATCAACATCCCTGTCACGTTCGCGGACAACCTCAACGCAGCCCTTATCCTCCAGGCGATATACAGGAAGGGGAAATTCCTCCGGCGCTGCACTTCGGTCGAGGAGATAGAGGGCTACCTTGAGGAGGCGGGAGGCGTGATAACGCGCGCGGTCTTTGAATGGGATTTCACCCTTGATAAGCACCGGTTCAGGGGCCAGAATAACAGCTTTATCCTTGATAAAGTAGCGACAAGGCTGGGATACGATGATAAGCGCATGGTCTACGATGAGCTATCCCTGCGCTCAAAGATTCTTAACAGGATGGTAGAAGAAAACATCCTGGATTATTATAAGGTACGGGATATCATCTGGAACTACCAGGCCAGAGGTCTTGATGGTATACCGTTTGAGGTGTGATGGATCAAAAGGTCATATTCCACTGCCTTGGCATACCGAAAAATAAATATATTAAAAATTTTGTTATCCCTGTATCCGTACTTGCGGCAATCTTCCCTTTCCTCATGATATTCCTTGCTCCGTCATTGATGGAGGGGGCTATGTTGATGGCCATTATGCTTGTGCCTTTTGCCCTGCTGGCCATGGTCGTTGTGTTCCCGTTATCAAGCCTTGAGACGAAAAAGAAAGAGATAGACAACAATATCCACTATTACATCACGCATATCGGGGTCCTTGCCACTTCGCAGATGACGAGGACAGATATCTTACTGCTGCTGTCAAAGAATGAAGCCTACGGGTATTTAGCCAGGGAAACAGGGAGGATATATGCGCTTATCCGCTACTGGCACCTGAATTTTCCAACCGCCTGCCGCTTTATAGGCAAGCGCACGCCCTCTGTGCTTTTCTCGGATTTCCTTGACAGGATGGCGCATGCTGTGCAGGCAGGGGAGGATTTTGACAGGTTCATACTCTCAGAGCAGGTAGTGGTGATGAACGATTTCATGACCATGTACAAGGATTCGCTAAACGGCATTGAGAGCATAAAGGAGATATTCATCTCTATGGGCATGTCCCTTATCATGTTAGTCGCGTTCGCGGTCATCGTACCCATAATCACGGGTTCGGACGCTACCATAATGCTTGCAGGCGCTATACTCATTTTCCTTGGCACTGAATTCGGGCTGCTGACGTATGCAAAATCCCGGGTGCCCACGGACAGGATATGGCATACGCTTGAGATCGAGACTATGGCTGATAACCGGATCAAGTGGTCTATGCCCGTATCTTTAACGATATGCATCCTCCTCACCGGCATCCTGATCGCTTATTCGGACCTTCCCACCACGATCATGTTCGCAATCTCTTTAACGCCTCTATTGATCACAGGCTTAATCGCAAGGCAGGAGGAGAACAAGATCAAAAGGTACGACAATAATTTCGGCGCATTCATCCGTTCGCTGGGAGGTGCGGCCGGCTCAAGGAGCGGTCTTATCATGGAATCATTAAAAGAACTGATATCCCATGATTTCGGTCCTCTTTCCACCAACATATTTAACCTGTACAAAAGGCTGAAAACCAGGGTCAATAAAAGGAAAGCATGGGAGCATTTCGCTGCTGGCACCGGAAGCAACCTGATCGAGAGGTTCGCAACAATGTTCGTGGAAGGGACTGACGTGGGCGGAAAACCTGGAGTTATCGGAGAGATCATCAACCAGAATTTCATGCATATCCTCTCGATGCGGAAATTGAGGTACAGCAGCGCCTCAAGCCTGACAGGCGTCCTCTACGGGTTAACGGCAGGCATCGGCGCCACCATGTTCCTCTCCATCTCCATCCTCTCCATGCTTGGGAACCTCTTTTCCGATATTACCGTCCCCAATGTTGATATCGGCGTATCGATCTCAAGCGTTGCCCATACGGATGTAGGGATGCTGTCTACGATGCTAATGTTCATGATGGTAGGTCATTCGCTGATCTCTGCTATGCTTATCAGGGTAGTGGACGGCGGTCACCATTTTAACACCTACACCCACTTCGTCGGGCTTGTATGGGTCTCGGCCATAACTGCAGAAATCACGACGCGTGCGATGGGCCCGCTGCTGGGAGGAGCGATATGAGAATCCGAATCACACCAATATCACACCTCTGTTTATACATATGTGGCAGGAATTAAAAGTATATGCCAGGTAAAATATTGATAATTGATGATGCGGCGTTCATGCGCATGATGCTCAAAAAGATCCTTGCACCTACGGGAAACGAGTTAGTAGAGGCGGTCGATGGTGCTGACGGGGTAGCCAAGTACAGGGAACATAAACCAAATCTTGTATTACTTGATATCGTAATGCCCAATATTGACGGGATCGAGTGCCTGAAGCAGATAATCTCGTTTGATAAGGGTGCAAAGGTGGTGATGTGCAGCTCGATAGGTCAGCAGACTGTTGTTAATGACGCCATTAAGATCGGTGCCAGGGATTTTATCGTCAAGCCGTTTGATGCCGCAAAAGTAATGGAAGTAGTCTCAAAGAACATGTAACAGGGTCTCTGCAATGTCCCGGATAAGAGTACTTGTTGTAGATGACTCGGCATTCATGCGTAAGGTCACCGGCGATATTCTTGAATCCAGCCCTGATATAGAGGTGATAGGCAGGGCGAAAAACGGGCTGGACGCAATAGAAAAGATAGTGCGGCTAGGACCCGATGTTGTGACCATGGATATCGAGATGCCTGTGCTTGACGGGCTGCAGGCTCTTGGTTACATAATGAGCGAATGTCCTACGCCTGTGATTATGCTTTCAGCCGCAAACTCTACTGACGTCACCATTACATCATTTCAATACGGCGCAGTGGATTTTATAGTTAAACCTTCCGGGGAGATAAGCCGGGATATGATCAATATAAAGGGGGAACTGATAAAAAAAGTAAAGGCTGCAGCCAGTGTAGGGGTCCAAAAACTGGGTTTCATCGAAATTGAGGAAACGAATAAAAAACAGAAAGTTGAGCCTCCAAGAAAAGCAAAGCCCCAGAAGGTTATCGTGATAGGTTCTTCTACCGGGGGACCAAGAGCCCTGCAGCGTGTAATACCCCTGCTTCCTTCCAGGTTCGATGCAGCAGTTCTTGTGGTGCAGCACATGCCTCCGGGGTTCACCAGATCGCTGGCAGAGCGTTTGAACAGCCAGTCAATGGTAAAAGTAAGGGAAGCTGAGGATGGGGATATAGTGGAACCAGGCACGGTCTTTATAGCCCCGGGTGATTTCCATATGATCGTAAGGCAGCAGAAAAAGAATGGCGAATTGAGAGAAGTTATTGCATTGACTAAAGGGGAAAGGGTCCAGGGCGTCCGTCCCTCTGTAGATGTTCTTCTCAACTCCGTGGCGCCCATATACGGGGATAAAGCTGTCGGTGTGATACTTACGGGTATGGGCTCTGACGGGTCTGAGGGCATCAGGAACCTCAAATCCGCGGGCGGCAAGGTAATAGCAGAGGATGAATCCACCTGTGTCGTCTACGGCATGCCCAAGTCAGTAATAGAACGAAAACTGGCTGACTATATTCTACCTATAGATAAGATAGCCGAAGGTATCATGCAAATGGCATAGGGGATATTTATGAACGACATGTCCGAATATAAAGAGATGTATGCAGTAGAAGCGGCAGAACATCTTCAATCCATGAACGACGCTCTTCTGAACCTTGAGAAAGACCCTAAAAACAGTGAAACGATCAATGTAATGTTCAGGGCAGCCCATACCCTGAAGGGCATGTCCGCGACCATGGGTTATTCCAATATCGCAGAGCTTACCCATGATATGGAGAACCTGATGGACAGGGTGCGCAAGAACGAGACGGCGCTTGATACGGCAGCGATCGATACTCTTTTTGAGGCTCTGGATACGCTTGAGAAAATGGTTGAGGCGCCTGAGAATTCTTCACAGTTCGATATCTCATCCGTGGCGGGAAAGATCGCACAGTTATCTGGAGGTGCGTCCCCTGCTAAAGAGCAGAAGGCCACAGAAGAACATACTGAAAACGCATGCAGTACCTTTAACATAACCATTACCCTCCATGAATCATGTGTACTCAAATCCGCGCGCTCTACTGTTATTCTCAGGAATCTATCCGAGCTCGGGGATGTCATCGAGACAAAACCGCCGCTCAAAGATATAGAGGATGAAAAATTTGAGAGGGCGTTCTCGGTAGTAATCTCCACAAAAGAAGATGCAAAGAGGCTTGAAGAAGTTATAAAAACCACATCTGAGGTCTCAGACATAGAAATAAAGCTTGCGGATCCAGGCAGTGATAGACCTGCCAAAAAGAAAGCCGAAGAGAAGGCATGCAGCAGCGATACAGGCAGAGCCGCAGTTAAAAATGTTCAGAGCGTGCGCGTCGGCATTGAGCGCCTTGATTCGCTGATGAACCTTGTGGGTGAGCTTGTAATTAACAAAATACGCCTGATACAGCTGGCAAGCGATCATAAACTGGATTACCTTGAAGAGACCCTTGCGAGCCTGAACCGCCTGACGAACGACCTGCAGGAACAGATCATGGCGACCAGGATGGTGCCGATCGATCAGATATTCAACAGGTTCCCAAGGATGGTAAGGGACCTTGCTAAAAAAGAAGGCAAGGAGATCGAGCTTATCTTAGAAGGCGGCGACATTGAGCTTGACCGCACCGTACTGGATGAAGTGGGAGACCCCCTTGTCCACATACTCAGGAATTGCGTTGACCACGGAGTGGAACTGCCTGAAGAAAGAGAGAAAACCGGGAAAAACCGGAAGGGTAAGATCAAATTAACCGCAAGGAGAGAGAAAAATTATGTCGTTATAGAGACGGATGATGACGGCAAGGGAATGGACCCCAGGAAGTTCCTTGAAGCTGCAATAACAAAAGGAGTGATGACGGCCGAGGAAGTCTCCAAACTTACGGATACTGAATTGCTCAATCTCTCATTTATGCCCGGGTTCAGTACTGCCGAGTGTGTGACCGATGTGTCGGGGCGCGGAGTGGGGATGGATGTCGTCAGGACGAAGATAGAGGCGCTCGGTGGCGCGGTAAGGCTTGAATCCAGGGTAGGGGAGGGTACCAGGATCACGCTCAAACTCCCCCTCACTGTTGCGATCATACATTCGCTGATGGTGAAGGTCGGGAAAGATGTTTATGCTGTACCTATTGCCAATGTCGTAAGGGATCTTGCTATCAAGAAAGAGATGATAAAAACGATAAAAGGCGAAGAGGTTATAATGATGATGGGCGATGTCCTGCCCCTCATCAGGCTCCATAAGCTGTTCGGTATCAATAACAATGGTCCGGATGACATGATCGTGGTGGTTGTCGAGCGCGGTGGCAGCAACGTGGGAATGGTGGTCGATCAGGTAATAGGACAGCAGGAAGTCATAATCAAGAAACTGGATAACCGTCTTCTCAGGGGTGTCAAGGGTTTTGCGGGTGCGACCATACTTGGAGATGGGAACGTGGCACTGATACTGGATGTAGGGACTTTATTATGATAGATCTTCCAGATACTTTCCCTGTATATGAGGATGAAAGCGAGTTTACAGAATTAAAGGCGCTTATAAAGAGGAAAATAGGTTTTAACTGCGAGGACTACAAGCAGGCTCATCTTAAACGAAGGCTTGCGGTCAGGCTGCGCGCGAATCGTTCAAGATCCTATAAAGATTATGCGAATTTTCTTTCAGCAAACGAAACTGAATCGCAGAAATTAAAAGAGACATTGACGGTCAATGTTACGGAATTGTTCAGGAACCCGGAAACATACGAAGCGTTCAGAAGGTCAGCGCTCCCGGAACTGGTTAAAGCCAGGGATGACAAAAGGACCATAAGGGTCTGGAGCGCGGGCTGCTCAAACGGGGAAGAGCCGTACTCCATAGCCATTATGCTCAGGGAGTTCCTGGGCATATCGATTAAAAGATATGATATCTCTATCCTTGGCACGGATATAGACGAGGATTCACTTGAAAAAGCAAAGAGGGGGGTTTATAAGTTTAAACAGCTTGAGAAAATCGGTCAGGACAGGCTTTCCAGGTTCTTCAATAAAAAAGAGGATTCTACCTACCAGGTAGCCGATGAGATCTGCGACCTGGTAAAATTCAGGTACCACGATATGATATCAGGTCCCAGGATGTTTGGTTTTGATATTATATTCTGCAGGAATGTCACGATCTACTTTGAACAGGCGCTGCAGGAGAAGCTCTATATAAATTTCTACAAGGCTTTGAACGACGGAGGATATTTTGTTATGGGCAAAACCGAGACGCTGGTCGGTCCGGCAGACGAGCTGTTCCTGTCTGTTGATGTGAAAGAACGAATCTATCAGAAGAAGAGGTAATGTAATGACTGACATAAAGACACTTACCGATCTCCAGTACGATGCGCTAAAAGAGGTCGGCAACATAGGAATCGGAAACGCGACAACTTCCCTTTCCCAGATGGTGAATAAAAAAATAGATATCTCATTTCCCGATTTAAAGTTAATACCCCTTATTAAAGTACCTATACTGGTAAAGAATGCAGCTCCTGTAGTCGGTATCATACAGCAGTTGAAAGGTGATTCTAAGGGTTTTCTTGTACTTTTGCTGTCAAAAGATAGTGCTAAATTCCTGGTAAAACTTGTACTGGGTCAGGTAGAAGACGGTGCCACGTTTAATGAAATGGAACAATCAGCCCTGAAAGAGCTCGGTAATATAATGAACGGCACGTATATCTCTTCCCTGTCGAATTTTCTGGGAATATCCCTGGGGCTGCTGCCACCTAGCCACGTACATGACATGTCTGATGCGATAATCAACCAGATAGTCAGCATGATGAGCCTGGACGTTGAGGATGTACTGTTCATGAAGACCGAATTCACTGTGAATTCGGAGAAAATCGAGGGAAAGATAATGATATTCACGGATTCGGTCTCGCTTTCCAAGATACTGAGCGCGGTAAATAGATTGCTTGGCAAATAAGGTTGTAGAAGAATGGAACAGATAATCGTAGGAATAGCAGACCTTGTTATCGTTCATAACCCGGCAGTACTTGTGACTATAGGTCTGGGCTCCTGTGTTGGTATCTCGTTGCGCGACCCTGTGGCAAGGGTTGGCGCCCTTTCCCACATCGTTCTTCCCACCATAAAGGAATCGAAGAACAAGGACAACCCGTTGAAGTTTGCCGACTCAGCGATAGAGGTGGCAATCCAGAAGATGCTTGAGAAGGGATGCCTGAGGGGCAGGATAGAATCCAAGATAGCGGGGGGAGCGAGCATGTTCAGCTTCGGGGACAACATGAACATCGGGGAGAAGAACGTGGCTGCCGTCATTAAAAAACTTGAGGAACTGAGAATACCGATCTTAGCCAGCGATACCGGGGGGAACCACGGAAGGACGATAGAGTTCCACGTCGAGACGGGCGTTCTGGTCGTGAAGAGCGCGTTCCGGGGAGTTAAGGAGATATAAATACGCAGAGAAATCATTAAATACAGATTCGTTTAAATACGAACGATTGTCATGTGGGAAAGTAGAATATTATATCTTACTGCGTTTGCAGTTCTGGCTATTGCAGCAGTATCCGCTTCAGCCTCTAATAACGAAAGTGCGGTATTCACGAACAATCAGGAGAACCATAAGATCGATGCGAACATACCTGTTGTGGTGGTATTAAAAGAGCAGCCCCTGAATAAGGTGAGTTCAAAAGTCAAAAAAGAATACAGGAAACGGTTCAAGGACATCACAAAGTCTTCAAAGGAGATTCACAGCAGGATAAAGCCTTTGACCGGGAGCGAAGAAGAACTTAGGGCAAAAAATATTTCTGAACTTGTCGCTATTGAGCAATCATTATTGACAGAGAAGGAAAAGGTACTACTTGTAGAAGCGGGGAAAAATCTTGAATCAAATGTAACCGAGATGAGAAGAGAAATCCTCGCACAAACTGTGTCTCCTTTAGATGAAGGGCGGGAAACAATAATAAATAAGATCAGGTCAAAAGGTGGCAGGGTAAAATACAGCAGCAAGGTATTCAATGCGATAGCAGCGGATATTCCAGTTTCTTACGCAGAGGAACTTTCGAAAGAAGAGGGAGTATATAAAATATATAATGACAACGTTATGAATGAAGATCTTGACATCAGCACCGGGGCAATGGCTGCGAATAAATGGTGGAGCAGCGGTTATACAGGCTCAAACCTGGATGTAGCAGTGATAGATTCAGGGATTGACAGCAGCCATCCCGCACTGGTGCAGAGTGTGCGATACTCAGGTGTTTTCCATGATACCGCAAAAACTGATCCCGGCTATGCAGATAACCCTATAAGTACAGACGATCTTCGCGGACATGGTACGCATGCAGCAGGGATAGTGGCAGGTACGGATTCCAGATATAAAGGCATTGCCTACGGAAGTAAATTGATCAATGCAAAGGCAGGCTGGCTGAGTAAGAACGGCACGGCAGGGATGTACGAAAGCGATGCAATGAAGGCTATAGATTGGGCGATCTTCGGCAATCCGGACGATGCGGACGTAATAAGCCTGAGCTTCGGCAACGGCTCGACCAGCGGTGACAGTCAGTTTGAGCTTTTTATGGACGCTGTTGCATACGAACTTGATACCCCGGTTGTAAAATCTGCCGGGAACGGCGGATCAGGCGGCGGGACAATAACCAATCCCGGCGGAGCGTTCAACATCATAACTGTCGGAAATGTAGATGATAGAAATACGGTTTCACGCACTGATGATTCTCTGCGGTATTCAAGCAGCAAAGGACCTACGCCCGATGGAAGGATCAAGCCCGATATTTCAGCCCCGGGTACGAACATAATGTCTGCGAACAGCAACTGGGAAACCGAAGTGGATTTTGTATCAAAGACGGGCACAAGCATGGCTGCGCCTCATATAGCAGGCAGCATTATTCTTCTTCTGAACTACAAATACTATCAGACCGAGGCGATAAAAGCGCTGCTTCTTAACACGGCAGAAGACAGGGGAAAAGCAGGACATGACAACGACTACGGATTCGGTTATGTGGACTTATCACATGCATATATCCACAGGGATGATGTGTTCACAGGCTCGGTTGCTGATATGCCCGATGGAAGCGTGGAAAAGTTTTTCAAAGGAAACGCCTCCAAAGGCGATAAAGCAACACTTGTCTGGAACAGGCATGTGAACTACATAAATTCAAGCTACCCCACTACTTATTTCAATATAAGCAACCTTGACCTTTATATGTACGATGAAATCGGCGGGAGATCGGTCAGTTCCTCAACTTCGATTATCAACAATGTTGAGCAGGTGAGGTCGAATGCCGATTACGCCCCGGTCGTACTGAAGATAGAGCCTTATGGAATCTTTCCGGATGGCATTTCCCTGGAAGACTATGCTCTTGCAACAGAGGAAGGATTTACTGAGGTAAGCCAGCCGGTCCTGAACATAAATATCAATAATCCGGACAGCGTAGCCAGTGGAACAAACTTCAATATGGATGCAACAGTTACCAATGACGGAGGAGTGACGGCGCATAAAGTGGACGTTACCATAACCCTGCCTCCGGGATTTATAATAGTTTCAGGTGCAAATCCGCAGCCGCTTGGAACGATAAATGCAGTAAGTTCAAAGACAGCCGCCTGGGTTGTGCAGGCACAGGGCATAGCAGGCTCAACACCGTACTCCCTGGAAGCATCTGCTCATTCTTATTCGTACGGTGACTTATACTCAGGCAGCAATATAAGTACTATAATGTTGACTGATGCCGGGGTTCCTGCATCCAAAAGATTATAAGAGCCATCCGCTATAAAACCACGATTATCATGATTAAACGAGGATTTCTATGAGCGAGAAGATCGGAATACTGGCACTCGGACACGGAAGCAAGCACCCGCACAACAAAGAAGTGGTCACAGGGGTTGCAGAGCTGATTGCAAATAAATACAGGGATATAGTGGTCAGGACCGGGTTCATGAACATGAACAAGCCGACGATGAAGGAAGGGCTTGAAGCTTTCAGGGGCACCGGCGTCTCCACGATAATCGCTGTGCCCATTTTCCTGGCGCACGGCGTGCATACGATGGAAGATATACCGCAGATACTCGGCATCAGCAGGGACTCACGAAAGACGACCATAAAGCTTGACGGCAGGGATGTGAACCTGATCTATTCAGAGCCCCTGGGGGCGGATGAACTGGTCGCTGAACTGGCGTTCAAGAGAGCAAAAGAGGCGCTCTCATCGAATTAAAAAGGGTAGCGTCAAAATTTCATGATCTATATAAAACAATCGCCACGGAGGCACAGAGACGCAGAGAAATATTTTAAAAAAGCTCTCTGTGCCTCTGCGTCTTTGTGGCTCATTTACATGCTCCTGCATTCGCCCGCACATAATTTAAACAAAATCAGCAAATGTATCAGAAAGCAATAAAAAGCCCTATAAACAGCTCATCCAGGGTGGCAGTACTTGATCTAACCCACGGCGGAGCTTTAATAGCCCGGAAATTGAAAAATATAGTACGCTCAGTAGAGGGTGTGGATGTGTATAAGACCCTGCGCCCTGAGGTTTTAAAAGGTCTGGAAGAAGATGGTATCAAGACCTCCAGGGATGCGCTAAAAGCCGCTGATTTCGATCTAATCATTGCCCCTGTTCACCTGGACTCTAATTATCCAATGCTGGTAGAGGCTGCAAATAATAACATACCCGTTCTATCGCACCATGAGGCAGCAGGGGAGATCCTGTTAAATTATGACATGAAAAATAAGACCATAATCGAAATTACAGGAACTAAAGCGAAGACAAGCACCTCGGCCCTTTTAGCAGAGATACTGTCCGGGGGGAAAAAGGTCGTTTCCCATACGAGCAGGGGGGTGGAGGACTGGAGCACCAGAACGATAATCAGGAAAGGGCTGAGCATAACTCCTGCCAGCATAATTGCAGCCCTGGATGCGGTCAAAGAGACTGGTGTTGAACCCGATATATTCATATTCGAGATATCCCTGGGTGGAACGGGTTGCGCCGATATCGGGGTTATAACGACTATCGCGAATGATTATCCCATTGCTAACAACACGCGAATGGCAAGCGAAGCAAAGCGCAGGATGGTGCTGAACGCAAGACCGGGCAGTACGCTTGTGATAAATAACGACGCTCTGAGGTTCTTCGGGGGGTGCAGGAGGGATGTTAATATCATCTCGTTCTCTGATGCTGTAAACGCCTCGTGCAACGTATATTACGAGGATATCAGCACCAGAGGGGGAGTGATCGCCTATTATCTCGGAAAAAGTCAGGGCAGGATACATATCCAGGAAAGCCCGGAGTACGACATAAGCTCATACAGGACGGCGTTCGCATGTGCAGCCGCAGTCGCGCTGGCAATGGGCATCGATGCAAAGACCATTGAGAGTTCCATCCGGGCGTTCAGGGGGGCGGAGGGACGCATGAGGAAAACATCCCTTGAAGGGAGGACGCTCATAGACAACTCCAATTCGGGCATGGACATCCGCAGCGCCGAGAAGGCGCTTCTGTACTCGAAGGCCGAGGGGGAACGGATCGTAATGGTGCTGGGAGAAGAGGCAAAAGAGGTATGCGAAGGGCTTGACCCGGGCGGGGTTAAGAGATTTATGGACCGGCACCTGAATGAGCTTACGGCCATGATACTTGTCGGGGAGAGGATGAAAGTCCTCGCTGAGAACAATATTACTAAAAATATTTATTATGCTGAGAGCCTATCTAAGGGAATTGAACTTGCAAAGCAACTGTCACGGGAAAAGGATATTATTTTATCCTGTGTGAAGTGCTTTAGATAATGAGACCATGGAACTTCAACGAGCTATCAGGCATGCGAAATTAACCCAGGACATGACCGTAAGCCAGCTTGTGGACTCTTTCTCAGGCTGCGCGTTCGGGGCAGGGCGCCTCTGGGAAGCTGTGGACATATACAGGCAGATGCAGAACGACAGGGATTGCACAAAGTTCTTTGGCATGGCTGGCGCAATGGTGCCGGCGGGAATGAGGCAGATCGTAAGCGACCTGATAAGGAACAGGGAGATCGATATTCTCGTCACCACAGGGGCGAACCTGGTCCATGATATCATTGAATCAATGGGGCTTCACCATTACAAGGGAACGGAAGCAACAGACGATGTCCAGTTAAAGCATCATGCCATTAACCGCATCTACGATGTGTTCCTGCCCGAGGAGCACTTTGCGAAGCTTGAGGAGAAGCTCCAGCCAATGTTCCGGGATATCCCTGATAAGCTCTCGATAACTGAATTCCTCTCGCATATAGGGTCAAAGCTGGATGACAACAACTCCATACTGAAGAGCGCGCACGACATGGGCGTACCCGTGTACTGCCCGGCGATACAGGACTCGATAATCGGCCTGCAGGCCTGGCTGTACAGGCAGACGAAACCGCTCAACGTGGATGTTTTTGCTGATATGAAATGGTTGATAGACAGGTGCTATGAGGCAAAAAGGACAGGAGTCCTTATAGTGGGAGGAGGAGTGCCAAAGAACTTCATCCTACAGTCCATGCTCGTTACTCCGAAATCCTTTGATTACGCCATACAGCTTACCATGGACAGACCTGAGACGGGCGGCTTATCCGGCGCTACACTGGATGAGGCGCGCTCGTGGGGCAAGGTCGGTGAGAATGCGCGCGCCGTTACAGTGTACTCTGATGCTACCATCACTCTGCCTGTAATCGTGGCTGCGGCAATGGGCAGGAGATGATCATGCGGAAAAAGACGGGGCTTATCCTGGCTCTCGATGTAACCGGTAAAGACAGGGCAATATCAATATCAAAAGAAGTGGCAGAACATGTGGATGCCATCAAAATAGGCTATCCGCTGGTGCTGGGGGCAGGTATCGGGGTAATTAAAACCATATCAGAACTTGCGCCCGTGATCGCGGATTTCAAAGTCGCCGATATCCCGAATACCGCCAGGCTGATATGCGCCAGGGCATTTAAGGCAGGCGCAGGCGCAGTTATCGTTCACGGCTTTACTGGGCGTGACAGCCTTGCGGAATGCGTAAAGACTGGAAAGGAAAACGACGGCGATATATACGTGGTGACCGAGATGAGCCATCCCGGTGCTGTTGATTTCATGCAGCCAGAAGCCCTTGAGCTTGCGCGCCTTGCCGTTGAGTCGGGAGCAGCAGGCGTTGTCGCCCCGGCCACCCGCCCCGGGAGGGTGAAGGAGATACGCTGCGTGGTGGGCGGGCTGATTATAATATCCCCCGGCGTTGGGGCGCAGGGCGGAAGAGCGTCTGAAGCGATCAGGGCGGGCGCGGATTATGTTATCGTGGGGAGAAGCATTTATAATTCAGGGAATCCTGCAGGTGAAGCTGAAAAAATAGCTAAAGAGATCGAAAAGTGCCGATGATGATAAAATATTGCTGAAATGTGATGAACCCTATGAGTACTGATGGCATGGATCTACATGTAGATGAATCGATTAGTATCGATTTTTCGGAGATAATTTTTTCAGCTTTCGACCTATCCAAAATTACACTATCAACAAGATTTTATCTAAGTATAACTATAATGATTTTGTTGCTTTTGTGAAGATCATGGTCAAACAGAAACCAGAGGAAAAAGCCAGACAACAAATCGACAAACAACTTGAAAGTGCAGGATGGGCAATTCAAGATTATCCAGAGTTTAATCTGGGTACATCTCTTGGCGTAGCTGTGCGTGAATTTCCACTGAGATCAGGCTTCACCGATTATTTATTGTTCTTGGATAGAACTGCCGGAGGGGTTTTGGAGGCTAAACCAGAAGGAACAACTTTAAGCGGCGTATCAGAACAGACAGCAAAATATTTAACAGGTATTCCGAATGGGCTTCCAAAAGTGCAGGATACTCCTCCTTTTTCTTATGAGAGCACAGGTACAGAAACCTACTTCCGAGATATTAGAGACCCAGATGCGCGGTCTCGCAGGGTTTTTGGATTTCATAAGCCTGAGACTTTAAAAGAATGGAGTTCTCAACCAGACACTCTCAGGTCAAGATTAAGAATAATGCCCTCAAATCATCCATTGATAAGAGAAGGGCTCAGAGATTGCCAGTTTGAAGCCATACAGAACCTTGAACAATCCTTTGCAGAAGCCAGACCAAGAGCGCTTATCCAGATGGCAACCGGAAGCGGAAAGACCTATACAGCCGTGAGTTTCATTTATCGCCTGATAAAATTCGCAGGTGCCAAGAGGGTGCTTTTCCTGGTGGACAGGAGCAACCTTGGACGCCAGACAAAAAAAGAATTTCAGCAGTATGTAACTCCTGATGATGGCAGGAAGTTTACAGAGCTGTACAATGTCCAGCACTTAACATCAAATACAATTGACCCTGTGAGCAAGGTTTGTATCACTACAATCCAGAGGCTTTATTCAATGCTCAGTGGAGAGGCAGAATTTGAGCCTGAGAACGAAGAGCAATCACTTTTTGAGATTTCCCCGGATGGTAAGGTAAAGGAAGTTTCTTACAATCCTCAAATTCCTATCGAGACATTTGATTTCATTGTCACAGATGAATGCCATCGTTCAATCTATGGTATCTGGAGGCAGGTTCTTGAATATTTTGATGCGTTCATTATAGGACTGACTGCCACACCATCAAAACAAACACTGGGATTTTTTAACCAGAATCTTGTCATGGAATATAGCCATGAAAGAGCAGTTGCGGATGGGGTGAACGTAGGATACGAGGTTTACCGTATCAAGACCGATATCACTGAAAAAGGTAGCAGGGTTGAGGCAGGAGATTATATTGATAAGAGAGATAAACTTACAAGAAAGGTCAGGTGGGAACAACTTGATGAACCTTTAGAATATGCCCCGAATCAGCTTGACAGGAGTGTGGTTGCAAAAGACCAGATTCGAACCATTATCAAGACCTTTAAAGAGAAGCTACCCACAGAGATCTTCCCCGGAAGGACGGAAATCCCAAAGACCCTCGTATTTGCGAAAGATGATTCGCATGCAGAAGATATTGTCCATATAATTAGAGAGGAATTCGGTAAAGGCAATGAGTTCTGCAAAAAAATAACCTATCGAACCGTTGGAGATAAACCAGAAGACCTCATTGCCAGTTTTCGTAATTCCTATAATCCTCGAATAGCTGTGACCGTGGACATGATTTCAACTGGGACAGATATTAGACCGCTTGAGTGTCTATTGTTCATGAGAGATGTCAAATCCAGAGTTCTCTTTGAACAGATGAAAGGACGGGGGACCCGAACAATATCTCATACAGATTTCCAGGCTATCACAAAGGATGCTCTTGCCAAAACCCATTTTATGATAGTGGATGCTGTGGGCGTGTGCGAGAACGATAAAACTGATTCCCGCCCGCTTGAGCGGAAAAAGAGTGTGTCATTTGATAAGCTCATCACGTCGATTGCGGCTGGAATCAGGGATGAAGATAATCTTACGTCTCTTGCAGGAAGACTTGCGAAGATGGAGAGGGAAATCGATGAAAAAGACAAGAAAGATATTGAAAAAGCCGCAGAATGTAAGTCTTTAAAAGTGCTTGTCAATAGCCTTCTTGATGCTGTTGATCCCGATAAGAAATTTGAGAAAGCCCGGGATACATTCAAAACAGAAAGGCCAACAGACGAGCAAATCAAGAAAGCAGGTGAAGAGTTGGCGAAAAGTGCCTGCGTTCCTTTTGATAGTTCTAAACTCAGGAACCTTCTCAGTGAGATCAAGAAAAGGAATGAGCAGGATATTGACATAACGAGTATAGACACGGTTATTTTCGCAGGCTATGATGAACAGGCAAAGGAAAAAGCGCGGGGCATCGTGGATACCTTCAAGAAGTTTATCGAGGAGAATAAAGACGAAATTACCGCCCTACAGATTATCTACAGCAAGCCCTATAGCAAGCGCCACCTGACATACGAGGAGATAAGAGAGGTTGCTGATGCGATAAGGAAACCGCCATATCAACTCACGCCAGAAATACTCTGGAAGGCTTATGAACAACTGGATAAGTCAAAGGTAAAAGGTGCTGGTGCCCAGAAGCTTCTGACCAACATCGTTTCACTGATACGGTTTGCCTCGGGAAAGAGTGATGTACTTGAGCCTTTCCCTGAGACAGTGAACCAGCGTTTTGAGAGGTGGCGCGAGCAGCAGGAGAGAGCAGGAGGGAGATTCACGCAGGCCCAGATTGAGTGGCTTGTAATGATAAAGGATCATATAGCAACATCCTTGAGCATTGGAAATGAGGATTTTGAACTTTCACCGTTCTATGAAAAGGGAGGGATCGTGAAGGCATACCAGCTCTTCGGTAACGGATTGAATAATATCTTAGAAGAGTTAAATGAGGTGCTGGCAGGTTGATTACTTTCGCACCACTTTCTAAATCGATATATATCGAAAATGATGATTGGAGCTGTGAATAGCGATGAAAGTCATTTTTGATACAAATATCGTGATTCATATAGAAGATCCTAAAGAATTATCAAAAAATCTTCAGGATTTACTGAGGATCTTCCGCGAGCGTGGGCATCAAATCTTCATTCATCCGGCATCATTGAAAGATATCGATAATGACCGAGACGAAAACCGAAAAAAGCTATCTTGAGACGGAAATTAAAGAGATGGCACAAAAGCCAGTTTTTGTGACAATGTTCAGGCACCATCTGTTTCTTCCTAATCTTTTGAATTTAGATTTTCTTAGGAAACATGATATATCTGTTCCACAATCAATCATAGAAATAACTCACAGACAATATTTGGCGATTAAAGGAGGAGGCAAACTGGATGAACGTTTTACTGTCAGTTAAACCAAAATATGCTGAAAAGATATTAGAGGGTGATAAAAAATACGAGTTCAGGAGAGCAATTTTTAAGAAGCCGAATATAGAGAAGGTCTATATTTATTCAAGTTCGCCGGTAAGTAAGATCGTCGCTGCGTTCGAGATAGAAAAAATCTTAAAGGATTCCCCGGAAAAGATATGGAGGCTATGCCAAAAATATGCGGGCATCTCGAAAAAGGATTTTTTCGATTATTTTAAGAATTCAGAAATGGCGTTCGCGATTGAAATTGGAAATGTCGATAGTTTCAAAGAGCATATAGACCCGTTTAAAATCATTGAAAATTTCAAACCTCCTCAGTCGTTTTATTACTTGCCATTTGCTTTTCAACAGAACCAATGAGAACTGATATGAATATTGAGCTAATAAAACCGCAGATAAACGCAGATGAACGCAGATTTGTTGATCTTAACATCCAGCACTTCTCTGAGGTTTATCAAGGAAATGGTCTGATTATATCACCGCAAAGTACGCAAAGATCGCAAAGCATAGCTGCAAGAATCTTTGCGTCCTTTGCGTTCTGGTATGAAAAAAAAATTGACAACGAACTCGTACGAACTCCATACGAACTCACGCTACCGGAGTTCGTTTCAGTTCGTTTTAGTTCGTTGTTTTTTTATGTATGAACAGGTGGTTCATGGCCGACTTTGCGACGAAAACCAGAAGTTACCTGACAGGATTATTTAATATAAATTCTCCTTATGCAGCTGCTTTTTTCCGCGTTCATCCGCGGTTAATATTTTACAGGGAGATGCGGGAGATAGGAGAGCTGGCAGGATGAACGAGAGCGCATTGCCTGAACTCCCCGGAGGCTGGGTGTGGACGAGGCAGAGAATATGGGATATGGATCAAAGTTCTTCCCATTCTTCCAGGGTCATTTTTCTTCTGATGAGTGTCTCCAATTCTTTGATCATCATTTTAAGCTGCGGGACTGAATATTCATCATTGCCTGGAATTGTTAAAACTTTGGCGCCATATCGCATATAGAAATGTCGTCCGCCGGGTTCAGGCGCATTGAAACCCAATTTTACCAGTTTTTTAATAAAAACCCTGCGTTTACACGGCTTCCATTTAGGCATGAGCCGCAGCCTCATTGCCATGCGGGATACCTGCATTGATATCCAGATTATCTATCACAGGCAACGTATCGCCGTGCCGTATTTTGACTATCAGCCAGCCTTCCAGAACTGATTCAAGTTCTTTCTGGCACTCAAAAAGTGTCTTCCCAAAAGCAATAACACCCGGACATTCCGGTATCCTGCCGGAAAAGCTGCCATCATCGAGTTTATCGTATTCAGCTTTGCTCAAAGCTTTGTTAATATAATCTATGAGCATTAGGATCACCAATTTTGCATTCTGTAATTTAACGTATCATCCTGATATACTTTTTTATACAATGCAATATCTTATTAACACCTCAGGGTTGAAGATGATGAAAAATCTGGATATGGCTGAAGACGAAGTATTTGATCCTGGAAGAGCGCATAACTCTGTAATCCCTGCGACCCGGAATGAAAAAGCGCCGCTGTCACGACCAGGAACACGGATGACACGGTTCGGACTGATTTTCACCGGTCCGCACGCATCAACGCAATCAGTGTTCCATCGTATTCCATCTGCGTTCATCTGCGTTCATCTGCGGCTAATTAATAAAGTGGCGCGGGAGGCGCTGGCAGGATGAACGAGAGCGCATTGCCTGAACTCCCCGGAGGCTGGGTGTGGACGAAGCTGGGGGAGGTTATATCATTTGAGTATGGCAAAGGGCTTACAGCAGATAAAAGAGAACAAAAGGGAAATGTTCCTGTTTATGGTTCAAATGGAATTGTTGGTTATCATTCTATTCCATTAATTGAAAAACCCTGTTTGATTATTGGAAGAAAAGGCGCCGCTGGTTATGTTCATCTATCAAAAGTTCCATGCTGGCCAATTGATACGACATATTATATTATCCCGCCAGACGAATTGGATTTAGTTTTTCTTTATTATCTTTTATCCACTCTAAATTTAAATTCTCTCGATAAATCAACAGCTATACCAGGTTTAAATAGAAACGATGCTTACCCTCTTAAAATCCCCATTCCCCCTCTCCCCGAACAGCGCCGCATCGTCACCAAGCTCGAAGAGCTTTTCACTAAACTTGATGCAGGCGTAGAAGCGCTTAAAAAGATGCAGGCGCAGTTGAAGCGCTACCGCCAGTCAGTCCTCAAAGCCGCCTGCGAAGGCAAGCTTGTGCCGACCGAGGTTGAGCTTGCGCGCGCGGAGGGGCGTGATTACGAGCCTGCGGATGTGCTGCTGGCGCGTATCCTGAAGGAGAGGCGCGAGAAGTTAGGTAAAGGCGCGAAGTACAAAGAGCCTACGGCACCGGATATTAGGGGACTGCCTGCGTTGCCGAAGGGGTGGTGCTGGGCGACTTATGAGCAGATTGGCGAATGGTCTGGAGGCGGTACGCCTAGCACAAGAAATTCTTCTTATTGGCATGATGGAACAATTCCTTGGATATCTCCAAAGGATATGAAAACTCTAAAAATCCATGACTCTGAGGATAAAATAACTAGGACTGCGCTCGAAAATTCGGCTGCAAAGCTTATTCCTGTAGGCTCGATACTATTTGTTGTACGAAGTGGAATCCTTAGGCGAATTCTTCCCGTTGCGCTCACTTTTGTTGATGTGGCAGTTAACCAAGATTTAAAAGCGCTGACTCCCCATGGTTCGATTAAGGTGGACTATCTTCTTATTACTGCACTATCTTTTAATGAGGATATCCGCCATTCTTGTGCAAAAGATGGTACAACTGTTGAGAGTATTGAAGTCCCTGCTTTACAAATTTATACAATCCCCATCCCTCCCCTCGCCGAGCAGCGCCGCATTGTCGCTGAGGTCGAGCGCCGCCTCTCAATTGCTGACGAAGTAGCGAAAACCGTCGAGCAGAGCCTCGCACAAGCTGAAAGGCTGCGCCAGAGCATACTGAAGAAAGCGTTTGAGGGCAGGCTTGTGGCGCAGGATGCGAATGATGAGTCTGCGGGGGTGCTGCTGGAGAGGATAAAGGCGGAAAGGGCACATATAGGGGAGAAGAAAAGGAAAAGGTAAAAATGTTGTAGAGCAATAATACTTTCACATTGCTTACCAAAAAACCATATGTAAAGAGAGTATATGTTTAATTTACCATAAGTGATTTGAAAATGGATATAAAAAAAAGAATACTGGAAAACCTGACTGAAACTCAAAAGTACACTCTGTTACTCCTGAGTGCAAACAATGATGAGCCGATTAAAGGTAAGCTCTGGTATCAAAAAGAGCTTTTCCTTTTATCCAGAAACAGCGATGAGCTTGCCGAACAAACCGATTTTGAGGCGGATTTTATGGGTCCATATAGCGAAAGCGCTGATGAGGAACTTGAGCAGCTTGAATTTGCAAAAGTCGTTGAAAAAGAAGGAAATAAATTAAAACTTACTGAGCTTGGTAAGGATGTAGCAAAAATACTTGAAAAAAATTCCAGCGAAGAAGAAAAAGAAATGGTTGAAGATTTTAAATCCGAACTTAATGATCTAACCGAAGATGAACTGCTTGGTTTCATATATTTTACTTTTCCTGAAATGACTAAAGAATCTGTAAAGATTGAAAAAATCAAGCCAAAAAGAAAAAGTATAGCTTTAAGTTTGTATGCAAAAAGTAAAATTAGTCTTGGAAAAGCGCTGGAAATTGCAGAGATGAATATTGATAATTTTATTAAAGAAGCTAAATCAAAAGGAATTCAAATATATACATAGGTGCTTCTTCATGAAAATCCTGGATTCATCCCCGGTCATAGCTTTTTATTCAGAACTTAATAACCCTGATCTGTTACATAAATTTGTAGAGTTAGGATATAAATTGAGGATACCAAAAGGTGTTTTCAGCGAATTAGAGAATGGAAGAACCTCAGAAAAATTAAAATCAAGTATAGCAGAAGGAAAAATTAAAATTTTGGAAGATTTTTCATCGGAAGAGGCTTTACATTTTAAAAATAGGCATCCTTACCTTGGAAAAGGAGAAATCGAGGTGATCCTATGGTGGCTAAAACTGAAATCAGACGCTAATAAACATTATTGCATCCTTGATGATAAAAAAGCGAGAAAGGTAGCTGGAAAATATCAGGTAGTTTTTACAGGAACCATAGGATTAATAGAATTATTGCATAAAAAACAAGCTATTACCCGGAATGAGCGAACAGAATTTATTAATAAACTTTCAGTTTCGGGATTCAGGATAAAGGGGATTTCCTGAAATCAATCCGTTAGTTTTTTAACCATATAATATAAATATAACGATGGATGTCAAAGCATATTGAGTTCAAAAAGGTGTGCCCTGATGATGATACGTTATATATCACCAAAGAACTCCGCATTAACGGAAAAAATTTAACGACACCGATAAAATCCTTGAATTTAAGCTCAAAGCTGCTACTTAACGATAAAATAAAAGGAGTAAGTGAGTTTTATAAAAAATTCTCTTTAGATGAGAACTTAAAGAAAAACTCAGTTTATAGATTTCTGAGTTCTCCTGAGAAATTAAGCGAACTAAATTACAAATTCAACTCCTTGGTTAGAAAAACAGATATTAACAGGGAGATTAACCTTTGTTTTATAGAATATGACGATACGAATTATCCAGAAAAGAAACCATTGGAGTTTATTTTAGATACAGCTTACGAATATTCTGATATTACTCCCTTACCGATTCTCCCTAAAATGCAGCAACGGATTGGTTCAGATGAGAACTCATTCTTGAAGTACAAGAAATTTTTAGAAGATTCGCTTGAAATAATAGAAACTTTAAACCATAAGCCCATTATGGGAATAGTACCACCTGTACAGTTCTTTATTTCCGATATAGTTGAGTTTTATGCAAAGAAAGGTATTGATGCTTTTGTGTTTGATTTTGATGGGAAAACCCCACTGAGTATGCCTCAAGTTATTCGAAGTTTTATGCGTTCCTTAAAGCAACACGATTTATTGGAAAACAGCTTCATCCATTCAATTAACATCAATCAGGGACGATTCAATAAAGAAGCTAATGTCGTGGGCGCAAAAGATATTCTTTCTTTTGGTCTTGGTTTTGATAGTATGGGCGAAAGACACAAGCCATTAAAAGGTCCGCAAGAATTTTTTGAAAAATTAAAAAATCGAGAAGACAATAGAATCAGACTATTTAATAAAGAAGACTACGGATATTATAGATTAGGTGTAAGTGAGATAGACGGAATTTATCCATCTGATTCAATCATTAAACGTGAAACTTTTGGTAATGAAAACTCCGACTTAAGGTCTCTACAAAAAAATTTCAATCTGGAGCAAATAGGACTTGAAGCTGTTCGGCTTAGGGAAATCATAAATAATCAGGAACCCAAGGAATATCTTTCTAATAAAATACAGGTCAAGAAAGAAGATTATAAAAAGATCATAAAGATGAAAAAAGAAATCTCACAAAAACATGCGCAATCCTCATTGTTTAAATATGGTTAAAAGCAAAGTTGTAGAGGCAATCGGATTCTTCGGGAGATGCCTGAAAGAAAAGGGAGTGAAGGTCTCAAAGATTATTTTATTCGGCTCCCAGGTTGGAGGAAAAGCAACAAAAGAAAGCGATGTAGATATAGCTATAATCTCGGATGATTTTCAGGGAAAGGATATTTTTGAAAGGGCAAGGCTGACAAAAGAAGCGGAAATTCTGACCCTTAAGAAGTTCATGATGCCTCTTGATATTGTAACTCTGACTTCTGAGGAGCTTGAGAGTGGAACTTCCCTTGTCGCCGAATATGCAAAAAAAGGCAAAGTGATGTACGCAGCATAGCCATTATTTTCTTCTCGCTTCAAGAGAAAGAGTTTATAAAACCCTCTGTACATTTATAACACGTGGAAAAAATCATAAAAGCAATGGAAGAAGACCCCGAAATCCTTTTTGCTTACATTTTTGGATCATATGCAAAAGGCACTCAGAAAGAGAGCAGCGATATAGATGTTGCCGTCTATTTAAGAGATGAGAGCACCCTTGAAAGAGAACCGCTATATCCTTCCAGGCCTGCAATAAACATCGAGAGAGCACTGGCAGAAAAAAGGACAATTGATGTAAGAGTCCTCAATGGTTCGACACTCAGGTTCAGAAGCTGTCCGGAGATATCAATGATATCAGGCAATTTGTCAAAAAGGTTTTGAAGTATATTTCCTGAAAAACACAGGAGAAACGCAAAAAATGTCAAACGAATCCTCAACCATTGTACAGCGTCTCTGGAACTACTGCAATGTGCTCCGTGATGACGGCGTTAGCTATGGTGATTATGTGGAGCAGTTGACATATCTCCTGTTTTTGAAAATGGCTGATGAGCAAACAAAACCTCCATTCAACAAGCCCTCCACAATCCCAGAAGGTCTTGACTGGAAGAGCCTCCTTTCAAAAGATGGGGATGCACTTGAGGTCCATTACCGTCACATCCTTGAGACACTGGGCAAAGGAAAGGGAATGCTCGGAGTTATATTCAGGAAATCACAGAATAAGATCCAGGACCCTGCGAAATTGCGACGTTTGGTTGAATTAATAAACGGTGAGACCTGGGTTGGGCTTGACATTGATGTAAAAGGGGATATTTATGAAGGGCTTCTGCAAAAGAACGCAGAAGATATAAAAAGCGGTGCAGGGCAGTATTTTACACCAAGACCACTCATCAAAGCTATGGTCGATGTTATAAAACCTCAGCCGGGTACGACGATCTGCGACCCTGCCTGTGGAACAGGAGGCTTCATTCTTGCAGCGCATGATTATATCTCAAGACACTTTTCTCTGGATATAGAGCAGAAGAAGTCACTCAGGTACAAGACGTTCAAAGGGTGGGAAATTGTCGATAATGCAGCGCGCCTGTGCGTCATGAACCTTTATCTTCATGGAATCGGAGGAGAGGAGAGTCCAATTATTGTTGCCGATGCCCTTGCCTCTGACCCCGGAGAACGATTTGATGTTGTGCTCACCAATCCGCCTTTTGGCAAGAAAAGCAGTTATACCATAATCAATGGAGAAGGCAAGGCTGATAAAGATTCTCAAACCTATGAGCGTCAGGATTTCTGGGCTACTACATCAAACAAGCAATTGAATTTCCTCCAGCATGTGAAAACCCTGTTGAAGATAAACGGAAAAGCTGCAATTGTTGTTCCAGACAATGTACTCTTTGAAGGCGGCGCAGGTGAAACGGTCAGGAGAAAATTGCTGCAAGAATGTGATGTTCATACCCTTTTGAGACTCCCAACAGGTGTTTTTTATGCACAGGGAGTAAAGGCAAACGTTCTTTTCTTTGACAGGAAACCAGCCAGCGAAAAACCGTGGACAGAGAAACTCTGGATTTACGATTTGAGGACAAATCAGCATTTCACGCTTAAAACAAATACTCTGAAATATAATGATCTCGCGGATTTCATTAAATGTTACAACCCCGATAATCGATTTGAGAGAAAAGAAACGGATAGATTCAGGGGTTTTGCCTATAATGAGCTTATGCAGCGCGATAAGGTCAGTCTTGATATATTCTGGTTGAAGGATGATAGCCTTGAGGATTCTGAGAATCTCCCTGACCCGGATATAATTGCAAAGGATATAACAGAAAATCTTGTAGCTGCATTAGAGCAGTTCAATAGTATTCAGGAAGATCTTGTGCAGCCAGTTAAAGTGATATTATAGCTGATTTGGCGGTATGGTCTTAATGGGCATGTTGATGCAAAATAACGCGTCCTGATGCGCGGCTGAAAATGCTGAGGATACTGGCTAAGAAAGAAATACATATCACCGGTCTTGCAAGAGAATTGAACCTCTCAGTCCCGGTGGTGGCTAAACATTCAAAACTTTTGGAAAAAGCGGGTTTAATTGAAATAAGAAAGTTTGGTAAAACGCATGTCCTTGGTAGTAAAATGAAAAATGTGTATAATACTCTTGATGAACTTGCCGATTCATATGATATCAAGCTGCACAGAGGCGCCAGTATTCTGGAAGCCCTGAGAAAGGTATCCGGAGTGGAATTAAAAACTGTTGGCGACAGAGAGTTTGTTATGGCGATCGACGGGGAAGAGGGACTTTACATTTATGAGGTCAATGGGAGCTCACCCAATTCTACAACTGAGGAATTTAAGATAGAAAAAGAAAGGAGTCAAAAGCGCGAAGGTCTCTTTGAATGAGAGAATGGCTGCAGTAGAGTATGATTCAGCAATAGTGACAGCGTCAGATATCACAAAGACTGTGAATGATCTCGGGTATATTGCAACACTTTAAGGTTAAAAATTATTTCCAGATCTCTGCGGTGGTGTTCTGATTGTATAACCAAAATTTATTTATAGCATAACGTATGAACATACGTACATATGTTAAATGGAGATTTAACCACTGCAAAAAAGTATTTCTTCAGCGCATTAAGCGATGAAACCAGACTTTCAATACTCTATGCATTGAAAGAGAACGGCGGCATGTGCGTGAACGATATATGCAAAACAACAGGGAAAGACCAGAGCCTCATCTCACATCACATGTCATGCCTCCGAAACTGCGGGCTTGTCAACACCGAGAAAAATGGAAAATTTGTGGTTTACTCGATAAAGAACGAACTTATCTCAAACATTCTGGATCTCTCGGATAAACATGTCAAGGAAATGTTTGAAGGAATAATTTCTTGTGAGGTTGTTAAAAACAAAAAGAGGAATTAAAATGGCAGCTTTGATAGAAATAAGGAATTTGAGCATAACTGCTGATGGCAAACAGATTCTCAAGAACATAAACCTGGACATAAATGAAGGCGACAGCATCGGTATAATCGGTAAGAGCGGTGCAGGAAAAAGTACACTTCTACATTTGCTGCGCGGCTTTGAGGAATTTGAAGATATTAAAGGTGATGTTGTCTTTAACGTTTCTTCCTGTCCTGGATGTGGTAGAGTAACTCCCCCAAGCAGTGCAGGTAGCAACTGCTCAAAATGCGGCATAAAAACCGAATTGCTAAGAGCGAATTATTTAAACTCGAATGGCATGCACAGGAAAATCATGGATAGAACTGCTATCATGATGCAGCGAACCTTTGGATTATACAGCGACGAGACGGTTCTGGAAAACATCATGCACAGCTTCGAATATTCCGATATTCCTAAGGAGAAGCGTCCCTACATTGCAGCGGAACTTATCGAAAAAGTAAAACTTAGCCACAGAATGATGTACACAGGAAAAGAGCTAAGCGGAGGAGAAAAACAAAGAGTAGTTCTTGCACGCCAGCTTGCAAAATATCCTATGCTTTTACTTGCAGATGAACCTACCGGAACCCTTGATCCAAGAACTGCCAAGCTTGTGCATGAGAGCATATTAAAAGCAAAGCAGGAACACAACATGACCATGCTTGTTACCTCACACCTGCCTAATGTTCTACATGACCTGACGAATAAGGCGATTCTCATGGATAGAGGAGAGATCATTGAGACAGGAAAGCCGGATGAGATCATTGAAAAGTTTTGCGCAATGACAGGAGTGGTATGTGAGGGGAAAGTAGAGGGGGGCAAACCGATTATTAATCTTAAAGATGTGAAGAAAAAATATTACTCCTACTCTAAGGGTACGATTCCTGCGGTTAATGGCGTGAACTTCGAAGTTAATGAAGGTGAGATTTTCGGAGTAATAGGTATAAGCGGAGCCGGAAAGACAACGCTCTCCAAGATCATAGCAGGCATTATGGAGAGAGACAGCGGGAAAGTGGATGTGAGAATCGGTGATACATGGGTTGATATGACCGAAAAGGGAACAGAGTTCAGGGGGCGTGCAAAGCCGCACATTGGTTACCTGCACCAGGAATATTCGCTTTATCCTCACAGGAATATGCTTTATAACCTGACTGAATCTATAGGTCTGAAGCTTGAGCCTGAACTTGCAAAGACAAAATCGATAAACGCATTGAAGGCAGTGGGTTTTGATGAAAATACCGCTGATGAGATCCTTGAGAAGACCCAGTACGAGCTCAGCGTGGGAGAACGCCAGAGGGTGACTATGGCTCAGGTTCTCATCAGAGAGCCGAGAATAATTATTTTTGACGAACCCACAGGAACTATGGACCCTATCACAAAGAACGAGGTCGCAAACTCCATTCTGACAGCAAGGAAAGAAACAGGGACAACATTTGTCATAGTTTCTCACGATATGGAGTTTGTCAGAAACGTATGCGATCGTGCTGCGCACATGAAGCTTGGCAAAATAACAGCAATAGGCGATACTGGTTCGGTGCTTGAAGAAATCGCATACGAGGAAAAACCCGATAGAGAAAAGACTGCCGAGGACAGAGATAACGACTTGAGGAAGTATCTTAAAAGAGCGCATGAGAGTGCAGAGAAAGGTGATCTGTGCGCTTCTGAATTCTATACGTCGAAGGCAAAAGAGACCGCTGCTAAACTCAATAAAGATATCAGCAGCGAACTTGAGACTCTCAAGCCTGCATACGAAAAAGGAATCTCTGAAATGCTTAAAGAAGCAGAAAGATACGCATCGGAAGATCAAATATATGAGATGGATGTTTACATTGAAGATGCGCTAAAATACGCTGCCAGCGCAGGTATCGATATCTCAGGGGAGCTTCCGAAATTCATGCCTGCATACGAGAAAGGTCTTGCAGAGGCATTACAGGACGCAGAAAGGCATGAAGCTAAAGGTTTCCTCGGAATGTCATATCAATACATTCATAGAGCAGGCAATTATGCCGAAAAGCTTGGAAAGAATATAGAAGAGATATTAAAATCATTACCGTGGTATGAGAGATGGACGCTAACTGATATACACATGAAATTGAGGTGAAAAATATGTGCTCGGTAGCAGATATGCCTGAATTCGATATAGAAAAAATAGAAATGGACTTAAAAGAATACGTTTGCCTGGACTGCGAAAACAAATTTAAGGGACTTGGAAAAAGCGTTATCTGTCCAGCATGTAAATCCAGTAATGTTGAAATAGTGAGTGTGGGGAAATGAAAGATAGTTGCTGTGAAATTGATGATGTTGCTTGTTGCGATATCAAAGTGAGTGAAGATACCGCTATTTGCAAAGAATGCGGTGGCAAAGGGAAACCTGTCAGTGAAATAACGCTGAAAAGTCTTGTCAAAGAACCAGTGCCTGAAGCTATCGAGAGTCTGAATGGATTCTATTATTGCGAAACACCAACCTGCGGGGTTGTTTACTTAAACAATGAGCAACAGGTCTACTTGCATAAAGAAGATGTGAAAGTCATGGTTGGCATAAAAGAAACAGAAAGCCCTATCCCTGTATGTTATTGTTTTGGATGGACGCAGGATAGGATTTTTGAACAGATTAAGCAGCAGGGGAATAGTACCGCTGTCCAGGAAATCAGTGCCAAAGTAAAATCCGGAGAATGCGAATGCGAGATAAAAAATCCTTCCGGAAGGTGTTGCCTTGGTGATGTTAATAAAATGGTTAAAAAAGGGCTGGAACTGTATGGTAAAAACAAAAGAAGGGAGTAAGGAGGACAAATTTATTGAAGAAACCGTGAAAGGTCGGATATTCAAGGCAAAATTAAGTCCTTTAGAGGATGAAATACGAAAATATATACTAAGGGAGTTTGCGAGGAATGGAAGACCTCCTTTTCCCGAAGAGATTATGAAGGGGTTAAGGCTGTCTTCTGTAGACGCAGTCAACCAAACTATCGAAAAACCAGAGAAAGCCGATATTCTATCGAGGAGGGGAGACAAGATAGCCTCTGCGTATCCCTTTTCTACCGCGAAGACGCGCCATAAAGTAATTTTTGAAGGCGGGCATGTGGTTTACGCTCTGTGCGCTACAGATGCCCTGGGCATCCATTTTATGCTGGAAAAGGACATAACCATCCTGTCCAAATGCCCCGGATGCGGAAAAGAAATTAGAATCGTGGAATTTGTGGGTAATAGAGAAAGAGGCGCATGCATAGCTGAAACCCTATGTCCTTTTATCAACTTCTTTTGCTCCGAAGAAGACCTGAAAGAATGGACGGAGAACAACTCAGAATATAAAAATGGTGAAATTTACTTACTCAGCGATGCATTGGAACATGGCAGAATAATATTCGGAGATTTTCTAAAATAAAAAAGTGAGGTGCAACATGGAAAAATATGATTTAATAATCTTAGGCAGCGGCTCTGCTGCTTTTGGAGCTGCAATAAAAGCCGTAGATTTGGGAGCAAAGGTGGCGATGATTGAGAACGGTACAATCGGCGGTACTTGCGTTAACGTCGGTTGCGTGCCAAGCAAGCACTTGCTCAGGGTTGGGGAAATAAACTACTACAGAAATCATGGTCACGCTGGCTTGGATGTTACCTCTTCCCTTGATTTTGCAAGGACAATAAACGAGAAAAGAGAGGTAGTCGAGGGTTTGAGGAAGGGCAGGTACATCGATGTGATCGATGCTTTAGGGATATCTCTGGTGAGAGGGCAGGCTGTTTTTGTTTCCAAAAACGAAGTAAAAGTGAACAACAAGATTCTACCGGCTGATAAGTTCATTATAGCCACCGGCTCCTCTCCACATATCCTCCCGATAGAAGGCATAGACGGTATAGATTACCTGACCAATGTAGAGGCTATGGAGCTATCTGAACTTCCTGAATCAATGATAGTGCTGGGCGGAAGGGCTCTTGGTCTGGAATTTGCCCAGATGTTTGCTCATTTTGGAACAAAGGTAACTGTACTCCAGAGAAGTCCCAGGATAATACCTGAAGAAGAAAGCATTATCTCAGATTATCTCAAAGCCTATCTCGAGGAAGAGGGCATAAATGTTCAGACAAATACCAGTTTAAAAAGTGTGAGAAAGAAAAATGGTAATATCGTAGTTGCGGCGATGGTTGGAGAGGAGAAAAAAGAATTCAAGGCTGAAAAGCTCCTGATGGCAACAGGCAGGAGACCAAATACTGAGGATCTTGGTCGGGAAAGAGCAGGTGTTCAGGTTGATAAGAATGGCGCAGTAATCGTGGATGAAGAAATGAAAACCACATCACCGAATATCTGGGCAGCGGGCGATGTTCTCGGCGAACCCATGCTTGAAACTGTGGCAGGCAAAGAAGGCTCAATTGCAGCCGAGAATGCCTTAACTGGCAGAGGAAAAAAGATGGATTTAACAGTGGTGCCTCATGCTGTATTCACTATGCCACAGGTAGCCAGTGTTGGGCTTACAGAAAAGAAGGCAGAGGAAAAAGGAATCATTTGCAGATGCAGTGCTATCCCAATGGAACTTGTGCCAAGAGCAGTACTTGCAAAAGATACACGTGGACTTGTCAAAATGGTGATCGATGCAAAAACGGAGCGCATACTCGGCTTGCATATACTGGCTTCAATGGCTGCTGATATGATTCACGAAGGTGTACTTGCTGTAAAATATGGACTGACTATTGATGATATTATTGATACGGTTCATGTTTTTCCGACAATGACAGAGGCAGTAAAACTGGCTGCACAATCCTTTAGAAGAGACATCAGCAAAATGAGTTGCTGCGTTGAATAAACGATATCTATATGGAAGGTGAAGAGCAGGGAACTGCAAATCAAGTAAACTTAGCTTACTATATGCCCTGCATTAATGATCTTCCTCTTTATATGATCTTCAATACCTTTTTCTCCATAATAACTGACGGTAATCTCCTTCTTCTCCAGGTTTCCTTCTACCGATAACACTTCATCAAGACCTGATACAGATTGCACAACTGAAGATACGCACCCCTGACAATGCATAGAAGGTACCTTGAACGTGATCGTTTTTACAGCCTCTAATTTCTTCTTGGGCTTAGGAATAAGCCTGCCTCCAAAGGAGTTTAGAAGAACAGTCGTCACGCTCACTGCCATCGCAATCATTGCCCAGATAGGATGCACAAGTCCGGTTATCGCTGCCGGTACGCCAATACCGTTGAACGAGAAGGCAAGCGCCAGGTTCTGTTTCGTTTTACCATAGCTGCTCCTGCCAATATAGTATGCGTCAAGTATAGAACTCAGCCTATTCCCAACAATTATAACGTCTGCTGATTCTATGGCTATATCTGTTCCAGCACCTATGGCCATCCCTATATCAGCCTGCATAAGGGCAGGGGCATCATTTATTCCATCTCCAACCATGATTACCCTATGGCCTTCTTCCTGCAACTTCCTTATTTTATTTGCTTTCTGGTCAGGAAGCACCCTTGCAAGAACCCTCTCTATTCCAACTATCCCGGCTACTGCACTGGCAGTTCTCTCATTGTCCCCTGTTATTATTATTGGCTCTACTCCAAGGTCTTTAAGCCTCGCAACAGTCTGGGCCGCATCCTCCTTTACAGTATCAGCCAGACCGATTAATCCTATAAGCTTGCCACCATAGCCCACCGCAATAACAGTCTGCCCCTTATCCTCCATGGATTCGATTAATCTCTGCACCTCATCGATTGCTATACCCTCGGAGGAAAGAAATTCTGGCTTACCTGCTATTAACAGCTTATCGTTGAATAAAGTCTTAACTCCCTTGCCTGGAATTGCCTCAAAGCTACTTACCTTATCTGGTTCAATTCCCTCTTCTTTAGCCCTCTTTACAATAGCCCTGGCAAGAGGATGCTCTGATAGATTCTCCACACTTGCAGCTAGGGTTAGAACCTCAGATACAGAGCGATCATTTAGAGGATGGATTTCTGTTACAGTTGGCTCTCCATGCGTTATCGTTCCGGTCTTGTCCAGAACGATCGTATCAATATTCTTGAATATGTGGAAAGCTTCGCTGCTCCTGAAGAGTATCCCCTTCTCGGCTGCCATACCTCCGCCTCTTATCATGGCAAGTGGTGTGGCCATACCAAGCGCACACGGATATCCCATTACCAGAGCCGCAAGTGCTGCAAATGCCGCTCTCGGTATATCAGGCTGTCCATACATCAGCCATGCCCCAAGGCTCCATATAAGAAAGCCAGTTACTGCCGCTATAATCACACCCGGCACAAAATATTTCAGTATAATATCTATCAACTGTAATATCCCAGGCTTCATTGCACGTGCTTCCTCAATGTATCGGGCTACCTGAGCAAGAAAGCTCTCCTCACCTATTCGTGTTACCTTTATCAGTAAACTTCCTGCTCTGTTAACAGAGCCTCCAATGACTTCGCTTCCAACTGTCTTCTCTACAGGTATTGATTCCCCTGTGACAAGACTCTCATCAACAGTTGATACACCCTCTACAATAGTCCCATCCACAGGTATGCTCTCACCCGGCTTAACACGCACCAACTCTCCTTTAGCGACCTGCTCAATCGGCACCACGATCTCTTTTCCGTTCCGGATTATTCTGGCTGTAGGCGGCTGAAGAGCCAGTAGTTTGCGGACTGCCTGGGATGCCCTTGTTCTGACAAAAAGTGAAGCATATCCCCCAAGAAGATGGTAGGATGTTATGAATATGGAGATTGCAAAGAAATCTGCTACAGGGAAACCCCTGAAAAAGAAAAGTCCCAGGAAGCCTCCTGCTATTCCTCCAAAGGCGCTCAGTTCCATAAGGACATGCTGATTCAGGATTCTCTGCCTCAGCGAGTGAAAAGCCATCCTCAGCACAGGATAACCAAAACCGAAAACGTTTCCGAAAGCTAAGCCAACCATTGCTAACATGAACCATGGCTGCACCATTCCAAGCCACATCATGGACATAAATGCCAATCCTGCTAATGTCAGGACAGCAGAGCCAAGCAGCCTGTTCCTCCCTCTTTTCATCTCCGCTTCCTCTTCCTCAAAGGTGCGGATTTTTCTTGGATCTCTAACAGTATATCCTAAATTGCGTAATGCTTCATCTATCTGCCACGGTTCAAGCTTTAAGGGATCGTACTGAACAAGCGCTTCCTCATGCGCTAAGCTTACGCTAACGTTCTCAACACCTTCTAAGCGCATCAATGCTTTCTGTATGCTCTCTGTGCAGAAGGAGCACTGCATTCCACCAATTTTACGCTGATAAGTTTGATTACAGTCTCTTTGGGACAGATTCATCTTTGACCCCCTGGCCACTTGATTATCGGCATATTTATTACTACTCCTGGACGGGATGTAGTTAACTCACCTTTTGCCTCTGCGGCTTTTATATCTTCAACAGATCTAAGTTCCCCTGGCGTTGAGCCCTCTTTCCAACTCACAAGGTTCAGAGACCGGAGAGGAGTATAGTCTTTATCGCCAGGCACCGAACTGAATACATCAGGCTGGAACCCGAAAGGACCTCCACCTCTTATACCGTTTGTGAATACGTATACATCACCGAGTAATGGATCAGAGATTTGCTTAAGGCTCGATACTAAGATTACTGGTGACCCCATCATTCCTGTCAGCATAGATGCTACCTGCTGATCTGATGCCTCAGTATGTATGAACAATATTTCCTGTCCTTTATAGAATCCCTTGACTGGCGGCACTGTTACAGCCTGAGATGGCATCTTGGGAACAGTCATCTGTCCAATGAAATATCCTATAATTAAAGCTACAGCGACCAAGAAAATGCTGATAACTATGACTTTAGATCGTGAGAAACCCTTAATCCCCGCTTCCATAGATTGTACTATGCATCAATAATATATATACTGCCAAGTTTAGAATTGCATATATAGTTACTATGCGGAAAGGAAGTGTATTTATAGATACGCCGAGGATATCTTTTTTATCTATTCATTTGCTAAAGTACTATATATTTGAAGACCTGTAAGTTACAAGCCCAGAACTTTTTTAACTTGCTCAACAGTCGGCTTACCTTCTATGGCAATCCTGCCGTCCACTACTATTGTTGGCGTGGTCTTTATACCGTATTTTTTCGCTTTGGCAAGGCATATCTCAGATTCGCATTTTTCAGATAGATTATACTCTGTCAGCGTGCACTCACTGCATTTTGCCTTTTGCACGATTTCCACGGTTTCCCTGCATAGATAGCAGCCTGATGTAAAAATCTCGATTTCGTGTCCCATTGTATTGTTCATCTCCATTAGTTTATTATTTAAAGTAAGTACCTGAAAGTATTTATAGGCAAAAGTATAACAAATATAAGTAGCTTTAAATGAGGAAAATGACTTTACAAAAGGAAAGTAACTGTATTTGCCCGCTTGGCGGAGTGATGGATATAATCAGCAAAAAATGGGCGTTGCTAATCATTAACACTATTGGCAATTCTCAGACGATACGATACAGCGAAATAAGAGATGTTCTGGGTGAGATTAATTCCAAAGTACTTTCAGATAGGCTTAAGGAGCTTGAGGAGACAGGATTGATTAAAAGAAAAGCCTATGCAGAGATTCCGCCAAGGGTTGAATACTCATTAACAACAGACGGAAAAGCATTGCGAGAAGCTATGGCACCCTTGATGAAATGGGTATATTCAAAAAACACTGAAAGAACAAATACCCCATGCGATATCGCATATACAAAAACCCAGACCTGAAATGGGATTCTCTCAGTCGTTTCTCACCGTTATTTGCTCTTTATCGATAGAATGGATGCCATCTAAAGGAGCATATCAAGATTCAACTACTCCTGGGATTCTCTTGATGAGACCCATCTCATCAGAGGCATTATAGCATTTCTCAGATCTGCTCCTTCTTTTGTAAGGGAGTACTCCACTCTCGGAGGTATTTCAGCAAATGATTCTCTTTTTATCAGGCTTGCATTCTCCAGTTCCTTTAATCTGTCGGCTAATGTTTTTGGGCTTATTTCACCCAGCTTTTTTTCAAGCTCACTATAGCGCAATTTCTGGTTATTTCCTATCGCACTGATAATCAGTAAAGCCCATTTTTTACTGAGGATGCCCATAATACCTTCAATAGAACACAAACATATATCGTCCTCGCGTGAGATGCATCTCTTGCTTTCCTTTTGCATAATGACTTCCTTTTTTGATAGCTGCTATTTAACTTTAAACTTGATAGTTTAAATACTTTATTAACTGAAGTAACTCCAAAGATAAAAGGAGGTGAAAAATATGTGCCTGCAGTGCCTTCCCATTAATAAAAATAAAGACCAGCGGTTGCATGATTCCACAGAAAACAAAAATAAAGATATCGATAGCGAAAAACACAAACAAATCTTAAACAAAACCTAAAATGTATCTGCCCCTGTTTATGACCGGGGCAGTAATTTATTCATATAAAAGAGGTGATAAAATGGAAATAATAATCATCTTTATGCTCTGGCTGCATTATCTGGGAACTGTAATGTGGATTGGCGGAATGGCTTTCAATCTAATGGTACTTCGCCCTTCAATGATAGTAATAGATCAAAACCAGCGCCCAACACTTGGAACTACTGTATTGAAACGTTTCATTGTTTTTGCCTGGTTGAGCATTGTGGTGCTGATTATTACAGGCATTTCAATTACCTCCAACCGTGTAACTTTTGGAGATATTTTCAGTACGACGTATGGAATTGTTTTGCTGAGCAAACACTTTGTAATATTGATAATGACCCTCGTCGTTACCTGGGTTAGTTTTGTTCTTTCTAAGAGGTTGGCACCTTTTGCCCCAAAACCTGATACAATTCTGATATTAGTAAAAACTAACCTATCTTTGGGCATATTGGTGCTACTATTAACCGCAACCTTGAGAAGTATATAAAGAAAATATGCATTTTTAGAGTTTATCTCTATCTTTTTATAGTACAAAAATCAATCATTATAGCGGAGGTAAACTATGCAATTCGGAATGATGGACGGTTACGGTTATGGTATGATGAGCGGAGGTTACTGGATTTTGGGGTTGATATTCTGGATACTGGTAATCATCGGACTTGTGCTGCTTATCAAATATTTATGGGAAGGCGGCGGAGCCAGGAGAGAACCGGAATCTGCCCTTGAGATCCTGAAGAAAAAGTACGCCAGGGGAGAGATAAGTAAAGAAGAATTTGAAGAGAAAAAGAAAGACCTGTTATAAAGAGAGGACGGAGGAGTTTAAAATGTACAACTACAAAAAACCAGTTACTTTGAGTTATGCAGATGCGGTTACAAAAGTAAAGGATGAGCTGAAAAAAGAAGGTTTCGGGGTTCTCACAGAAATAGATGTCAAGCAAACCCTTAAGACCAAACTAAATGTAGATTTCGATGATTACATAATCCTGGGAGCATGCAATCCCCCGTTGGCGTACCAGGCTCTAACTGCTGAGCGAGATATTGGAGTTCTGCTCCCTTGCAATGTGATCGTTTATGCTCAGGGTGGCAAAACATTCATCAGCGCGGTCCTACCTACTGTGCAGCTTGGAAAAGTGGGAAATCCAAAACTTTTGCCAATTGCAGAGCAGGTTGAAAGCAAGCTTAAAAAAGTGGTTGATGCTGCAGCCAGGCAATGACAGAATTAAACCGGGAGATAAATCATGGAAAAGAGAAAACTTGTTACTTTAGCTGTTGTACTGATTATTGTAGGCATCGCCGGATTAATCCTTAGTTCCGGTTACTCTCGTTTCGTTTATGGTGGTTATCCCACTGGATACTCGCCTCAAGGCATGATGGGCGGAGATGGCTTTTGGTCTGGCATGATGGGCGGCGGAATGATGGGAGGAATGATGGGAGGAATGATGCAGATGATGGGCGGGAACATGCTCATAAGCGGAGGTACTCCATATAATCCAAATGGAAGCTTAATCACGCTGGAGCAAGCTAAGGATATTGCAAATAGGTACCTGGCTTCCCAGAATAATCCTGATCTTGAACTCGCTGATCTGGAAGAATGGGAGTTCAATTTCTATGTTGAGTACAAGGAGAAAAGCACAGGAACCAAGGCATTTCAAATGCTCACGGATAAGTATACTGGCATGATGTTTCCAGAAATGGGGCCTAATATGATGTGGAACACAAAATACATGATGGGGCTTCAGGCAGGCGCTATGTCCATAACAGAGGAGCAGGCGAGGGTATCTGCTCAGCAGTTTCTGGATTCACGGCTTCCAGGCACAAAAGCAGAAAACGGTGGGGTATTCTATGGTTACTATCACTTTGATGTGAAGAAGGACGAAAAAATGTATGGTATGCTGGATGTAAATGGGTACTCAGGGCAGGCATGGTATCATACATGGCACGGGAACTTCATTCGAGAAGATTGAAAGTTCGTAAGTGAACTACCACCGTACAAGTACGGTGGCTTCCTGCTTCGTTGAGTCCATTGTCTTGGTACTCTCCACAGGCGTAAATTCCCTGCATACCACAGGTACATTCAATTTTCCTTTTCTTTCTATCAAGATTGCAGAAACATGGTCTCTGTTCAATATTAGACCACATTTAGGGCATACATGTACCCTCACTGAAAGTTTTTTAGGTACATGATGCCCACAGAGACATGTTTGCGATGTATAGTACGGGTCAACAAGTTCTATCGTTTTACCAGCATATTCTGCTTTGTAAGCTGTGAACCTGATTATCTGACCCCAACCAGCATCTAAGATACTTTTTGCAAGATGGTGGTTTTGTACCATGTTCTTAATCTGCAAATCTTCAAATACGATATAGTCAAACGTTTTAACAAGCCCCCTGCTTGTTTTATGATTGGAATCTTTTCTTTGGTTCCTGACTTTTTTATGAACTCTTGCAACCTTGATTACTTGCTTTTTCCGGTTCTTTGAACCTTTCCTTTTCCTTGATAGTTTTCTCTGTTCCCGTGCAAGAGATTCTTCTGATTTTCTATAGAACTTCTGTGGTTCTATCTTCTCTCCACTGCTTAATGTAAGCAGAGACTCAAGACCAACGTCTACACCTGTCTTTGTTTCAATAGGTACTTTCTTAGTGTTGTTTTCTATTTCGCATGTGAATATAGCATACCATTGATTGACGTCTTTCTTGATAGTACAGGTCTTGATTCTCCCGTCCATCTCTCGATGCAGAATTATCTTAAGATTTCCAAGCTTTGATAATTTTAGTTTGTTATCGATAATTTCAAAACCAGATTGAGTATAAGTAAATGTGTTATATCGATTCTTCCCCTGAAATCTTGGATATCCATATCCTCTGAAGAAGTTCTGAAAACTTCTATCCAGCCTCTTAAGAGTGTTTTGCAGTACCTGAGAATGTACTTCTTTTTGAAATGAATTTTTGTTTTTAGGAAGCGCATTCTGCTGGTCTTCGTATGAAATCCATTCAGGCTTTCCCCAAGGAAATACCTGGAAATCTCGTTTCAATCGATTGAGCTCTGCCTGTTTTTTTCTTTCCTCGATAGCATCATTATAGAGATGTCTACATGTAGAAAGTGTTCTATTGAACTTGACTTCCTGATTCTTGTTAGGATAGATTCTGAAACTATAGGCTTTCATCATACGACATCAACAACCTATATGTTGGTTTGATGCTATATTATCCTTTGCCTATCCCTTGAATACGACATCAACAACCGTTTTTTTGGGATAGGTATTACAATTCCAAGGGGCACGATTCATCCACCCGACAAGTCAGGTGGACTTCTCTACCCCTTGACCCCACGTTTTAAAAACGCAAGAAAGAAGATGCTGAGCAGAGCCGCTGAAAATATAACCGCTGCCCATCTTCATGTTCTTACCTTTTTAGCCAGTTCCTGTTCCTTTGGCACTCCTACGAATTCGAGCTTGCCATTTATGACAACACCCGGGGCAGCCATTATCGGGTATTTCTGTAATATTTCGGGGTTTTTCGTGATATCGATCAATTCATACTTCACACCCATTTTATCAAGCATTCTCTCAACGACAGCACAACTGGTGCATAGCGGGGTCGTAAGTATCTGGACTGTAACCATTCCCTTACTCCTTAATGAACTGTTCTGGCTTCATCTCGAATGCCCACTGGCATGTTGGAGAGCAGAAATAATATCTTTTGCCTTTGTACTCCTTCGATGCCGCCTTTTTTTCATCCACTTCCATCCCGCATACTGGGTCAATTGCCATTACATCACCTCTTTCTTTGTATCTTTCGGTTTTTTGTATAGATACAGGATTATGGGTATAATCAGTAAAAGGATAAGAACATAGGGACCGGGCCATTGGGGGACCGTTTCAAGGATTATGCTCTTTTCCATGCTTAATGCTTCGATTTCGCCTATCCTGCCGCCTGATAATGTTATGAGTACATGATTCCATGCCTCATGCAGTGCGCTCTCTTCGTACCAGCCCCTGAACAGCCCGGTAATAGTGAACAAAACCGCTCCGACAAATATCAGTCCCCACCCTGTTGCTTTTCTTACCGAACCGATTCTTTTTGTAATGCTTTGAGTTGCGTTGATTCCCAGGATCCCCAGTATCACCAGAAATATAAGGGGGGTAGCCCTGCCTATACCGTGAACTGCCATAATAGACCAGCCTGTAAAAACGTCAGCCGTACCTATGATATATGCCAGGAGAACATAAAAAGCAGGGTTCGGACAGCCTACACCAACGTTAGCAAGCAAAAGCCCTAGGAGGAACACTTTAAGATAAATCCTGAGTCTCTGGTCAACATTAAAGATATTGCTCATACTAACCACAATCTTGATGTATTCATTTGTACCTATATAATCATTAAGATTCATTGAAAATGTAAAATATACGAGGAGGGGTAGTAATGCCGCATAAGTGCTATTATCAATAGCAGGAGTAGATAATTGTGAAAAGACGTCAGTTTATCAAATACGCAACGTTAGGAATCGGAGCTGGACTGGGTGTAGGAATGGCCCCAGATTTTATGGAGCAGGTTGCTGCTGTAGTTGCTAATGAGAGCAGAGGGAAAATTATGAGAGACGTAAAAGTTCTTCTGGAGCGATTATCAAATGCCCACGGCCTTTCCGGATACGAGGGAAATGTAAGTCGGATTATAGAGGGTGAAATTAGACCTTATGTTGATGAGATTAAAATTGATAAGATGGGGAATCTCATCGCGAAAAAAAATGGCCGCAAACCCGTTGTCATGCTTACAGCACATATGGATGAGATCGGCCTCATGGTGAAATATGTTGATGATAAGGGTTTCGTATATTTTACCAAAACGGGGAGCTGGTTTGATCAGGCCCTTCTTAACAAGAGGATGGTATTGCATACAGAAAATGGTCCTTTATATGGTGTGATCGGCTCAAAACCTCCTCATGCCATGACAGAAGAAGATATAAAGAAGCCGGTGCAGGCCGAGGATATGTTTATCGATGTGGGTGCGACAGGGAAGGAAGATGCAGAGAAAATGGGGGTAAAGACTGGAGTCCCGATAACCTCGGATATGGAATTAAAATCACTCGGTAACGACAGAGTAACAGGCAAAGCTCTTGATAACCGTGCAGGCTGCACCATGCTTATAGAGGCCATCAGGGAAATGAAAGAAACCAGAGCTACTGTCTATGCTGTTTTCACAGTGCAGGAAGAGGTCGGATTAAAAGGTGCCAGAACATCTGCTTTCGGTTTAGATCCCGATGTTGCGCTTGCAATAGATGTTACGATCACTGGCGACCACCCTGGAATAGAAAAAAAGGATTCTGCCATTGAATTGGGGAAAGGGCCATCCATTACTGTCAGCGATGCTGAAGGCAGGGGAATAATAGTCCCCGAACGAGTGCTTAAATGGTTAAAAGAGGCCGCAGAGACCGGTAATATTCCATACCAGCTTGAGGTTGGATCCGGGGGAACCACAGATGCCTCTGCAATACATCTTTCTCAAGAAGGCGTACCTTCAGGCGTTATAAGTTTACCAGCACGTTATATCCACACGCCTGTATCAGTAGTGAGTATGAGCGACCTTGATAAAGGTACACAGCTCATTGCACGAGCATTAGAAATCGTAGATAGATTTTTCTAAGAGCGTGTCTAAAAGTTATATATAGTGTTCTATTTTATGGCTACTTTCATTTTGATGTGAAAAAGGATGACAAAATGTACGGAATGCTGGATGTGAACGTTAACTTAAATCTGTAGAAACACAAATATTTCCTTTTCATCTCAGCCAGCGACCTGCTTCCAGATGCTCACAAGAAACTCAACATAAAGGTAATTTCGCTGTTATCCTTGGAGCTGTATCAATCCTTGGGCTTGAATTTTTTGTGAAGTTATCTAAGCCTGAATCCAGGAAAGAATCGTGGCACTTCTCTCCTGTATTCCTGGTACTTTTCCCCAAACCTTTGATCGAGCTCTCTTTCCTCAAGCCTTGTAATAACGAAATAGGAGATAAGAAAATCCAGAACAACAAGAAGCCCTGTGCCAGGATAACCAGTTAAAAGGAACACTCCAAGTAATAACAGAGTATGCGCCAGATAAGTAGGATGCCTTACGACAGAGAAGGGCCCTGAGGTTATAAGTTTATACTTATATCCCCCGGCTGGCCTAATTTCAGCGTATCCTATTAGCCCTTTTAATCCAAGAAGCTTTGCTGTCCACGTATGGAGCAGAAGCCCTGCTATAAGGGATACCCACCCCACGATGCGCAGGAATAATGGAATCATGAACATATTTCCAAGCAGCAATGATTGGTACGCAACAATAAGATACGCAGCAATGAACCATGGAACGAGCAATATTGGGTAAGTGAGAAGCCCGACTTTCCGCCAGAACTCGGTCTTGAGGTGCAATGGAATAAAGAAGATAGGGATCAAAGGCCACATTGCAAGCGCCATAACAGCTAATATTCTATACAACATCATATCATAGAAATGTATCTCTCAAACATGTTAATCCTTTTGTTCACAGGTCGGGAAGCCATAGACTTCTATCTTCTGCATCCTTATACGAGTTATAATAGTTAAAGTCATTATCCTAATAAAAGCAGTCTTTACTGAGATCTCAGCCTCCTCATACAATGGTATGCTTCAAATTTGAGGGAGGAAGCCGTAGTCTTGTAGCTAACTTGAGTATATACCGGGCTGATCCAGGCTTACCTCAATGCTTTAATCAAATAAGTTTTCCCAATAGCGGTGCGATTAAATGATTCAACGTGTTCCACTTTTACTGATGGTTCGTTAACTCCCAGTTTTTCAAGCTCATCTACCATATTTTTTATCAGGTTCACCTCTTCAAAACTATTATCAGGCTTGATAACTAATATTTTTATAGAATTATTCGGTTCCTGCACTACCTGCCATCCGCCTACCGGGGTGCGTTCAAGTATCCTATGGAAAAAATTCGGTTGTATTGGAACTGAGCTTCCTGATTGACCAGTTAAATAAACTATTTCCTCTGCTCTTCCCTGTATGTCCTCCATTAAAGCAAACGGAAGACCGCAGGTGCATTCCCTGGATGAAAGAAGGACACTATCGCTTATTTCATACCTGATTAATGGTAAAGTGCGGCTGAACAAGACCGTTGCTAACAGCTTAAAGCCGTATTCGCCCGGCTTAACAGGCTTATTATCTTTATCTACAACTTCTATTATAACAAGGTCTTCGTACATGTGCAGGTTGTGCTTTGTGCATTCAGAAGCTATGCCAGCGGTCTCTGTAGAGGCATAGACATTGAACGGCTGTGCGCCCCATGCATCGTTCATGAGCTCTCTTGCATCGTTTGTTAAAACCTCAGCAGCGCAGAAGACCACTTTGGGGGATATATCGAGACGACCTGCGACTTGCTCCTGTGCAAGAGTGGGAACTAGCCTGCCCTTTAATGTCGCACCGACGAGAGACGATTGGTGCCAGGGCACTGTGGTACTCACAACTGCAAGTTTCAATCTTTTTGTTAAGCCTACCTTTAATCCTGCCCAGTCGTTCGCCCTTGAATAAGAAAGCAATACCTGCATCCATTCTTCTTGATTATAAATAAAAATGCCCTTTAAACCTGAGCTGCCGCCGGTAGAGGCGACATAATATTTATTCCTGAACATCTTTGGTTCCTGTAGATTTACCATGAAATTTTGAACGTCTGCAAGTTTGACTGATCTATCTGTAACAAGCTCATCCCAGTGCTTCATCAATTCAGATTTGGTGAGTACGGGAAGTTCTTGCAGAGGCGAATCAAAAAGTCCATGGTGGACTTTTTGATAATATGGTGAATTTGCACAGGCGTATCCACGCAATTCTCTCAATGCTTTATTCCGATGCTGCTCAAGTTTTTTACGTGTCCACTTGTCTCGCTTATGGAACATGTTGCGTAATGTGAGCAGTTTAAGTGTTTGAAAAATGTTCATTAACGAGTCCCCGGAAATGGCAGGTATGATGAAAAACGCATTCATTTTCTCCATTTCTCTTAAATCGCGCGACGGCACGCGCTCCATGACCCCGCTTATGGTCATCAGGGCTGAGGCAAGATGCATTATGAGAAGGTAACTGACGATCCATACTATAAGCGAAACGACCCATATGATTATCGCTGCTCCGGCACCCCTGCGGTCGCGGTCCCCCCATTCCGAAAAACAGCATGTTCTGTACAAGGAAAGAGGCGATCGTAGAGAAAAAACTTGCAATCGTAATAACCAGTACATCCCGGTTCTTGACGTGGCTCAATTCATGGGCCAGGACTGCTTCAAGCTCAGCCTGGCTCAGTCTCTGTCTCAAAGAGGTCGTCACCGCTACCACCGCACTTCCTTTGCTCCTGCCTGTTGCAAAGGCATTGGGAACACTGCTCTCAACTACGGCTATCTTCGGTTTTGGTAGATCAGCTATGGCGCAGAGCCTTGATACTGTCTGATGAAGGCGCGGCTCTTCCTGCTCGCTGACGATACGCCCGCCCATACTCCACAATACAAGTTTGTCGGAGAGGAAGAACTGGATAATCAGGAAAAATCCTGCAAACACTATTAAGCCATAAGTTCCTACTCCTCCGTACGCTGATAAAACAGCGAGAAAGAAAAGATAGACCGCGGCCAGAAGGAACATGGTCAGGATCATGCGTGCTGCAAGTCCATAGTCACGGAACCATTTTTTCATTTTGAACACCCAATACTATTAATCTTTTATCAGCCCATCTCCCTTGAAAATCTTCTTTGCCTCCTCAAGCGTCAGGTCAGCAGGTGGTATGATTAAATCGCTTGGCTTGATGATTTCATCAGGGATCTTTTTTCCGTTCTTGCGCACATAGTCAGTAAGTTTCTTGAATTATATTTTGAAAGTTGTTTTGATAGCTTTTTCATCTCCCCTGTTAATGATTTTAACTATGTTATTATCGATTCTATTGATTTCGTCCAGATGATTCTTATCAAGCTCATATTGCCCCTCTCCCATCAGCCGTACTATCACTTTCCCATCTCCTTCTTCAACGCTCCAGAACGTATACAACTGGGAGATAGCGAGCCATACGGTAACACATCCGGATTTAAGATCATTAGACAATGCCCGGCTGGATTATGAATTAAATGTGTCAAAGAATGCACTGCGATCACATGGACTGGATGTTTATAATTTCGTATCTCCGTACGGTTCTTATAATGCGCGTACTGAAGCCCGTATAATGAAATATTATGATTCAGATAGGAGTACTTCCAGCTTATTTATTCCGCCTGATAGCGAGTACCCTTTAGCTGCAAAAATATCTGGAATACAACAACACTTGATGAAGCGAAAGCCTGGGTAGATGAGGCTGTAACTAATAATTCCTGGCTTATCTTTGTTTTCCACAACATAGGGGATTACATGGGGCAGGATGCGGGCGAATGGACAGAAGGTGAATGGACAACAGATAACCTGACCGGATTAGCTGCGTACATTGAATCAAAAGGAAAATTAAGAGTGGTAACTATCCGGGAAGCTCAAACTATGCAGTTTGACTACAGGGGAATTCATGCCAGCACTGCCACTAAAGACTTGACCAATACAATCCATCCTGATGGAAATATAGATTACAGCAAGACTGCATCCGGTCATAAGAGGATTAATATGACAATTTTGCCTTCTTCCGGCTATATAAATGTAACAATTCTCAACTGGTCCTCCGATGGCGGTTATTATAAGATCTGGAACGAATCCTCAATAAATACATCGGTTTCCACTTACCACCTTATTGGTGATTTCCCTCCTGACGCACCTGTTCTGATCAAGAGAAACGGGCAAAATTGGAAGACGTTTACAAGCAATGAGTCTGGATTTGTTACCTTTGTATATGGCGGTGGTTACGACAATCTGCAGTTCGAGGCCGCAGCGCTGCAGTTACAACCAACATTACGACCAGCACCACAGGCTTCAGGGGGACTTTCAGAGATGGCTGCAGCAGTAGCTATACTTGCCATATTTGGTCTGTTCCTTATAATATGGAGAAATAAACAAAAGCCGTAAATCCTTCGTAAGCTTTATTAACAAGGTTGTATATATCAGATTTAGTGAGAACATTGTCAGGGGCATTTTTTTATACTGGATGGGTTAAATTTATTATGGTTTATAGAAAATGTTAAATACCAATATGCTGAAAGACACTTTTTGGAGGATGAATCTTGAAGTATTGTGTTGATTGCAGATACTTCTCAACAAAGGTAAAAGGAAGCAACAGGGAACAATATGACGGTTCCTGTACTCTGATCAAGAAGAACGTGTACGAAACCAATCGCGGATGCAAAGAATTCAGAGAAGAGCGCGTTTAGGTTCAGACACGATTGATCCTGATTCTGGCAATTGCTGTTTTTGCGTTTACTTATGCACTTATAGTCCTGAAGCCGAAAAGGATCAATGAAGCCCATGCTGCTATAATAGGCGCGGTTCTTACTATCGTCCTGTTGTTAGAACCGCACCACGTGCTGGAAGCGCTGGGCATCTCCACCCGGGAAATGCCTGACCCGCTCGTGACTACGTGGAACGTTGTCATAATCCTTGCAACACTGATGGTGATCTCGACCCTGCTTGATGATTACGGGTTCTTTGAGTACTGCGCCTCCCGTGCGATACATGCCTCAAAGAACAGCGGGGAGAGGCTTTTCCTGTATACGTTCCTTGTGGTCTCGCTGATATCCCTTTTTGCCGGGAACGATGTGGTCATACTTACCACCACTCCTATAATCCTCATCTTCTGCAGGAATGCGGGGATCAACCCCAAGCCCTATATGTACATGTCCTTTTTTGCTGCCAATACGTTCTCAATGCCGCTGTATATAGGGAACCTCACCAATATCCTTATCGGGGACAGCTTCAAGCTTGATTACTTCGGGTTCACGAAGTACATGCTGCTTCCTACCCTGGCAGCGGCTCTTGTGAATTACTATCTGATCAAATACATCTTCAGGAAGCAGATACCTGTGAGTTTCAATTCCCCGGATAACGGCAGGGTAGGGTTCAAGGACAGGCGTCTGGTCATGCTCGGTCTTGCGGTGCTGCTCGGTGTTATCGTGCTGGGAGGAGCGGCGAATTACCTGAAGATACCGCTTTCTGCAGTTACGCTTATCGGCGCAGTTATCCTGATAATTGCGGAGCGGCGGGCTGTGTACAGGATGAAAAGAGTGTCATGGAACGTGGTCGTTTTTGTGATCGGGCTTTTTATCGTAGTGAAAGGTCTTGAGGTGGGCGGTATCTCAAGTTACGCAGGGGATGTTTTATTTGCCAACCTGGGCTCAGATACTGCTGCTGCCATATTCTCGGTCTCGCTGCTTTCGGCCTTCATGTGCAACCTCGTTAACAACATACCCATGACCGCCATGATGCTCTCCATAATCCAGCATGCGGACCTGCCGTCGCAGATGAATGCAGCAATGGGATACTCTCTTGTCATAGGCTCAAACCTTGGCGCCAACTTCACCACTTTCGGGGCGCTCGCCGGCATCCTCTGGCTTGAGAGCGCGCGCAGGTACGGCTGGAGCACTACGATGACCGAGATATTGAAAATAGGATTGTTCGTGACGCCGATAGCGATACTGGGTGCAAGCCTGGTGCTGGCGATAGAGATGTCGATTTAGCAAGCTATTTATAGCCTTAAGACTTACGAATAAAACAGGTGGTCTGATTAAAGACGTATCAGTCAATGGAAAGGTGGATAAATGGTGTCAAAAAACATTTGCGTTTGGCATGCTTTCAGAGCAGCTTTTGGAATAACGGTGCTCGTCATCTTGATGGCTAGCGGCGCAGGCGCAGCAACGCTGACGGTGGACGACAGCGGCGGCGCGGATTATACGAGGATTCAGGATGCGATAGATAATGCGAATGACGGAGATACTATTTTGGTGCAAAGCGGCACTTATTATGAGAATGTAAACGTGACCAAGCAACTTATCCTGAGAGGCATTGATGATGGCGGGGGTAAGCCTGTTGTAGATGCAAACGGAATCGGTAGCACTATAACCTTGATCTCAAGAAGTAGCACACTTGAGGGATTCAAGGTAACAAAAAGCGGTTATTGGGAAGATGCAGCAATAAACGTAAAATCTGATAATAATATTATAAAAAATAATACTGTCTCAGAAAGCTTCTATGATACTGGTATAGGTATCTTTCTGGACTCTTCCGATGACAACACGATGATTGGCAACAATATCACGAACTTCGGCAAGGGTGACGGCATCAGGCTAATTTATTCTAACAACAATATGCTAAACAGCAACAATATCTCGAATGTTGAAGAAGGCATTCAATTGATCACTTCAACTAACAATACAGTATTGAACAGTGATTATGGCATCTACTTGTGGAACGAAAGCAACAACAAGATCACGAATAATTTCGTATCGATTGGTGGCTACGGAATCTATCTCTATTCTTCAAGCAAAAATAGTATCATGAACAACACTGCATCAAATTATACCATGAGTATAGATATAGATTCTGGCTTCTATCTTGAAAAATCGAGCAACAACACGTTGATTGGAAACGTCGTCTCTAATAGCGAATATGGCATAATAATGTATTTTTCAAGTAATAACACGCTGAGTGGCAACATAGCAAATTCGAACAACATCGATGCTATTCATCTGGAACAATCACATAACAACACATTGAGCGGAAACAATGCCTCGAATAACGGATACGGCAGCTATGGCATTGCTTTGGATTTCTCTAACAATAACACATTGAGCGGGAATATTGTCTCGTACAACTCATACGGCATCTTTTTTGAGGACAATGGAGATGGGTCTCCTAGCAGTAATAACCTCATTTATAAGAACAACCTCTATAATAACACCGATTATAATGCCTATGATTTAGGTAACAATCAGTGGGACAACAGCATCATCGGCAACCACTACAGCAACTTTGACGAAACCAGTGAAGGCTGCAGTGACATTGATAACAACGGCATCTGCGATTCAAGCGTCAACATTCCAGGCGGCTCCAGTGTGGATAGATATCCGTTGGTATCATGGGGTACGCCAACTCCAGCGCCGCAGAATTTCACCTTCGTCCATTTAACCGATGTTCACATAGGCTATTTCCCCAAAGCAATGCCTACCGAAAACAACAATGCCACATACATGAACTATTCAGTAAATAATTTCACAGATACACTACAGACCATTAAAAGAGTTAATCCGGACTTCATACTCATCACTGGCGACCTCGTTGAGTATGATAAAAAAGATTTTTTCATGGCATTTAAAAATCTTCTTAAAGGCATAAGCATCCCTGTAAAAGGGATTACACCAGGTAATCATGATAGGCGTGATAAATATTCTGGATTACTCGGCAATAATCTTTCAGATTATAATAAATATATAAAACCGATAAGTAACCCTGCTTCTATCGACAATAACTATTCTTTCGACTTTAAAGGTTATCGTTTCATAGGTCTGGATTCTGGTGCTGACTACAATGTTTCGATATACGACGGTATAATCATGGAAAATATGACTACCTCTATAAGCTTATCTTACGACCCTTCACCCGAATCAAACGGCCTTTCCAATGAGCAGATGACGAGACTGCTAGGTGAGTTCAACAACACCGCTCCAAAGATCGTGTTCATGCACCATCCTGTGATGGACTATACAAACGATAATTATCCTGGCTGGCCAGGTCGCCCTGTTCTACCGGACGGCGCACCGGGCGGCAACAATGGAGCGATCGCTTTCAATCGATGGGATTTCATAAACTATACAAGAGATAGCAACGTCCAGCTTGTTCTCACAGGTCACAGCCACTACGATGCGATATTCAATCTTTCTGGGAAACAAGTTAAAAATAGCAGCTCAAACAGACCTCTTTTCATTCAAACCAGAAGTGCAACCAATGATGGAAACATGGGTAAGGGATTCAGGATCGTTGAAGTTAAAGATGGGAAAGCGAATCCTTACAATTCAGTCCCAACACCAAGATTTAACAGAATAACAATCGCGGTACAATTCCCTCCTTCTATATGGTACGCACTTAATGTCTACGATTCCAATGGAAGACATACAGGGATGAACGCGGATTGCAGCGATATCGAGCTTGGAATACCCGATTCTTACTATACAGGGGACTATGGTGGTTTCACATCTACACCTCAGGTTATAGTAAGCTATTCAGGACTAAAGAAACTCAATGTATCCAATTGCTTATCGCGAACTTCAAGCGGAAGTTCATTACAGAATATCCCCTTCAACCTGACGCTCGAATACCAGACGGAAACATCCTCAGTAAAGGTAAATTTCAACAATGTTACCGCACGCTCGCTTGAAGCAACTGATATAAGCAAACCATAAATGCTATATCGTTTGACCCTGTATTACAAGTAAAATTAAATACTTGTGCGGCTGTGGTCCAGCGGCTATGACAGGGGCTTCCCATCGACCTTTTAAAAGGCGGGAAACAGCCTCTAACCCGGGTTCGAATCCCGGCAGCCGCATATTTTATTTTAGCGGGAGATTATTCTGGACAGAAACTGCCGGATGAACATGATAAATTTTCAAATTATCATGCGTTCCACCCTGCTAATCCTGTCCTTTTGTGCGCCGAATAAAACCAATATGCTTTTAAATAAGGAAAGACGAATGACCTTTAAAAGAATCTAGGAGGAAAAATATGTTTGGCATTGAATTTGTACCGGCTGACCCGGTCCTGAAGCTTGCGTACTTAACGAAGCTCGCAGAGGAGAACGGGTTCGATAATGTATGGATAACCGACCACTATAACAACCGCGACGTATATACCACGCTCGCAATCCTGGCGTTGAACACCAACAGGATAAAACTGGGGACAGGGGTAACGAATCCTTATACGAGGAATATTGCGATAACAGCCCAGAGCATTGGCGCTATCAACGAGATATCAGGTGGACGAGCGGTGCTCGGCATCGGACCGGGTGATAAAGCCACCTTTGATGCCATGGGCATAGAATGGGTAGAGCCCATGACGACCATAAGCGAAAGTATAACCGCACTTCGCGGATTCTTTTCCGGGAAGAAGGTCTCGCAGGACGGCAAGCGGGTAAAGATCGGCGGTGCAAAATTAGCTTTCAAGACAGGGAATATCCCCATCTACATGGGAGCACAGGGCCCGAAGATGCTTGAACTTGCAGGTAAGGTAGCGGACGGAGTGCTCATAAACGCATCCCATCCCAAGGACTTTGAGTTCGCGATAAAGCAGATAGCAACAGGGGCCAAAGCCGCAGGCAGGGACCCCAAGACCGTTGACGTGGGAGCATATGCCTGCTTCTCTATCCACAAGGACGCGGAGAAGGCAAAGGGTGCAGCCAAGGTAGTCGTGGCATTTATAGTCGCTGGCTCGCCTGATACTGTTCTGGAGAGGCACAATATTGATATAGGCGCAAAGAAATCTATTGGTGATGCCATAGCGAAAGGAGATTTCGCCGGATTGAACAACCTTGTCACCGATAAAATGATAGATGCGTTCTCAATATGCGGAACACCAGCGGACTGCAAGGCGAAAGTAGAAGCGCTGAAGAAAATTGGCGTAACGCAGATTGTGGCCGGCTCTCCGATCGGACCTGATAAGGAAAGTGCTATCAAGCTGATTGGCAAAGAGATAATCGGAGGAAAATAAATTGCTGACTGAGTCGGACAATCATGTCCAGAGCAATCCCCCTGTATCAAGGGGGATTCTCAAATCGAACCAGATAAAGGTACTTACAGGGCTTGGGAAAATGCACGCTCCCGACGTGGGGCTGCCCAAGATCGCAGATGTCGGGGAATATAATTACTGTTCCTCCTGCGGCACCTGTGAGGCTATATGCCCGGTGAATGCACCTGTTGTTCGGAGGGAACCTGTTGACGTTTCCAAAGAAAAGAACAATTACAGGAAAATGGAACTGAAAACAGAGGCTCTTTTCCAGGGAGTAAATCCCTTTAAAACAGAGGTGAACCCCTGCGTCCAGTGCTACGCATGCGAACGCGTGTGCCCTATTCTGGATGGCTTCCCTGTGGACGAATTCAACAACATAAGATCTATGAAAGCAGGGAAAAGCAAAACACTTCACGGTCAGGATGGTGCTGCCGTATCGCAGATATTGAAATCGCTGCTTGAGCAGGGGGAGATAGATTGCGCCATCGGTATCATCAGGAACGATAAATGGTCGACGAAAGTATTCACGTTCACAAGCCCTGAGGACGTGGTTAAAGCCAGCGGGACGAAATACACCTACCAGCCCGTTGTAGCTACCATGAGGGATATACACAGGGCATACATTGACAGCGCTGAATCGCCGCTCATTTCGCCGGATGGGTCCATGCGGGAAGAAGCAAGAACATATGTTGAACCCATCAACAATATCCTGAAGAAATATAAGAAAGTGGCACTTGTAGGGGTACCCTGCCAGGTGCACGGCGCGCATCTCTTCAGGGAGAACTTCAACAGGATAGAATTGATAATAGGTCTTATCTGCATGGAGAGTTTCTCGGAAGAGATCATGTTCTCCGAAATGATCCCGAAAATCATGGGCGTGGACATACGGGACGCGGTCAAGATGAACTTCCACAAAGGTAAATTCATCGTTGAAACAACGAAAGAGACAAAGGAAGTCCCGATCAAGGACGTGGCTCCGATGGCACGGCACGGATGCCATTTCTGCCTGGACTATACATCCTATTATGCTGATATATCCGTAGGCTCGGTCGGCTCGGATGACGGCTGGAGCACCATATTCGTCAGGACCGAGAAAGGCGAACATTATCTCAACAAGGTCAAAGACCTTGAGTACTCGGATAAGCCCATAGCCCTGGATATTGTTAAGAAACTTGCGGGTATGAAGCACAAGAACAATAAATGGGACTGGCGAGGGTTCATGAAGGAGATATGGAGCCGCGATATCCCGCCAAGACCCTGGGGCATGGAGAGACTGGAAAAGATACCGCCGCCGGAAGTTGAGAAAGCTGAGAAGGGAGAGAAAACTGAAAAAGCCCCCAAGCCGGCTCAACCAAAATAACGATATGCGCCGTGGACTTTATCTGGGAAGATTCCAGCCATACCATCTCGGGCACCACCAGGTGCTGAAGCAGATAGCAAAGGAAGTAGACGAGATAATCATAGGCATAGGCAGCGCGCAGAAAAGCCATGAGATAGATAATCCTTTTACTGCAGGCGAGCGCGTGCTCATGGTATCAAGCGCACTTGAAGAGATCAATACAAAACATTACGTTATACCGATAGAGGATATACAGCGCAACTCGCTGTGGGTATCGCATGTAGAATCAATGGTGCCGCCGTTTGAGATAGCGTACACCAACAACCCGCTCGTGATAGAGCTTCTGAAAGAGGCAGGAATAAAAGTAAAGCAGTCCCCCCTTTTTAAGCGGAACAGCTACTCAGGCACTGAGATAAGGCGGAGAATGCTTGAGGGAAATAAGTGGGAACATTTCGTGCCGGAGAAGGTCGTTGAGATCATCCGGGAGATAGATGGCGTGAGAAGGCTGAAAACGATAGCTAAATCGGACCAGGAGTAATTAAAATTCTTCCAGCGCCAGCGCTTCGCGCAGCGTAAAGTTCCCGACATACAGCGCAGCGCCCACCACAACGCCGGAAGCGCCGGTTTTTTTGACTACTTCGATATCCCCCAGTGTTGTGATACCGCCTGAGGCTATTACAGGAATACTGAGCGCCCGGGCAAGTTCCCTGGTAGGTTCAGGATTTACGCCTTTCAGCAGTCCTTCGGTATTGATGTCCGTGAAAAGGATACTGCCGGCACCAGATTCCTCGAACCTTCTCCCAAGCTCGACAGCGGTGAAAGCAGAATGTTTTGTCCAGCCGTGCGTTGTAACCCTGCCATCCTTTGAATCAAGCGCCACCATGATGCGCTCGCTTCCGAATTCGCGGCTGAGTTCGTTTACGAGCAGGGGGTTGTTTATGGCAGCAGTTCCCAGTATAACCCTGTCCACGCCCAGTTCAAGAAGCCCTGCTGCATCTTCCTTTGTCCTTATCCCTCCGCCGACCTGCGTTTCCACGTTAAAGTCCCTGATTATTGCCTGTATTATGCTATTGTTCAACCGCTCTCCCTCTACGGCACCGTTGAGGTCGATGAGGTGAAGCACTTCTGCACCCTCGCTCACCCAGCGCGCTGCCACACCTGCCGGGTCATCGAGGGATACACGCTCGGTTCCAAAGACTCCCTGGACAAGGGAGACGCACTTTTTGTTTTTCAGGTCAATTGCGGGGATTACTCTGAACATTGGTCCTTATCTCCTGCGGTACTACGGTTTTGTATGAGATAATGGTTTCCCATCTATCTATTGCATCATATGATTATTACAGAAATAAGAACAAACCGCTATGCTTAGGTACCCTACCGCAAAACTTTATAAATTCCATAAATATTTATACTTTGGGAGTTATTAGTTTTATAAGATTACAGCTAAAATTACATTATACAGAGGTCGATTGTATGATGAGGGTATCTGTGAAAAAGAGACCTGAGGCAGCTCTTGTCTTTTTAATATTCATTTCCATACTAATTATTTTAATAAGCGGATGTCTCGACGATAATTCAGTTACGGGAACACAGGAAAACCAGGGATCGCAGATGTCGGCAAATGCAGAAGCAGTCCAGAAAAAAGCCATTGAGAAAGTATCCGATGAACTCAGCACACTTAACTCCAAAGACTGGGCAAAGCTTGCAGTGCAGCTCGGACGTCCGAGGACAACGGCTCTGCTGTGGTACCATCTGAAAACGACCTACAGTGTAGATACAAAGGTGGTTTTTGGGAACCCCAAAAAGCTTGATGCTGCCATAGCCATCATGGAATCAACCGGAGGGACAAGCACGTTCCCGACGACCAGCATAAAGGGAATAAAATACTACATAATCGACCCTACAGTTCCCGCCATTATCGGTGAGTTCAAATACGGCGATTTATTCGATGACCCTGGAAACACCTACCTGTCGTACAGCTATTTCAGGCTGTTCCCCGAGGATATCGAGATCGTAGAGCAGTGGATGAAGGAATCCGGAGCAAATATACAGTATACTGATTTTCCGGTTAAGTAGGCAAGCAGTTACTTTACCTCTGTGTTCACGGATTTTGCATCCACAGCCCTCTCGTTCAGCATAAGAGTAACAGTTATCGTATACCTTCCCGAAGGTCTTACACCGCTCACCTTCTCAGGTATAGTTACTCTTACCGGGATATCATAAGTCTCACCTGGTTTGATACTGGCACTGTACTGGTCAAGGAACTCCCTTTTCGCCTTATCCCCCATCCAGGCATAGTTGTTATTGACTGCAACAGTTTTAATGTTGAACCCTGTAACCGTTGTTGATCCTGTGTTCTTCAGGATTATTTTCCCGTTAACAGTGTCCCCTGCTTTATAGCCTGGCGCAACTTCTATCTTGTTGATTTTGATCTCGCTTACTTCCTTCAGGTTGAAAGTGCCCGATGCTATGATCTGCCCCTGGTACTTCGCCTTCCATTTATGCTCCCCTGCAAAAAGGGCTTTTGTGGACAGTGAGCCGCACGGGTTCACCTCGGATGGCGGTAAAGAATCTACGGCAACCGTGACCCCTTTTACACCTGTCACCTTACCCCTGTACATGGTCTGGAATCCCCACTGGTTCTTTGAGGCAGCAGAGTCGCGAAGGGAAATACCGTCCACAGAGTTTATCACAATTACAGACTGTCTTGCAGTAAGCGTGCTATTTTCAAAGCTTACGTTCAATACTACTTTATGCTCACCCATATCGAATTTTTGCTTGAGCGTCCGGCTACTGCCCGCAACCCTGCCGTCGATTATCCATTCGAACATAGGCTTATCGATGTTCTGGGTCGAGGCTGCAAGCTCAAGCTCAGAATCTTTCCAGAGCACGCGGTCGCAGCCGATGGAAACTGAGGGGACCGGCCTGGGTTTTTCCTGAGGTGCACCATCCTTGTGTACAAGAAGCCACCCTCCAAGGGCAGTGGCTAAAACGAATATCAGGATAAGGGCTGTGTAGGTTTTCTTAATCCCTGGCAGGGTTCTTGAAAATTTTGGCTTTAGCAATGATTCAATCTCCGGCTGGATATAGGTACTGGATTATATAAAGTTTACATGGAATAAAGATTATAACCAATCCAGCCAATTCAGCCAGTCATGAAGCAGAAACTCGAAGTTAACCTTGATAAAGATATAAAGCTCCCCTCGAATGTCTGGAAATTCGGGAATGATATAGATACCGATGCCATCATCCCGGGTAAGTACCTCACGATAAATAAGCCCGAAGAACTTGCAAAGCATGCCTTTGAGGGCGTGAGACCCGAGTTCGCCCGCGATATAAAAGACGGGGATATCATAGTGGCAGGGTTCAACTTCGGGTGCGGCTCTTCCAGGGAACATGCTCCGCTGGCGCTCAAAGGTGCAAAGGTGAAGTGCATAATCGCAAAATCGTTCGCACGCATCTTTTTCAGGAATGCCATCAATATCGGTCTGCCGCTCCTTGAGTGCCCTGATACCGATAAGATAGAGGAAGGGGACCATATAGAGGTTGACTTTGGGTCCGGGCTAATCACCAATACCACAAAGGACCAGAAGTACCAGGCAACACCGTTGCCGGATTTCGTTCGCGGCATAGTCGATGCAGACGGTCTCATAGGCTTTGCTAAAAAATTAGTGCAATAAAAAGCCGGAAAGATCTGCCTAAAAATTAAAAAAGATAGTAATAAGCCATGGCTTATTACTGATGCGATTCGTATCTCTTCAGTATGCTTATGACCTGGTTTAGCAGGTTCTTTGAATCCGAGAGGTGTTTTGCACCGATATCCGCTGCCTTATCAAGGTTCTCATCAAGTACGAGCAGGTTCTCCTGGAGCAGATATATCAGATACATCATTATGGACCAGTACACCGCAAACGCAAGGAACGAGAATATGCCAATTACCACCAGTTGATCGTATATCATTGCGGTAGATTGTCCCAGCGGCTGTAATATATTTATCGCGCCCATGAAATTGTAAAGTATTATAACTCCAAATATTAACGGTACGATCGTTGCAAGAATCAGACTCTGTTTACTCAGCTTCATTCAGTATCCTCCGGGAGTTTCCTCCTGGTTATCTTTTTATGTTATTTATCTATTTAAGTATATCTAAGATAATATTCGAATATTATCTCACCTTTCTAACACCCTCTGCATCCACCCTTTACATCCATACAGCAAGCATTATATCAAGTTAAATTGATTAAACACAAATTAACTTGAGTTGATAAAATGAAGTATCCAGGTGGAACGCCCACGCAGCCTGAGGTAATCGCAGTGGCTCTATCGAAGCTCAATATCAAGCCGACCGACATATTCGCGGACATAGGCTGCGGGAGCGGTTCGGTATCAATAAGTGCTGCCAGACTAGCAAAGCAGGTGTATGCCATCGATAGCAGGGACGAGGCAATCCTGGCTGCAAATGAGAATATCAAAGAGTGCGGCATAACCAGCATTGAAGTGTTAAAAGGTGAAGCTTCTCAACTGCTTCCGGCGCTGGATATCGACTGCGCGTTTGTGGGCGGCAGCAAAAACATAGAGCAGGTACTTGAGATATTGACGGAAAAAGTTACAAGTTTTGTGGTCAGCGCGGTCAGGATGGAAACAGCAGTATCCGCACTTGCAATAATGAGACAGAACAATAAGTTCAAAGAATTATTGCAGATACAGTTATCAAGGGGAAGCGAGCTTGCAGGAGGCACCATGCTTAGGCCTGAAAACCCGGTTTTCCTGATAGTAGGTGGCTCATGTTGATCGGAGTTGGGCTCGGTCCAGGGGATCCCGACCTTATGACGCTGGCGGCAGTAAAGGCGCTGAGAAGCAGCAGGAAGGTGTTTGTCCCTGGAGAAATGGCGGCTGAACTTGTGGCACCTTATGCCAGAGCTGAAATACTTAAGTTCCCCATGATCCAGGATAAAGCAGAACTCTCAAGGCTATGGGTACAGAATGCAGAGACCGTAGCTGATGAAGCCCGGAGAGGTACGGTCTCATTTGGCGTGATCGGCGATCCCAATTTCTTCTCCACGTTCTCGCATCTGCGGCGGACTATCAAGGAGAGATACCCCAAGATCGAGATCACTACAATCCCGGGCGTAAGTGCGATAACAGCCCAGGCTGCCAGGACTGATACCAGCATTGAAAGCTCGTTCGTTGTAAGCGATGGCTCACCTGTTTTTACAAAAATATTCCTGAAAACAAAGCACCCGGAAAAGATAAAAGACGGATTAATAAAAGAGGGGTTCGATGATTTCATCTATGCTGAGCGGCTTTTCATGGAAAATGAGAGGGTAACGCAGGAAATCCCTCAGGCAGGGGATTATTTCAGCATAATGGTAGCAAAGAAAACCAAAAAGATACCGGGAAAAAAGGCTGTGTATTTTGTGGGGGCGGGTCCAGGTAATCCTAAATATATCACAGTAAGAGGACGGGAGCTTCTTGAATCAGCCGACCTCGTGATGTACACGGGTTCTCTCGTAAATACCGGGATGCTGGATTATGTTCAAGGCGAAACTATCGACAGCCACGGGATGAAGCTTGAGGACATTGTCGATATCCTGGCGAAGGGAGTAGAGGCGGGAAAGACTGTCGTCAGGCTGCACAGCGGCGATCCTTCCCTGTACGGCGCGGTCATCGAGCAGATAGACGGGCTGAAAAAACGCGGCATAGGCATAGAGATCATCCCGGGTGTAACATCGCTTTTTGCAGCAGCGGCCGCACTTCAAACCCAGCTCACGTTAAACGGTATAACAGAGACGTTAATAATTACAAGACCCGCCGGAGAGACGCTGGAGAAGGATTCGCTCAGGGAGCTTTCGCGGCACAATGCCACCATGGCGATATATCTTGGCACCCATAAATTGCGGGAGATCACCGAGAAGGTTGCATATCCAAAGGAGATGCCTGCAGCCGTGGTGTATCATGCCTCGTGGGAGGATGAGAAAGTTATCCTGGGCACGTTAGGGGATATAGCGGATAAAGTGGAGGCTTTTGGCATTGATAAATCCGCCATGATCATTATAGGGAATGTGCTGTCGCCTAAGAACTTCAAGAGGTCGCATCTTTATGGGTGAACCTGCCATCATAACTTTTCAGCGCGACCTCGGTCTTGCCAGAAATATACAGGGATTCACGGGTGGAGAGATCATCCTGTACTCAAAGGATGCGTTCAAACAGGCTTTTGAGTACAATTCGATAATAGCCATAATGGCGGTAGGGATTGTGGTAAGGAATATCGCCCCGCTGCTACATGATAAGTGGGAAGACCCGGCGGTAGTGGTAGTGGATGCCGGGGCGAACTTCGCTGTACCCGTACTGGGAGGACACCACGGCGGTAACGAGCTTGCAAAAAAGCTGGCAGGTCTTGGGATGATACCTGTTATAACGACCGCCACTGAGGCGGCGGGGAAAGAATCAGCCGAGAGCATTGCGGGTTCCCTCGGATGCAGGATCATGAACAGAGATTCTACAAAAAAAGTTAATATCGCTCTGCTTGAGAAAGATATTGAAATCCTGCATTTAAAAGGTCCGAGTATCGTGCTTGTGGATGACGACGTTGCAGTGCTGAAAAAAAATGGGCTGGTCGTGGGTATTGGCGCGAACCGCGGCGTGAGCAGAGAGGAGGTAATGGATGCCGTCAGAAGCGGACTGGCTGAGCTCAATGCCAGTATCGATGATGTCAGATGCTTTGCATCTGCCGCAATAAAGGAAAAAGAACAGGGTATTATAGACACGGCAGCATCGTTCGGGAAAGAGTTGAAATTCATACCTCATGAACTCATAAACTCAATCGAGGCCCCAACGCATTCAAAGGCAAAAGCCCTCGGATTGAACGGCGTCTGCGAGCCGGCTGCGCTTGCGGTATCGGAAGAGAAGAAGCTGCTGCTTAAAAAGAGGATCTACGGAAATGTCACAATCGCGATCGCAAGGTAAACTGTACATCGTGGGTATAGGTCCGGGCGCTGTTGAGCATCTCACAAAAAAAGCGGAGAGAGCACTGCTTGAATCCGAATACGTTGTCGGAAACGGTACATATCTTGACCATGTAGCTGGCGTGATAAAAGGAGCGAAGATAATAAGAAGCGGGATGGGGGGGGAGGTCGAGCGCGCGAAGAGAGCGGTTGAGCTTGCAAAAGAGCATATTGTTTCAATAATTAGCGGCGGAGATGCAAACGTATACGGAATGGCCGGGCTTGTGTTTGAGGTGGCTGAGAACGCCGATGGTATAGAGATAGAGGTCATCCCAGGCGTCACTGCGCTCGGCGCGGCTGCTTCTCTCCTGGGGGCTCCTGTGGTATCGGATTTTGCAGTGATCAGCCTGAGCGACCTCCTGACTCCGGGAGATGTGATCGAACGGCGGCTCCGGTATGCGGCTGAGGCAGATTTCGTGATCGCGATATATAACCCGAAGAGCAGGAACCGCAGCAGGAATTTTGGAGAAGCTATAGAGATCATACGGAAATACAGGGGCAATGATACACCTGTGGGGATTGTGAAGAACGCAACGCGGGAAGGAGAAACAGTGATCGTCACGAAGCTTGGGAAAATAATGGAATACAACGATGCGATTGACATGAGCACGCTTGTTCTTATCGGGAACAGCGAGTCGAGGCTGTGGAATAACAGGATAATAACGCCGCGGGGATACCAGAGGAAATATGAGTACTGATCTTGGCGCGCGCACAAGGGAAGCAAGAGAGATAAGCGAAAAGAGCAGGGCTATAGTGAGAAGTATTGTGGGAGGCGATGCGCCTGAGGACAGGATACGGCAGCGCTGCGTTATAGCCACGGGCGACCCTACGTTCGCAGAGCTTATGCGGTTCAACAACGAGCCGGTAAGAGCGGGGATTATGGCGATAAGGAACGGGGCGACCATATTCACGGACATAAAAATGGCGCAGGTGGGAATAACAAAACGCGGGCACAACTGCGATGTGAGATGCGTGCTTGATGCCGGAGGCGAGATCGTGGAAAGGACGGGTATGACGAGAACATCGGCAGGCTTCCTGGCGCTGGAAAAAGAGCTTGAGGGTTCGGTTATAGTGATCGGGAATGCGCCTTCGGCGGCGCTCACGGTATGCGGGATAATCGAGCGCGGATTAAAGCCTGCGCTGCTTGTGGCAACGCCAGTGGGGTTCGTGAACGCTGCTGAATCAAAGGAGCGGGTGAGGGGGCTGGATGTGCCGTCAGTCACATGCGTTGGAACAAGGGGGGGGACGCCGGTGGCGGTTGCGGTGGTGAATGAGATGGTAGAGATATCACATGAATAACCCCTTCAGCTCCCACAATATCCTCGGATTCTTCTTGAACAGCGTAAGCAGAAAAGCCGGCAGCGCCATCTTGCTGGCATCCACTCCTTCGAGAGAATGCGCAAGCTGGTTCAACTGCTCATCCGTGAGTTTGATGAGCAGGTTCTTGACCTGTAAGGATTTGCTTATCTCCTTCCCGATGGTAGCGCGCCATTTATCCTCGTATTCCTTCAGGGTCCTGATGGAATAATCCCCTCTCTCTTTTGCTTCTATGCAGACTTCCCCTGCCATCTTCCCCGCATCCATGGCATTGGTGATGCCACCTCCGGTCAGGGGGTCGGACTGCCTTGCAGCATCCCCTACCAGTATCAGCCCGTCCGTCACGGTCTGCTTTATCGGTCCGCTCACGGGAACGCCGCCGACAACAATCTCGATGATCTTAGCCTGGGGCATGTATTTTTCCGTGAACCTCTGGATAAGCGTAATAGCTCTTACGTCGCCGGATTTGCTTCCGAGGACGCCGATACCCACATTAGCCGTATGCTCGCCTTTCGGGAATACCCATACATACCCGCCAGGTGCGTAATTACTTCCAAGGAAGAACCTGCTGTATTCGCCCGGGTCGATGTTGGAGACCAGGAACTGTGCGCATGTCTCGATATCCACAGGTTTCAATGCGGTATTTATCCCTCCCCATCGTCCTACTTTGGATTCGACACCATCTGCCCCTATCACTATATCCGCTTTGATTTCATGTGTCTCCCCCATGTACATCGACCGGATCCCCGCAACTTTACCGTCCGACCTCAATAACCCTGTCGCCCTTGTCTTTACCATGACCTCAGCGCCAGCCATGGCAGCCTGCTGCGCAAGCGCCCGGTCAAAGACCTTCCGTTCAAGAGTATACCCGGCCTTCAGGCTTTTCGCATCCTCTGACATCCTGATCTGAGTTCCATCGGGTGCGATTATCATTGAACCTTTTACTTCGGCTGCGATCCAGCGCTTATCGGGTTCGATGTGCATCTTCAGGGCATCCCTTCCGACACCTTCGGCGCATCTTACAGGGTCTCCTATCTCCTGCCTTTTCTCGATCAGCAGGACATCCAGCCCTGCCTCGGCACAGGTTTTTGCAGCTATCGAGCCGCCCGGCCCCGCTCCAACAACAATCACATCGTACCTGTCTTTCATTTAACAACCACCAGCGCGCCCACAGGGCATATCTTTGCGCAGATGCCGCAGCCTGTGCAGGTGTTATCCACCTCTATCCATGTCTCGACAAGTTCAAGCGCACCCTCAGGGCAGACGCCTACACATGCACCGCAGTATCCGCACTTATAACGATTGATATTCACGCTCATAAGTCCCTGTCTGCTAACGCAGTCAGCACATATAAATATTATCAGGTTCGCAAAAAAAGATTCAAACGTAAGCATGGGCCCGCTGCGATTTGAACGCAGGACCTTCCGGTTATCAGCCGGACGCTCCACCTGGCTAAGCTACGGGCCCGAAGACATCGCCAATATAACGGCATTTGATTTAATTGTTACTGTCATTACTAGTAATTCTACTAGTAATTTTACTGTAAAATCTGGATTGTATATATAGTAATTGGAATTTGGTGATGGTTCATGAGATTAACCTTTGAAAAAGCTCTGCAAAAGTACGAAGCTTTTATGACTCGGTGCTATTTCTCGGAGGACACTATTGAGCATAAAAAGCTTTTCTATGGTGTGTTTTCAGAGTGGCTCTCTGAGAACCATCAAGAGTTCTATCAAGATTTGAGAGCTATTGATACTAGGATTCTTGATGATTTCCTGGATTTTCTAGTTTTAAAGCATTTAGAGCCAAGTACGATGAGGCTGTATATGTCCTATCTTAAGGTTTTCTTTTCTTATCTGTTGAGGGAGGATCTGATCACTGTAGATCCGACCAGGAAGTTTGTGTCTCTCAGGATACCTAAGAAGGAAGTTGATTTTATATCACATGCAGAGGTATTGAAAACGCTTGACGAGATGTTTTTTAAGGATGTAAAGCGGCGGGATTATAATGTTGCAATGCGCGATTATTTTATGATTCGTACTGCGTATGTCACAGGCTGGCGTGCCTGTGAATCCCTGGCATGTGATCCTACTGAGGATATCGACTGGGAGACTGGTGAGATTTACCTTCCTAAAGAGAAGGGCGGTGGAGATGGTTATGTATATTTGGATTCTGAGACCTGCCGGAAGCTTAAGGAATGGTATTTCTTCAACTATCCTAATGGTAAAAGGTTATGGTATTCTATGAGAGGCACAAAGAAAGGTATGCCTTTGACCTATGACGGCTATTATCAGGTGTTCAAAAAGTATTTCAGTAAGGGTCCACATAGGCTTAGAGCCAGTTTTGCGACATATCTTTTTGAGAATGATGTGGATATAAAGGTTATTCAGGAACTTATGAGGCATGAGAGTATTAGTAGCACTATGAAGTATGTGGCGCGTGTGAGGTCTAAGATTAAGCAGGTACATCAGCAAAAAAATCCTTTTTCCAGGTGAATTACTAGTAATTTTACTAGTAATCTTATAGTAAAATCTCAAAGGATTATATATTAAACATGTTTACATGTGTTTCATGGGTGTCTATAGAAGATATGTTGTTTTTGTGTTTTTTTTAATTTTTTTGAACGTAGATTCTGCTTATGCGACTACATATTCTCATAGTGATAATTTTAATGATGGCGTGATTGATACTTCGTTTTGGAATTATCAGTATTCTTCGGATGGTAGTGTAGTCGAGCAGAGTGGTATTCTTAAAATGCAGACATCATTGGTGGCTGCTTCTGCATTTGCGTACACGAATGACGATTATGATATTTATAATCTGTCCGTTAGTATATTATTTACGGATATTGTTAATGGCTCTGTTGGGTTTTACGTTTATGATGAGGATGCGACAGTGTCGGCGTCCAATGATACTGTGATCTCACAGACTGCTAAGATTGTATTTGAATCAAGTGCGTCTTTGGGTCAGTTCAGGTTATCATATGTCGATTATGATGGTGTGAGGCATTATTGGAATCAGGCTCTTGGCGTGTGGCAAACTTCATCGTCCGGCGTTGCGGGTTTGGGAAACCATGCTTATACTTTGCTTGTGAATCGTACAAATTTGAATTATCATTTCAAGCTTCTTGATGGTGCATCTGTGGTTATGGAGTCTGATGATTTATCTATAATTGAGGTTCACGATTACGGTTATGGAGACCGGTTCATATTTGGGGATATGAGTGTTACTTCTGGGCGGCAGACGGTAAAAATCGATAATTTAAATCTTAACTGGATTGTTTTTGATGGAGGTAGGCTGGATACCGTTTACAGGAGGGCGATTATGTTCGAGCGGCTTAATGATATTGCTCCTAATCGTTCAATTCAGCAGCAGATTGGTGTTATAACAAATATCAGTCCTGATTTGGTTTTCAGGGCGAGTTTTGCTTGGAATACTATGCCGGTGAATTGCTCTGATTTTCCGGGTATTACAAGTGTTTGTGAATCGAGGAAATATTCTTTTTCTTATTTTAATGAAACTATGTCAGCTATAAAGTCAGTAAATGGATCTATTGCGTTTATGACAGGGTTTGCGCCTCAGAGAATGTCGCGGGATTCTTTTATAGATGTTGATAAAGGAGTAATGTATAATTATCCTGATACGTATGCTATGTCTGCTGACCTGTCAAAGTTTGGGGAGTATTATGATAGTAAAGGCGTTTTAATTGATCATGATCTTACTCAGTGTAAGTTGGGAAAATATAGTGGTTGGATTTCTAAAGATTTTGAATGTTATACTAAAATAAATGATACAGTATATAATAATTATGATCCAACTGGGTATAACAGTTATTTTCCGGATATAACGAATCAGGACTATTATAATGCTTTATTTGCTCAGATCAAAGAGATGATAGATATCGGGTCTGAAGTTATTTTTCTGGATATGAATTGGAAGGAGGCAATAGCATATGTTAAGGGTAGTGATGTTGATGATATTTCGGTCAGGATGGTGCTGAGATACGAGAATAATCTCGTGGATGATATACATGCGTATGCCGCGTCCCAGGGTAAAGAAGTTGCTGTAGGTACCTGGATAGGCAACTATCCGGGGAAGTGGCCTGATTATGAAAGAGTTCCAGCGCTAGATTTTGTAGCAGGGCGTATGAAAGCGTCTGAGATTTTGAATGGATATGATGATGCGAGATGGGACAATTTCATTTCATGGAGAGATGAGTTTTTTGGTGATATACCAATGTATCTTTTCATAGACTGGGGCGGTGGCAAGGATTATCCCATGATTGCTTTTGCTCAGAAAAAGACATCACAGGGTCAGAAGGATTTCATAAATACGAGTAGGGATTTTGTGAATCAATATGATAATGTAATTTTTGTGTATCCTGTTCATGGTGGTCAGATTGGTAACGAGGCTGGTTATCGCAAAAAATCGTATGGTTTATATAATATATACGATAGCCAGGCTCCTGAATTTGACACTTACGGTTTGATATGCTCAATATTGCAGGGTCCGAGTTGTGGAACTGTTCAGCAGCTCGGGGATTTTGACCCTTCTGGATATGTACTGGATCAAGATTACGAGCCCCTCTGGGGTGCTCAGGTATGGTTGCATAATGAGACTTGGTCAAATACTGTGTATGCTGATTCAGAGGGTTATTGGGAGGGAGAGGTAACCGCTGCTGGGAGTTATGATTATATTGTTGTGAAAAGCGGTTATCAGTCAATAACAGGCTCGATAAATTTTTCAGTCCCTGGAAGCGGAAAACCTCCTGTTTTATTCCAGTTATTTACGACTTTTGATCCTTCAGGGTATGTTAATGACTCAGCAGGGAATCCTTTAGAGAATGCGAAAGTATCGATCAGTAATGGTACATATAGTACCTATGATTTCACAGATTCGAGTGGGTATTGGAATGTTAATATTTATGCTGACGGTGAATACG
>Ga0209749_1000163_pt1 | contig 112786 bp, 107 predicted proteins | sample EPASupsiteSAE347_FD_187267 | JGI IMG/M metagenome (GOLD analysis project Ga0209749, IMG submission 187267) | Bioremediated contaminated groundwater from EPA Superfund site, New Mexico - Sample SAE3-47 (SPAdes) (version 2) | ecosystem: Environmental > Aquatic > Deep subsurface > Groundwater >... | reverse complement strand
ACCGCGGTACCTGCCCCGGCCGAACCGGCCCAGCCCCCCGCCGCATCCCCGTTCATGACCGTGGCACTCATCGGAGCCGGCTGTATCGTACTGGCCGGCTCCGGCTGGTACATCCGCCGCTGGTGGAGACGCCGCCAGAACCCGGCGCTGTTCATGGAGTATGACTGACCGCCGGGTCTCGATTGTCATCGGCTAATCCTTCTTTTTCCGACAGGCCCACGGCGCAGGGGCAAAACATCCGTATTATAATATATGGTACCCATACTCCCTCTATCAACCGGAACACCGGGGGTGCCTTCTACGTGAGCATCTTTGACCGCCTTGTCCGTCACGACCCGAACCATGGAGCCGACTCTCCGGAACGCCAGCCCTCGCCGCACATCCCCGGATCATCGAGCGGCGCCCCGGAGTACGATCCCCAGAACGCAGAGTTCTGGAGGCGCAAGGGCCATAACGATTACGCGATGGGAGCCAGCGACAAGGCGCTTGCCAGTTTCGAGAAAGGGCTTTCGATCGAGCCGGACCACGCCGGGCTCTGGATCGAGCGGGGCGTGGCACTGGGTAACCTCTCGCGGTATGCCGAGGCCATTGCATCGTTCGAGAAGGCGCAGGCACTGGAACCCGTTAACACGGACGCACCCCTCAACCGGGGGATCGCGCTTGCGGCCCACGGGCAGTACCGGGATGCGCTCGGCCTCTTCGACAGTATCCTCAGAACCGATCCCCGGAACGCGGTCGCCTGGTACAACCGGGGTGTGACGCTGCTCCACCTGGACAGCCCGGACGACGCGGCCGGGGCCTATGAAAAGGCCATCGAGATCGCCGAGGACCTGCCGGTCGTCCCCAATAATATCCTCTCGATGGTCAACAAGAGCGCCATCCTCGAAAACGCCGGGGACTATGCCGGGGCGATCCGCCCTCTCGATGCCGCCCTCGCAATCAACCCGAGGTATTCAGAGGGGTGGCTCCGGAAGGGGAGGATTTTCCGTCGTCTCGGCAAGATCCAGGAGGCGATCCTGGAGCTCGAACGGGCCATCGAGTGCGACGACCAGAATACCAGGGCCAAGGACGAACTCAGTGCGGCGCTCCTGGACCTGGGCACCCTGGAAGGCGCGGAGTGGGCATTCGAGCGGGCCATCGAACTCAACCCGAACAATCTCGAAGCCCGGTGCGGCAGAGGGGAGGCCCTGGCAAGACTCGGGAAGACGGACCTGGCGTTTCTTGCCTACGAACAGGTGCTCGCCATCGATCCGGGGAATGTTGCGGCCGTCACTGCCATGGCAGAACTCTATCGCTCGCAGGGGGATTTCGACGATGCTGTGGACATGCTCGATGAGATCCTCGACAAGGATCCGTCAAACGCACAATGCTGGTTCCGGCGCGGGCTTTCGCTCGGCGCCCTGAAACGCGACGACGAGGCCCTGCTCTCCATCCACAAGGCCCTCTCCTGCAACATGGACACGCCGGAGCTGCACGCGGAGGAGGGCCGGCTCCTGCTGGCACGGGGCCGGTATGACGAGGCGCTCGCGGCCTGCACCCGCTGCCTGGAGAAGAACCCGGAGGACGCCGGCACGTGGTACAACAAGGGCGTCATCCTCCGGAAAATCGGGAGGGAGACCGAGGCGCTCGACGTCTTTGGTCATGTGATCACCCTGAACCCCGCCCACATGGAGGCCTGGCACAATAAGGGCACCATTCTTGAGGACCTGCAGAAATTCGACGATGCGCTTGCCGCTTTCAGCCACATCGCCATGATCGACCCGTACGACCGGCAGGCCCAGTACAAAAAAGGCGTTATGCTGGCGCACCTGAAACGCTATGCCGAGGCCCTGCATGCCTTCGACCGGGCGCTGGAGATCGATTTTAAGGATGCGGAGATCCTTTCGGCAAAAGCGGCCCTGCTGGAGAATATGGGAAAGGAGGAGGAGGCCCTGGACTGTTATGCACGGGCGCTGGAACACGACGGAAAGAACATCCCGGTCCTTCTGCGCCGGGCCGCCCTCCTGGAGAAGGCCAGTAAGACATTCGACGCCTGCGAGTGCTACAAGCAGATCCTGGAGATCGACCCCGACCGGAAGGAGGCACGCGAACATATCGCCCACCTCGACCCGTCGCTTAATGCCACCTGCACGACGATCCGGCTGCTCCCCTCGGGGTGGCACACGGCCGGGGTGGTTGTCACCAACCATGGCAAGTCGTTTGCGTACGACGTGACCCTGCAGGCCGGGTCCTGCCGTGAGGCACGCATACCCCCGTCCTTCCCCTTGCCCGACGGGGCCGAGAAGCACCTGGTCGTCAACCTTCTGGTGAGATCGGATTTTTCCGGGCCCGTAGAGATCGCAATCACCTACCGGAACAAACTGGGCACGGAGTTCAGAACAACGCTCCCAATCGCACTCGACGGCCCGTCCACTCTGCCGGACGCCGGGCCCCGTTAGGAAATGCGGCGGGGCCGTCCTTCCGAATAAAATGACCAGATATATATAGACAAGCGCGGATTTTTTCTTAGCGATGGGGAACGCAGATCCGGCCGTACCGGCACGGGGATATGACAGGATCCAGGCCGAGGTCTACTTCCTCCTGGAATCTCCCGCCAACCACAATAAGGCCAGGAAATTCATCATCTTTTTCATCGCCGCCATGATCCTGCTCAACGTGGCAGTCGTCATTCTCGAAACAGTAGAACCGCTGTACATTGCATACGAGACGTTCTTTTCCGCAATCGATCTCGTCTGCGTCATTGTTTTTTCCATAGAATATTCCCTGCGGGTCTGGTGCTGCGTAAAAGACCCCCGGTTCGATTCCCCGGTCCGTGGGCGGATCCGGTACATGCTCACGCCGTACGCCCTCGTGGACCTGGTGGCCCTGACGCCGTTCTACCTGCCGCTCATCATTCCGGTCGAGTTCCGGCTGCTCAGGATGCTGCGCCTGCTGAGGATCTTCAGAGTCCTCAGGCTGGGCCGGTATTCCAGCGCCTTCGAGACGTTCGCCACCGTGCTCCGGGCAAAGAAGGAAGAACTGGTGATCACCGTCGTCATGGCGCTCATCGTCCTCGTCATTGCATCGAGCGGCATGTATCTCGTTGAACGCGAGGCCCAGCCCGAGACTTTCGCAAGCATCCCGGATGCCATGTGGTGGGCGGTCGTCACCCTGGCTACGGTCGGGTACGGGGATACCTACCCGATCACAGCCCTCGGAAAGATCCTTGCCGGGATCGTCGCCCTGTCAGCTATTGGGTTGTTCGCGCTTCCTGCCGGCATCGTTGCCTCCGGCTTTGCCGAGAGCGTCGGAAAGAACTGCAAGACTCCCGCTGATAAGACCCTGATCTGCCCGAAATGCGGGGTACGAATCGATCCGAAGACCGGCCGGGAGACCCGCGGAGCTGCGGTACAGGATAGCGGATCGGAGCCCCTCGACAACGAGGAGATCCTGGAAGAGATCCTCCGCTAGCTTCCCGGGGAATTGCCGGATGGCTGCTCCCGTACTGCAGCGGCGCTGCCTTACTCTACCGGATCACCCTTGTACCCGTGGGAAGCAAGAATCGCAAGGACACCATCCACCCATTCGGTGTCATCCGTGTGGCGGACATCGTTGAGGTGCGCAAGGATATGGGTATCGTGGCCATGGGTTCCCCCCGGTGCATGGGAGTGCTGGACGGCCTCGTGGTGCATGATAGGGTGCGGCAGGTGCGCGATCTTGTCGTTCCAGATTGCCGTCAGCATCTCATCGCGGGAACGGAGCTCGTTGATCCCGATCACCTTCCCGCGCACCTCACCGGTGGGCGGGTGGTGGATGAGCATCCGGTAGCAGAGGAACTCCCGGCAGATCGTAGGCCGGGTCTCGTACACAGCGCAGGCGAAACCCGGGCCGGCCGGGTTCTTCCGCATGAAGACGCAGCCCTTCCGGCCCTCCGGGCCCTTTGCCCCGTATTCCTCGAATTCATCGCCGATCTCGTCGGCGAACTCAGACGTCACATGTACCTGGAAGAGCTCATCGGTGATCCCGTACCGGCAGAAGTAATCCCGTTCCGTCATCTGCCGCTCGAGCCGGATGAACTCCCCGAAACTCGTACAGCACTTCCCACACCAGTTGCAGTCAAACTTAGCCATATTCCCCGGCCCCCACGATCCGGTCCCCCGGGCCGGGCCACCATGCCACGGGCAGATACTTCCGTTCTGCAGACGCGTACAGGGAGGACAGTGCATTGTTCGGGAGAGAACAGGCAAAACCCGGCATTGATAATTAAAGGATCGTTTCCTTTCCGGTTAAGTTCGTGTTGGGCCACAACCCTTTAAAAATTATGCACTGGAGCTTTGCATGGCAAAGCAGGTGGCGCACCCCTCAGCACTCCGGGGAGCTGTTGTCACCCGGGCACCGGCCGCTTCCCGTGAGGGAATCCTGAGAGGACTCTGCAGGCGGAGGCAGTGTCGTCCCCATACTCAGGGCAGACGTGAGAAACTGTCCGGTGCTGCCCGCCGTTTCCGCAATCTGCCGCTGGAGGGCGATCGATGCCGCCCGGGCATAGATCTCGATGAACGGGATATTGGGGATGGCAGCGCCTTCCTGCAGGATGAAGAGGATGTTGCCCAGCAGGTTCCCCTGCCAGACAAGGCCGATGGAGTAGAAGTCCCCGAGGTTGAAATCCTTCTCGATCGCTTCGGCAGCCGGCTCCGGCACCTGTCGGAAGGAGGCGTAGTGGAGCTTTCCCGGGAGGTGGAAGATCTTCCCCGACACGAGCACGTCGGGCACATAATCGTAGGCGGGTGAGCAGTCCCACCGGCAGTGGTTGTCGCTGCACCGGGTGACGAACTCCTCTCCGCGTTTCCCGTATACCGCCTTCTTGTGGAGGATCTTCCGGACAGGATCGTAGGCGTTCACATCGATGATGGCATTCGGCAGGAGGGCATCCAGGCCGGCCCCTATCGCGGTATAGATGTCCTCCTTAGGGGGAAGACTGGCAAACTCCTCAAGTTTTCGGGAGAAGAATTCCATCTGGACCATGTAGGCACGGATCTTCTCCTCCGCGTCCCGGCGCGATGTGATATCCTCGAGGATGAGCGTCCTTCCCTGGCTGCCATCCTCGAAGACCGTCGGCACCTGCTTCATGCTGAAATACCGCTGCCGGCCTTCGATGATGGATCGTATCTCGACCGGTTCTCCGCCCGGCGGGTGCTGACCCGCGGTGAGATCCTCTTTTGGCACTTGTTTTAGGAACGGGTGATCGATCTCATCGACACGGTGCCCGATCAAGTCCTCGCGCTTCCTCATAATCAGGTCGAGGAGCCGTGCATTTGCCTGGTGGATGCGCTGATCCGCATCCAGCACGAGGATATAATCCGAGGAGAATTCGAGCATCGCCGAGATCGGGATCCGTTGGGAGAGATAGTATACTTTCGCCGTGCCGGTGACCTGCATGTCCACGAAACCGGAGAAGAGCAGCACGTCGAGGTATTTGGCGAGGAGGTTCCGGTTCATGCGGAGCCGTGCGGCCAGCTGGGAGATGGTCATCCCCCGGGGATGACCGCGGAGGGTGTGTTTAATGGTGTCTATTCGTTTCGAATCAAGACCACTCATACATGCTCCGGAAGATGCCGATATTAATGATCTGCCGGTTTCTTTGCTTAATGCTTTGCATGGCAAAGTTAGTTTGCATATTTGTATTAATATACCGAAGATAACAGAAATATCCGATCATAGTTCGTGTGGATGACAGGGAATTGGACAAACTGAATTTTCAGATATCCGGAAGCGATCTTTTTCGGAATACCCGGACACTACTCGCTCTGGTTAACCGCGGATTTCTGGGATAGTGTTGGACCAGAAACATCCGGTAATGCCGCACCCGTAATGATCCACCAGGACCCCCTCGGGGAGGGATGGATGCTGAGCCGGATACACTGCAGGGAGAGATACGGATGAGAGCAGGGAGATCGCTGCACCGGATGATCTGGAGGGGCCGGAAAATGCTGCGCCCGGGAACCGACAGGTACCTGTGGATGGACGAGTGCCACCGCCGGTTACCGGAGCAGTATGGAGATCCGGCGGAGTTCATGCGGGATGAAAATGACCGGATCTGCCGGGCGGAGAAACCTGCTGGCAACAAAATACGCCCCCGGTGATTGCCATGCGGAAGGACCGGGTTGTCGGGCAGATCACATTGTACGGGCATCATGTGTTCCCGCCGATTCCCAGATCGGATTCTGAACATACCAACGGTACCGTAAGAAAGATTTCGGCCCTGCCAAAGATCCTTCCCGTCCTCGGCCTCTTTTTCCTTCTCTGTACCGTCACGGCCCACGCTGCCGTTCCGGTGGCCGACTTCTCAGGTACCCCGCTCACCGGCCCGATCCCGCTGAATGTCTCCTTCACCGATACGTCCGCGAATTCCCCCACCGGGTGGGCGTGGTACTTCTGGGACGAGCAGTATAACCAGTCATGGACGCAGGTAACCCCGGCTGCAGCGTGGTCCCAGAGATCCACCCATACGAGTGTTGTATTGCCGAACGGCAGCATCATACTCATGGGAGGTGCCAACAGCAGTGGTTATTTCGACGATACCTGGCGATCCATCGACAACGGCGCTACCTGGACCCTGATGAATGCTAGTTCCGGATGGTCACAGCGCGGCTGGCATAGCAGTGTGGTGATGCCTGATCGTAGTATCGTACTCATGGGTGGTGGCAACAGCACCGCTTATTTCAATGATACCTGGCGATCTATTGACAGCGGCGCTACCTGGACCCTGATGAATGCTAGTTCCGGATGGCAACCCCGGTTCGGGTTCAGCAGCGTGGTGATGCCTGATGATAGTATCGTACTTATGGGTGGTGGCAACGACACTGTATATTTCAATGACACCTGGCGATCTATCGACAGCGGTGCTACCTGGACCCTGATGAATGCCAGTTCCGGATGGCAACGCCGGTTCGGGTTTAGCAGCATGGTGATGCCGGACAATTCCATCGTCCTCACGGGCGGTGTTGGTGACAGTGCCATCCTGAATGATACATGGCGGTCAACCGATGGCGGTGCTACCTGGACCCTGATGAATGCAAACGGTGCATGGAATGCACGATACATGCACACATGTGCAGCAATGCCGGATAGCACAATCATCCTGATGGGAGGTACTGACGGGACCGTGAATTATAACGATATGTGGCGATCCTCTGATAACGGCATCACCTGGACAGAGATAAATCCTGATGCCATCTGGACCGCACGGGCAGGATCTTCAACTATTGTGATGCCGAACGGCAGTGTTGTCCTCTTCGGAGGATCTACTGGGAGTTATGTCAATGACGTATGGCGGTTCCAGCCCGCCGGATCTTCCCTCCAGAACGCGATCCATAGTTATACTTCGGTGGGGAACTATTCCGTTGCGCTGCAGTCATACAACACTGATGGATACAACGCAACCCGGAAAATTCAGTACATTACAGTGACTGATGGCATAACCACCGGTCCGGTCCACAACATCAACACCGGCCTCAACTACACGACCATCGCCGCGGCTATCACCAATGCCTCCCCGGGCAATACAATCCTGGTGGACAGCGGCCTCTATCGGGAATCCGTGAAGGTCAATGCCTCGATAACGCTCCGCGGAAACGATACCGGCTCGGGGAATCCCCTCATCGATGCAATGCAGGGAGATAGTGCCATATGGATCGCCGCCACCAGCGTTACAGTCGACCGGTTCAGGGTCACGAACACGACCTTCAACACTACCGCCTGGCGTGGCGGCGGGGTCGCGGTCATGGCCGACAGCGCGCTCGTGACAAACATCACCGCATACAACAATTCAGCACCGGGGATCTTCATGAGTACGGTGAGATATACCACCGTTGCCGATTCCTCGGCCTACAACAACACCTGGTGTGGTTTCAACGGATACTTCGCGAACTATAGCACGGTCAGGAACGTGACCTCGTACACCAATGGCGGGAGCGGGATCACGTTCTCCTATAGTACCGGCAACTTTATCTCGTCCAGCACGGTGCGTGACAACAACGACTATGGTGTTGACCTGTACAACAGCACCGGCAGTACCGTAACGAACTCATCGATCCTGCAGAACACGGCCGGGGGTATCGATCTCGAGGGTGCTTTTGGCAACACGATATTCGACAACTACTTCAATAACACGCATAACATTCTCAACGCCACGCTCGCAAATACGTGGAACACGACAAAGACCTCCGGAACCTCTATCCACGGGGGATCATATATCGGCGGTAACTTCTGGAGCGACTACAATGGTACCGATACGGACGGGGATGGGATCGGCAACACGTTCATCCCGTATACCGACGAAGGGATTATCATCACCGGCGGCGACTGGCTCCCGCTCACGAACGTAACCGTGACTGCTCCCGTTGCCTCGTTCACTTCAAACGTCACGTGGGGGAATGCCCCGCTTACCGTCCAGTTCAACGATACTTCCACCAACTCCCCGACCAGCTGGAACTGGTCCTTTGGCGATGGTACATTCAGTGCAATACAGAACTCTACCCATACCTACAGTACACCCGGGACCTACACGGTTAACCTGACCGCAGTCAATGCCGGCGGATCAAATATCTCAACACAGCCGGACTTCATCACAGCAGCCCCCCAAAGACCGGTTGTCAGTTTCTCAGCTAATGCCACATCCGGCACCGTACCGCTGACGATCTCGTTTACCGATGCCTCAACCAACAGTCCTGCGGGATGGGCGTGGTTCTTCGGGGATGAACCCTACAACCGTTCATGGGTACAGGTAACTTCCGCGGCGGACTGGGCCGCCCGGCAGGGGCATACGAGCGTAGCACTTCCGGACGGCAGTATTGTGATTGCGGGGGGCGCTACCGGAACATCGGCAGGGTCCGGAAAGAATGATGTCTGGCGGTCCACGGACTCCGGAGCCACATGGACACAGATGACCGGAGGCGCATCATGGGCAGCCCGGCAATGGCACAGTTCCGTGACTATGCCGGATGGCAGCATCCTCATCATGGGAGGATACGGAACCGATTACAGTTCCAAGAACGATGTCTGGCGATCAACGGATAAGGGTGCCACGTGGACACAGATGACCGGAAGTGCGACCTGGAACGGCCGTTACGGGCATGGCAGCGTGGTGATGCCCAATGGCACGATCATACTTTTAGGCGGTTCCGGCAGTAACGGAGTCTGGAAATCGACAGATAACGGGGCTTCGTGGTCGCTTGTCACATCCAGTGCAAGTTGGATGCCGCGAACGTTCTTTGGTGTTGTCCTGATGCCGGATAACAGTATTGTTCTCATGGGGGGCTATTCCAGCGGGTATAAGAACGATGTCTGGCGATCAACGGACTCCGGTGCCACGTGGATACAGATGAACGCAAGCCCCGGCTGGGATGCCCGGGAGTACCTTTCGAGCGTCGCATTACCTGACGGAACCATCCTTCTAACGGGAGGTGAAAGTTCCGGCAACCCCATGAAGGATGTGTGGCGATCAACGGATTATGGTGCAACCTGGATAAAGGATCCTGACCCTTCATGGTCAGGTCGTTACCATCACAGCACAACACTGCTCCGCAATGGCAGCGTACTCCTGACAGGCGGGCAGACAACCGGGTGTTTACGCGATGTCTGGTTATTCAGCCCTCCTGGATCGGATTCGCAGAATCCCATACACACATATACCTCCGCCGGGAACTATTCCGTTGCACTGCAGGCGTACAATACCGGCGGATTCAACAGTACGCAGATGATTGCCTTTATTAAGGTCGATCCTATCCCTCCGGGTGCCTCGTTCACCACCAACGTTACTTCCGGCATAGCCCCGCTCACCGTCCAGTTCAACGATACTTCGACAAATACGCCAACATCATGGTACTGGGACTTCGGCGACGGGACACCGGCTTCGACACTCCAGAATCCCGTCCATTCCTATTCCTTTGCCGGGACCTATCGGGTCTTGTTCAATGCCACGAATGCCGGAGGAAGCTCCGAAACCGTCCAGACCATATTCGTTGACTTTGCCGCCGTCAGCATGTTCCGAGGCGACCGTTCCCATACCGGGATCTTCGATGACGGCGGTATCCGGCCTACGACGAATAAAAAGTGGAATATTACTACCGGTGGAGCGGTTGGGTCGAGCCCGGTGATCTCAGGAGACAAGCTCTATATCGGTAGCAACGACGGGAAGATTTATGCCGTAAACGCCTCCAACGGCTGGCCGGTCTGGAATGTCACTATCGGAACCAATATCGAGTCCACACCTGCCGTTGCCGATGGTATTGTCTATATCGGTAGCTGGGACAAGAACGTCTATGCCCTCGATGCCACATCCGGCGGATCGGTCTGGACCTATACCACCGGGGATTATATCACGTCCAGCCCGGCCCTGGCAAACGGCATTGTCTATATCGGTAGCAATGACGGGAAGATCTATGCACTCAACGCCACGACAGGCGTACCGTACTGGATATACGACACCTTATCCACGATCGGATCCAGCCCGGCCGTCTCAAACGGAATCGTGTACGTGGGAAGCGGCACATCTGCTATGAATGCCCTGAACGCGACAACGGGTGCAGTCGTATGGAGAAATACCTCCCTTGCCGGTCAGGTCATATCAAGCCCTGCCATAGCAAACGGTGCGGTATTTTTCGGGAGTTACAACAACAAGTTCTATTCCATGGAGGCGGTAACGGGCAGTCCTCTCTGGGAATACACAACATCGGGGAATGTTGACTCCTCTCCTGCGGTCTCTGACAATATCGTTTACGTAGGCAGCGACGACAAGAACCTGTATGCCCTGGGCGCTGTGAACGGTACCAAACTCTGGAGTTATACCACCGGCGGCACGATCAAATCCGCCCCGGCTGTTGCCAACGGCAGGGTCTACGTCGGGAGCAACGATAAAGCGCTCTATGTCCTGGACAGCACCTCCGGCTCGGAGTTCTTCCATTATACCACGTCGGGAGCGGTTCGTTCGGGGCCCTGGGTATCCAACGGGACGGTATACTTCGGCAGCGATGATTTCTCGATCTACGCGCTGAACGGGACCACTGCCCCGGTTGCCAGCTTTTCAGGATCCAATTTCAATGGAAAACCTCCATTGCTTGTCCAGTTCAACGATACCTCAACCAACACGCCGACATCATGGAACTGGTCGTTTGGCGACGGACTCTTCAGTAACGAGCAGAACGCTACACACACCTATACCGCCATCGGTCTGTTCAATGTCTCGCTGACCGCATCGAATGCCGGGGGTTCCGATACGTCCCTGGTGCTTAACTATACCCAGGTTTCCGATGTGACGGCGAATTTCACCTGGACCTGCAATATCACGGTTCCGTACCAGGTGGATTTCCAGGATACGTCCACCACGAGTTTCCCTCCCATCGAATCGCACTTCTGGGATTTCGGCGACGGCAACTCAACCGTCATAACAGCGAACCCTTCTAATGTTTATCCCAACGCGAGTATTGCTTACCCGGTCCGACTCCAGGTCTGGGACAGCCTCGGCGGAGGGGGTGTGGACAATGCCACCGTCATCAACGTGACGCCCTGTTTTACCGGCACTCCTCCCGTTGCCTCGTTCACCACCGATGTTACGTCCGGCACTGCCCCCCTCGCCGTCCAGTTCAACGACACATCGACAAACTCGCCGACTGCGTGGAAGTGGGCATTCCAGAACGTAACCGGCAACAACACCGTAGTCTGGTGGAGCACCGGCCGGAATGCCACCCATACCTTCGGGACAGGGAACTACCGAATCCGGCTCAATGCCAGCAACAGTGCCGGATTCAACATCTCCGCGCAGGTGACATTTGTCAATGTCACAACCGCGCTTCCCCCGGCTAATGCCACAACCATCAACCAGTCGGCTACCCTCTTCATCGGGGAGGAGGGCCTGAACCTCACGCATGCCCTGAACCAGGCTGCGGGTGCAACCGATATCAACGGGATTCCCACGCTGACCAACATCGGCTGGTGGGGTTCGCCATCTTCCGTAGGGGTATCGGCTCCGGATGCCATCGTTGCTCTGAGCTCCCGGTACCGGTCGATGCTGATCGATCCAGATACATTCGTTGGACGAACCGGGAACTGGTATCTCCTCGATGGCGGTATGAATCCCCTTACTCCCGCGATCTTCGCCGTCGCCGACCCGGCGCTCGATATCCGCGTTTGGGATTTCGATCATTCCACCGATGTCACCGGCTCGTCCATCACCCAGGGCACCCGGCTCGGGTTCCGTATCGACACCAACATGAACCAGGTCGTCAGCAACCGGAGCCCGCTCACACCCGCAACTGACGGATTCATCGACATCTCGGTGAAGAACGAATCCGGCGTCATCATGACAACACTCTACAACGACTCGACAAGCGTCGGTGCCGCGCGGGCCGGCCCCCACACCATCCTGGCGAACTATGTGAATATCCAGCCGTTCTACTGGGGTTCTCCTTCGGGGTATTCCTGGGCCACCGGGGCATTGAACGACAGCACACCCGTCTATCCCCCGGGCACCTATACTATCACCGCCACGTCAACCCTCCACAATATGCTCGACAATTACCGGACCAGCGGCGGCACTGCATACACCGGTAAGACCGTCTCCCTAACCCGTTCGGTTACCATTGCCAGCCAGCCGGCTCCGGCAGTCTCGTTCGCCGCGGACGCATTGAACGGCACCGTGCCGTTTGCGGTCCATTTCACCGACACGTCAGATGGTTCCCCGATCGCATGGAACTGGTCGTTCGGAGACGGGAACTATTCGGCGATCCAGAACCCGACCTATACCTTCGTCCTTCCCAAGGTCCATAACGTCACCCTGACTGCGACCTTCAGCTCCATCCTGTCCAACAGTACCATGCAGCAGTTCACCGGCTACGCCACCAGGGTCAGCACTACCTCCGCCGTCAACGGAACGACATCGTCCACCGTCAACGGCAACCAGACCATGGTCGTCAACACCACCATCATCGCCGATGCGGGGGGAAATGTCACTACAACTGACACTTCCATGACCATCACCGGTGGAAACGCATTCTGGCAGAACACCCAGATCTATGCCACTAACATTGCCGTCAACGCCACATCGGGCAACGTTACGGTCACCAACGTCACCCAGGTCGTCATGCAGAGCGCTCCCGTTACCGCCAATCTGAACCAGACGTTCAGCAACGTCTCGGTCTCGCTTGACGTCGCACTCAAACAATATATCCCGGACGCCGACGTCAACATCACCATCACGCAGGGTGCCACCACCGACACCGCCAGTGCGTTCGGGCGTGCCGCCCGCAACGCCAGCATTTCCGTCTCTGATATTGCGTATACAGTCGAACTCACCAACACCAACCTCATCAACACCAACCTCACCCGCAACACAACCCGGTCGTCCAAGGCCGTTGTCCTGAACATGAGCGTCAACCACACCTGGGTCGCTCATTTCGATACGGGATCCAACAATGGCGGCCGGGACTCCATCACCATCATCCGTTCCCCGGAATCCGGGGATCCCAAAGTCCTGACCACACGATTCGTCGCTTACAATGAGTCTGCCAGCCTCGACTGGTTCGAGGCCGATTCCCCGGACGGACTCTCTATCTTCGGTATGGTCGGTTATGCCGCCCAGCAGGCCGCCGCCCAGCAAAACCAGCCATCGGGCAGCATTGTACGATCTACTCCGCAAGCCGAGGAGACCGCCGGTCCCGATGAGGTAGTGCCTGAAAAGACCATGAACAGTCCCACGGCAACCAGCACTCCCGCACCGACCAAATCCCCGGTGGTCCCGGCCTACATGACCACCGCGCCGCTCAAAACCGATACTTCAGGCCAGCTGACCTCCCAGGTTCAAGTCAAATCCGCCGACCAAGGCGCACTCCTCACCCTCCCCAAAGGTGCAAAACCAACCGACTCCGCCGGCCACACCATCACGTCTGTCAGTATCGAGCAACTTGATTCAACTGCCGTTCCCCCCCCGGAATCCCCCGAATATAGCTTCTCCGGGATCGCCTACCAGTGCGGGCCGGATGGCGCTCAGTTCACACCGGCCATCGCGATCACCCTCTCCCCCACGGATTCGCAATGGGCCGTCATCGCCGCATCCGGTCACCAGCCCGTTATCCGGACCTACTCGTCGACTTCCGGTACCTGGGAATCGCTCCCCACAACCGCCGATACCGTATCAAAGACCCTCTCAGCCCCGGTCACCCACTTCTCCAATTTCGCGGTCTTCACCGAGCCTACTACCGCACAGAGTACTACGACTCCTGGCTCTGCCATGCCGGTACCATCGGAAACTCCCGCAAGTACGGCCAAACCTCCCTCAAACGCCCTCGAGATCATGATCAATCTCGCATCCTGGTGCACAGACCTGATCATGAAAAACATCTTCCTCGCCATCGCCGCCATCGTCATCCTTATCCTCGGATTCGCCGGGTGGTCGCGCTACCGCAGGAAGAAACGGTACGACTTCTTTGTGTATGGAAAACGGTGATGATATCTTGATCTCAGCATATACGCGAATACCATGTCTGACAGGTGAAGACATATGATACCCGTACCTTCGGTCATCAGGTTCCGCAATACTCCTCCTGATATCAGAAGTCTCCGGGAAAAAAAGGAGATCCGCCAGCTGACCCGGCTCCTCCAGCATCCCGACTTCACTGTCCAGTGGAAGGCCGCAGAAGCCCTCGGTACCTTAGGCCCGGAAGCCATCGATCACCTGCTTGAAGCCCTGCTGGAACACAATCTCCCCGGAAAACTGGGGGCGATCGAGGCTCTTGCCGAGATCCGGGATCCGCGGGCAGCCACCCCGCTCATCCACCTGCTGAGGTACGACCCGAATATCGAGGTCCAGTGGGCCTGCGCCGTTGCTCTGGGGGAACTGGGAGATCCCGCTGCGGTCGGTCCGCTCCGTGAAGCGCTCCTGAACCATGACAAGTATGTCCGGTACGGTGCCGCCATCGCCCTTAACCACCTCGGGTGGGTGCCCACGACCCCGGAAGAGAACGCAGACCTGCTGATGGCGCTCCAAGAGTGGACGGCGATCGTACCACTCGGGGAGGCCGCCCTTCCGGCCCTGGCACGGGGGATCGCAGACCCGGATCCCGCTGTGCGATACCATGCCGTCGATCTCCTCGAACGACTGAATATCTCCCTGCCGCAGCCGGTCTGCGGCAGGATGCTCAGCGATACGGACGGAAAGGTGCGGTGGAAGGCAGTGATCGCAGCCAAGAAATGCCAGGTCCCGGCCCACTATCTGCCCTGGGCCCTGAGTAAACGGATGCGGGTGAAGAAGAGCCCGGAGGCAGCAGCGCTCCTGAACTTCCTCTTTCTGGGCCTGGGGTACAACTACCTCGGGAAATGGTGGGGGTTCCTCGTCTTCCAGGTCTACATGACGGCACTTTTAATGTTTACACTCTGGCCGGTGGACATGCTCGGGACGTACATCTTCCTGATCTTCTTTACGATCCCGGGCATACCCGTGCCCCTGCCGGTATCGATCCTCTTTGCCATACATGCCTGGTATATCGCCCGTACCATGCCGGATTTATGAGAGGTGGGTTCAATGAACTGGTTCGGACAGACACTACAGAAACCTGATATTGCACTGCTGACGGAACACAAGGATAGTGCCGGCCTGATCCGCGCACTGACCTTTGATGATTTCAGGGTACAGACCGCTGCCGCAAAAGCCATCGGCTCGCTGGGACCCGACGCGGTCGGGGAGGTAATCCGGAAACTGGGCGCCCGCGACCGGGCTGTCCGGCTGGCGATGATCGAAGCGCTTGCCGAGATCCGCGATCCCCGGGCCGTGGATCCCCTCCTGGCTTCCTTAGACGATCGGGATGCCGAAGTCCGGTGGGGGTCTGCGATCGCCCTTGGCGAGATCGGCGACCCCCGGGCAGTAACGGGCCTGGCACAGGCCCTCCGGGATCCGGACAAGTACGTGAGGTACGGGGCCTCGTTTGCACTCGCCAAGATGGACTGGAAACCCGACACCAGCCAGGATAAGGCGCTGCTGTTCTTTGGCATGCAGGAATGGGGCGCACTCAGTGGCATGGGTGCATCCGCACTGAGCGTTCTTGAGATTGCGCGGCGGGACCGGGATCCCGGGATCCGGATCCGGGCGGTCGAACTTCTTGGGGAGATCGCCGGATCTGAGGCAGCCCCCTCGCTGATACGCTCCCTCTCCGATGAGAACAGCGATGTCCGGTGGAAGGCGGTGCTGGTATCAGTCAAAGCGGGCGTGCCGCTGCTCTATCTCCCGCGGGGAATCTCGAAGAGGCCGCGGATACGGAAGAATCCGAAGATCGCAGCGCTCTTGAACTTCCTCCTCCCCGGCCAAGGCTACAACTACCTGGGAAAATGGTGGGGCATCCTCATCTTCCAGTTCGATGTAACCGTCACTCTCTGGCTTCTGCGGTTCGGAGGCGAGACCCTCTCGTTCACCATCCTGATGCCCCTCTACCTCCTCATAGCCATCCATGCCGCGTATATCGCGATAAAAATGCCGGATATGTAGGGCTCGCTGCAGTGCGCAGGATCTCGCACTGCCACTACCACATATCTCCGGTTATCGTCTATGGGGGAGAGGCGATCGAACAGGAGATCCACCATTGGCATAACTCCACGGTTCCATAAAAAGATATAACGGGGGGAGAAGATCCTCCTCCGGAATAGTATGTCCGCACGTATCCCCCTCAGTTCCGCTGTTCTGTTATTTACCGTCGCTGCATGCCTCATTACCCCTGTTTCAGCCGCAAGCCTCGGGGTTGACTGGACCCAGGAACCGACCCACACCGGCACCGTTTTCTCGGGGGTCGGGCTGAACCCGGATGCATCGCAGATCTTCAGCGGGGGCAGCCAGATCCTCGTCCGCAGCTGGGACGACAGTGTTCACTGGGGCGGGGCGGCCGGGTTCAACGCCGCCATGAGCGCCGACGGTACGAGGGTCGTCACGGGTGCCGGGAATGCGGTGACCCTGTATACCGGGAACGGACAGCAGTGCTGGACCAGGAACATGGACGGCGAGATCCGGGCCGTGGCCGTTTCGGCGAACGGATCGCTTGTCGTCGCAGCGGATGACCGGGGAAACTACCATTCGTGGAAGCCGGGCGGAGATTATATCGCCATGAACAGAACCACGGACAGGGTCAGGCATATCGCCATAGCGCCCGAAGGGGATTTCTTCGCGGTGACCACTGATGCCGGGATGCGGTATTACTCCCCGGCACTCAAACCGCTCTGGATCGACAGCCGCGAAGGCGGCCTTGACGAATATATCCTCATCTCCGCAGATGGTGAGACCGTCATCAGCGCGGGAGGGACGCGGCTTTCGTCACATACCGCGACCGGCACGCTCTCCTGGCAGGCGGACGTGGCAAAAGCCGCGATCAACGATGTTGCCTGCAACCGGGACTGTTCGATCATCGTCACCGCGAGCCAGGACAATACCGTGCGCGCGATCGACCGGTACGGCAAGATTCACTGGCACTTCGATACCGGGCAATGGCCGAATGCTGTAGCCTCATCGCGTAAGGGAGATGTGATCGCTGCCGGTGCCAATGACGGCACCCTGTATATCCTCGATCATGGCGGCTCGCTCATCACGAAACGGAAGTTCGAAAGCCGGATTCAGCCGCGGACACTTGCGATCAGCAGCGACGGGACAATGGTCGTGACCGCGGACCAGAAGGCCCTGTATGGCCTGTACCTCTCGGGCATGGATGACGACACGTCCGATACCCTATTCGTTACTGCACCGATCAGCCCGACTGTCCGAACAACAACCGTGCCGTCAGTAACCATCACTCCAAAAGTCACAACACCGAAGGTGGAGATCTCACCGGATCAACCCGCCGTACCCTCATCCACGCATCAGTCCCCTGCGGGCACCGGTACGATCCTGGCCGCTCTCGCAGGCGCCGGGAGTATCGGTGGCATCCTCATAAGAAAGCGCTGATCCGGACCAGCAGGGTTTTTATTTGTTTGAAACGGGAAAAAGAGGGCAAATGCGGGGGGCCATTCAAGGAAACGGCAGAGAATCTAATCCTCGGCCGTGCTCTTGGCACGCTTCACGCGTTCCTTGGTCGAGAAGCCCGTCACGGCATCGAGGTATTTCCGGAATTTCTTGTTGGTATCGATGATCACGGCATCGTCCGCGCTCACGTCAGATTCGGTATCGATGATGACGGACTTTCCTCCGGCACCGGGGATGACGTCCAGCCGTTTCAGGGCGCCGAATGCAATCCGGTACCCATTCTCCGTCTTCTTTGGCTCGACGCCAAAACAGGATTTCAGCTCGGCTGCCGCCCGAGCCTCAAGATCCTTGGTCAGCCCGCGCTTGATGGGATATTCTTGCATAATACTTTTTTAGTACGTTAGTATATGTTAAGTTAATGACGGCAGATTCCCCCGAGTGTTGTACAAAGATCTCCAATCAGCTGGACTCGGTCCATGCGGATCTTGTCAGTTTCATCCCGAAAAAAGACCTCAATATCATATCGAAACCAATTCCGGAGAACGGTGCGGTCCTCATGGGATTTCCCGGGAGCGGGCTCGTGGGGACGATCGCCCTCCAGTATATGGTCGACCAGCTCGAGTTCGAGCAGATCGGGTCCATGAACTCCCGGTACTTCCCGCCGCTCGCGATGATGAACAAGGGCCTCATCAACGACCCGGTCCGGGTATATGCAAAGAAGACAGAGGCCTATACACTATCCGCAATCGTCGCGGATATCCCCATTGCACCCCCCATCTGTTACGAGATCGCCTCTGCCATCATGGAATGGCTGGCACCGTTCAGGCCAAAGGAGGTGCTGACCATCGCCGGTATCGTCACCAACGAGCCGGAGAAACGGGTCTTCGGGGTGGCAACAACCCCGGATGCTCTCCAGAGGATACAGGACCATACCCTGGTCCTGCCCATCGGCAGCATCTCAGGTATCGCATCCAGTATCCTTACCGAGTGTAAGTCGCGGAATATCCATGGAGTTGGCCTGCTGGGCGAGACCGTCAATGCCCCGGACCCCCGGGCCTCTGCTGCCACCATCGAGGTGCTCAACCGGATGTACAACCTGGCCCTCGACATCCAGCCCCTGATCGAACAGGCCGTGGAGATCGAGCAGACCATGGGGAAGCTGGCAGAGGAAGTGCAACAGTCTGCAGAGACCGCGCCGAAGAAAGATCTGCCAATGTACGGGTGACCTGCCATGAAGTGCGCCGCGTTAACCAGCATTGCTCCGGAGATCCTCCGGGACCTCAAGTCCGGCAGACCCCGGACGATCGAGTTGCAGAGTACCCACAACATCGTCACCATCGCCGCTGTCGAACCAGGGCCAGACACCCATGTCTTCATGACCTCGATCGATGTGGAAGACCTCTCCCCCGGGGATGCCGGAATCTGCGTCTACCTTCTCGGCACCAGCCTCTCCATGAAGAGGATTGTGGAGTACTCTCACGGGGGAAGAGTGTACGAGGAGCGGGAACGGATGTCCGCCCGCGTCCAGGTCAAGTACTGTGCATCCTCCGTGATCAAGGAAGTGTTCCACGAGAACCTGATGAAACCGACCGAAGTCGAGGTCCTGAAATCCTCGTGCTACCACGCGGGATAAACAGAATTACCTGTTAATTCATCCCTAAATGCCCGAAGGCTGTTGCGCGGTAGTTCCAGGTAACAAATGATGAACTCTAAAAAGGGATGATCAATATCTCCGACTCACGGCAAAGAGGCCAGCAGCAACAGCCCCAATAACGACTAATCCGTCGACCGGCGAGGCCTGAGTGGTGGGGATAGTAGTGGATTCTACCCATGTTGTGGGTATGGTTATTGTACTGACGCGTGTTGTCCTGATCGTTGTTGGCACGGTTGTTGGTTTTGGGGTCGCTGTGGTTGCAGTTGTCTTAGCCTCAAGGACCGCATCATAAGAGGTGGTGCCACCGTTTGTCACTTTTGCGGTTCTCGTCCAATCGGTATATCCATCTTTCTTGAGGATCAACTTATGGTTCCCGACATCAAGTTCATCGATAACAAGGGGAGTGGTTCCCTTGAGCGTACCATCCAAATAAATAGATGCACCTGTGGGGGATGATGTGAGATCGATGCTGCCGACAGCGTCTGATGTGATAGTAAAGGTGAGACCACACACTCTTGAATTATACTCATCTTTAACACACACCTCGTATGTGTCAACATCTACCGAATCCAGGTCAAAGGTACCGGTGACTTTAGTGGATGAGACCGGGTCTACATCCGTTGCCGTAACATTCCCATAATCTGAGTTATAGAGTTGCAAACCGGCAACATCGGAAAGACCCGTACCTACGACGGTCACTTCTACACTCTCGTTATTGGTCCGTGCGGTTGTCGGAGTAACTGATGTAAGGGTCATAGGAACCCGTACCGTGAAGGCTGTATTCGATTTATACTCTGCATGAGGAAAATTTTCATCCGATGAACCCTCATTATTGATAACCACGAGATACCATGATCCCGTTTCCATTGAAGTTAACTTCGAACTACTGAATTTGCAGACAATCTGATTACTGGTTAACGTTGTAGGAGTCGCAGAAGTGACATTTTCCTCGCCAGACTTCATAAAAAGGACCGTTATAGAGGTTGTATTGAAGTTATTACCATTGATTGTGAGAGTTGTGGCAGTTCCTTGATACCCAACAGATGGGCTGAACGAGGAAATTATCGGTGAGTCAGCACAAACAGGTATTATCTGGAAAAAGATTAGGATCATAATACTTGACAGCCAGAAGAACAAACTACGATGTTTCATATAATACGCCCCTTTGACAATTTACTGGATACTGTAGGTTTTCACCACCATGGGATATATGTAGCTCATGGTACAGATGATAAAATCAACCCCCTAGTAAATAATAATGTCCATTTGGATGATAATCCCGGTTCCCTGACGGGAACATGTTTATGGGCTTCTCATACCGGTACGAAAGCGCGGAACACCGGCGGCAGATGAAGAGTCCGACCCGTCTCCCCAGGACCATGGCGGTAATGAAACAGATTAATTATTACCCAGCGCGAAAAAGTAAAGGCACATATGCCCGTGGGCCTGTGGCTTAGCCTGGACATAGCGCCGGGCTTCTAACCCGGATGTCGGGGGTTCGAATCCCCCCAGGCCCGTTCCCTTTTACCGGTCGACCGTTGATTTTTTGGGGATTTGTTCCAAACCCGGAATTTCCGGGCTTAAGGATTCGTGCGAGATCTTCCCCGCAAGGATGAGTATCACCATCCCGATGACGGCAGTTCCCATGCCATAGAGGATCATGATCCCCTCCCAGAAGGGGTGCCGGAACAGCTGCTGCGACGTGAACCCTGCTGCAAAAACTGCAGAATCGAGAAGCAGGGCGAACGAAACGACGCTGACAATACCTGATGCCATGACCGCTCCTGATGCCGTTTTTTGCTGGGGGCCGGACCGCAACAAGACTGCAAGCAGAAGGACTGCCGGGGTAAGGAGGAGCAGGGCAGTAACTCCCAAACCCGGGATAAATCTGCTCAATGCATCACCGGCGCTAACAACAGACGGAACGGTAATAACGGTTATGGCAGCACATACCGTCCCGATCACCAGGACTGCCGCAAGCGGCAGCCCGTAGTACCAGCGTCCGGAATGTCTGCACAGGACATACAGGAATACACAATAGGCTGCCGACGAAATACTCCCGAGAACAAGAAAGACCAGCCCGAACGAATACCCGATTACGGAAAATAGACCCGCAGCCATGAGAACCGCAAGTACCGGAAACCAGAAAAAAACGGTTGCGGTTACTGCGAGGGTTGTTCTGAATGCGTCCATACGAGATATTTATCTCACTACGCTATATTCAGAACGGATTATTCCGGCCCGGCCTTTTTACACAAATAAAAGAAGAATCAGATACCGCCCTGCTCACTGTCAGACTGCCCGTCTGCAGGTTTCTGGAGGATCTGGACATCCATGATGTTGTGCTGGCGCAGGGCCAGTTTCTTTGCCTTGAAGATATTCTTGCCGTCCTTGCCGATGGCTATGCCGCGGTCCTCGTCCCTGACTTCAACGGTCGCGGTCTTCTGGTCCGGCTCGCCCTCAAAAACAATCGAAGTGACCTGCGCCGGGAGGAAGCAGTTCTTCAAGAACTGTTCTGCGTTACTGTTGTATTCCACGACCTCGATCTTCTTGCCCATCACTTCGGAAGCTTTCTTGATCGAGGCGCCTTTCTTACCGATCGCAAGACCCATGTCGCCGGGATTGATTACGAAGATCAGCCGCCCGTTGCGGTCGTCCACGACGCAGTCGCGGCTTCCCGCGCCGGTCAGGCTCTCGAACTGGGAGATCAGGCGCATACAGTCTTCGGTCAGTTTTACTTCGACCATTGCATGCCCCCGGTGTTATGCCCTCTTGAGGGAGAGGATATCGGACTCGCCCGGGGTTACAATGGCAAGGGTGCTGACCATGAACGGCTTACCACAGGCCTTGCCGAGCGCCACGCTGGAACCCTCGAACGTGTGGATGAAGAGGTTCTCGTGAGCAGCAAGCTTTGAGGTGAAGGCGGCCGGGCAGTTGCTTGCGACGACCACCATCTGGGCCTTGCCTTCCTTGATGCATTTTTCCGTGTTGTTCTGGCCAAGAATTACATTTCCTGTCTTGATGGCTCTTCTGAGTGATGCATTAAAATCCATGTACAATTCCTCGTAAAGTTTCTGCAATTAATTCTCGTTCTGCCTGACTGCAATCAGTTTCACATCGCCGGTGCCGAGCTGGATGGGCTGCCCGACGATGACGTTCTCGGTAACGCCGCTCAGTTCATCAACTTCATTTGCGACGGCCGCGTCGAGCAGGTGGTTGACGGTCACTTCGAATGCCGCACGCGAGAGGACGCTCTCCTTCTCGCCGGCGATCCCGTGACGGCCGATCTGCTTGACCTCCCCTTCCATGCACATCATGTCTGATACGAGCATCAGGTGCCGGACATCGACGAGGATACCCTGCTCATTGAGCGTGGAAACCGCTTCGTGGATGACGGCATTCCGCGCTGCCTCGATACCGAGCACCGAGGCAATCTCGCTGATGTTGTTGGTGCGGGTCCTGGTGGTGTCCACTCCAACGACATCAAACACGTCTTTTAGGTTGGATCCTTCAGTATAAAGAATATATTCTCCCGCTTCTTTCCTGACGACGACCCGGATAATGTCATCGATGCCCTGCACAATCACATTCCTGACATGCTCGGCAAGCTGGAAGAGGTTCTGGTAACTCTCCTTATCCTTGGGCGTGAAGATGATCGTTGCGGTGGTGTCATCGATCTCGTGCTCGAAGTCGCGGTAATGGCGCCGGTCACGGATCTTCTTGGGGGCGACCTCCATGATCTCCTCGGGGGAGATCTTGCGCTTGTCGCAGACCTTGGTGTTGAGATGGACAACCACGTGCATGTTCTCCATATCGGTCGTGATGTCCCCGAACTCATGGAGCGGGGCTGCCTCGATCTGCCAGCTGACCTCACGGGCCCGGTCGCGGTCATTGCCGTACTCGGGCTCCAGAAAGACGGTCATGGTCGGCGTGCTGGGCTCTTTCCTCGCGTCCATGATCTCGATGAGACGCGGGAGACCGAGGGTAACGTTGATCTCGGCCACACCCGCGTAGTGGAATGTACGCATCGTCATCTGCGTGCCGGGTTCCCCGATGGATTGGGCTGCGATGATACCAACGGCTTCGCAGGCCTCGATCCGGGTGCTCTGGTATTCCGCATTGACGCGTTCCAGGATCTGCTTGAACTGGGCGTCGGTGATCTCCTTGCCATCCAGGAATTTCCGCAGCTGGTCCTTGGTCTTCTGGGGGAGGTCGGCCGCCTCAATCTTCTTGTCGTATTTTGCGTCGAGTGCCATTGTCTATACCTCCTCCTTGAGAATACTCTCAACGATACCCTTGACATCGACCGGGTCGCCGAACGCGCTCTTGGTCGGGTCGGTGCCGTCTTCGCCGTACTCGAACTGGATGATCTTGCCGCCGGTCGAACGCACGGTGCCATCGTACGCAACCTTGAGGTCCTGCAGCGCGTTGATCATACGGCGCTGGAGGTACCCGCTCTGGGACGTACGGACGGCCGTGTCAACAAGACCTTCACGGCCACCGATGGCGTGGAAGAAGAATTCGGTCGGGTTCAGGCCGCCCTTGTAACTGTGCTGGATGAACCCGTGGGCATCCGAGCCGCGGTCGCCTTTCTTGAAGTGCGGGAGGGTGCGGTCGTCGTACCCACGGACGATACGCTCACCACGGACGGACTGCTGGCCGATACAACCGGCCATCTGGGTCAGGTTCAGCATCGAACCACGGGCACCGGAGACTGCCATCACCACGGCGCTGTTGCCCAGACCGAGGTGGCGGCCGGCAATCTGACCGGTCTGGTCACGGGCCTTGCCCAGTACCTGCATGATCTGCATCTCGAGGGTCTCTTCGACAGTACGCCCGGGCATCGGTTCCAGCTGCCCGTCCTCGTAGATCTTGATGCGGCGGTCGACATCGAGGGCCGCGTTCCTCAGGACCTCATCGATCTGGCCGTACTCGGTCTTGGAGAGGTCTTCGTCATCGATACCAAACGAGAACCCGTCGATCATGATACCGCGGATGGAGAGCTTGGTCAGGTCGTCGATGAACTTCGTGGCCCGCTTCATCCCCTGCTGGCGGATGATGCGGTTGACGATCTGGCCGTCGAATGCGCCGATGGCCTTCTTGTCGATGGTACCGGACTCCAGCTTGCCGTCGAAGATACGGACGTAGGCATCCCGTTCGCAGAGCTCCTTCTTGCAGGTATCGCAGTTCTGGCAGGAACTGGCATGGAAGACCATGTTCAGGTGCTCCGGCAGGATGACGGAGAAGACCTGCTTGTTGCTCCAGTATTCGACATCGTCCTCTACCTTACCGGGTTCCGGCATGTGTTCGATGCCGGTGTAGCGGAGGAGGTACAGGGCTTCTTCCTTGGTGAACCAGCGGATATCGTGGGTGAGCATGAAGATGCCCGAGACGTGGTCGTGGATGCCGCCGATGATCGGGCCGCCGAAACGGGGCGAGAGGATGTTCTCCTGCACGGAGATGAGAATGGTGGCCTCGGCCCGTGCCTCTTCGGTCTGCGGTACGTGCATGTTCATCTCGTCGCCATCGAAGTCGGCATTGTACGGCGGGCAGACCGCGGGGTTGAGCCGGAAGGTCCTGCCTTCCATCACCTTGACACGGTGGGCCATGATGCTCATCCGGTGCAGCGAGGGCTGACGGTTGAAGAGCACGACATCGTTGTCACGGAGCTGGCGTTCGACCGTGTAACCGGGCTCGATCATGTCGGCGACGGTATCGAGGTTGTCCGCCCCGAGCCGGAGACGGCGGTTGTCAGGGCGGATCACGTAGTTAGCCCCGCAGGGAGCGTTGACATCGGGCCGGTTCGGGCCGTTCCTGACAATCTGACGGAGCTCCTCGATGTTGTAAGGCGTGACCCGGACCGGGATGGTCATCTCGTTTGCCACGGCACGGGGGACGCCGACCTGACCAACGGAAAGGTTCGGATCAGGTGAAATAACGGTACGGCTCGAGAAGTTCACACGTTTCCCTGAAAGGGATCCGCGGAACCGGCCGTCCTTCCCCTTCAGGCGCTGGGAAAGGGTCTTTAAGGGCCTGCCGCTGCGGTGGCGGGCGGGAGGACAGCCTGCAACCTCGTTGTCAAGGTAGGTCGTGACGTGGTACTGCAGGAGTTCCCAGAGATCCTCGATGATCAGCTGGGGTGCACCTGCGTCCTGGTTCTCCTTGAACCGCTGGTTGATACGGATGATGTCCACGAGCTTGTGGGTCAGGTCGTCTTCCGACCGCTGGCCGTTCTCGAGGATAATGGACGGGCGCATCGTGACCGGCGGGACCGGGAGCACGGTGAGGATCGTCCACTCGGGCCGGGCAACATCAGGGTTGATTCCGAGCGGGATTAAGTCCTCGTTCGGGATCTTCTCGAGGCGTGCACGGATGTCGGCTGGGGTGAGCTTGTGTTCCACCTTCTTGCCGTCCTCGACCATGACCTCGGAGAACGTCGTGGGCTTCTCGAAGTTGATCTTCAGCTGCTGCTCGCCGCAGTGCGGGCAGACGCGCTCCTTCTTGACATCCTTCTCAGAGAGAATATCTCCGGTCTGGTCGTCTTCCGTACCGACAACTTTCTCGATCTCTTCGGGAGAAAGGAGCACCCTTCCGCAGGCGCGGCAGGTGACACGCAGGAGTTTCCGGATGAGCCGCGTATACCCGACATGGATAACGGGCTTGGCAAGCTCGATGTGGCCGAAGTGGCCCGGACACTCGCTTGCCTTCTGGTCGCAGGTCTTGCACCGGAGGCCCGGGTCGATAACACCGAGGTTTAAGTCCATCAGGCCCTGGGGGTAGGGGAACCCGTCGTCATCATAGGTGTCGGCCCAGATGATCTTCCGGACGCTCATCTCGCGGATCTCCTTGGGGGAGAGGAGGCCGAATTCGATCTGGCCGATACGTTTGGGGGATGGCATTTATACCACGTCCTGTAATTTCAGCCGGGGCGCTATGCCCATGCTCTTCATCTCGTCCAGCAGGAGCTTGAACGCGTAGCTCATCTCGACCGAATAGATGTCGGTCTCGTTACCGCAGGCAAGGCAGCGGGTCATGTTGCGCTTGCGGTCGAGCATCGCAACCATGCCGCAGTGGGCGCAGACGTATTCCTGAACCTTGTCCGATTCATCGAGGAGACGCTCTTTTAAGGCCATGGCGGCGCCGTGGCCGATCATGACATCGCGTTCCATCTCACCGAACCGGAGACCTCCCTCACGGGCCCGGCCCTCAGTCGGCTGGCGCGTTAAGACCTGCACCGGGCCGCGGGACCGGGCATGCATCTTGGACGAGACCATGTGGTAGAGCTTCTGGTAGTAGATGACGCCGATGTAGATGTCGGCCTTGAAGGCCTTGCCGGTGATACCGTCATACATGACCTCGCGGCCGTTGTGGGCGAAGCCGAGTTTCTTTAAGGAGGCGCGGATGTCCGCCTCGCTCTCGCCGCCGAATGCCGTTGCGTTGATGCGCCGGCCTTCGAGGGATCCGACTTTGCCGCCGATCATCTCGAGCATATGCCCGATGGTCATCCGGCTCGGCACCGCGTGGGGGTTGATGACGAGGTCGGGGGAGAGTCCGCTCTCAGTGAACGGCATATCTTCCTGGTGCGTGATGAGGCCGACGACCCCTTTCTGCCCGTGGCGGGACGCGAACTTGTCGCCGACTTCCGGCACACGGAGATCACGGGTGCGGACCTTCACGAGGCGTGAGCTGTTCTCGCCCTCGGTGATGATGACCGTGTCAACGATCCCGTGCTCGTTGGAACGCATCGTGACCGACGTGTCACGGCGCTTCTCCACCGCGATCAGTTCGCCTGAGGGTTCTTCGAGGAACCGTGGCGGGGAGGTCTTGCCGATCAGGACGTCCTTCTCCATGACAACGGTCTCGGGGTTGATGACACCGTCCTCGTCCAGGTTCTTGTAGGACTCGGCACCGTGGGCTCCGGCAACGTCCTCCTCAGGGACTTCGATGCGGTCGATCTGACCGCCGGGATAGCGGCGCTCTTCGCCCTCGTAGGTCCTGAAGAAATGGGACCGGCCGAGACCGCGCTCGATTGATGCCTTGTTGAAGATGAGCGCATCTTCGATGTTGTACCCTTCGTAACTGAGAATGGCGACCACGAAGTTCTGGCCGGCCGGGCGGTCGTCGGAACCGATCAGCTCCGAGGTCTGGGTGTGGGTGAGCGGTTTCTGGCAGTAGTGGAGCAGGTGACCGCGGGTGTCGGGCCGCAACTTCATGTTGGCGGCGCCAAAACCGAGCGCCTGCTTGACCATCCCTGCACCCATCGTGACACGGGGACTTGCGTTGTGCTCCGGGAACGGGACATGGGCGGCACCGATACCGAGGATGAGGGACGGATCGATCTCCAGGTGGGTGTGCTCAGGGGTCACCTTCGTGAAATCCATCGCGATGAGGAGGTCTTCCTCTTCTTCCGCATCGACAAATTCGATCATGCCGCGCTGGACAAAGTAACTGATATCGACCTCTTTCTTCTCAAGCCGGGCGAGATCCTCTTCCGAGATGAGGGGCTCCCCGTTCCTTAAGACGATGAGGGGGCGGCGTGCACGGCCGCGGTCGGTCAGAATCACGACATCCCCGTTGTACTGCTTGTGGGAGACGTTCACTTCAGGAGAGAGGGCCCCCTGCCGGCGCATGGAACGGATACTGGCAACCAGGGCAGCGGGATCTTCAACAAGGCCAATAAGGGCCCCGTCAACAAATACGCGTGACTTCTTCACTGGACCTCACCCCTGATGTGCTCGACACCGAGGTTATGCAGGATGCGCATGATCTCCTCTTCGTCCTCGACACCCTTGCTGATCTCCACCATCTGGGCGAAGTTTTTCACCAGACCGCAGTTCGGTCCTTCTGGTGTCTCGCTTGGGCAGATCCGGCCCCACTGGGTCGGGTGCAGGTCACGGGCCTCGAAGTGAGGCTGCGAACGGGAGAGCGGGGAGATCACGCGGCGGAGGTGCGAGAGCACGGCCATGTGGTCCACCCGATCGAGGAGCTGGGAGACACCGGTCCTCCCGCCCACCCAGTTGCCGGTGGCGAGCGGATGGAGGAGGCGTTCTGTCAGCACATCGGCACGGACCGCAGTGGCGATCGAGAGGTCGCGGTGACGCATGCTGGCGCGCTCGAGCTGGTACTTGATATCTCTCGTCAGCCGGTTGAGGGAGATACGGAAGAGATCCTCCATCAGATCGCCGGCGAGTTTCAGCCGCTTGTTCGAGTAATGGTCCTTGTCGTCGATCCTGCGTTTGTTTAAGACAAGGTCGAAACAGGCCTCCGCCATGCGGCCAAGGAAATGGGCCTTTGCGAGGCGGACAGACCGTACCGCTTCCTCGTAGCCTTCGTCTCCTTCCTTCAGGTTCGCCGGCATCGCGTAGTTGAGGTGCGGAAGGAGGTAGTTGTCCAGTACGAACTCGGCGCGCTTGCGCTGGTAGTCGCGCGTCTGGTTCGGGGCAAGTTTCTTGCCCACGTACATAACGCCGCCATCAACGGAATCGCACTCGCTCTCTTCGAGGTTCTGCATCATGAACGTCAGGATGTCCTCGTCGCTTGACACGGCATTCACGACCTCCTGGTCGTTGGTCATGCCCAGCGCCCGCATCAGGTCCACGAACTTGAGGTGGCCGGCAACGGACGGGAAAGAGACCTCGAGGAGGTTCTTCTTGTTCCGCTCAACGACAACCAGCGCGCGGTACCCGCGGAACTGGGAGAACACTTTTGCAACATAGATGCGCTCGTTGTAGCGCTCCGTGAACTCGGTCATGATCTTGTTGGACGCAAGGTCCTCAAGCGTCATTAAAACGCGCTCGGTGCCGTTCACGATGAAATAGCCACCGGCATCGAATGCATCCTCACCATGGGAAACGCGCTGGGCGTCGTCCATGCCATAGAGGTTGCAGGCAAGCGATCCGACCATGATCGGGAGCTGCCCGATGGTCGTGACGATCGGCTCCTGCCGGTCGTCACCATGTACGAGCGTCAGGCCCAGCTGAATCGGCGCCGCATACGTCAGGTTGCGGAGACGGGCCTCGCTGGGGTAGAGTTCTCCCTGCGAACCGTCTGCTTCCCGGACGAGCGGTTTTTTCACCTCGATGTTCCCGAGCTCGACCCAGACCGGGTCGTTGTTCTTCCCCCGGTTCTCGATGTCGGTCTCGATAATCCGCTGCTCATTGACCACTTTCTGGAGATTGTGTTTTAAGAAATAATTGAAGGAGTCAAGCTGGTGGCGCGCAACATGCTCCCGTGAAAAATATGCCCTCGATAAGATACTTCTGTCAATCAGATTGACCAACCCCGGAATTACTTCTTCGGTCTCCTGACCACGAGACGGTATGCCTCGGCCCTGCCGGCGGTATGACTCGCCCGGATAATTCGTATCACATCATCGGCACTGGCGCCGATCGTTTTTACCGCCGGATCGTCATGGTAGATTTTTGGTAATTGCTCGGTTGTGATGTTATAGCGGGCAAGAAGGTCAGAGACCTCATCCTCGCTCATGATTTTATGGTCTGGCACCATCGCGTGCTCCAACACATTCAGTTTGGTGCTCAATGAAAAACCCCCTCACAGATGAACAGATTTCCTCTCAGATGCATCACCGCAAAAAACCCACGATTGCTCGTGGCAACGGGCCCGGAGGGATTTGAACCCCCGACCACCTGGTTAAAAGCCAGGCGCTCTACCTAACTGAGCTACGAACCCACGGTCAGCTATACAGACTAAAATGTACAGCATTATTACAATGTGAAAAAACTATATAAGCATTACTGCCATCCCAAGTCATGGACACCCATTGGCACCCGGGGATCCGCGGAACGGATCAGAGGGGCCGGACGATCTTTTCACTCAGCTCTTTGAGACGCTGCTCATCGGTGCGGATCTTCTCTTCAAGGCTGTTGACAGCGGCAATATCATCAGAGCCGACATCGCACGTTCCCTTCTCCATACCGGTGGATTTCTTAAGAACGCAGAGAAGGTTTTTATCGACTTCGATGCTCTTCCTGAGCGTGGCGTATTCGTCAACAAGCACGGCGTCGTGGCCGGCATCCTTTGCTTCCGTAACCTCGCTTTTAACATCGGCCCGACGGGTAAACACCCGCTGGATAGCCTCCAGCAGTTGCGTGGGATTCACGGGTTTCGTGACAAAATCCTCGATATTGATGGCATGCTCCTTGGCTTCGTCGGGAGTAATCTTTTTTGCCGAGAACATCAGGACCGGGAGATCGCGGGTTTCCGGGTCGGCCTTGATGCGGTCCAGGGTTTCCCACCCGTCCATGGGTTCCATCATAATGTCGAGGAGGATAAGATCGGGTTTTTTCGTCTTCATGAGTGCCAGCGCCTCATCACCCCCATGGGTGGCGAGGGGATTATAGCCCCTCCGCTTCAGCAGGGCGGCAAGCCCGTCGACGATATAAGGGCTGTCATCAACAATAAGGATCGTATTTCCCATGAACAATCACCTCCTGACAGGAATTTCCGTAAAAAGGGCGGTCCACCGGTCAGATGCATCTGCCATGCATATATGCAAGTCATACATATATGCAATTTCTCATTATTATATATGTTGTGTTAAATATTGTTTGCCCCTGAATGTCAGAAAGGGGTTTTTACGGAGGGGGAGCCGGCAAGTTCTCCCTTGATCTGCTGGAGGCGGGATTCCTGGAACTTGATGTTCATCTCCATGCTCTTTATCGCCCGGGAAATCTCATCGCTGACCTTCACTTTCGAATCATTGTAGTTGTAGGTGGTCTCCAGGATCTTCATAAGCCTTTTATTGACATCGATACTCTTGCTGAGGCGGGCATACTCGGTGATGATCTCGTTGTCGAACCCTGACTGTTTTGCCATCTCCATGTCGGACTTGATCGCCTGCTTCCGGGAGAGGACATGCTCGATTGCCTCGTAGAGCTCGCGGTGGGTGATTGGCTTGAGGACATAATCCTCGATATAGATACCGTATTCCTGTGCTTCGGTGGGGGTAAGCTGTTTGGCCGTTAACATCAGCACCGGGATATCTTTTGTTTCCGGAGCCTGCTTGATCCGTTCCAGAGTCTCCCAGCCATCCACGGGTTCCATCATGATGTCGAGGAGGATCAGGTCAGGCGTGACGGTCTTGAGGATCTCGATACATTCCTCTCCCCCGTACGCGGCGACCGTGCGGTACCCCCCGCGTTCCAGCATGGTGACAAAGACATCGACAATAAACGGACTGTCATCAACAACAAGGATCGTGTACATTACATAGCCTCCCCAATCTTCCGGGCAACCGGAAGCAGAGCAGCATGGACTGCAACCGGGTTCCCTTTTTCAGCAAGAATCGCAGCAATGAGAAAATTTTCCCCGGCACCCATGACCACCACCGAAGAGTCCTGGGCAGAGATCGTCACCGAGGTCATCGATTTCATCCTGATGATGCTGCCGACGGATTCTGCTGATGCGAGGATGGTCGCAGACAATGCACCGAACCAGGGTTCATTGAGCTCGCGATCGAAACTCTTCCCGGCAATAATCCCGTCGCGCGATACAAGGGCACATGCCGCAACGCCATCGATGGATCGAATCGTTTCGATAAATGCGGTGATCTTTTCCTTCAACATGCTGCTGCTCCTGCTGCATTACCCTGTGTACTTGATAATAACCGATGAGCGCATAAATACATATTCTTTTTTATTATTCTCTGACACCCGGTTTCCGGTAAAATCCCCCATTATTGGCGCAGATCGTGCAATAATTCCGGGTTTTTTGGCCGGGCAATCAGCCATGGTTACCATAGGGATATATATTAATTCACCCTACCTCTCGGACAAAGGCAAGCTGATGATACGGGCATATACGATCACTTCCGGCAAGGGGGGCGTTGGGAAGACCACCCTGACCGTGAACCTGGGGATTTCACTGGCCCAGCTCGAACGCGAGACCTACATCCTCGATGCGGATATCGGGATGGCCAACATGGGACTCATTCTGGGGATGGACGACGTGCCGGTCACGCTCCACGAGGTACTGGCCGGCAAGGCGGACATCGAGGATTCCATCTATGTAGGCCCTTCGGGCGTGAAGGTGATCCCCAGCGGAATCTCCCTGCAGGGGTTCCAGCAGGCTGATCCGGACAAGCTGCGCGACGTGATGCGGAAACTGGTCGACCGGTGCGAATATCTCCTGATCGATGCACCGAGCGGGATCTCCAAGGAAGGCGTCGTCCCGCTCTCGGTTGCCGACCAGGTGATCCTGGTCGTCAACCCGGAACTTGCCTCCATGGCCGATGCCCTGAAGACAAAGATCCTCTGCGAGGTGATGGGTGGGAAGGTCTACGGGGCCATCCTCAACCGGGCCGGCGCAGAACACACGGAGATCCGGTCCCAGAGCGTCGAAGACGTGCTGGGAGTCAACGTGATCGACGTGGTACCCGAGGATGCCAGTGTCCGGCGGGCAGCAGCCTACAAGTCTCCCTGTGTCATCAAGTATCCCCAGGCCCCGGCAACACGGGCATTCCGGCGGATCGCCGCAAAGATGGCGGGGGCGGAATACGAGGAGGACACCGGGAAGGCACACGACGAGGGATTCGTCGACCGCCTCGCACGGGCCGTATTCAGGTAAAGGTGCAATCATGGCATACGAAGGCTACATGCTGGTGCTGTTCGGTATCGTGATCGTAATCCAGCAGCTGATCATCTACCTGATGTATGTCAGGATCCGCCAGCTGCTGCACGAGATGGATACGATGTCCGGCCGGATGCGGATGACCGATACGGAACTGGAGAACCTTATCACCCGCGTTGAAGAGTTCAAGCGGAGCCGGATTTAAGAAGAGAGCCTCACCTCTTCCCCCGTGTACCGGCCGCAGCCTGCCGTAATCCAGTACGATAAGATACATAAGGAATATCGACTAATAGTAAGAGAGCGGGGCCATAGGGTAGCCTGGCCATCCTAGGAGACTGGGGGTCTTCTGACCTGAGTTCAAATCTCAGTGGCCCCATGTTCGCGTTGTTTTTCTGGTGCTGCCCGTATGAAGATTACCGATACCTGTATCGATTGCCTTCTCTCGCGAGTCCGTCTCGAATGCTCGCTCTGCGGGGCGGATGCACAGCTCTCGGAGGAGACCACCGGGGCCTGCCGGCAGGTGATGGAGGAACTCCGCGACCAGCCGCTCTCCCACCCGCAGATCGCGACCCGTATCCACCGCCGTGCATACACGCTCCTGGAGACAGCCGACCCGTTCGATACCCTCAAGCGTTCCGGGAACCGGCAGGCCCTGGATGTCTGCCGGCAGGTCAGGGGCCGGCTCTCCACGTTCCGGGACCATGTCCACGCCGCCGTCATTGCGAACATCTTCGATTACGGCGTCAAGGGACACGATGTGGCTACGGATTTCCTCTCGTTTTTCAATACCGAGATCGAGAAACAACTCTACATCGATGACACGGACCGCATCCTGCCGCTCTGCTCCCGGGTCGTATACTTAAGCGACAACTGCGGGGAGATCGTCTTCGACAAGCTGCTGATCCGGTACCTCAAAGCGCACGGGTCTCACGTGACCCTGGCCGTCAAGGAGAAGCCCATCCTGAACGATGCGACCCTTGACGATGCGCTGGAACTCGGCCTGGACAGGATCGTCGACCACCTGACCACCTCCGGGGGTGGCGACAACGCAGAGATCGGGTACAACCCGGATCTTATTCCGGAAGACCTCCGGCAGGCGATCGATCACTGCACGATCATCATCGCCAAGGGCATGGCAAACTTCGAGTCTATCTCGGAACTGCATGGCCTGCCTCCCGTGGCCTACCTGCTCGCCGCAAAGTGCCGCCCGGTTGCCGACGAGCTCGGCGTTCCGGTTGGCGTGAAGGTGGCAAAGCTGCGGGAAACGTGAAGATTTCCCACTCCTGCGGGATACGGGCCCCGGTTCATGCCCCGGCGGGCATCTGCCGTCTGCAGGTCACATCGGCGTTTCCTGATCTTCCTGCAGCCCCGACCACAATTTTAATAAAAGGCCCAGGATGTTCCACCATACTTTTTTCCGCCGGAAGACGAACAGAGAGTATGGTACTTCTGGAAGGAATTGCCCTCGGCTGGCTGCTGATCGTTATCGGCGCTGTCCTTCTCCTCGTGGAGGTCCACAGCCCGGGGTTCTTTGCCACCGTGCCGGCAACCGTATTGATCATCTTCGGCATCCTCCTCCTCCTTGGCATGGATATCTTCAATAACGGGTGGGGAATTGTGATCGGTGTCATTGTTGCGATCGCTGCTGCAGGACTGACGGTATGGATGTACGGTCATATCACCACAAATGAAAGCCCTACAACCATCAGCCGTGACTCGCTCGTTGGAAAAGAGGGGCGCGTGATAAAAGCCGTTGATCCTAACACCATCGCGGGAAAAGTCATTATCGGGACAACAGAATGGAGCGCTCATTCCAATGGTGCAACCATTCCTGAAGGAAAGCAGGTAAAAGTCGTGGACTCCGAAGGGGTCCATATCGTTGTAGAAGAGGTAGCATAACATGGCATTCATTGAAACACTCATCGTCATATTCCTGATACTGGTCATCATCGCAATATTTGCAAAAGGTGTCGTCATCGTCCAGCCGTACGAGCAGGGCCTCCAGGTACGGCTCGGCCAGTACGTGGGGCGGATGAACCCCGGGTTCCGCTGGATCGTCCCGTTCATCTCAGAGGTCACGAAGCTCGACCTGCGCACGCAGGTCATCGACGTACCGAGCCAGGAAGTGATCACCAAGGACAACTCCCCGACCAACGTGGACGCCATCATCTATATCAGGGTGATCGATCCTGAGAAGGCCTACTTCGAGGTCTCCAATTACCGGCTCGCGACGGTTGCCCTGGCCCAGACCAGCCTCCGTGGCATCATCGGCGACATGGAGCTCGACGAGGTGCTGTATAACCGCGACGTCATCAATACCAAGCTCCGAGACATCCTCGACCGCGAGACCGACCAGTGGGGTGTCAAGGTCGAACGTGTCGAGATCAAGGAAGTGGACCCGGTCGAGGCGGTCAAGAACGCGATGACCGAGCAGACCGCTGCCGAACGTGCACGGCGTGCAGCGATCCTGCGGGCCGATGGCGAGAAGCGTTCCGCCATCCTCAAGGCAGAAGGTCTCCGCCAGAGTATGATCCTCGAAGCGGAGGGAGAGCGGCAGAGCAAGGTGCTTCGTGCAGAAGGCGAACGGCTCTCAAAGATCCTCCAGGCACAGGGAGAGGCACAGGGTCTCCGGATCCTTTCAGTAGGGGCCGCACCACTGGACAGGAAGGCAATCACCGTACTCTCGCTGGATGCCCTCAAGACGATGGCCAACGGTCAGGCAACCAAGATCATCTTCCCGTTCGAGATCTCCGAACTGATCCGCCAGGGTGCAAAGTTCCTCGGTGCAAAGGATGAGACTACGGAAGAGATTGCGAGCCGGCCGGTCATGGACGACAATATCCTCGGGGTCATTCCAAAGCAGGACACCATTGATGCGATCCTCAAGGATATTCAGGACGCAGTCCCGAAAGTGTCGGAAGACGAACTCAAGGACACCAGCAAGCGGAAGGTTGCCACATTTGAGAAAGAACCTGCGGAATAACCGCGAATCACGCCGGTCTCCCCTGCAGGGAAGACCATGGTTCACTTTTTTATTACCTGTTTCCATCTATCCATAATCGTATGTAAATAAAAGGAGTGCGAGGAATAAAATTTCCGGAATTATATCGTCTGTCTGCCGGCAGGTCTACCGTTACATGTGCAGGATCTTGGGCAACAGGAAGACCGCGAGGATGACCGCCAGCATCGCGTAACTGACTGCCGCAACCACGTGCCCCGAATAACGGATCAGCCCCTTCCGGTCCAGAATGCCGTCAATGCCCTCTTTCATGATGTACCCGCCATCGAGCGGCACCAGCGGGAGGGCATTGAAAGTCCCGACAACGAGGTTCCACCACCCGCACCAGAAGAGGAGCTGGATGACGACCCAGAAGAACGGGAACGGTACGTTCCACATCGCCGATCCTGCCGTGTCGTTCATCAGGATCATGAACGACCCGTACTGGGATGGATCGAGGATCACCCAGATCGGGATTGCAAGGAGGACGAGGAACCCGACCGGGCTCAGCATGTTGTTGAAGATCTGCTTCAGCTGTCCTGCGTCGTAATAGGTCACCCCCATGAACCCGCTCGTCTTGGCGTTCAGTTCCGCCGGCCATGCGGCAAGGGTGAGGGTATAACTCTGCAAAACTCCCTGATTGTCAATGAGGAGCGCGACGGTGTCCCCCGGCCGGGTCTCATCGAGAATGCGGGCAACATCATCGCGGCTTTGGATACTGATCCCGTTCACTTCCTTGATCAGGGAGTTGGCCGGGATTCCGGCAGCATATGCCGGCGTGTCCTTATAGACGCCGCTTACGAGGGGTGTCGTGAGCGGGGTGGCAAACCCGAGCAGGAGTACCAAAAGCCCGAAACAGAGGAGGCCCAGGACGATGTTGTTGGTGATTCCCGCCCCGAACATCCGCATCTTGGCAAGGCCCTTGGTCTTTTCCTGGTCTTCCTCGTCGGGTTCCACGAAGGCGCCGATAGGGATGACCGGGATGAGGATCCCCATGGATCGGACCCGGATCCCTTCGATCCGGCAGAGGATCGCATGCCCGAACTCGTGGACCACCATCGTCACGATCAGGCCGGCCAGGACCGCGATCGTGAGGGGGATAAACTCATTGACGCCGGGTATCGCGAGCACGTTGCGCAGCTCGTTGACCGCGGTGGGTTCGGGCTGCTGGACAATGGTCGTCTGGAGCGAGAGGACGAGCATCGCGGTCATCAGGACCGAGACCACGATGACCATAAGCACCCCGAACGTCCCGTAGAGCCGGAAGAATGTCCGGTACCGGGCAAACCAGTCGAAGAACCCTACGCGGGTCGTCTTGATCGCCAGGATCGGGCCATAAAAGACGACGTGGTCCTCAAAGAGCCGGAAGGTCCTGATATAATAAACGATCATGGCGTACACGGCAATGATGACGCCAATGACCAGGATCCAGTCCATCATCATATATGGGGTTTTTATACGGATAAAGGGCTTCTGGATGTCGAGGGTCGTAAGACCCGAGACAGGAGAAGAACGCGACAGCGTTCTTCGACTTGCTGAAGGCCGTAAGGCCTGAGGCAGGGGAGGTACCAAAGGCTTTTCGACTTGTTGAGGGTCGAAGAGCCTTCGGCTCTTCTCCTCCTCCAGGTCTGATGACCTGTCGGATCTAAAAATCCATCAGGCTCTTCTGCGTTTTTTTGGCCAGGAGGTTGCTGACCGTCTTCCAGCTCCTCCGCGCAATCGGGGGCGGGACCTTGTGCTCGTCAATCCAGTCATTGAGGAACCGGATCGTGACCGGATCGGAGGGGTACCCGCTGCCCATCTCCCCGTACTTCTTCGCGAGGGTGGCTATCGCCCGGTCCCGGGTCACCTTGGCGACAATGCTGGCGGCCGAGACGACGGCAAACTTCGCATCCGCATGGTGCTCCGAAACTATCTCGCAGGGATGCACGAGGTGGACCTTCACCATCTCGGCATAACGGAAACAGTTGACATCGCAGGCATCCACGTAGGCCCGGGCGGGGCTGAACGTGTTGATTGCCTGGGCATGGGTACGTGCCACCGCCACGTTCAATGTCATCTCGGCCCTGACCGCATCGATATCCGCGGCATCGAGCCGTATCGCGGTAACCCTGCAGCGTTTCCTGATGAGACCGTAGAGCCGTTCGCGCTCTTTCGGGGAGAGCAGCTTTGAATCCCGGACCCCGAGATCGTCCAGCGATGTCTCGGACGGGACTGCCACTGCCGCCACCACCAGCGGCCCCAGAACGGACCCCTTTCCCGCCTCGTCAACCCCGCAGATCACATGAACCGGTTGATGCGCAAATTATTTCAATGGCATTGGTGGTATCTTGTAGGTATGTATATCGTCATCGTGGGGCTCGGCGGGATCGGCAGAAACCTCGCCAAAACAGCAGTCGAACATGCACATACGGTCGTCGTCATCGACCAGGACGAGAGCCGGTGCAGCGAGCTGCTCGAGCACTACGACGTCCTTGCCGTCACCGGGAATTCCACCGACAAAACCGTGCTGGAAGAGGCGGGGATCGACCGGGCCGATGCCCTTATCTCCACCACGAGCGACGATTCCGTCAACCTGATGACCTGCTGGCTCGCAAAGAAGTTCCGGGTTCCCAACGTGGTCGCCATCGTCAACCAGCCATCCCATTCGGACTTTTTCAAGGAGGTCGGGGTCCGGATCAGCGAGAACCCCGACGAGCTCGTTGCCGCCCGCCTCTATTACTGGACCCAGAACCCCCAGCTCCAGCAGCTGGCCTCGATCCCGGGCGGCACCATCTTCGAGATCGTGGCCGAGAACGGGGCCCCGATCGTGGGGCACGAGATCCGCGAGCTCAAGGTCAAGGACTTCGTCTTCATCGCTATCCGCCGGACGGGCGGGGAGCTGATCATCCCGAGCGGCACCGTCAGGATCCAGCCGGGCGATATCTTCACCGTATTCACGAAAAAAGAGGCCGAGGATGATTGTCTCCGGCTCCTCAACCGGCAGCTGAAACGGTCAGCGGAGTGAGGCCGCAAGGGCGCCTAAGTCCAGCATCAGTTTCGGGTTGACCCGGATAATCTCTTTTACCAGGTTGAGGGTGGAGAACTCCGTGAGATCGAGCTCCGAGACCGAATGGATGATCTCGTTCAGCTTGGCGTCGGGCTGCTTGATCAGGTACTCCTTGATGTGGTAGTTCCGCTCGATCGCCTTGCCCATCTTGGAAGCACGCCAGGCCTTGTCGTAGGCCATGAGCGCCTTTTTCGAGACGTCCCCCTTCCCGATGCAGTCCGCCGCTGTCTCGGCCGCCAGTTTTCCGGTGAACATCGCGTTGTAGATGCCGCCGCCGGTGAGGGGATCCACGACCCGGGCCGCATCGCCGGCGATTATGAGCCCGTCACCCACCGTGCAGTCGAGCGGCCGGCAGACCGAGACGCCGCCGGGGATGAACTCGATGGTCCTGCCATGGGGGAAGGTCTTCTTCACGAATTTGTCAAGGTAGTCCTTGGCCCGGTGTCCTGCCCCGCTCTTCTTGCCGGAGATGCCGATCCCGACGTTCGCCGTCCTCTTCCCCTTGGGGAAGACCCAGAGGTACCCTTCGGGAGCGACCTCGTTTCCAAGGTAGAAGACCGTGGACTCCGGGTCGATATCGATACCGGTCATGACGTACTGGACCGAGCTCATGATCTCCCGTGCCGGAACCGTCGTATCGATCCCGCACCATTTCGAGAACTTCGATTCGACCCCGTCGGCAGCGATGACAACATCGGCGTGGACGTTCGTTGCCTTTCCGGCAAACTCGATCTTTGCGCCCCTGACAGCGCCATTTTCCAGGATCGGTGCGGCAGCACGCGACTTGACGGCAACATCGGCACCAGCTTCTGCGGCTTTCCAGACCAGTTCGCGGTCAAAGACTTTCCGGTCAAGGACATAGCCGACCTTACCGCCGGCCATCTTTGAGGAGAGCTGCATGACAAAACCATCCGGAGCAACGATGGTCGCCCCGGCCATCTCCGCAGAGATCCAGCGCGGGTCGGGTTCGATGAATTCAAGGAGCGCTTCCTTGCCGATCCCTTCCGCACACCGCACGGGCGTGCCGATTGCGGGGCGTTTCTCGACAATGCAGGCTGACAGTCCTTTCTCCACGGCGGTCTTTGCCGCAAGGGCTCCGGCGGGGCCGCCCCCGATCACGAGGACGTCGTACTTATTCTTCATGCACTACCTCCAGGGCCCCAAGCGGGCAGACCTTGGCACACACACCGCAGCTGGTGCAGTTCTTCTCAACGGACAGGTACGCATCGATCAGTTCGAGGGCGCCTTCAGGGCAGACCGATACGCAGCATCCGCAATATCCACAGATGTCCCGATGTACTTTGAGCATTGAGAGATCATGTTGGCGTGCATCGTCCATTAAGGTTTACGATTCAGCGGCAGGCTGCACCGCCTGATACCGCAGCCGGTTTACGACCTGTCCGCGTGGCGAAAGAGATGTGCCCCGTTCGCAAGGTCTTCCGGGGTGGCATAGACGATCGCCATATCGCCGGCCATAAGAAGCGTCTCCCCGGAGAGGCTGGCAAACGTCTCCTCCCCCCGCCGTATCGCGAGGATCAGGAGGTTCGTCCGTTTCCGCAGGTTGTATCCGCCCAGCGTGACACCGTCGAGTGCAGAACCCGGCTCCACGGTAAGGGTAGTGATGGTAATATGGGGGATGTGCCGCACGAGATCGGGAAGCGTGGCGTTGACGGCGTTCCGGCTGCGGAGCACCTGGTAGCCGTCGGCACGGACCTCAGCGATGAACGCCTCGATCCGGTCGCGGGGGACGAAGTACTTGTGGAGCACGAGCGTGAAGATCTCCACGGACGTCTCGAATTCCTCGGCTATCACCTCGTCGGCCCCGGTTGCCTTGAGGTCCCCGGCCTCGCTGACATACCGCGTTCGCACGATGATGAAGAGGGCTTGGTTGATCTGGCGGCAGAGCCCCACGATCTTCCGGGTTGCCACCGGATCGTTGATCGCAATCACCGCGATCCGGGCTGCAGGAAGGCCGGCATGGACCAGCACACCCCCGGACGTGGCATCCCCGAACACCACCGACTCCCCGTCCTCCCGGGCTGCCCTGACCAGGTCCGGGTTGAGTTCGACGATAGAGCAGGCAATGCCGGAACGCGAAGCGGTCCGGGCAAGGTTCCGTCCCGTGATCCCGTACCCGATGATCACCAGGTGATCGGCCCGGGGCGGGGCCATGGTTCCCTCCGGCTCGCCGCACGATCCCCGTGCTACGCGCGATAAGGCCGGGATATGGCAGAGCCTCCCGCTGACCGGCTGGCCGATGCCGATGATGAACGGGGTGGCGGCCATCGTCATCAGGGCCACGATCAGGAACAGCTGGTAGGTCTCGGCCGGGAGGATACCGGTATCGAACCCGCTCTGGGCGATGATGAAGGAGAACTCCCCTACCTGCGCCAGAGCGAGACCGGTCATCACGGCGGTCCGCAGGGGATACCCGAGGGCAAGGGGAGCTGCGGTGGCGAGGAGTGCTTTGACCACGATGACGATGGCGATGAGGAAGACGACGAGCCAGAGGTTGGCTGCCAGGAAACGGATATCGACGAGCATCCCTACCGAGATGAAGAAGAAGCTGGTGAAGATGTCCCGGAACGGGAGGATGATACTCGAGGCCTGGTGGCTGTATTCAGAACCTGAGATAATCAGCCCCGCCAGAAGGGCGCCGATAGCAAGGGACACCCCGGTAAACGAGACCATCCATGCTACACCGAAACAGGTGAGGATGATGACGATGAGGAAGAGTTCCTGGTTGCGGGTCCGGGCGATCTCGTGCATGACGCGGGGGATCACCCACCTGGCCAGGACCACGAGGATTACGACGATGACGAGGTCTTCGACGATGAGCGTAAGGAGTGCCTCGCCGGAAAGAAAGGGGGTCGGATCCAGCTGGGGGAGGCTTGCCAGGAACGGGATGGCCATGATCATGGGGATGGCCATGAGATCCTGGAAGATGAGGATGCCCAGCGCGATGTTGCCGTGGGGCGAATCCATCTCCCCCCGCTGGTGGAGGAGCTTGAGGACGATGGCAGTACTGGAGAGGGAGATGAGGAACCCCACCAGGATCGCCTGGTTCGCGGAGAGTCCCATGAAAAATGCCAGGCCGCAGAAGAATATGAACGAGAGCGCGACCTGCAGGGCGCCTCCCACGACAGCGATGGCACGGATCCTCCAGAGATCCTTGAACGAGAACTCGAGCCCGATGGTGAAGAGCAGGAGGATGATGCCGAGCTCCGCGAGGCTCGATACCTGGTCCTGGCCCCGGATGATCGAGAGGCCGTACGGCCCGACGATAGCACCGGTCAGGATGAAGGCGACGAGGGGGGGAACCCGGATCCGGTTGAAGATCATCCCGACCACGAGCGCCACCGCAAAGACGATCAGGATGTTTGCGATCAGGCCGAGCTCCATACCATACCTTCCTGGACAGTACTGGGGCCCGGTTAAGAAAAAGGATACCCGTGGAAGACCGGATCACAGGAACCTGGGATCAGGGGGCAACTGACGCCGGGTTCACCCGAGCGAGAAGGTCCCGTACTTCCCGCCACCGCCCGGGTGGAGGGTGACCGTGCCGTTCCGCAGCGCGTCGATGGCATCCGCAACTTTCGGGTGGACCGCCCGGATCTCCGCCACCGGCACATCGATCAGTACCGCGATCTCGTTCCTGAACGTCCCGATGAACTTCGCGTAGATCGCCTTGCACTTCTTGGTATTCGGCGAGGAGGCGTTCTCCATGGTCTGGATGATCTGGGCGAGCGGAACGACGCGGAGGTAGGGCGGCCGGGGGCGGGCTTCGCTCCCGTGCGACAACTCCTTTGCCCGGTCGGCCACCCCTTTCTTGATGATCCCCCCGTCGGCCGGGCACCGCCAACCGTGCCGGATGGCGTCTTCGAGGGAATACTGCGTGTAGCACCGGGTGCAGGCCGTCCGGTTGTACTTCCCCTCTTCCGGGAAGAATCCCGCGTTCATCCCGATTTCCCCCTTCCGGATCGCGTCAAGTACCCCCTGTGCGGTAGGCCGGGCAACCCGGATGCGGTTGAACTCCCGGCCGAGCTTGTCGGGATACGGGCTGTGGGCGTCCGAGTTCGTCAGGAACGGGACATCGTAGAGATCGGGGATCGCCGCCCCGTAGGAACTGTCCGCCGAGAGCCCCAGTTCGAGGAAGTCGATCTTTGCCGCCCCGTAACAGGCCGGGACGGAGTCGAAGTAGGCGTACATCGCTGTCCACGGGGTGAAGGCATGGGCCGGGCCAATAAGGGCACCGACATCGTGGGCAGCGTGTGCGATCTCCTCGCCGGTCAGGTACACGTGCGGCCGTCCGGCGGTGACGAAACTCTTGCAGGTTCCCTTCAGGAGGTCGCGGAGCTGGTCGAACTGGGCGGGATCCCCGGCAAGGATCACGTGGTGGACGCGGTTCCTGTCCTCGATCTCGCCCTGCGGGACGATGACGATGCCCTCCGCGTTCCCGAAGTACGGCTTCCACCCGTCCAGCCAGTCCGGCTGGAGGGCATCGCCCGTGCCGAGCGCCTGGATCCCCTTGGTTACGCAGCCCCTGAGCAGCTGCTCCGGCTGCATGAACCGGGAGACGGCGATCGAGTACGGGGAGTGGATGTGGAGATCGGCAGTGAGGACCATGGTCAGGACACCGGTTGGCTACGGCGGGATATAAGGGGGATCGGACCGGGGGCCTAGTCCACGTTCAGGAGCCGCCCCTTCAGCTGCCCGGCGCCCTCCTTCTTTGCCTCCATCAGGGCCGAGATGACGGCATCGGAGAAGACGAGCGCCATGGTCTCGAACATCGTGCCCAGCGGGGCGAAGGCGCCCGCGGCGGAGCGGTACTGACCGGTCACCTGCCGTTCCTCGAACGAGGAGGTGTCGCCTTTGTAGTACCCGGTGAGATCCCCGAGGTTCACCACGCAGTCCGCGATCCGGCTCAGGCTCGAATCGGGGGAGGCGGTGATGATGCAGAGATTCCCCCCGAGGTCCTTTGCGGTCCGGGCGAAGGTCACCATGGAGTGGGTCTCGCCGGATCCCGAGAAGACCACGAGCGTGTCTTCGGGCTGGAGGGCCGGGGTGATCGTCTCCCCGACGACGTAGACGTCGAAACCCAGGTGGAGCATGCGCATGGCGAACGCCCGGGCGATGAGCCCGGACCGGCCGGCACCGGCCACGTAGAGACGGCGGGCGGCGAGCATGCGCTGGAAGAACGCGGAGGTCTGGCCCTTGTCAAGGAGGGCCGTTGTCTTTCTGACCGATTCAGCCATCTGTTCCATGAAGAGCGGTATATCAGTGAATTCCTCGGACATGCTGGTACTGGGATGTTGACGAGCGTCCGATATGAGGGTATCGGTGTGGGCCGGGCTGTCTGCAGGCTGCGGGAGGCACCGGCCCGGACACTAAGGGGGGTGTGGTGGGGGGGGTCGGGCGGGTACAGGAGCCTGCACGCACGGGCCGGTTAACGCGGAAGATGGCCGGCCGGTACGGTGACCAGCCGTTGATCTCCCGGGGCCGGCACCCATGATGCACCGGCGGGTTATGCGGGAGATGACCATCAGGTACCGGCATACTTCTGGAATAATCCGGACGCCTTTTCCGGCCGGAACGGTCGCAGGTCCCACAACCCGATCAAAAAAATTCCGGATTGCCCCTGCCCGACCCCCCTTTCCGCAGGGCCGGAAAACACCTTTATTTCGTGTGGAATACCCGACGTATATTACAGGGGATTTCCTTCCACTGGCAGCAGAGGGGGGTCGGGCAGGGGCAGACAGTGTGGCGGAAGGGACCCCGCGTGCGTACGGGCAAACGTCCGGCCGCGATCCAAACCCTCATGCTCTTCCGGCACCAGAACTCCACTCCGGAGTACCGTATGACTGAGGCAGGCATGATACAGCCGGGCGATCCGGCCCCGAACTTCTCCTTAAAAGACCAGGACGACAGGACCTTCGATCTCTACGAGCAGTGCGAAAGAAGGGTGCTCCTCTCCTTCCACCCGCTCGCGTGGACGGAGTACTGCGCCGCCCAGATGATCTCGCTCGAAGAGAACCGGGAGAGATTCGAACAACTGAACTGCGTCACGGTGGGTATCAGCGTGGACTCAAAGCCCTGCAAGCGGGAATGGGCAAAGAGCCTTGACATCCGCACGACCCGGCTCCTCTGCGACTTCTGGCCGCACGGGGCCGTTGCGCAGAAGTACGGGATCTTCCGGGACGAGAACGGGTTCTCGGAGCGGGCGAATATCATCGTTGATGAAAAACAGCGGGTAGTATTCGCGAAGGTGTACCCGGTCCATTCGGTGCCGGATATCAAGGAGATCCTGCAATTCCTGGAAAAACGCACGTAACCGGGAAACCGACGATACACAGAAACGGTGATGCCAGACCTTCCCGGGTCACCCGATATAGGTCAGTTCCTCGTCCTTCCCCTTGTCACCCTCGACCATGCTCTCGATCGCCTTCTCCATCTCGGCGGCACGGTCGTTGAGGTTCGTGGGATCGACCGGGACGCCGGTCAGGTTCGAGAGGACGGAAAGTACGTTCGCCGCCGCCATCGGGTCCACGAGGTACCCGCTCGTCTCCCCCATCAGGCAGATCGCATCGATCCCCCGGGGTGCGGCAAGCCCGAGGATCAGGCCCGCGGCGCCGATGATCCCGCCGCCCGGCTCGTCGCGGTTGAACGTCACGCCCGCTGCCTCCGCTTCCCCGCGGAGCCCCGCCCGGTTCACCGCCCCGAGGACCCGGGGCGACTCGACGAGGTGGCCGACCCCGAACCCCCCGAGGGTGTAGATCCGGTTCACCTTCAGGTCTTCCGCAATCCCGCAGTAGCAGTCCGCGAGGAGGTAGTGGCCTTCGCCCGACGTGCTCTGGTGGTCGCCCACGAGGAAGAGCAGGTCGCGTCCTCCCTCCGAACGGCAATAGTAGAGCTCGTTCCTCGCGAGGCGGGCCAGCCCCTGCTCGTCCAGGATCACCTGCGGGGGAAAATAAAGGGAGTGGATCTCCCCGATCTTCTCGGCCGAAAGCACGTGGATCATGTACTCGGCCACCAGCTTACCCACCTGGCCGATGCCCGGGAGCCCTTCGATGAGGACGGGATCGGACAGCGTGGTCCGGTCGAATGTGTCGGAAAACGTGACCGTGATGTCGTCAATCATGGCGGGCCAGCCTGCGGTATTTTCCAAACCTGTCCTCAGGAGAGAACCGGGCGGGGTGGGCAACGGATGTCGGCCTGCCGCATGCAGGACATGTTAAAGAAAGGGTATAGATATGATCTGCCGGGCACTGCCGGATACGGCCGCTCATAGCGCGTTACTTCCCGGACTTTGGCTTCTTGACGAGTTTTGCCTCGCCGCCGGACTTCTCCACGATTGCGATCGCCGCACCCGCAGCCTTCTCGATCGCCTTCTCCGCGGCCTTGTAGTCCGGTGCCTTCACCTTGATGCGGTACGTGGGGGCGCCCAGGTACAGGAGCTCGATCTCCGCCCCGGCGCTCCGGGAACTGCTCGCCTTCTCCAGCGCCTTCCGGATCACCTCGACCCCGTCAGGACGAGTGCATTCGAGGACCAGGTGGCCGGTCACCTCCACGTGGGGGACCTTCACGCTCTCCTGTGCGACCCGGTGCAGGACCTCGGTGATCTTCTTCGAGAACCCGAGCTTCTTGAGCGAAGTCTCGGGATCGATGACAATGTCCTCGAAGACCGGGTAAAATGCCCCGTACTTCTTGTAGATCACGTCCTCGATGGAGGCGATGGGCTCGCCGGTCTGCTCCGCGACAAAGCCGAGCCACTTCTTTGCCTTGGACTCGTTCTTCCATTCGCGGATCTTCTCGCGGCGCTGGTGCTCGTTGACATCCTTTAAGGACAGGTCGATGTGGCCGCGCGTCCTGTCGACGTTGAGCACCTTGCAGACGATCTTCTGGCCTTCGCGGATATGGTCCCGGATGTACTTGATCCAGCCGGTGGCGATCTCAGAAATGGGGATGAGTCCCTGGCGGCCGCCGTATTCGTCGAGCGAGACGAAGGCCACGAAATCCTTGACGTTCTCGACCGTACAGACAACCAGTTCGGATTCCTGCGGCCACTCGCGGTCTGCCATGAGGGATCTCACTGGAGCTCTTGGACGATCTCTGCCTTGATGTTCGCGCGTCCCCCGGCGGGGGTGGCGAGGTCGCTGCCGCAGACAACGCACTTGACAACGGTGCTGGCCTTCTCGAAGAGGACCTGTTCGTTCTCGCAGTCAGGGCACTTTACCTTGTAGAATTTGCTCCGGTTCTCGCGGATCTGGCTTACCATGGTATACTCACTCCGTCAGCTCGAATTTTGCGACACGGTAACCCTTGCGCAGGTGCGCCTTCTTGCAGGTGACACAGCGGTACCGGACATTGATCTTCTTCGTTGGCTTGTCGCCACCGGGCACTTTCGAGAATTTGCCCCGGTTTCCGACATGGCTTCTCCGGGCTTTCTGCCGGTCAATCCAGTGGAGTCCGGTCGTCTTGCCCTTCTTGACCTTCTCGACCTCGTGCACCTGGTGGCTCCTGCAGAAGGGGCAGTAGGTCGTAAATTTTGCTGGCATCTTCATAAAATTTTCACCGATTAATCCCGAATCGAATACCAATATTATTTGCAAAGATTGATATTTAACACTATGTTGCGCTCGCTCAGGACCGCAGCATTCCGCTCAGGAAGCGTCACTATATCTCCCTTTGAGAGGGTATAAATCCTCCCATCGACCCCCATGAACGAGTCCATATCTTCGAGAACCCTGACCAGTGCGCAGGGATGGACGATGGGCGCGGGCACCGCTCCCCCGGCAACCGGGAGGGCCTGCGGGCCCGGGCCGGCCGGTTCATCGGCATAGGAGGGAGGCCCGCCGTCCCCGACCTCATCCTCAACACCAGACGCAGAACTCTCATAAGAGACTGGACTGGTAGCAGCGGCAGTGATGGAAACATGCGGCTGGTTCTGCAGCAGGACGCGCTGGCCCTGCTCGATCGCGGCCGTGGCCTGCTCGAACATCTCCCGCTCGGGCGGGATCATCCGTTTCACCTCTTCGCGGTCGTAGTAATTCCCCTCCGCGTGCATCATGGTGAGGGCGAGGATCTTCCGCGTGCGGATCGCGAAGAGTTCGTGCAGGGTCTCGCGGATAGAGATGGTCTCGTCGATCAGGGACCGGGCTTCGTCTGAGAACGGGTCCTCGAACCCGTAGACCTTCCGCGTGATGGCGGCCAGCTCCGCGTGCCCCTTCTTGAAGATGTCGGGGCTGATGGCGGTGAGCCTTCCCGTCTCCCGCTCCGAGAGGAGGATACTGCGCAGGTCGTCGAGATTCATAGGTGGTCCTCAGGCGATTTCAGCCATGCCGCGGCAGCAGAGGAAGACTGCCACCGCTTCCGGTACTGTAGTGATGCCCTTTGGGAGTTCATAAGTACTTCCGAGCATGGGCATCTTTATGGGGAACTTCTGGTCCACCTTCACGTCCCGGGTGCCGAAGACGACGGCGTCCGTGAGGGGATCGAAGTCAGGGAGCTCCCGGAGCTCGAGCCGCTGGACCTGCATCCCGCTTCCCCCGTGGAGCGAGGTCGGCATCCGGATCAGGCGTTTCGTGTCCGTGGTGACCGGTTCGTCGGCAAGGGCGGCCCTCTCCAGGAGCCGTTTCCGGAAATCGCCCTCCTGCTGGGCCACGATAATGCCGAGCACCCGGTTCTTCAGGATCATGGAAGACGGCCTGCGGGCGATGTCACCCATGATCTCCTCCCGTTTCTTCAAGAACGAGACAGCGGATTCCTTCCCGATGCCGTCCATGGCCGCGAGGTATGCCACCGCATCGGGCTCCGCCATGGTCCCTATCCACCCGAGGTATTCGAGCAGGGCCTCGCGGTAGCGGGCCGGCCAGCCGGGAGTATCCGGCAGCTTCCCGGCCAGCATGGCCGCCGGGTCGATCCCGATCCCGCAGACATAATCGATCAGCTCCCGGCGCTCGGCGCTCCCCCAGCCGCGGAATGCGAGGTCCCTCACGTGGACGTGGTATCCCCGCCCCCCGGAGAAGACGAGCTCGATGCTCTTGGGATCCATCCCGAACTCTCCCGTCAGCATCGATAAGAGTTTCCCGGTCTCCTCCTTGACCCGGGCCAGCATCTGGTCGTACGGGCCCCGCACGATATGGTCGGCGTCAAGGTCGAAGATCAGGTCCGCCCCGCACCAGCCCTTCTCGGCCATGGTCCCGGCATCGGGCTTCTCGTAGTACGCGGTGGAGTAGTAGGCATGCTGGGGAACGAGGTTCCGGATGTAGTCGGCGAGTTCCTCGCGGCCGGCAAAGGCGATATGGCGCCGCATCCGCATCTCGGTGCCGCCCGGGTTGAAGAGGACGAAACCCCACTCGCGCTGCTCGAGCGAGCCGGGCGAGACGAGGACCGCCTTTTTGTAGTATTCGGTAAACCGCTGGCGGAGGAATTCGGTGGTAGCCGGGTTCATGACAACCCCTTAACCATATAGGGACCTTTTCGTTCATAGCCCTGCCTGCGGTAGTACGGCCGGACCCCGATGCCGCTCATGATCGCGAGGTTCCGGTACCCGGCCCCGGCAGCGATCTCCTCGGCACGGGCAAGGAGCTGCCGGCCGAAGTTCCGGTGCTGCCATTCCTCGGTCTCCGCATCCTTCCCCACCGGGACGAGGCTGCCGTACACGTGCAGCTCCCGCAGGAGCGCAGAATCTTCAAGCTCGCTGCGGCAGACCTGGGACGGGAACCGGAGCCGGGCAAACCCGATCAGGGAATCCCCGGACACCGCGGAGATGAAGAACTCCTTTCCTCCGCAGGCCTCGTACTCCATGACCCGGATCTCCGTTGTCGCATCCGAGGGGAGCCGCCCGATCTCCCGGCACCGGATGCACCGGCAGCGCTTCCCGAGGCGTTTCAAACGGTTCTGGGCCAGCTGCCGGAAGTTGGAGTGCGGGGAGCCGGCCACGATCAGGGTGGCCGGGATGTCCCGCTGGATCCGCTGGAGCCGGACGTACTCCGGGATCAGGGACTTCCCGTACGCGATCAGGTCCGCCAGTTCGCCTTCGGGGTAGGGTGCAAACTTTCCCCGCTCCCAGAGTTCCTCGATCTCCGAGCCGGGCGTGACCAGGGTGGGGTAGATCTTCAGGAAATCGGGCTTGAACCGGGGATCCGAGAAGATCGTCTCGAACATCTCCCGGTCGGCCGCGATGGTGGAGGAGGGAAGGTTGGGCATCATGTGGAAGCCCACTTTTAGGCCCATATCGCGGAGGAGGGTGTTGGCCGCAACGGTATCGGCAACCGTGCACCCGCGCCGGTTGAACGCAAGGATCGCATCGTCCGTGTGCTGGACGCCGAGCTCCACCTTGGTGACCCCGAGCGAGAGCATCCGGTCAATGTGTTCCCGCCTGCACCAGTCCGGCCGGGTCTCGAACGTGATCGCCACACAGCGGACCGGGGAGGTCTCGTTGGCTGCAATGACCGTTTCGGCCGGGAACGGCACATCGGCGGGCCTGCCACCGGGGTACGTATTCATCGCCTCGATGCACCGAGAGACGAAGGTCTCCTGGTACTCGGGAGTACGGGCGGTCATCGTCCCGCCCATCACGATCAGCTCCACCTTCTCCACGTTGTGGCCGAGCGTTTCGAACTGATCGAGCCGGGCGTGCACCTGCCGGAACGGGTCGTACCCGTGCTCCCGTGCGCGTTTCGCCGCCGGTTCCTCACCGGTGTAACTCTGGGGGGAGTGAAACGGGTGATCCGGCCCCCCCGGGCAGGGCAGGCACTTGCCATGGGGGCAGGGTGCCGGCGAGGTCATGACCGCAACGGGAGCAACCCCGGAGAGGGTCCGGCTGGGTTTTACCAGGAGGATCCTGCGGAGGGCTTCGCGTTCTTCCGGCAGGGCGGCGGCAAGGATGGCCGAGTTCTTCGGGACGGCTGAAAGGCCGTATTTCCGGCAGACCCCGATCTTGGCGGATACGACCGCCTCTTCACCCGGCGGGAGGGCGAGGATGCGGGAGATGATCTCCCGGAGTGCCTGTGCCTCGTCCATATAGCGTTAATGTTCGGCTGCAACCTTCTGGGAAGCAGATTCGGAAGAATAGTTCACCACGGGCTGCTGCGGGTGGTGATGGATATGGGAAACGATCTCATCGCCCAGGGTCAACAGGGCGTCCTTGTGCGCTTTCTTGTCCTTGTGGATATGAACCGGGGAGATTGCCAGAGAATTGTATCGTGCGGTCTCGATCTCCTCATGGGAGACTCCCTCGTAATACTTCTTGATATGGATCATCAGCATGTGTAGATGCAGCAATTCTTCCTTTTGCACACTCTCACCTTTTTCCAAAATGATCCTTTTTTCATGGTGCACATATACCTTATTGGTGAGGTTTATAACAGGTACGATGCGGCACGGGGGATCTCTGGTGGGGCTCGCAATTGGCGACGCGTTGGGTGCGCCCTTGGAAGGATCTCGAAGATCTGAAGCCTGGCTTGCTCAAATGCGGCCCGGTGGGCGCCATTTCCGGAATAAGGGGGATGTCACGGACGACACGCTCCAGGCCATCGCGGTCGCGGAATCGCTCGCTTCCTGCGGGCGTTTTGACCCTGAAGACCTTGTGAAAAAATTATTTTCAGGATATATACAACGCCAGGAATGGTACGGTCCTACATCAACTTTGTTCTTTGATCTTGTGCAATCCGGGACCGTGCCGCACCAGGCTGCCCGGATCGTGCACCAGCGACGGGGAACCAGCCGGACGAACGGCAGCGTGATGCGGGGCTTCCCCTTGGGAATTTTCTATCCCCCGGAACAGGTTTACCAGATAAGCTTAACCTGTTCGGCAGTCACCCACTATGATCCGGTGGGAGGCCACTGCTCCGCATTCCTCAATACGATGGTAAGCGCAATGGTGCGCGGTGTGTCGCGGAAGCGGGCGTTCCGCTACGCCCGATCCCACTGTACCCATCCGGAAGTGCATGCCATGCTGGGCAGTTATGATCAGTACGATCCCGATCCATCGCTGGATGCGGTCCTCTGCTCGCATGCAGCACTGTATTCATTCATGCAGGCAAGAACACCCGAGATTGCCATCCTCTCCGCCATCAACCTCGGAGGGGATGCCGATACGGTAGGGGCCTGCTGCGGAGCACTGGCCGGGGCCTGCTGGGGGCACGAGGCATTGCCGGTACGGTGGCGCCGGGATCTCGAAGGGCACGACAGGCTGGTCCGCCTGGCCGAACGTGTATGGGAGCGGCGGGCAGACAATCCCCGTCGTTTCGCCCATTAAAAAAGGATTATGCCGGGCGGATCTCAACCAGTTTCAGCGACCGCCCCTTCTCGCAGATGTCGGGGGCGTTCCCCAGTACGTCGACGACGATATACTTCTCCCCTTCCACAACGCCGTCAGGGCGGCAGAGGGAAAAGCTCCGGCAGTCGCTCTTGTTGCAGCTCATATCGGGCTTGATCCTGGAGTTGACGATCGCCATCTCCGGGCTGATCAGCAGCGTCACGGGAGCCTCCGTCACCTCCACCGCCGTTGCCCCGTTGAGGTGGACGGAACACTCGTGGTGGGTGGTGCGGACCGAGACGATCCGGTACTTGTGCCCTTTCTGGAGGTTATTGCAGGCCTTCTTCACCTTGCAGGTCCCGCACTCCGCTGCCTCCCCTTCGTAGATGAACTCCGTGCCCTGTTTGGCGAGAACCGTCCCGACCAGCGTCACCTTTGTCTTTGACTCTGCCACTTGAGCCTCACTCCTTATAGAGCATCTGCACGAGGTTCTCCGCCGATTCCTTCGTGAGCCCCATATCGAATATGGTAAAGCGCTCGGGGCGGATATCCTTTGCCATCAGGAGCGCTTCCACGGCCACCGCATCGTCAATCCCTACGTCGGCGGGAGTCACCGGCGCCCCGATACTCCTTAACGAGGTCCGGATTCCCCGCCAGTCCCCGCCATGGAGGTACATGGAGATGATGGTCCCGATCCCGCAGCTCTCCCCGTGGAGGGCCTTGCCGGGCGCGAGGCGTTCAAGGGCATGGGAGAACTTGTGCTCTCCCCCGCTTGCCGGCCGGGAGGACCCGGCGATGCTCATCGCAACCCCGCTGGATACAAGCGCTTTTGTCACGAACCATGCCGACTGTTCCTGGTGGGGTTTGATCAGGTGGGCGTTCTTCACCAGGATCTCCGCGGTCATCTTCGAGAGGGCGATGGCGTACTCGCTCATCGCCTCGCCCCGCACCCGGTGGGCCAGTTCCCAGTCGAGGATCGCCGTATAGTTCGAGATCACGTCGGCACACCCGGAGGCGAGGAGGCGGTGGGGAGCCTGGGCGATGATCCCGGTATCCGCCACGATGGCGATCGGGGGGTGGGCTTCGAGCGAGGAGTGCCCGCCTTCGATCGCCACCGATGCCCGGGCCGATGCGATCCCGTCATGGGACGCGGCCGTCGGTATGGAGATGAACGGCCGGTCGAGGTTGTAGGAGACGATCTTCGCGGTGTCGATCACCCTGCCCCCGCCGACACCGATCAGGAAGTCCGCCTCCTTTGCCGCTTTCTCGGCTTCCTTGATCACCGTGGCATTGATCTCGTCGGCAATATGAGGCGTCACGCTGCAGGTGGTGGCGAGGATCTCGTAGACCCGGTTGCCCGCAAGCGCCATCGTGCTCTTCCCCGAGATCATGAGCGCAGACGATCCCAGATTCAGGTCTTCGCACACGGCCGGGAGCTGGCCGAACACGTCATGGCCGATCACGACGTCACGGGGCAGCTGCATCCACTTGGACTTGTCAAAGACCTTCTCCTTGAGTAATTTTATTGCATCTGCGCTCATTGTAATCATGGATGATTAGTGATTTCATATACAAATATTACATCGATCCCATACGATACGAACAACCCTATAATGCCGTAGAAACAATCACCTACGCCCTCATCCTCATCGCCGCCCTGTACCTGATCTACCGGTGGTTTGTCCGGTCAAAATTCGAACTCGACGGCCGGTTCGTGCTGGCCACCGTCCCCTATATCATCTTCGGCGGCGTGCTCCGTGTCGTGCAGGATACCCACGTCATCAAGTCCGACGCCCAGTTCCTGATCGTCACCCCGTTCATCTACTTCGTCATCTTCTTCTACACCTTTGGCATCCTCCTGCTCTCCCGCTGGATGGAGCGCCAGGGGTTTATCGATACTTACGTCAAGGTCTACGCCGGGGCAGGGATCCTCTCCATCCTGGCCGCATCGCTCGTCCTCATCGCATGGAGCCCCGGGCTGCACGGCCTCCACCCGGAAGTACTCATCATCATCCTTGCCATGGCCACTGCCTCAACGCTTGCCGTCTTCCTCTTCATGCGGTATGCCCTGAAGTGGGAGTACGTCCGCGATCCCCTCTACCTCACCCTCCTCTTCGGGCAGCTCCTCGACGCCAGCGCCACGAGCTACGGGATCGATCTCCATCCGGCCGTCCGCTACATCGAGCAGCACGTCGTGGGATCGGCCCTGATGGAGTGGACCCACACGGCATTCGTGATGTTCCCCCTGAAACTCCTCGTCCTCTTCCCGGCGATTTACGTCATGCAGCTGTACCGCAAGGAGGCGAACCCCGCCTTCTGGCACCTCGTGCTCCTCGCGATGATCGTGGTCGGGTTCGCCCCCGGGGTCCGGGACATGGTGCGGATGGTCCTCTATGTCTGATTCCCCGCTCGCCAATGCCCTGATCGTCATCCTCCTCCTCTTCTTTGCCACCATGTGCGTCGGCTGGATCGGTTCGTCGCAGAACCCTGCCGTGGGCGAGGAACTCATGAAGCTCTTCGAAAAGGAGGTCGCCGGCCAGATCTCGGCCGATCATCCGCTCGACATGTGCGTGAAACTCTTCCTCAACAATCTGGGTGCCTGCCTCCTCCTCTTCATCGGCGGAGCCTCGTTTGGCATCCTGACGATCTTCATCATGAGCCTGAACGGTATCGTGATCGGGGCTATCATGGAGATCGTCAGCAAGGAGCATTCGCCCCTCTTTGTCGCCGCCGCCCTCCTCCCCCACGGGATCTTCGAGATCCCGTCGTTCATCATTGCCGGAGCCCTGGGGGTGCTCCTTGCCCAGGCCCTGATCGCGGAATGGTACGGTTCCGGCGACACGGCCGACGAGGCCCGGCGATATGCCCGCATTTTCATCCTGTATGTCATCCCGCTCGTGGCCATCGCGGCGTGTGTCGAGGCTTTTATTACGCCGGTTGTCATACATCTAGTAGCTTAAGAGGACTCTGGTCATGGACGACGATACGGGCACCCTGCCCCCCAAGCAGGACTTTTCCGGATGGTTTAACGATCTTCTCTGGCGGGCCGGGATTATGGATGTCCGCTACCCGGTCAAGGGGCTCTATGTCTGGTACCCGTACGGCTTTGCGATCCGCAAGTACGTGTACAACCGGCTCCGCGAACTCCTCGACCGCGACCACGAGGAGACGCTCTTTCCCCTCCTGATCCCCGAACAGGAGTTCATGAAGGAGGCCGAGCACATCAAGGGGTTCGAGGACGAGGTCTACTGGGTGACCCACGGGGGCACGACCCCGCTCGATGTCAAGCTCGCCCTCCGTCCCACGAGCGAGACCGCCATCTACCCGATGTACGCCCTCTGGCTCCGCTCGCACGCCGACCTGCCGATGAAGTATTACCAGATCGTCAACACCTTCCGGTACGAGACCAAGCAGACCCGCCCGCTGATCCGGCTCCGCGAGATCACGTCGTTCATGGAGTCCCATACGGTGCATGCCACATGGGACGAGGCGGAAGCCCAGGTCGAATACGAACTCGGGCTCACAAAAGAGTTCTATGACGGGCTCTGTATCCCCATCACCATCTCGAAGCGGCCGGATTGGGACAAATTCCCCGGCGCCGACTATACCATCGCGGTGGACGCGATCATGCCTAACGGCAGGACGCTGCAGATCGGGACGGTCCACCACCTGGGCACGCACTTCTCGAAGACCTTTTCAATCCAGTACGAGGACAGGAACGGGGAACAGCAACTGGCGAACCAGACCTGTTACGGCATCTCTGAGCGGTCTATCGCCGCCCTCATCAGCATGCATGGCGATGACAAGGGACTCATCCTTCCGCCTGCCGTAGCTCCCGTGCAGGCAGTCATCGTCCCGATCACCATCGGCAAGCGGCACGAGGACGTCCTGGCAGCGGCACGAAAGCTCGAGGCCGAGCTGAAAGCCGCCGGGTTCCGGGTGAAGATGGACACCCGCGATATGCGGCCCGGCGCCAAGTACTACTGGTGGGAGCTCCGGGGCGTGCCCCTCCGGCTCGAACTCGGGCCCCGGGATATTGACGGAGGCAAGGTCATGGCCGTGAAGCGGACGGGCGAGAAGACATCGCTCGATCTTGCCACGGTCTGCGAGGGGGTCACCCGCATGCTTGCGGAAATAACCGAAGCGATTCGGGCAAACGCCGAGGACCACACAAAGTCCCACCTCTGCACCGTGGATTCGATGGATGCCCTCACTGCGGCCCTGAACGATGGAAAAGTTGCCGTTGTCCATTGGTGCCGGGAACGCGGGTGCGGCGATGTCATCGAGGAGAAAGCGAATTCAAGCATCCTCGGCACCGAGGTCCGTTCTCCCTATGTCGAAGTCTCGGACGGGACGTGTATTATCTGCGGGAAACCCGGCAAGGCAACGCTCGTGGGCCGGACCTACTGAACTATTTTTTTCCCTGTCAGCCCGGCCCGATGTGGTAACGGTGACGATCAGGGTGCTTTCAGGATATTGCCTTCCGCGAGGATTGTCAGGGGCGCGATGCGCCGGATCGTAAGAGGATTAACATCTTCCGGCGTTCTTAAGACAATAATAACGGCACGGTTGGCCGGGAGGTATGCCTTTGGGTTGATACGGATCAGGAACTGCTCCTTGTCCTCGAGACGGTTATTGGAATTACCGATTTCGTCATTAACAGCAATGATTCCCCATCCACCCTGCCCGGGATCGCCGCGGAACCCGGAGACAGGCAACAGGGTCTCAGTCCGGATCGTATCGGCATAATAAACGGATAGTTTCTCCACGTCAACGTTTGTCTTTCCCGGTGCAAGTGAGACTGGAATGGTAATGGTATCGATGGTTCCCCCGGCAATACCATCGCCGGTCACTAATCCCGACACGATCAACGACTGCCCTGGCAGGACGGGATCGGCTGCCGATAGGGGGGCTGCCGGTGGAGAATCATCATCAGTACATCCTGCGGTAACAAGGAGGCAGGCAACCAGACCGACTGCTAAGAGGATCTGCCATTTCATCACGGTATTCCCCCGACGGTCATGTGCGGATTACTTGGGGAGGGATCTTATAAAAACATGTGACCTTCCGGCAGTACCTTCCTCCGGGATCAGACTGCCATGTCAGGCCCCGTGCAGGGATCAGGGTTTTTTCCCGGACATCTGCTGCTCGATCCGATCGAGACGTTCGCAGATGACCGCAGTCTGGCGTGCCTGTTCATCAAGAATCTTCTGCATCTCCCCCGGACGGGAACCGCTGCCGGGCGGTTCCATGCTTCCGTTATCCGGGGCGGGGTCGGCCAGCAGCTTGTTGGCGATATACCCGGCGAGGGTACCGAAAAGGCCGACCCCCATGGTCATCACGGCTATCCCCACGAGCCGCCCCGCAGTTGTCACCGGGTACCGATCCCCGTATCCCACCGTGGTGATGGTCACGTATACCCACCACATGGCATCGGAGGCGCTCTGGATATTGGCATCCGGTGCTGACCTCTCGGCCATCAGTATGAAAAACGCACCGCCTTCGATGACCACCATCACGCAGAAGATGACGACAAAAAGAACGCTCTCGGCCCGGTGCTTCTTCAGTTGACCAAGGATATTGCGTGCACCGTATTTCCGGAGGAGACGGTAGGCCTTGAAGATCCGGAAGACCCGTAGGATCCGCAGGGAGGGGACACTGGCCAGGAGATCCGCCCACCCCCAGTCGTGGAAGAAGTAATGGGTCCGGGAGGGTGCCGTCACCATGCGGTAAAGGAAATCACCGAGGAAGATGATAGTAAGGAAAAAATTGATGACTTCGAGAACGTGAAGGGCATCGGGATCGATCCCGGGGACCCATATGGCAAGGAGATTGATCACCGAGAGGACAGAGACAAGGATGATGAAGATCTCGTAACCGGGATCTTTCATATCCACGAGATCGCCGGTGCCGGGTGCGCCTCCGTACATGGGTTCACTCTTCCGTTTCAGGTATTCGGGTGCCGGATCATATAAGGACACCGGATCCGCAGTTCTCCTGTTGAACGAAGGCAGAGCGCGATCCCTCTCGTTTGATTAAAAATCCGATTTATGTAAAACCCGGGATGCCCCTGCCTTGGTTCCCAACCTGAAGTATCAGCAGAATCGGCTGGAAATGAGATCCTGCATCCGGGCATATTACCTGGCGGGCCCGGATACATTTCCCAACATTTATAAATATCCCTGTTCCTTGTAGCTAGTATATGGAGCGAATCACCGCCGTGGCGAGGGGGCGGGTGCAGGGTGTAGGATACCGGCACTTCGTCGAGACCTGCGCACGGGCAACCGGCGTGCATGGGTACGTGAAGAATCTTCCCGACGGAACCGTGAAGATCGTTGCCGAGAGTTCCCCTGCAGCCCTGACCGATTTTATCCGGTTCGCCCATGCCCGTGACAATCCCCCGATCCAGGTGGAGGCGATTCTAATTAAGGAGGGGCCGGCCACCGGAGAATTCCACGGTTTCCGGGTCGAATGGTGAGCGTCCAGAGCAACCAGGGAGCTTTCAGGAGAGCAGAAAACCCGGCCCGCGCCGTCTCCAGACCACAAACATCAAGGGCTCTCCACTCAAAACTCCAGTAGAGTGTGTATGGCACCGCATATCCCGACCTCATCTTCTGAGGGCTGCACCGTTCTCTTCCTGCTGCTGGCCATATCCCTTATCGTTCTTCCCATAACCGCCCGTGAGAATGGGCCGATCCTCACACCCGCACCCGAACTCAATATCACTAATTTTTCGGCAGGTGCCGACATGCAACCCGGCGATTTCGCTGCAGGACCGACACCGATCACGATCCTGCACGTCGAGCTGAACCAGAGTACGCTGCCGGGCCCCCGCGACATGGGGTACGGGCCCAGCGTCATCGATCTGACCATTGCTCCCCCTCTCCTTGCCGTGATCTTCGTCATCATCCTGATCGGGCTTGGGGGATGGGTTGTCCTGATACGAAGATCGAAAACGAATCCTGATGATCCTGGCCTCAAAAAATAACCGTCACCTGTTATCTCTCCCTTTTTTACCTGCCCGCTTTTTACCTGATGACGGATAATCTCACATGTACCTGGTGGAATTCCTGTGGCCCGGAGCGATGATTTCAGCGAGCCGTATCTCCCGGAACGGTACCGGCAGAAGATCCGCGACAAGCAGCGCGGCAGGTTCAAAAAAAAGATCCTGCTCGTAGCCATTCCCGGTGCAATCATCGTCATTGTTCTTGCGTTTCTGGCGGGCTGTTTCAGCAGCACACCCGGGCCATCCGCCCCTCATACAGCGGGGACGTCGACGTCACATCCGGATACCATCATAGGTTCACAGGCTCCCATAACGCCCTCCGGTACGGTGATACCGGCATCAGATACTTCGGATTCAGGAGCCGACAGACAGGAGGTCGCTCCGCGTATCTCGCAGGAAGAAGCACAGGAGAAGGCAATCCGTATCATCACGGAGAGAAACGGAGGATCTCTGCCCCCGCTCAACCTTACATCAGTACGGTACGGTACCGGGGAATCCCCGGAGCGGATCCCCCGGGGAATATATACGTTCTTCTTTGAGCGGCTCTACCATGATCACCCGGTGGATACCGATGGCATTCAGGTCACAGTCGACGCCGGGACCGGCGATGTGACCGGTTACGACCGCCGGTGGATCACGCCCGACTTCGCCTTTTCCCAGGCAGATGAACCTGCAATCACGCGGCAGGAGGCAATCTTTGCGGTATTGGATGCTGTGAAGATCCGGCTTCCAAGGGACGCGGAAAGGATCCACATCACCTCTTCAGAGCTGCGCTGGAACAGCCAGCATACATCGGAGAGCAGCCTGCGACCCGGCAGCGTCCCGCTGGCATATAAGGTCTCATTCGATATCAGCGATCTCGCGGATGATACTGCACGTACAGAAGGTATCGCGTGGGTAGATATAGGCACCGGGAATATCACCTCACTGGTGTACCCGAATTAAAAAAAGGTCAGCACCGGTCGCAGACATACTCGACTGCCAGCGCAGTCTTGCGCATGTCGCCACGGATCTGTTTCTTCCCGCCCTTCAGGAACCAGCGGTGGCAGGTGGCACAGCATTTCGGGCGGAGCCGGTCCCAAACCTTCATGGGGATCTCGAGCACGAACCCGGTCCGGTCCCATTCCTCGGGAGGTTTTTCCACGTTCTGCCCGTAGGTTGCTACGAACTCCATGATCTGGTGCGGAGGAACCCCGAGGTCGACGAACTTCTTGAAGACAAAGTAATTGAAGACCAGCCACGAGAGATCGGACCGGTCGAGGATGCCTTCGTATTCCCCGAAACTCTCCTCGAAATCCTCGAGTGTGCAGCCGCACAGGGGGCATTTGCCGCCCACCAGCTCGTCAAGGAAGACCTCTTCCTGACATCCCGGACAGGTGGTGTGCGGGGATTGCATGCGTGATGTCATATCTTCTCCATCTGGACACTGGGGTATTCGTCGGGCTCTACGCGAACCTGAGTAAAAAACGTTCAGGCAGGTGATGGATCATTATTGGCCGGGGGTGCACATAAGGATATCACCAGTGCATACTACCACCGATAAAAACATAGTGGTCTTCCGGGATATGGACGCAGGTCATTCCCCGGCCGGTTCGGCAGGCTCCATGATAAGCGAGCCAAAGATCACTTTCTCGAGCACCTGCGCCACGTACTTCATGTTCATCGCCTGCTCAAGATCCTCGTTCCGGTGGATGTCCGCATAGATCTGGAGACGCATCAGTGAGAACCGGAAGTGATCCATTGTCTCATCGTCAAGATTCATCGCTTCGCGGTATATTGGCTCGACCAGATCGGGAAAGGCACGCGGGTTCTCAAGAACTGCCACGACTCCCTTGTAAATGGGGAGCTGCTTCTCCTTCCCGGCAAGAATCCGCAGGTAATCCATAGGTTATCCCTCAACAACCCCGATGAGCGATTCCATGACCTTGTCCACGCTCTTCCACGTGGGGCTGTCAGCCCGCCGGATGATGAACGGGCGGCCTTCGTCACCGGCTTTTCGCATTTCGATATCCAGAGGGATGGCACCGAGATACGGGATCTTGAGATCCTCAGCAATTTTCCTGCCGCCACCCTTGCCGAAGAGATCGATCTCAACTCCGCAGTGGGGGCAGATCATGCCGCTCATGTTCTCGATCACACCAAGCACGGGCAGGCCGAGTTTCTCGATGAACTTGGCAGACTTCACGGCATCAAGCGTTGCCACATCCTGCGGTGTCGTGACGATCACGGCACCACGGACATTGGGGGCCAGTTGCGCAATCGTCAGGGCCTCATCTCCCGTTCCCGGGGGGAGATCGACAACCAGGTAATCCAGGGAACCCCAGTTAACGTCTGCGAGGAACTGCTGGATCGCTGCCATCTTCATGGGACCGCGCCAGATGATGGGAGTGCTCGTGTCGGGCAGGAGGAAGGCCATTGAGATAACCGAGAGCTTGCCGGTAACACGGACCGGTTCGATCTTGTTGCCAGCCATGGCAAGCTTGTGCTGCTCGATCCCCAGCATCTTGGGGATATTGGGGCCATGCATATCAAGGTCAAGGAGACCTACCATCTTCCCGTGGCTAGAGAGGGCGTAGGCAAGGTTGACCGAGACGGTTGATTTCCCGACACCGCCCTTACCCGACAGCACCATGATCACGTGCTTGACATCCATTTCTACCTTGGGAGGAAGACCTGCCTGCCCCTTCTTTGCCGAACTGCACGTGGAGGCCGTCTTGCAGCTGGAACATTCGTTCGAGCATTCCGCATCGGCGGGCGTTGCCTTTGAAGGATTCTGGATATTTTTCTTGTCCATGGAATATCTCCGGGTATCCGTTGCAATCATATCAATGGTGCGTGAAAGACAATAAAGATTCGATATAGGAACATGCCTGCGGCTCCTCTCTTGTCGGCAGGCCGACCCGGGGGCATCGTTCGTCACCATTAACACCTTACCCCTCCAATGCACTCTTCATGAAAAAAACGGCGCGGTGGCGGGAGCCCGGGCTTGGTCTCGTATCACGGATCCGCGACCAGAACCAGCGGCAAGAAGCGCTCCTTTCACCGTGTGCAGCCACGAGCGCCCAGTCGAGACGACGGCATAACCGCAAACCGGAGGATATCCGTACTCCCTACTTCCGGGACGCCGATCGGATCATACACACCCGGGCCTATACCCGGTATATCGACAAGACCCAGGTCTTCTACCTTGTAGACAACGACCATATCACGCACCGGGTGATCCACGTCCAGCTGGTCTCCAAGATCGCCCGGACCATCGGCCGATCCCTGCGCCTCAACGAGGATCTGATCGAGGCCATCGCCCTCGGCCACGACATCGGCCATATCCCGTACGGGCACTTCGGCGAGACCTGCCTCTCGAAGCTCTGCCAGAAGCACGGCATCGGGCGGTTCTCCCATAATGTCCAGAGCGTACGGTTCCTCGACCGGATCGAAGACCAGGACCTGACCATGCAGGTACTGGACGGCATCCTCTGCCACAACGGGGAGGCAGATGATCTCCGGATCTCCCCGATACCCATGACCGACTGGGCGGGATTCGATAAGAAAGTACAGGAAAATACCGCCGGTACGGGCTCTTCTATACCCATGACGCTGGAGGGATGCGTGGTCAAATTCGCAGATACGATCGCGTATATCGGCAGGGACCTGCAGGACGCACGGGAGATCGGGCTCATACCGGAAGAGATGGAGATCCCGGTCGCTGTACAGGAAATTCTGGGGTCATCCAATGCCGAGATCATCAATACTCTCATCTACGATCTTCTGGAAAACAGCGGGAGCAACGAGGACGGCTTCATCGCGTACAGCAGGGATGTCGAGCAGGCCCTGATCGCCCTGCGGGCGTTCTCACGGGAAAAGATCTATAACAACCCGAAACTGACCTCTGAACGCACCAAGATCGAACGGATGTACGAAACCCTCTTCTCGTCCTGCCTCGAAGCGCTTGAAACAAAGGACACGAGCGCGAAGATCTACACGGATTTCCTGGCAACCAAATGGACAAGCCCACAGTATCTTGAATCAGCCACCGATCCCGAGCGGGTCCGGGATTATATTGCCGGGATGACCGACCGATACTTCGCCAAGAGGTTCGAGGAATGCGTAATTCCCCGACGGATCGATCGGTCTTTCCGTTAAGGATCAGTCATATTTTCCCTTGGGGGCAGTCCAGCCGGTGAACCCGCAGTAGATACAGCCCACGCCTTCGCAATGCCGGCAGGGCTTCTTTGGGGCGGCAACAAGGATCGTTCCGCTCCTGTTGCAGTATATACAGCCATCTCCCCCGCAGTGCCCGCAGACTGCCGGTTCGTACTGCCTGCCGGGATCGGTCATGCTGATGGGGTCCCCCTCATCCGTCATCCTCGTCCAGATACCCGTGGAGGGCCCCGATAAGCTCTTCAGCAGACTGGTACCGTTTGTCGGGGGCTTTCTCCAGACATGTCAGGATGATCCGTTCCACGGCCTCCGCATCGGGATTATATTCCGAAGGTGGGGTGGGAGGTTCCCGCAGGATCGCGTTTCCTACCTCCACGATACTCTCCCCGCCGAAGGGGACCGTACCGGTCACCAGTTCATAGAAGACAACGCCGAGCTGGTAGACATCTGTCCGCTCGTCAGTCCTCCCGAACTCCGACGGGGAGACCTGTTCCGGAGCTGCGTACGAAAGGGAGAAACCAGCAACACTCGATTTTTTTACGTCAGCTGCCAGCACCTTGCTCATCCCCCAGTCCGTGATCTTCGGCACGAAATCCTCGGTCAGCAGGATGTTGTGGGGCTTGATATCGCGGTGGATGAACCCATGATTGTGAGCGTAACGAAGACCTTCGGCCACACCGGTGATCAGGTGCACGGACTTCCAGACCGGCATCGGTTTCTCCACCGATTCAAGTGAGGATGGGACATATTCCATCTCCACATAAGGGACCGGCAGGATGTTGACCCCACTGACCTCCACGATGTTCTCATGGCGGAGGGTCTCCCATGCTGCAATCTCGTTGAGGAAACATTTGCCCGTCACTTCATCGAAACTGATGGGTATCTTGACGGCCACATGACGGCCATCAGTCTTGCGGGTTGCCGAGAACACCCATGCGATGCCGCCTCTCCCGATGAACGAGATATCCGTGTACTTGCTCTCCAGTTCCCGGGGGAAGTAATTCTTCTGGTCGGTCATCGTGGGCCCTGGGATCGCAAGGGTCTCTTCCGCCGCCTCTCCTTTCGTCTTGAAGACCGGTATCGTGACAAGGGCCCGTGTCCGCTTCACGGCAGTCTTCAGGACCGATGCCACGTGATTGACACCCGGAATTGAGATGGTGGGGGGGGTTGGGGGCTCACTGCGGGTCCGGAACAGGTACACTCCGACACCGGCAAGAACCAGGCCTATGATGATGAGGGCAATCGCGAGAGGGGGATACGATTGGGGATTCCGATAATCCATCCCGGCCGGAAGCGATGGCATGTCCGGCACAGCCTTTGTCGGCAGGAACGTCAGCGATTCCCCGGGCTTGGATGACGGTGTGGCCGGGGGCGTCGTTACAGGGGCAGTCCCGCTCCCCGCCGGCTCGGCTTCGCTCATAATGGTATAATAACTCAGGGGATCCATCAGGGGAAAGCCATCCCGGTCGTAAGAGGTAACCGACTCCCCGGAAATTCCGGCGTTGATATTCGTCATATAGGGTGTGTCACCGATACCGTTGCCATCGGCGTCTGTACCTTTATAATCGCTCCAGTGATTGCCGATGCGGCTCTGGTATGTCTTCCCAAGGTAAGTGTAGGTATAGGACGATGCCGTGCTCCACAACGAACTGGGACTTCGCGAAACAACATTCTGGGAGTTATCAAACAGATTACGGGCGATGGTATTGGACCGGGATGCGGCATCGAGCATAATCCCGACGGTGTTGCCATTCAGGGTATTCCCGTCGATCTGGTTGGTACTTGCCGATTCCAGGGAGATGCCGGCACGACTGTTGCCGGAAATCGCGTTGTTTATAATGGTGTTTTTTTCCGAGGAGGTGAGAGTAATTCCGACCGCGTTGTTCTTGATCGTGTTCTGCCGGATTGTATTACTGCGTGTGTTCACCAGTATCCCGCTGGATGTGGCACTGTTCTGGATTATGAATCCCTGGAGGGTACATCCATCAGCCTGGATCTCTACGGCGTTCCCGCTTTTTGACGGGGTAATGACCGGTGCTCCTCCCCCCGTATCGACGCCAATAAGAATCAGTTTTTTATCGAGTACGAGATTATCCGAATAGGTGCCGCTTTCGACACGTATCGTATCTCCCCCGATAGACCAGTCGATGGCATCCCTGATGGTAGAGAACTCGGCACCGCTCGGGCCCACAGAATGCTCGGCTGCGATCACCGGCACGCACAGAAATGCACCGATCAGAACGAGGGCGACAACGATACCAGAATAACAGCCGATAGGGAGGACAGGGGACTCGTTCGGGACACCTGTTTTATCCGGTATAGTATGTGGAAAACTCATAGGGGTCTGGCCGCACTGCAGTCGTATCATGTTCAGGAAACATTGGGGATTATCATGAGGAGCCGTACGCCGGATATTCCCTTTGCCAGTTCAATCAGATCGCCATCGTGCAATTCGGTACGGACATTCTTCTCCAGTTTCTGGCTGTTCACCTGAGATCCACCGGTACTTCCGCAGTCTTCGATATACCATGTTCCCTTGTCGTGGAAGAAACGCCCGTGGGGGCGCGAGATGCGGGTTACAGCTGTGTACCCCTCGGCGAGGACAACATCCACATCCGGATGGAACGACCCGGGGTTTTCCGGATCGAACCTCCCGATGCTGATTTGGTCCTGCCTGAGCAGGAATACCTTCCCGTCATCCTGCCCGCCCAGCACAATTACTGCGGGAACTCCCCCCAGTACTTCCTTTGAAAGGGTGCCTTTAACCAGGTCGAGTCTTTTTGAGATATCGCTTCCCACGACCTGGAACCGGGTGTTGGAGAAAAGACCGAGGTTGCGGATGATCGCTTCAAGACCGCCGGGTACAAGCGAGTATTCCCAGACAGGGTGGATCCCCTTGGATGTCGGTGCTCCGAGTCCCGCATCCTTCTTGATCACCCCAATACTCAGGAGTTTGTCGAGATGTTTCTTCGTGTTTTCGTAACTGGTCTCGATCTCCCGCGAGATTGCCCGGGCGTCCCGCGGTTTTTTCTCGAGGAACTTCAGGATCCGGAGCCGTGCGCTGCTCGAGAGCACATCGAGGTATTCCGATAACTCTTCCAGCGAATCGGTATCCTCATGAACGATGATGGTGGGGGATTTATCGGGGGATTTCATCATACTCTTCCTGGAAACCAGTACGGAGTCAGGACCGCTCCTGATCGCTATGAAAAGATAAGGTACGGCTGTTTATATTTCCTCCCCATAAGGTTACCTTGCGGGTTCTATTGTATAACCCGGAGGTTACGGATATCAACCGGGCGAATTCTGGATATTTAAATGGACTCCGCATCAACAGAATACCTGGTGATATTCTCCTGTACGAGTATCACCCCGACACAATCTGAATGGGAGATCTTCCGATGAATACCGGCATTGTTATGATCGGCCTCGCGCTCATCCTGCTCTCGATAGCCATGATGGTAACGCCGGCCGCAGCCATTGCTGCACCCACGGTCACGACAGGAGGGAACAGCACCGGTGACCTCATCGGGGAACCGTTTTACATTGCGTCATATAGGGAATCCGCATCCACGACAACCCCGGATTCCGATAGGCCAAAGAATTTCCCCACGATTCCCTCTGATATCAGGGAACCGGGATATATTCCCCCATATTCCTGATGCATGCCAGCACGCTCCAGAGCGCCGGAGGTTGCCATGCCTCCGGCAATCATACATGCAGACGTTATACCAGTTATACCAATCATTATCCCGAATAATCTGTCACGGGACTGCCCTCTTTTTCGATACAGATTCAGCTGCAGTGCGTTTGCTGACCCTGACATCGCCGGGCACCCGCTGTGATAAATGGAACGGTATTGCGGGAAGTATGAGAGAGTTTGAAAAGAGGGAGGGAGTGCTCACTCCTGCTTCTGTCGCGTGAGTAACCAGCAGAGGCCACCGGCACATGCTGCCAGAACCGGAATGGCCGGAGATACCGGCGATTCCGGGGTGGATTCGGGTATCGCGGTTCCGGCCGGTGTGGATGCTCCTGCCGGGGTGATCTTTCTTGTCACCGTTGGCGCAGTCAACGGTGCAGTGGCCGTGACAGTCGTAGACACGGTCGTGGGAACTGTAGAGACCTCCTTCTCTTCTGCAGGTATGGTGATCCTGACGTTGTCGATATACCCCTTCGCATACCGGTTCATCATGCCGTAGTCGCCGATAGACCCCAGGTAGATCCGGTTCATCCCGCTGAGGTCTTCCTGTGTTTTCACAAAGTAACCCCAAATCTCGTTCCCGCTCGTCTTCTCGTTCACCTTAATCGTCACGATGTGCTGATCCTCGATATAGTCCACGGAGACATGATAGGTCTTGTTCAGTTCATATTTGGCAGTAGGGCCGGTATATGCTATGTCGCCACTGGTCTGGGTGTCCCCTGATTCACTGTTGATCTTGACCAGTTTGTTTCCCAGGGTAACGAGATGGAGCCACATGATCTGACCGTACTTTGCATTTGTGAAGGCGGTCAGCACATTGGGACCTTTTTCCGGATCCATACCGGACCCGGAGAAACCCAGACGGAATGTCGTCCCTTCGTCCACCTGGTTCAGGATCACATCGTATTCAAAGGTAAACGAGCCTTTCGTATACTTGGGGACGGGGGTATACGCATAGGCGCCGGTACTGGGTTCGATCGAGAAATGGTACATCTGCTGGGTGGAGTCCCAGTAATCCGATGACGGATTATTGGTGATCCACTTTGGATCAGAGGAGAAGGAATTCTGGTATAGTACCGTGACCGGATCACCGGTAGCAGCCATGACCGGCAGGGAGCACGCCAGTGCCAGAATCGATACTGCAATGAACAGGGGGAAGCGCCGAATGTAAGGAATCATAAGACATCATTCAAGTTACGGATACGGATGGTCGCCGGTAACCGCACGGGGGACGTTCATGCAGGTACTGTACATCACCTTATGAATTCGTTTCTCCGGACACTTAATATTGTTGAATCGTCAGCCGGGCGGGATATATTTATGTGAAAATCGCACAATACTTGAGAGCAGCAAATCATGTGCGCGATAATAGTCTAGCGGTAGGACAGGAGCTTCCCAAGCTTCTAACCCGGGTTCGATCCCCGGTTATCGCATTGGAATGATGGAATCCGTACCTGAGCGATCTGCGATACGTATCATAGCGGAGAACTGCCGGGGGGCACTCAGGGACATCGCCGCAGTTGTCGCCGATCACGAAGGCAATATCGTGATGGTCAACCAGGAGGTGTTCGACTCCGGCCCGTACTGCGGCCTTGCCGAACTCTATTTTGAATACGATGCCAGCGAAGGGGCTGATTCCGACGACCTCGTCCGGAAACTGGAAGCGCTCCCGTCAGTCCGTTCTGTCAGAACCTATCAGCCGTTCGGGCATATTTTCGGAAGCCGTGTGATCATCATCGGGGGCGGTGCGCAGGTGGCGCAGGTCGCCCTGGGAGCGGTCAACGAGGCGGATCGGCACAATATCCGGGGCGAGCGTATCTCGGTGGATACCATCCCGCTCGTCGGCGAACGGACGCTTGCGCTTGCAGTGGATGCCGTAGCCCGCCTGCCGCGTGCGTCTATTCTCGTACTTGCAGGGTCCATCATGGGAGGAGAGATCGCCAATGCCGTGGACCGGGTCCGGGATGCGGGCATTCCGGTGATCGCGCTCAAGATGGCAGGGACCGTCCCTTCCCATGCGGACCTGGTAGTCACCGACCCCATCCAGGCAGGCGTCTTTGCTGTGATGCAGGTGAGCAGCAAAGCGGTATTCGATATCAGCCGGGTCCGGGGACAGGAATTCTGAATGGATCTCATTGCACAGGCCGTCTCCGTGCTCAGGCACGACGGGATCGTCATCTATCCCACAGAAACCGTATACGGCCTTGGCGCGGATGCGTTTTCCGATGAGGCTATCCAGAGGGTTTTCGAAGTTAAAAAACGCCCATTCTCCATGCCGGTATCGATTGCCGTCTCTGATGCTGAGATGCTGCATGCGGTCTCCCATGTCCAGACCTGGATGGAGCCGTTTCTTGCAACCTTCCTTCCAGGGCCGGTTACTGTGGTCCTGCCCGCACGAAAGAGCATCCCTTCCATCCTGACCGGGGGAACCGGTCTCATCGGGATCCGTATGCCGGCGCACCCCCTGGCCCTCCGGCTTATCGCGGAGTTCGACTCCCCGATTACAGCCACCAGTGCGAACCTGCACGGGGCAAAGGACCCTGTAATACCAGACGAGTGCACTATCGAGCGGGATCTCCTCATCGATGGCGGACGCCTCTCCGGCACTCCGAGCACGGTCGTGGATCTCACCACAAAGCAGATCATCCGCCCCGGGGCCGAAATCGACCGGGTAGTACGGTATCTGCACGGGATGCACGGTGCCTGATATGCTGCTCCGGCTGCGGGATTTCATCGAGGACAAAGACGGCTGGCTGTACGCGGTCTCCACATACGACAACGAGGACCGGATCGGTTGTGTCCTCCGGTATGTACCCGATGAAAATGGCGAACGCACCGATCCTTCCGGGCGCCGTTACACCAAGTACGACTTCGAGGCCGCCTACGATCTGATCGCACGCAAGAAGCCATCGTATGCCGGACTGCTCCAGCGCCTTCCCCATAAAGATGTGAAGCGGGTTCTCAAGCCGGATCTCGAGATCGCGAGGATCATTGCGGATAACCCCCATGTCCGGCAGCTGGTGGCCCTCTTCGGCCTCCCTGATGGGGAGGTGGGGTGCACCGGGTCACTCCTCTGCGGGCTTGCAAACGAAAGCTCCGATATCGATATGGTGGTGTATGGGGAGCACTGGTTCCGGGCGCAGGCGCTGGTCCGCCAGGGAATCCGCGACGGCAGAATCGAAGGGCTCTCGGAGGAGATGTGGCACAAGGTCTACGACAAGCGGAAACCCGAAATCTCCTACGATACGTTTGTCCTCCACGAACAGCGGAAGTGGAACCGGGGGCAGATCCAGGGAACCTACTTCGACATCCTCTACACGAGGCCCTATGAAGGGATACGGACCATCCCCCAAGGAAAGGGCGAGGTTATCGGGGTGGAGACGATCGAGGCAGACGTGACCGACGCCTCCCTTGCTTTCGACAATCCCGCCGTGTACGAGGTCGACCACGACGAGGTCTGCCGCGTCCTTTCATTCACCCATACATACAGCGGGCAGGCACTAGCCGGTGAGACCATTGAGGCGCGGGGGGTCTGCGAACGGCACGGGAACGAGACCTGGCTGATTGTCGGTACCACCAGGGAAGCCCGGGGCGAATATATTATCTCAAAAACCTTGCTGGACCAATAAAAAAAGGATCGGGATCAGTTGATGGCAGAACCTGCCATCACCGCTGACTCGGGCACCTCGAAGGTCTGGCCGGTTCCCTCGATGCGGTACGGTCCTGTCGTCTTGACGTCATAGGGGTTCCCGCTGGTGGAATACGGGACAACAAATTCCCCGTTGATGCTTTCCTGCGAATAGGTGAAGGTGCGGCCGGTATTGGTGACCACCGGCACGCTGATAATGCCGTTCCCCTTGATGTGGGCACCCGGGACATACTCGAATACCTTGACGAATTTGACATTCACAAGGTCTGAATTGAACACGTTCGTAGGGGATTCATGGACGAGCCGGTAATGCCGTAGCGCAGGGACGGTATCCGTCGGCGTAACGATGCTGTTGCTGAACACCCCGGCGTGGTAGCCCTGCTGGGCCCCGGCATTATACTGGGCTGTGCGCAGCGCCGCTTCGCTTGCATTCATTATGCCACCCTTCACCACGGCGGGGAGGGTGTATCCCGATAGCCCGGAATCCGCATATTCGATGTACAACACATCGGAAGGTTTCGTCATGGACCCATCGAAGGTATGGAGACGCGCGACCATCGTCTGGAAGTAGGCCGGCTGGATGAAAGCCGATGCGGTGACCTGGGAGGGGTTCTGCTGGCTGGGAACCACGAAGGTCTTTGCGAACGGTGAGAGCCCGGCCGACCGGTTGTACCATGTGGCCATGGCATGGAACTTCCCGGTGATGACATCATCCATCAGGATATCGGTTACAACATACCGCGTACCCACATGGTCGAGGACTGTATTGGCCGAGTCCTCGGATGTTGCCACGAAATACGCTGCTGCGCCATCGTCACCGGCCACTCCCTGCTGGAAGGGGTTGGCATTGGGGATGCGTTTGGCGATGTACGTGATCATGTGGCCGTAATCCCACCAGGACATGACACCGTACGACTGGTTGGGGTACGTAAAGGTTGCCGGATTGTAGATCTTATAGTAATCTACACCCTCTGCCGGTGTGCCACCATTCATCCATTCCAGCGACTCCTTCCAGTCCGGGATGAGCGGGGTACTTGGCACAGACACCATCGAGTAGGAATACGTGACCGAGGAATAGACGAAAAGGAGCCCGAGGATGCAGACCGCCGCCGCGAGAATGGTGCGCGGTATGTCCGTATGGCCGGACTCGCTCGGGCGCTTCTTCTGGCTCTTCCCCTGTCTCTTCCGGGGGGCCTCCTCTGGCCCCTTCGTGTTTTCCTTGTCCGTGCGTTCTCCTGCCGGAAGGAGCGGGGAACATCGCTCTTTCAGGTATAACCAGAGAGGCTCTCCGGCAAACCCGCAACAGATCCCCGAAAGGAGGGCAATGTTGATGGCGAGGTAATACTCGTAACGGATATGCTGCCATGTAGAGGCGAGTATCACGAGCGACCAGACCAGGGCGAAGATCTGGTGGGGGTGCTCGTCACGGAGGTTACGGTAGATGAGAACCAGGATGCCTCCTCCGAACAGCACGAGTCCGTAGTTAAATGAGTCCCATGCCTTTTCCACCGACCATCCCATGGCCTCTTCCACGGTATTCGTCGCGGAGTTCTGTCCGAAGAAGGAGAACAGGGATCCGATGAAGAGGTTATACAAATCAGGGAAGACGGAATACAGGACAGCGACAAGGAGAACCACTCCCCCGACAAGGATCCCGGGGAAATAATAGGCCTCCTTTGTCCTTGTGAAATGCTGGAGCAGGCACAGGACCATCGTACCCGCGATGATCCCCATGTAAGCGATGATATGACCCAGGGAATAGGTGGAGAGCCCGATGATAGGGGACTTCAGGCCGAAGGCAAGCAGCCCGGCGATGGCGGTTGCAAACGCCACAGTATTGATGACGAGAAGGTAATCGCTGGAACGGTTGCGGTAATGATCGATGATCACCTGGATGAGCGTGAAGAGCGCCACGATCATCGCAAAAAGGATCATGGTGGGCATGACAAAAAGCCCCGCACAATAGGCGATCCCCGCCAGAAGCCCGAAAAGCACGGTTCTCCGGTAGCTTGAGAAATCTTTCAGGTTAATGGGCCGGTCTTTCTCTGATACGATGGCGAAACTGTATGCCAGGCAGAAAACCGTGGAGAAGAGGACTTCGGCAATGTGATGATCGATATATCCGTAGAACGATATAGTAAAGAACTGCCCGCAGATGATTGCCGTAAAGCCGGAAGCGAGCACCCCGGTCTTCCAGTCCCCGAAGATCTTTCCTACATAATACATGACGACAACAGTGGCAGCAGCGAGAAGCGGGGTGACCAGCAGGGCCATGGAGATGATCTCGGGGCGCGTTGTGGCCCCGGTGATGAGACACCATGATGCGATGATGGTGGTGAACAGGGGTCCCCAGTAGATCGTGCTTCCGGTCGGATACAGGGTCATCGGGTCAAACCAGCCATATCCGGGAAACTGGGGGAGCATCAGTTCAACCTGCCGGAGGTTGTAGAAGGGGTCGTCCATTGCCACCAGGTTCATGACATCCGTTGTATGGGTCACGAACATCGGGAGCAGGCGAAGCCAGAGTGCAAAGAGCGCGAATGCCACCACGACGGCAGCAATGACATATTTTCCATGTTTCGTAAAATCGAGATGTGCCATGTCTCCACCAGAATTATTCAAATTGAATCATAGGTCCGTTTCTGTGATATGCATGTACTTATTGACGGTAGCATTTTATAAAACCCTTCAAAGTGCGTAATGCAGCAGGGCATCGTACCTGCCAGGAAGATCGGTGAGGGAATCCTTGCAGACGACTCGGTCTGTCAGCTGACCGCTCATCCGAATGCCCCCAGATCTGTGCCGGTACCAGACCTCCACTACCCCTTCGTACTGATCCGGGAACCTCATGCGGGTTGCGATGAACCGGAATTTTTTGAGGATATGCTGCATGATCGGCCGGGGCATAACTACGTCCACGTTGTATCCAAGCATTAGCCAATGACAGATTAGCGCCTGGGTGTTGCCTTCGTTCCGGTGCCGGGAGATGATGTAGTGGAGGATAAGCCGGTTCCCGGTCTCCAGCTCCAGCCATCCCGAGAAGAGTTCTTCCGTGAATCCCAGTGCGTCGCCTTCAGGAGTACCGGTCTCGATACGTTGTGCAGTCAGGTGGTTCCAACTCCTTATCGTGGGTGATCCTGACTGTTTTTGAAAAAAAGGCGATAAAAGGGAGCGGCATGGGCACCGTGAAAGTAACCCCGGGCCCCGTACGGGCTGGTGGGGGTCGCACGGGTACAAATGCCGGCCCTGCATTCGCGCCATGGACTGGGGCATCCTGAGGGCCGGGGCCGGAATTTTCGTCGCTGGAACCGTAGTGATCCGGGACATGCAGGATCGTTCGGGCACCCGATCTATGCGACCATCCGGACATTTGTACCCACGCGACCCCCCTCAGGCCGCCCATGTGCAATGCCCGGAAATTCAATCTTTTACGACGGAAAACCGGATCAAAACACCGGGATCCTGCTGCAGGGGGTCATGCGGGTACAAAAAACCGGACGCCATTGTCCCACACGGTGCCGGGACCCGGCCGGTCAGAGCAGCTCGGAGAGGCGCTGCCCGATACTGCTGGCGCACTTTTCCTGGTACGCGCACCGGTTGCAGGGTGCATTTAAGGGGGGTTGGGGAACCCCGCCGTCCCGGATCTCCCGGAGTTTCTTTAAGGCCGTGAGGACCAGCCGCCGGTCACGGGGCTGGATCTCGTGGTGGCGGGAGACCCCATCCGGTATATACTCCACACTCCCCCCGACTACCTCCTTGCCGGTGGTCTCCTCCAGACATACGGCAATAGCGGCGATGCGCAGCCGGTCGGCTGCATAGGTGCCAAACGGCATCGCACCGGAAGCCCGGACAACCGAGAACGAGCCGTCATCGAACACACGGTCGATCATTCCCGCCATGCCCTGCTTTTCAGACGAGACCCCGACATCGGTCTGGACCGCGGGCTTCCACTCCGTTTTATTGCATGCTGCAATACACAGATCAAGAAAGTCCTTCAGGGCGGGATCGGCACCCGGGCGGACCGTCCTGATCTCCTCCCAGATACGCCAGGCGTCCAGCGGCCGTCCAAGGTGGTAGGAGAGCTGCTTGCAGACCGCGTAGCGATCGGATTCAGAATATGCATTGTGCTGTTCGTAGTAAAACCGCACCGGGCAGGCATGCACCCGCACCAGATCGGAGATCAGGAGATGCTTATTTTGGACCGGGGGCGTCATTGCTCCTCGATCTATCCTTTACGACCGATCCCGATTATACTTACCGGTTCGTGCAGGACAGCGGGAATCCCCCGCGCCAACCGGGAGAGGGTGTTGTGCCCGGGATCCCATGACCATCTTTTCATACATTCAGGCACAAACGGATCAGTATGACCTCCCAGGAAATATCCGTCAACATCCCACCGACCCTCGATCCGGTGTACAGCAACATGATCCAGATCGCGTACAAGGACGATGAATTCACCTTCATGTTCCTCCACCAGCTCCCACAGGTGAACCAGGCCCGGGCCAAGGCGATCGTCTCCATCACCCCCGCCCATGCCAAGAACCTCCTTGCCGTGCTCACCAAGTCGGTCGCCGACTACGAGGGGAAGTTCGGGACCATCGCCCCCAAGGAGCCCCAGGGGCCGCAGAACGTGACAACCCTCTCCGGCTATTCCTGAAAAACCGGCCCATCCATATTTTTATTAACGCCAAGAGCCGATATTGTGAGGTACCACGCCGCCGTGGCTTAGCGGTATAGCGGCTGATTCGTAATCAGCAGGTCGAGGGTTCAAGTCCCTCCGGCGGCTCTCTTTTTCACGGTTTTCGAATCTGATCCATGTGCCCATCGTGCGTGGGGAACTAGATCGATCGCAAACCGTGATTCCTGTCCGCAGGTGCTAGCCTCACAAACCAAAAAAGAGATTCGTCCTTCCGGAGGAGTTATCCCTGCCGCCGCTCGGTGGTGTCCCGGATGGTACTCATGACGGCAGACATCCCGAAATACTCGGTCACCCGGCTGCTGAACTCCACCGGCAGGGTACCGCCGTCCTTCTTCTTCAGCTCCGTCTCGAAAAGGATATGCCCCCGGGCAAGGAACTGCTCCTGATCCTCTTTGGGGAAGAGAGTCAAGGGATCCACCACCAGATCGTGGAGGGACATGTGCATGAACTCCTTCTTGGTGAACCCGAGGTACCGGCTGGCGATCACGTTGGTCTCGAAGATCCTGCCATCGATATCGTGCAGCATGATCGCGTCACTCGCCCCGTCGAAAAGGGTGCGGTACCGGAGCTCGGACTCGATCAGCTCGTCCTTGGTGCGCTTGCTTTCCGTGATGTCGATTATCGAGCAGACCACCAGTCCTTCAGGTGTAAGGGCGGCGGCGACCACCACCCAGATCACGGCCCGGTCCTTCCGGCGCAGGGCGACCTCCATCTTCGTGATCTTCCCCTCCGACCGAAGCTCCTTCATGAACCGCATCTCCTGTCCGCTGTCGAACCAGATCTCTGTGATCGCCTGACCGACCAGCTCCTCCGGGGCGTAGCGCAGGACATTGGCGGCTTCGCGGTTAACGGTCCGGATCTTCTGGCTTTCAAGGTCGAAGGTCAGGATGCCGGCGCGGGATGTCTCGAAGATCTCCCGGTAGTGCCGTTCCTGACGGATCTGGCCGGAGAAGGCCGAGAGCACGACCCCGAGCGATACGAAGACGTAGAAGAACGCCATGCTCGTGGCGTACAGCTGGATGTCGGCCGGCCCGTACAGGTACACGAGCCCAAGGAAGATCCAGCCCAGAAGGACCGTAAAATAGACCGCGTAACGCGGGGAGAAATAAGCGATGAGCAGAATGGGCAGGATGTAGAAGAACGGGAAGATCGTGAAGTACCCGTTTTTCAAGGAATAGATGGAGACCAGCACAATCCCCACCGTCAGGAGAGCGATGATCGACAACCAGAGCGTGTTTTGCGGGGATATGGTTCTCATTTCTCAATCAGACCTGCGCACAATGTATTCTGTTGAACATGGTTGTGGTAATTTCTTATAGGTTGCCATCGGGTTTATGGACATGGTACTGGACGGTACTGCGGGAGGCCGAGGGGCTCATATGCCTTTGCGCAGCACGAGCCAGTCCTTCTCCCCGGCCTTTTTAAACCGGACCAGCACGAATGTGCCGGTGAACCGGGCCCCGTGCAGTACCACCTCGATCCGGTCAGCATCCCATGTCAGGGGTTCATAGGTGCCGGTGTCGGCAATCGTGACATCCCCTGCTCCGTACTCTCCTTCAGGAATCTTACCTTCGAACCCGATATAATCGAGGGGATGGCCCTCAACGGCAATGGCGAGCCGGCGTTCCCCGGGTTTCTCTGGTAATCCCTTGGGAACCGCCCAGCTCGCGAGCACATCGCCATGTTCGAGCCGGAAGTCGTAATGATGGTGGCGTGCGAAGTGTTCGTGCAGCACGAACCGTAGCGGACGGCCATCGGTCATCACAGGTCCCCCCGTTCGCGTTTTGTACGGGCTACGATTGCCCTGAGGTTTTGGGCTGCAGCAGCGATATCCGGCTGGGAGACCACTGCAGAGATCACGGCGATACCGTCCGCGCCCGCCGCGATCACCGCCGCGGCATTGCCCGGCCCGATCCCCCCGATACCGACAACAGGGATGCGGACCCTAGCCCGCATCGCTGATACCAGGGAAAGCCCCTGCCCGGGGCCGGCATCGGCCTTCGAGCCGGTCGGGAAGACAGGGCTAGCCGCCACGTAATCCGCCCCGGCCCGTTCCGCATCTGCGGCCTCCTCCACGGTTCCGGCCGAAACCCCGATGATAAAACCCGGGGGCGCGATCTGCCGGGCCGTCCCGCAGGGGATGTCATCCTGCCCGAGGTGCACACCGTCCGCCCCGCAGGCAAGGGCCACATCGAGGCGGTCGTTCACGATGAAAAGCGCCCCCGCCCGTTGTGTAATGGCCCGGATCTCATGAGCTGCCCGGATCAGATCCCGAGGGGAGTTTGATTTGTCCCGGAGCTGGATGACGGTCGCCCCCCCGGCTACTGCCCGTTCCGCGATCACTATATGCGGGAGGCCGCCGGAGAGCGCTTCATCTGTGATCACGTAGAGGTCGAGGTTCATATCCGGTCTGTCACGGGCCCCGGATCCGGGCTGTACGGGCCAGGTCTTCCGGCGAGAGGGCGGCAAGTTCGTCGAAGAGCGAGCGCTTGAAACTCCCCGGACCCGGTGCTGCAGCCGCCGCCCGCTCGCCCGCGATCCCGAGCGCGGCAAAGGCCGCCGCCGATGCCAGCACCAGATCCTTCGATTCCGCTGCAAAGACACCGTTCACCGAGGCCGCCATGCAGCCGGTGCCGGAGATGCTGCCCATCAGGGGATGACCATTCTCCACGAGGAGCGTATGCTTTCCGTCCGTCACGATGTCCGTTGCTCCGCTGATCGCAACTACGAGACCGGCAGCTTCGGCATAGTCCTGTGCGATCGCCACGGGATCACCGGAGAGTCCGTGGGAGTCTACCCCCCGCACTTTCGCTTCGGCTCCGGCGAGCACTCCGATTTCACCAGCATTGCCCTTGAGGATCGCGATATCGACCCGGTCGAGAAGACGCCGGGCGGTCTCGGTCCGGTACCGGGTGGCGCCTGCCCCGACCGGATCGAGGATGACCGGTATCTTCCGCTCGTTGGCCATGCTCCCGGCCAGTTCCATGGACTCGATCTGTACATGGTTGAGGGTCCCGATGTTCAGGACCAGTGCGCCGGCAATGGCGGTCATCTCTTCCACTTCCTCCGCGGCATCGGCCATGACCGGTGCTCCGCCGGCACAGAGCGTGATGTTGGCGCAGTCATTGACCGTCACGTAGTTCGTGATGTGGTGGACGAGCGGGCGCTTCTCCCTGACACGGGTGAAGAGTGCGGCGATCTGCTGGTTCTTCATGGATGTTCACCTCGGGCCTATCCGGTGCCTTCTTGTGTGATGAACATTGGCGGTTCCCCATATATTAACCATGACCGGGTGTTTTGCGTCTCTACCCGGGGAATTGATCTACCGGGTGATCTCTTCTATGGTAGCAAGGAAGAGGTCCACTTCTTCATCAGTATTGTACGGCCCGAGGCTGACCCGGACCGTGCCATCGGGAAGACCGAGCCGCTCCATCAAGGGCATGCAACAGTGGTGGCCGGACCGTACCATGATGTCGGCCATCTCATCGAGGCGCTGGGCAACCTCGTGAGGGTGCAGGCCGTCCACGGTAAACGAGACAACGCCCACCCGCATAGCGGGATCAGCCGGGACAAAGAGCGTAATGCGGGGCATCTTTTTCAGACCGTCGATGATCCGGGTAGTGAGCGCCTGGCCGTGACGCCGCACGCGGTCCATGCCGAGCCGGGCGAGGTAGTCGACCGCCACGCCAAGACCGATCCCGCCAGCGATATTGCCGGTACCGGCTTCGTACCGCGGGTAACCTTCCGCGAGCGTATAGTCATGACCCTTGACGGATTCTACTGCCCCGCCACCCACAAGGAGCGGCTCGATCACCGGCTCCTTCATCCAGAGTACTCCCGTTCCCGTGGGGCCGAGCATCTTGTGACCCGAGAAGGCGGCAAAGTCGCACCCGAGAGATCCGACATCGATGGGCATATGGGGAACAGACTGGGCCATGTCCACCAGCAGGAGAGCCCCGTGATCGTGGCAGATCCTTGCGATCTCCAGCACGGGCGTGATAACGCCCAGAACATTCGAAGCGTGGGTAACGGCGACCAGCCGGGTCTTTTCGGTGATTGCCTGCTCGAATGCTGCAAGATCGAAGGTGTAGTTGTTTCGGATATCCGCGACATCGGTGACCACGCCCTGCCGGGCAAGGCGGTACCACGGGAGGAGGTTGGAGTGGTGTTCGAGTACGGTCGTGAGCACCCGGTCGCCACTCTTAAAGGGGAATCCCTGCGCCACGGTCGTGATCGACTCTGTAGTGCTTTTCGTGAAGACCGTGACGCCTTCCTTTGCCCCGATGAACCCAGCCACCTTCTCATGGGCATGCCAGTAGCGCTGGGAGGCGATCTGGGTGAGGCGGTGGACACCCCGCCCGACGTTCGCCCGGTAGTTCCGCTCGAACTCGACGTACGACTGGATCACCGGTTCAGGTGAGAGGCTGGTTGCCGCGTTGTCGAAATATACCACCTCGGCAACGAGCGGAAAGTCTTTCCGGATCGCCTGCAAATCGAATCCTTCTGTACCCACGTCATACATTGTTGTCTTCATGGTTTTCCCGCTCCCGATATCAACCATCCCATGATCCGTCTCCCGATCCATTCTTTTTGGTTTCCCGGCTTTCAGCGTGAAGTCATCGTTGACCGCGATCCTCTGGTCCCGGCAGATCTCCCGCATCTTCTTCGGGAGCGCCTTCCACCGCCAGAGTCCCCACTGACAGTAGGCCTCGGGCATCCCTTTCTTATCAGCCCAGTGCGAGACGAACCCGTCCCACCGCTGTGCGAGATCCGGGTGCGTGACCCGGATCTGCTCGTACTCGCTCTCCAGCATCGCCGGGCAGAGGAAGCAGCCGATCCGCTCGATCCCCTGCTCGTAGAGCGGGTTCATCTCCGCCTTCTGCCACCAGAGGTACAGGAAGACCTCGAGGGCCCGCCAGTTCCGGATAGGCGAGACATTGAGCTGGAGGGGATTGTCGGGGTTCTGGCTCGTCTCGTCCAGACTCGCCCGGTTCCAGGACTCGTACCAGCGGTTGCCCTGGATCGTGACGCAGGGGCCGGTCTTTGCGAGATAGAGCTTTAAGGGCCGCAGCTTCTGGAACTTGCAGCACCAGCGGTTGTCCTTACCCGGCGGCCCGGCCTTCTCAACAGCCTGCCAGAAGTCGCCGGCCCCGCCCACGATCTCAACTCCCTGCGACTGCACGAACGCGATCGTCTCGGGGAACTCAAGGCCGGTATCAATGAAGAACGCTTTCTCCACACCGGCTTTCCGGGCAAGGTGGAGGACCGCGGTGCTGTCCTTGCCACCGGAGAACGAGACGTTCGCAGTGGGCCGGTCGTGCATATGGTGTTTTATTGCACGGATCGCGTTCCGCTCCAGGTTCTTCAGGTGGTACCGGTTTTTCTCGATCGCCGCGTCCCACCCGGGATCCGGCCGGCTGCGGGGCTCTACGGCAACGAGCTCCTTCACCCTGATCGACCCCTCTTTTACCACGCCGGTGCCGTACTTTGCCCGGTATTTTACGATTGCAGTCCCATCGGGAACCGGCTTCGTGAGGGCCAGGCGCTTGCCCCCGATCCGCCCCTGCTCATTCCGGATACCGGTGTGGGTTTCGAGATCGATGATCCCTTTCGTCGCATGGCTGACAATGAACGGAAGAGCTTCCGGGGCAATGTCGAGCACGAACTTCCGCCCTACCGGATCGAACGTGAGCCACCCGAACCGTTCTCCATGCATGATCACGAGATCGGCACGGTCAACGCCGCCGGTCTTATTGAGGAGCAGGATCTTTGCGAGCGGGACGTTCCCGAAACGGTCCCGCACGAGCCGGGCGATCAGGGCCTGGTCGGCAGCGAGCGCCGGGCGGAGCTCATATGGCTGGAGGAGTTCGATCCTGCGGCCATTCTGTCCGCACGCGCAGCTCTTCGCGACCAGCGGAACGTTACACTGGTCGCACCAGTACAGCACCTTCTTTACCGGCGGCTCGCGCATCACACAAGACTAGTGGAACGCCGCAGGTGATAAGAGAAGCGATAGCAGAACGAGTTACTCGAACTGCTTCACGGCACCGGGGAGGCAGGTCACGACCCCGCGGATCCCCGAGACCGTGAGCGTCATGAGGATCGCATCCACGACCTCTTCCCGGGTCGCACCGGCCGCCTTTGCCATGGGCACATGCGCCTTCACTGCCATCTGGTCCCCCATCGATGCCTTCATCGCGATGTAGATCAGCTGCTTGGTCTTCGGGTCGAGTCCCTTCGATGCAACGAGCGCCTGGATAAGGCCGCTGAACGCTTCTGCCACCTCGGGCGCTTCCTGCTGAAACACTTCCATGGGGTTTGCCTGTATATCCATCGTATTCTGGTCCCGGTCGTCACCATATAAAGATGCGGGACTACTGGGCGACAGTGTTCGGATGAATTTGCGGACCTGTAAAGGGAAAAAGTATATACTGTCGTGAATCGTTGGGGTGATTTGGTGAAGTCATCATGGCGAAGCTGAACGCAGAGATGAAAGAGGCATTTTTGAAGATGAAGATCTTCCCGGTGGCCACGGCATCCAAGGACGGGACCCCGAACGTGATCCCCCTCGGTATCGTCGACCTGGTCGATGACGAGACGATCTGGATTACGGACAACTTCATGAACAAGAGCATGACCAACCTCCGGACCAACCCGAAGATCGCGATCTATATCTGGGGCCCGGAGATCAAGGGATGCTTCCAGATCAAGGGTGTTGCCTCCATCAGGAAGAGCGGGGCCGAGTACGAGGAGATGAAGGCGAAGATCAACCAGAAGAGGCCCGAACTCCCCGCCCGGTCGCTCGTGATCGTGAAGATCACGGAAGTCTTCGAGTGCAAGCCGGGGCCCACGGCCGGTTCGAAACTCCTTTAGAGTATCTTACCGCTCGGACTCTGACGAGATCCTCGCTGGTTCAAGATTCCTGTAACGGCGGGATCTCGCGGGTCGTATCCGGTTATGAGGCGCGGGAGACAGGCGATCTCCCCATATTGTTTTTTTAGTGTATGGTGCCGCTTTCTTTCGCGGCTGCATGAAAAAAGGTTATTTGCTGCCGGGCTTCGACCCCGGTGCCGCCGCAACCACATTCAGGGCCTCCACAAGCTCGGGCAGGATCTCGGCCGGGATGCCCATGACCAGCTCGCCGTCCTCGATGCCTGAGAACTTCCGGGAGCCGTCGCACCCGAGCGAGAAGTTGACTTGTCCCGTCAGGTAAGTCTGGGCACAGGCATCGGCACAGACCGACTGGATCCCGGCAAACTCGGCGTTGATCCTTCCCCCGACACGGAAGAGTGTGCTCTGCGCGAGCTTCAGCATGGCCCACGGCGTGGCCACGATAAGTACGACCTGCGGGTCGAACGGCGCCTTCTCCAGCGGCGCATACATCGTTGCGTAGGTATCGCCGGGGTTTAAGTGGGCGACCCGGTCGATGGTCCGCTTACAGGCAGCCGAGCTCTCGAACTTGCCGAGTTTGAAATAGAAATCACCGGTCTTTAAGGTCTCAGTGAGCTCCCGCAGGCCCAGCGACCATGCGCCCCCGTTGCACTCGTGATTCTCGGAGAGGGAATAGAAGACCTTCCCCTCGTTCCTGGCAAGCCCGATCATCGAGCAGTGCCGGATCGTCTTGTCGAGCTTCTCCATGCCAGCCGGGATCTCTTCTTTCTTTGTGGCGAACCGGAACGCGACCGGGGAACCCTTGAGTTTCAGGAGCGTCTTGAGCGTTGCGGCTGCTTCTGCATAGTTGATGGGAATCTTCATACCTGGTACCATGAGAATTACCTCCGTCTCTCCGCATGAGACGATAACAGTACCACCATATCGTGCAGACCACTTAAACCCAGCGATCCCGGCACAATCTGTTCCCGATCGTGATGGTTTTTAGATACCCTTATTTTTCGTGATCTGCTATTACTGTATATCCTTAAACGGGCCCGGCCGGCATGACCGGCCGGAACACTTGTGGTGAACCTATGGATTATGCTGATATGTTACGCGACGCCTGGACCTATACGCGGCAGGGCGTCCTGGAGAGCGGGAGCCGGTGGGTGCGGATGATCCTTGCGATCGTTCTCCTTGCCATCCCGATGAACGGGTACATGATGCGGATCTACCGCGGTGCGGCGCCCGCACCCGACGTGGACCAGTGGGGACAGCTCTGTATCGACGGCCTGAAACTGATCGTGATCTCGTGCATCTACTCGATCCCGATCTGGCTGCTCTGGCTGGCCACGTACTGGACCATGATGGCCGCGATCCTCTCCGGGAACGCGGATGCTATCGCAGCCACGGGCAACCCGAACTGGGCGCTGATGGTCCTCATGTACATCGTCGAGTTCATCATAGCCCTGCTCCTGCCGATCGTGGCGGTCAGGTTCGCGCGGGGCTCGGGCTTTTTCGGTGCATTCAATCTCCGGGCCGTCCTCGACCGCATCGCGTCGATCGGGTGGCTGAACTACGTGCTCGGGATCATCATCGTCACGGTCGTGGTCGCCATACCGGTCATGGTCATGGTCTTCATCTTCGTCCTGCTGGGCATCGTGATTGCAGCGATCGCCGGATTCAGCGCGGCTGCGGTCATCGGGGCCATTGCCCTCGCCGTGATCATCCTCCTCATCGTCATGCCGGTCTTCATGGTCTTCCAGGCCCGGTTCTGGACGCAACTCTACGACGGTGCAGCCGCCCCGCCGGTATAACCATTGCAATCAGGGCCGGCTGGTACGGCCTCTGGCCGAAAACCAATCACTTTTTCTCAGAACCTGGGGGAGTGTCGATCTTTTTTCCGCAGTGGGGACAGACCTGCAACGGGGTATCGCGCTCCTTCTTCCGGTGGATCTCCTCGACAAACCCGGAGGCGAAGATACCGGCCGGGAGGGCAAAGAGGCCCACGCCCACCAGGGCCACAACCCCGGCAATGAACTTGCCCAGAGGGGTGACAGGCACCATGTCGCCGTATCCTATCGTGGCCATGGTCTCGATCCCCCACCAGAGGGACGCAATAACGCTCGAGAATTTCTGCGGCTGGGCATCGTGCTCGGCAAAATAGATCATCGCGGATCCGAGGATGAGGAGGACCAGCATGATGAAAAAGCCCATGAAAATCTCGCCCCGCTTCGCCGCAAAGACCCGCCCGAGAGTCTTGAGGGCCCGGGAGTAATGGTTCATCTTCAGGATCCAGAAGATGCGCAGGAACCGGATGAACTGGACGACCCCCGGCGTGGCTGCAAGGAACGGCGCCATGAAGAACGGGACAACACAGAACAGGTCGATGAGGGCCACCGGGGTTGCCATGTACCTCAGCCGGCCCCGTACCGGGTCACAATACAGGGGATTTTCAGTGCAGCACCAGACCCGTATTATGTACTCCACGGTGAAGACAACAACCGAGAACGCTGCCAGGAGATCGAACAGCGATCCGTAGGCCTGGTACATCGGAGTATCTGTCTCGAGAACCGCCGCGATGACATTGATGAGTATGAGCAGCACGAGCGTCCCGGCAATGAGGCGCCCGAGCGGGTGATCGTGGATACGGCTCTCGATGATCTCGTAAACCTGGGTTTTTATGGGTTGTTCCATATGATGTGCACGGCCCTGGTGCGCTGTTACCCTTTTTAGCAATTCCCTGTTCACCGATATCGGCAATAAAGGCTGTCATGCGGGGTCCCCCGGTGGAGGGAGAGGCCGGATTGCGTCGAGATCTGCCCGATAGTTCAGGACTGGATTACATCAATGATGGGGATCGTCGCCGCTGCAACATTTTCTTCGATCTCGCGGATGATTTCCAGCTTCGCTTTCGTGGAGGGGCCCTGGGGAACCGCGGTACAGCCGGAAGCCCGGGTTGTCGATGCAGAATAAGTCCCGATCTCCCGCGCGATACGGATCGTCTCTTCCTTGTCAAAAGCGATGAGCGGACGGTAGAGGGGGATACCCGATGCTGCATCGGTGAGTACAACGAGATTGTCCAGGGTCTGGCTTGCCACCTGTCCGAGCGACTCCCCGGTCACGATTCCCTGTGCCCCGGCAGCATGTGCAACAGCAGTAGCAATCCGGTACATCCTCCGCTTGCAGAGGATACAGGTATACTTCTCAAGATGACGACTGACCAGCTCCGCCTGTGCTGTGGCAAGGTAGGTATCCCGTACAACGGTCAGCCGTATGCCGGGCTGATATTGCGCGAGTACTTCTACCACGCCACGGGCACGTGAGATGGTAGAATCATCAATAAATGTATCCAGCGCCACAAGGAGCGGGATGATCCGGCAGCCCCGTTTCATCATCATCCATGCGGCAACGGGAGAGTCGATCCCGCCCGAGAACAACGCGACAACCGTTCCCTCGACTCCCGTTGGGAGCCCCCCGGCCCCACGGGTCACGGTGTCGTAAAGGTAAACCTCCTCCCCGCGGATCTCGATATGGATCTCCTTGTCCGGGGCCGTAAGGTCCACCCGGAGATGCGGGAATTCCCGTTGCAGGAGGCTGCCGTATTCCTCTGCCTTGTCGCCCGATGAGAAATCATGGTTCCCTACCCGCCGTACGCGGAGCGCGAAGGTCTTCGCCATTTCTATCCCGCGGGACCGGCAATACTTGGGAAGGCAGGCTGATACCTCAGCAAGACGGATATGTTCAACCTCAGAGAACGAGACGACCCCGAAGATCTTCTTCAGCTTTTCGGGATCCACTTCCCCGTCGAGCCAGATCCGGCCCCGTTCGTTCCGGACACAGACCGCGGGCATCGCCTCGCGGATGGCGCCGGTCAGGGTATTCTCCCACCGGCGCCGGACAGGATCGGACTTGAGGAAGATCTCGGAGTACCGGACGAGCCATTGCGTTGTCATATCAATGTGTCGCTCCGCACGGGTATCGCACATCCCCTAGCTTGAAAGGATGGTGGCAGTACGGACAGGTACAATCGCATTCAGGGCCCTCGTACGGGCAGATCGTCATCGAGAGATCGGCGAGCGGGTGGCCCTTGCCCCGGATCTGGAACTCCTTGTACCAGCCAAACGGAGCACGCTTCACCTCAACCGAGGCTTCCCGGAGTACAGACTCCAAGCCCTTGAGGATTACCAGAGCAACTTCCGGTGCACCGAGCGTGCTAGTAAGGTGAGCGTAGGGATAGATGAGAACCCGGTTCACCCGAAGCATGGCAAGACGTTTCAGGACATTGTCCGCAGCGCTCCGGATCACATGCCCGGGATCCTTCTCATCCAGCTTCTCGATACAGCAGAAGAGGACCACGCACTCCTCCATCTGGTCCTCGCGGACAACTGCCGGTTCCGCCATCTTCGTTTTCTTCGTGGCATGATACCACATGCGGGTAGCATGGATGGAGAGGACCCTCACAGGTTCCCCCTCCCTACGAGTACGCTGATCGCATCCGCTGTGATAAGCCCTATCACGCGCCGGTCATTGTCCACGACAGGGAGCGCGCTGATCGCATGCTCTTCCATCTTTCTGGCCGCTGCCGCAATCGGCTCCCCGGGCGTTGTCGTCACCACGTCGCGGGACATGATCTCGTCGAGCCACAGGAAGTCTGAGGCAACAGCCTTGGCAATGTCCCATGATGTGACGATCCCAGTTAGCTGCCCGACTGACGAGAGAACCGGCAGGTGGTTCAACCCCAGGTTCACCATCCTCCGGGCCGTTACTGCGATGGTCGTGCCCTCCTCGATAGTCTGGAAATCGGTGATCATTATGTCACCTACCACGGTATGGGAGAGGAACGTCCCCACAAGGTAATTCAGCTGCCCGGACTCGAGCAGGAAGGCATCGTGGCCGTAGGCGGAACGGATCTCGCTGTACCGGACATCCGCCTTGTTAGCGGTCAGGGCCGCGACGATCTCCTCCGACTGGTACGGCGGGTAAAGCCAGTCTGAAGAGACTGAGATTACGAGGAAGGCCGCTTTAACGCCAGACAGCCCGGCTGCGAGCGACCTGTTTTTCGTCAGGTCGAAATAATCGATTGCCTTCGTTATATAGAGGTAGGAATTGGCATCGAACCGCTTCGTGAATGTATCCCCCTGGTGGTGAAGGTAGCTCTCCACCTTGAAATCCGTGGAGAACCCAAACCCAATCCGGTCCCTGCCCTGCAGCGCTCTCCCGAACTTCTCGTGCATCGATTCGTTGGAGAGGTACGTGATGTGACCCACCATCCGGGCGAGCGCCAGACCGTGGACAGGCGGGGCCATTTTGTAGTAATCACCATTGTTCCAGTCCGGATCCGAGACGATCGCCTTCCGGCCCACCTCGTTGAACGCGATCTGCTGTGGCGTTGAGGAACCCGTGGCCGCGATTACGATCACCTTTTTCATACGGTCAGGGAAGTCCACCGCCCACTGGAGGGCCTGCATGCCACCCATCGAGCCTCCCGCGATCGCGTAGAGACGGGTGATGCCGAGGTGATCGATCAGGAGTTTTTGTGCCTTCACCATGTCCCGGATCGTAATGACCGGAAACGTCACACCATAGGGTTTTCCGGTTGCCGGGTTCGTGGACATCGGGCCGGTCGAGCCCTTGCAGCCGCCGATGACGTTCGAGCAGATCACGAAGTACCGGCTGGTGTCCAGCGCCTTGCCGTGGCCGATAATAGCATCCCACCAGCCGGGCTTAGCATCGCCTTCGTGGTATCCAGCTGCGTGCGCATCTCCGGAGAGTGCGTGGCAGACAAGGATGGCGTTGCTTTTTGTGCGGTTGAGCTTACCGTACGTCTCGTAGGCAACGGTAACAGAAGGAAGGGTCTCTTCGCTCTCCAGTACGAGCGGGGATGAACAGCGGTAATAGTGTGTGGACACGATCCCGGGGGACTCCCTGATCATCGGCACACCCCGTACCGAACCTTGGCCGGACGGGCAATGTTGTCCCGGATATCCCCAATCACCGGGTTATCAACGATTTTCTGCTTCATGGCAGCGTATCCAGGGCCTGTTTCAGGTCAGCGATGAGATCTTCGACGTTTTCGGTCCCGATTGAGAGCCTGACAAAGTCGGACGTGACACCGGTCCTCTCCTGCTCCTCACGCGTCAGTTGCTGGTGCGTAGTACTTGCCGGGTGGATCACCAGGCTCTTACTGTCGCCGATGTTGGCAAGGTTGCTGAAGAGCTTGAGGCTGTCGATGAATTTCCGCGATGCCGTTTCACCGCCCCGGATCCCGACACCGACCAGCGGGCCGAATCCCCCGGCGAGATACTTCTTTGTCAGTTCGTGGTTCGGGTTATCGGGAAGCCCCGGGTAATTCACCCACGCCACCTTCGGATGGTCCTTGAGGAAGTGTGCCACGGCCAGGGCATTCTCCGAGTGGCGCGGGACACGCAGATGGAGGGTCTCGAGGCCGATCAGGAAGAGCCAGGCATTGAACGGGCTGATCACGGCGCCGGTGTCCCGCATGAGAGAGACCCGGATCCTGAAAACAAACGCAACGTTCCCAAGGCCGGGATAATTCCCAAAGGTATCCCAGTACTGCAGGCCATGGTAACTGGGATCGGGTTCGGTGAACTCCGGGAACTTGCCGTTGTTCCAGGCAAAATTCCCGGAATCGACGATGACCCCGCCAAGAGAGTTCCCGTGCCCGCCAATATACTTCGTGGCCGAGTGGACAACGATGTCCGCACCGTATTCAATTGGCCGTACAAGCCCCACTCCCGTCGTGTTGTCGACAATGAACGGCACCCCTGCCGCATGTGCGATCTTCGCGATCTTCTCGAAGTCCGGGACATCCAGTTTCGGGTTGCCAATCGTTTCCGCATAGACCGCCCGTGTCTTTCCGGTAATCGCCTTCCTGAACTCTTCGGGTTGTGTTGAGTCCACGAAGACCGCATGCCGCCCGAACTTCGGGAGGGTGTAATGGAAGAACTCGTACGTGCCGCCGTACAGGTTGTCAGCAGAAACAATCTCGTCACCGGGACGGGTAATGTTCAGGATCGCGTACATGATGGCCGCAGCGCCCGACGCGGTGGCGATGGCCCCGGTCCCGCCTTCAATGGCGGCGATCCGCTTCTCGAACACATCTGTGGTCGGGTTCATGAGGCGGGTGTAGATGTTCCCGGGCTCCCTGAGCCCGAACAGGTTTGCAGCGTGCTCTGTGTTTTTGAATACGTATGATGTGGTCTGGTACAGCGGTACGGTCCGGGACCCGGTGACCGGGTCGGGCACCTGCCCTGCATGGAGGGCGGTGGTTCCAAGGTGGAATTTCTTCGATGTCATAAGTAGTTCCTTTGGGTTACTGATAACGCGATCGCGATGGGATGGTTCCGTCATAATCTTTGGGGATATTCCTGCCGCCCGCTACAAATCTCGGATCATCTTTCCACAGGCAGGCCGTGATTCTCTGCAATTTCCATGAAGGCATCCGCAAGGTAGCGGACTTTCTTGTCAGAGAGGCCGTAAGTGTTCAGTTTCCAGGTCCTGGTTGCACCGGCGAACTCCCCCACGATCCCGCGGACCGAGAGTTCGTCGCTGAAATAGAACCCGCGACGCTTGTGGGTCTGGGCGACCTTATCGAAGCTTCCCATTGTGTCTACTTTCGTGAGCGTATGTTTGCGTGGGTACTCCGAGAGCACCTTGCTCCCGGTGATCTTGAGAAGACTGCCGATGAAGTAGTTGGACCTTTTTACTTCGTCCTCCCACTTCAGGGTCCTCGCCTTCACCGTGGGGAATGACGCCATCATAGACAGCAGCGTCCCGCCCATCAGCGTGCAGCCGAGCATCTCAACCTCTTTGATGCCGAATTTGCGCCTGGTAAGATCTCCGACCATCGCGGTGGTGCGGAGGGTTTTTGGTAACCATTCATCGGTCAGTGCAAGTACCCCGGATGGTGCGACCGATGCCATACTCTTGTGTCCGGAGCCGACCACAAAATCGGCGCCGAGTGCCTTACCATCGACCGGCATTACGCCGACCGTGTAGGCACCGTTGTACAAGAACGGGATGTCGTACTGGTGGGCGACCTTTCCGATCTCTTTGATCGCGTGTTCGTTTGCATACTGGTAATCGAAATGGTCGATCATCACGAGGACGGGGAGTTTTCCGGTTTCGGCCCGGACCTCTTCGATCTTCTGTGCCATCGCCTCCCCGGTCACGGTGTTCCTGTCGTTCAGCGGCACCTCCTTCACGATCCCGCCGGCATTCTCGACCGCGAGAAACTCAGTGTAGTGAGCGAGGGCGGAGACGATGACGCTGTCGCCTTTCGCAACCAGCGTGTTGGCAACGGCCTGGAACCCGCGGCGGGCCCCGGGGACAACCCGGGCATGGTCCATGTTCACGAATTCGGCCAGGTCTGCATGGAACTCTGCGATACCGGGCCTGGAGATCTTGTCCAGGCGGAACGGTTTCCGGCAGGCATCGCACGTGGAGTACCCGTCACCGTAGGAGATGAGAGCCTTCCTTGCCTCGGGTGTGAGCCGTCCCGCTGCCTGGATCGGCTGGATATTAATGAATTCCTCCTCCCGCGTCCGCAAGGCGATGGAGCCGGCGATTTTTGTGATTTTCGATGTGCCGGTTCCGGCCTCAATGTCCGCGAGGACGGCCTTTGCTTCGGCAATCTTCTCCCGGAATGCAGCCTCCTCGTCCGCATCGAACCCCGTGGGCAATGATTCGCGGAAGAGTTGCCGGATATCTTCGAGCGCGAAGATGGCTTCGAATGTCTTCTGGATTCTGGTACTCATGGTCTTTTTGTTCTGTCTGTCGGTTTTCATTCGGGGAACCTCTGTGCGGTTCTTGTCCTTGGGGCACGCCACCCCTCATCGGAATGCGAAGAAGCGCCCCGCACTTCTTCTTATCTTCGGGATTCCGAGGAACCCTTCAGAAAAGCCAGCGCCCGGAATCGAACCGGGATACGCTGATCTGCAGTCAGCTGCGTAGCCTTTCCGCCACACTGGCATTGCTCATTCACAATTGTGAACTTGCACATGATAGTTAACAATTGTGAATATTTATAGATTCGGGCATAGGCTGGTTTTTCCTCAACTGGATATACGGAGTGCAAGACGGGGATATTTTTGGGAGATCCATGAAACGAATTCCATGCGGATAAGGATAAACGGCATAAGCCAGCGCCCGGAATCAAACGGGATATGATGATCTGCCGTCAGCTGCGCAGGCTCTCCCTCGCACCGGCCAGATACTAACGCGTTACGGTCGCCATATGAGGGAAAGCAGGTGTTCAATTCAGGGCCTGAGTCACGAACAGAATGTACCACAATCCAAGTATTGCCTCAGTAATAATTCCGTCATACAAACCGTCGGGGAGATTGGACAGAAAAACTTAACAATTGTGAAGTTTCATGAAATAATGGTGATCCACTATGAGGGATCGTTTTTGTTGTACTTTGCGAAACTGACACAACCATCGCACAGATCGGGCACCTGCCGCCATCGGCAAAACTCGTATACAAGGTCCTTGCGACCTGCGGGGAACTCACGCAGAAGGATCTGATCCGGGAAACCTCGCTGCCGTCCCGTACGGTACGCTATGCACTGGGCCGCCTAAAGGAAGAGAAGATCCTGATTGAGCGGCACTATCTGACCGATGCCCGCCAGAGCCTGTATGCTCTGGACCGGCAGAACGCGGGAGGACTGCCCGGGTAACCAGGCATTCAGTTCCCAGTATCCCGGTCCGGTCCCTTCTTTTTGACAAACGTACAGAACGACCCGCAACGGTTGCACTTCCCTTCGCTGCAGGGCTCGATGTGAATCGTCACGTTCGCCCGGGGGTACTCGAGTTTCAAGTCCGCTTCCAGATGGTCGGCGAAATCGTGGGAGTCCAGTACCGAGATCCCGCCCGGCATCACGAGGTGGAGCTCGATGAAGATCTCGGGGCCGGACCGGCGGGTCTTGAGCCCGTGGAAGCCCGCGTAGTCGCTGGCATGATCGCAGATGATCTGCCGGATCCGCTCCTCGTCCTCCTCGGGGATGCTGTGGTCGATTAAGTCCGCGAGCGAGCGGCACGTGAGGTCGTAGGCCGCCTTCAGGATCACGACAGCGACGCAGAGTGCAACGAGCGAGTCCAACAGGGCGATACCGGTCAGTTTGATCAGGACGAGCCCGGCCATCACACCGGCCGAGGTATAGACATCGGTCCGGAGGTGCCAGGCATCGCTCTCGAGCGCAATGGACTCCGAGAGCTTTGCCACCTTCATGAGCCGGTTCGAGACGTACAGGTTCATCAGGGCCGAGATGCCCATCACGACAATACCGAGGATGAGCAGATCCGGGGAGGCGGCTTCGGATTCCCCCCCCAGCAGTTTTTTTACCGATTCCCAGATGATCAGAATCGCGGCAACAAAGATGAGCAGGGCCTCGATCAGGCCGGAGATATCCTCGAACTTCCCGTGCCCGAAGGCATGGCCTTCGTCAGGGGGTTCCGAGGACATCCGGACCGAGAAGAAGGCGATGACGGCAGCGATCAGGTCCATCGAGGAGTGGATCGCCTCGGAGATGATACTGACCGAACCGCTGGCAAACCCGATCACGAACTTCATCAGTACGAGGATGGTGTTGGAGATGACCGAGAGCCGGGCGGTACCGGTCTTCAGCCTGTCGAGTGATGCTTTATCGGGCGGGGGCGTATCCATGTGATCTTATTACCAATCGGCGTTTTGTTTCATGAAGATATGGGAAAAACAGGACAACTCAGTACTACCGGGCGCGGGAAATGCCAGCGGGCACGCCCTTTGCCCTATACCGGTTATTCGTTCCTTTCGTGCGGGTTATTATCCAGTCCCTGCTTCTTTCTCAGCCGTTCGATCAGCTCCAGCGCCTTCTTCTTTGCCGCCCGTTCCCCGTCGTCAGCCGGCTCCCAGTACGGCTGCGTAACGGTCCACGTCAGTTTCCCGCTCAGGGGAGGTTCCGGGAATGCCCCGGGATCAGAGAGCGTCTGCCCCCGGAACTCCACGGGCTTCTCCTGGAAGCACGACCAGACCGCCTTCCGGATCACGGACTCGTCCTGGAACTGGCAGTCGACAAGGGTCAGCTGCTCACGGAACCGCTGGATGAACTCCACCGGGACATTGTAGAGTACGGCCGTCAGCCCCGTTGTATCGATGATACGTTTCTTCTCGTCCACGCCATTTTTCAAGAGCGCCTTGATCGCATCCCCGGTCTTGTGCCCCTCGGACTCGGGGCCGCCGAGAATAAGGTAGCGGATGTTCGGGTTGGCAACGATATTGCAGATCAGTTTCTCGATGCCGATGTTCGCGGTCTGCAGGGTGCCGGAGAGAGCGGCACCGCTCTCCACCCCGGTCCTGACGAGCTTCTCGATAGCGGGCGGGATCGCCTCGGCATCGTACGTAAGGATGATCACAACAGCAGCCGGGGAATAGTCGTTCCCTCTCAGGTACCGCCCTTCTTCAGGGGGATATGCCGGGTGCGGGGGGATTTTCTGCATGGCACGACACCTCCTTCAGCGCAGCGACGGGCTGCATGCCGCGTCGCCCGTTCCGCCATACCATCTCTCTTTCAGCCAGAGCGCTACGTTGACAAGGCCGATCAGGACCGGCACCTCCACGAGCGGCCCGATGACCGTTGCGAATGCCACAGGGGATGCGATGCCGAAGACCGCAATCGCAACCGCGATCGCGAGCTCGAAGTTGTTGGACGCCGCCGTGAACGAGAGCGAGGCCGACTTCCCGTAATCGACCCCGAGCCGGTGCGCCATCCAGAAGCTCACGAAGAACATGACCACGAAGTAGCAGAGCAGGGGGATCGCGACCCGGACCACATCGAGCGGCACGTTCACGATGTACTCGCCCTTTAAGGAGAACATCACGATGATCGTGAAGAGCAGGGCGATGAGCGTGACGGGCGAGATCTTCGGGATGAAGACCTGCTCATACCACTCTTTCGACTTTGTGCGGAGCAGCGTGTACCGCGTGATCATGCCCGCAAGGAACGGGATGCCGAGATAGATGAAGACGCTTGTTGCGATCTGGAGGATCGTGATGTCCACCGCGGAACCAGCGCCGATCCCGAGCAGCGGCGGGAGGAACGTGATGAAGAACCAGGCATACACCGCGTAGAAGAAGACCTGGAAGAGGGAATTGAGGCCAACGATGGTGGCGCAGTACTCGCAGTCGCCCCCCGCAAGGTCATTCCAGACGATCACCATCGCGATGCACCGGGCGATCCCCACGAGGATCAGGCCGTACATGAAGAGCGGCTGGTCGCGGAGGAAGACGACTGCGAGGACGAACATCAGGACCGGTCCCACGAACCAGTTCTGGACAATGGAGAGGCCGAGGACTTTTGTGTCCCGGAAAACATTCCTGAGCTCCTCATACTTCACCTTCGCGAGCGGCGGGTACATCATCAGGATGAGGCCGACGGCGATCGGGATCGACGTTGTTCCCACTGAGAGGCCCGTGATCAGGGCCGGTACGGCGGGCGAGAAGTACCCGATGGCGATGCCGGCTGCCATCGCAAGGAAGATCCAGAGGGTCAGGTACCGGTCAAGGAAGGAGAGGCGGGGGAGGTTCATGGCAGGCCGCCTCACTCCTCCCCGCATCCGCAGGACGATTCTTTCGGCCCGCCACAACAGGAACCGTCATCCCCGCCGCAGCTACATTCCGTGTCCATGTCCTTTCCCCGCAGGGCGGCCCCGATCATCGCCCAAGCGCACCCGACCCCGCTCTGCACCTCGATAGCCTGCACGGGACAGTTCTTTGCACAGGCCCCGCATTCCATGCAGGCTGCCGGCCGGGCCAGTTCTGCGTGTTCCGTTCCTTCGGCAAAGACCGCGTGCGGACAGACCTGCGTGCACTTTTTACAATTGATGCACCGGCCGGGATCGAAGGTGAGACTCGTTTCCGTATAACAGGACATACTCAGATCACCCCGAGCAGCCGACTGATACCAAGAACGGCACCGAGTACGACACCGAACACGGCCATCCCCGCCATCACCGGCACGTACCGGAAGATCTCCTTCTTCACACCAGTCCGGGAGGTGAAGGTCGTGGCTCCCGTAAAGTTCAGGGCAATGTAGCCAACCACGGCAGGCATGACGAGGAGTGCCGTTGCCGCTCCCGCTGCATCAGCCCAGAACGGCAATGAAGGGTTCGTGCCAAACGTCCAGGCAAAGGGAAGGGCGACCACGAGCCCGAGGATCAGCCCCTTGCTGGAGAAGTCCTGCGTTGGGATAAAGGGCAGGAGTGCCGGAATGAGCACGGTGCCGGCAAGCACTGCCGCCACGGCGGCAAGCGCTGCCACCGGGCCGGCCAGGAACCAGAGTGCGATCGCGACAAGGACCACCGGGAGGGCCACGTGCACGAACTCCACGGGGATCAGGACGAGGCGGTCGGAGAGCGGGAACTCCACCCGGCGCATGGCCGGGGTTGCCTTATGCTCCCTGAGATACTCCGGCAGGTCGCTGGCCCGGACCGGGCCGAACTCCACCAGGAACTTGGTCTTCCGCAGCACCTCCGGCCATGCAATGCCCGGGGCCCCAAGCTGGGGCACGATGATCTTCCGGTGGCTCACAACCCCGGACAAGTTCGTGACTTCGATGCGCCGGATCAGTTCGTCCGTGCCGAACGTGCCTTTCCCGGCAGCGCACCAGACATTGATGCCCTTCGTGTCCAGCACCAGGATCCAGGCATCGATCCCGGCGAGCGCCGAGCGGAGGGCATCGAAGCTGAGCGTGTAGTTGGCCGAGGCAAAGACCAAGGATTCTGTGGTGGGATTCCCGAGCCGGTACAGGCCGGGCACCACCCGGTGGCTCTCCCGTTTCCAGCCCCAGCGGGCAAGTATGTGATCGAGCCGGTTGGCGCCCGTGATCGTGCTGGTTGCCGTGCGGATCTCTGCGGTCGCGGCTTTTTCCAGCGGGCAGCCACAGGTCGCAGCCTGTGGGCCGGGTGTACAGGAGCAGGATGCACGGGCAGGGAACTCGTGTATCGTGTCAGGGGAATTCTCTGTCATGGATCACTCCTCCGCAAGGATCTTGTGGACGGCCGCCATCACCCGTTCGATCTCGTGGTACTGCACATCCGCCATCCCGTTCTTCTCGATCCCGAGTTCGGTGGCGATGATATGGGCATCCGGCTCCAGGCCGGCGGCGGTGAGTTTCTTGGTTGCGCAGCGATCCGTGCACCCGTCGATCACGATCAGCCGCTCTGCACCATCTGCATCCAGTCTCAGGGTCTCTGCCGACTGCTTGCAGTTCATGCAGAGGAAGAGGCCGGGCTTTCGCTGCATGAGAAGCATTCCTGCCTGCGTGGTGAGTTTCCCGGTATTCGAGATGCCGGAGCAGGTAACAAGGACGTAGGTCACAGAGATCCTCCCGGTATCAGCAGGTTCCGCCGCACCCGCAGCCGCACCCGCCCTCTTTTTTGCCGTCCTTCCCCGGCTTATCGCCGGCCCTGCGGCCCTCACCCTTCCAGCACGCGGAAACGATCGTCTCGACATCCCCGTTCGTGTAGGACTTCGAGGGGCCCTTGGCGATGCCGAGCTCGGTCATGATGAGGTGCTGGCCCACCGTGACGCCCTGTGATTCGGCAATCTTCTGTGCGCAGCGCATCGGGCAGCCGTCGAGGACCACGACTTCATCCGCATTCTTCGCATTCGCAACAAGGTTCTCCGCCCCGATGGAGAGCAGTGCTGCGCAGGCGATATTCCCGTACCCCTCTTCTGTCAGCTGGAGCGCTGCAAGGTTCGTCAGCTGCCCGACATTCGCCTGGCCGGCACAGGGGAAGATGATCCTTTTGGGTTCGTTCTGTCCGCAGGAACAGGTGGTCTTTTCTGTCATTTTTTTCACTCCGTAAGCATTGATTTGATCTCGTTCACGTCGGGCACCCTGCCTTCCGTAACAACTTCGCCGTTGATGAGGAGGGCAGGCGTCATCATGACGCCGCTCTCAACGATGGCATCCAGGTCTTCGACCTTGATTACCTCCGCTGCGATCCCAAGGTCTTTGACTGCCTGCCCGACATTTGCATAGAGGCGTGCACACTTTGCGCAGCCGGTTCCGAGAATCTCGATTTTTGTCATGATAATCATCCAACGCTGATTTCAGTTCTTATGGTCTTTTGAAATGCTGTTCCGGTACTCTTCCAGTATTGCCGTGGCATACGCCTCTTCGACACCCGGTGGCACGTAATTGTAGATTTTGATCTTCTTCATGAGCGCCTCGCGGATCGCGGTGTCGCTTATGGGATTCTGTTCCCGTACCGCAGCGATGCTCTCGTCCAGCATCGTGATGCCGGTCATGACCCCGTTGATATTGATCTGCCGGATACGCCGGAGGGCGTCGGCGGCACAGCAGGGAATGTAGTCGTTCTTCATCCTCACAACCCCAGGTTGCCGAAGGCGAACCCGGCAAGGGTCGAGAACCCGATCACGAGGCCGGCATACACGAGCGTCTTCTTCCCGCCGATGATCCGGTAGATGACGAGCAGGCTCGGGAGGCTGATGGAGGGGCCGGTCAGGAGCAGGGCAAGGGCCGGGCCCTTTGCCATGGACCCGGTGAGGTAGCCGAGCGTGGTGCCGATGACCGGCACTTCGAGCAGGGTGGGCATGTACAGGATCGCCCCGACGATGGCCGCAAGGAAGTTGGCCACAAGCGAGTTGTCGCCAAAGAACGGCCTGAACGTCTCGGGCGGGAGGAAGAACGCCAGCACGCCGAGCAGGAACGTGCCGATGATGAGGATCGGGAAGATCTTCTTTGTCAGGTCCCAGATCTCAAGTCCCCAGTCGGTCACCTCGTCCCGCGTGAAGTAGAAGATCAAGAGGAACGCAACCGCCATCGAGAGGAAGTACACAATCAGGAGCCGGAAGAAGACATCGAGCGCCGATGTCCCGACCAGCAGGATCGCAACAAGGAAGACAAAGAACGCCGGGACAACCCATTTCGGCCGGGTATCTTCCCTGCTCATCACGGCCCGGCGGGCTGCCGCGTGCGTCTTTGTGGTCTCCTCGTCATGGGCCGGGAAGAGACTCATCATGATGAGCCCGATCAGGATGGAGAGGACGATGGCCGCAACGGCCCGGGCCAGGCCGAGATCGAGCCCGAGCACCTGTGCCGTGTACACGATGGCGAGGATATTGATCGCCGGTCCCGCGTACAGGAACGTGATCGCAGGCCCAAGGCCGCTGCCTTTCTTTAAGATGCCCGCAAACATCGGCAGGATCGTGCAGCTGCAGACCGCAAGCACGGTTCCCGAGACCGACGCGATCCCATAGGAGGTGGTCTTCTTCGTCTCCGGGCTGAAGTATTTCAGGATCGCGTCCTTCCTGATGAACGAGGCGATTGCCCCGGCAATGAAGAAGGCCGGGATCAGGCAGGTGACCACGTGCTGCGAGAGATAGGCAAACAGGGTCTCCCAGCCGAGCAGGAGCGAGCCGGTAACGGGGTCGGTCATGGGAATCACACCAGCGGCGGGGAGAAGGTTGCCAGGAGGAGGAGGCCGTCCGCTCCTGCATCGATACGGTGCAGGGTGTCGGCCGGCATTACGCCCAGCGTCCCGGGAACATAGGTAATCTCCGTTTTGTCCAGCGTGCAGGTGCCGCTTCCCGTGAGCACATCGTGGACCTCCACCATGCCGGCATGGGTGTGGCCGCCGATGGCGCACCCGGGATCGATCCGGACATGGTGGATGCTCATCCTCCCACCGGTCTCGCTGCCCGTAATAAGGTGCTGCAGGAATACGCCCCGGAAGCTCGCGTGGGGGGTCCATTCCAGGGAGGCGGGAGCCTTACTGGCGTCCATGAGCTCGATGCGGTTCTTCTCCCCCGCTGCAATGCAGGGCGTGGTGGTGCTCTCCATGATCCCATCCATTTCAAATTTTATTGAATCAATGTAAACAGGGCAAGGTTATATATCTTTTCATTTCAGATTAATTTGAAATGAAACGCGTGACCTGTGCCTGCTGCGGGCCGGAACAGAACACCGATGCCGGGGGAAAGGGACCGGAGATCCCGGAGCAGATCCAGAGGGAGCTCGATGCCATCGGGGGATTCGAGGCCCTTGCCGGGCGCGTGCCCGATGCGGCTCACTTAGAGGAGAAGAGCAGGATCTACCACGCGCTCGCCGATCCCCTCAGGCTCACCATCCTCTACCTTATCCGCGACCAGCCCCTCTGCGTCTGTATCATCAACCGCTTCACGCGCCTCTCCGGCTCGAAACTCTCCTATCACCTGAATATCTTAAAAGAGAGCGGGCTCATCGAGGGCGAGTACCACGGCAACTGGATCATCTACTCGCTGACGCGGACAGGGCGGGAATTTCTCCGGTAGCTCGTTTCCGGGCGGGCACCTGCCGGGTCAGGATCGTGGTGAGGGATCGCCAGGTTCCTGTGCGCCCGCACAAAAAATCCCGCCGGCGGGTTTTTAAAAGGGAGACGAACCCCGCGGTCAGGGGAAGCCCGATGAACGGACTTCGCACGTATGAGTGATGGCGTCTGCAAGGGACCTGACCGCCTGCATGAACTCCGATTCTGATGCAAGGAGCGGCCCGACTTCCGGTTCGGTGACCACCACTTCCGGCGCGAACGGAAGCGGCACCACCCGGGAAAATTCGTCGAGATGCCCGGCCCGGTCACGTACCTTGTCCATGTCCTCCGGCCTACCTATGCGGTTTATGACAAGAACAATATGCCCGATCCCCAGTTGCCGGGCAAGGGCTCCCGATTCCCGTGCAACGGAGAGGGCATTGTAGGTGGGATCCGCCACCACGACCGCACAGGTGAACCCTTCGGCAACGGACCGGCCGAAAAGCTCGAGCCCGGCCGGGGTATCGAGGAGGACTATATCGTCGGACAGGAGCCGCATGTGCCGGAAGATCGCGGCAAGCAGGGTGTACTCGGGGCAGAGACACCCAGATCCTGCCTGCGGTACCCCGCCCATGACAAGGAGGCGGAGACCGGGTTCGACCGGCAGCGCGAACCGGTCGATCACATCGCTCACATCGGGGTTCAGCGTAAGAAGGCCGCCCGGGGAAATATCCGGGCCGGCCCCGGTCTTCTCGCGGAGATAGGCCACACTCCCCGAGACCGGGACGATCCGCCGGGCTTCTTCCGGGGGGATTCCCAGCGTTGCCGCAAGGTTCTGCTGGGGATCGCCGTCCACGGCAAGCACCCGTTTTCCCTGCCGGGCGAAAAGGTGGGCAAGGAGGGCCGTAAGGGTGGTCTTTCCCACCCCGCCTTTCCCGGTGATGACGATACGGGTCCCGGCATGCCCCGCCCGGGGCAGGTGGCTGTTTCCCGCGAGGGGGCCGGGCAGGACCGCGGATGGCGGGCTCATATCCCGAGCTCGGTGCGCTTCCGCTCGATGTGGCCCGAGAGAAGGTCCGCTGCCTTGACCGGGTCCGGTTCAACGGCAAAGCCCGCGTTCACCACACCCCTGAGGCCCTCGGTCAGGAGCGAGACCACCGCCGGGCTGCCGGTGATGTGCGGCATCACGCCCAGGACCGTGTACACGCCCGAGGCCACGAAGTACGCCCCGATCGAGACCGCCTTCTGCGAGTACCACTCCGGCGCTGCCCCGGCAATGGGCAGCTTGTGGATCGGGACATTGAGGGCATTACCCAGTTCCGCTGCAAGCACGAGGATACGGGAGTTGTCAACGCAGGAGCCCATGTGGAGCACCGGCGGGATCTTCAAGGATTCGCAGATGGCCCGCAGGTCGTCGCCGGCAAGGGCCGCAGCCTCCGGCCAGAGAAGCCCGGCCTTTCCGGAGGCGATGGCCGCACAGCCGGTCTCGACACAGAGGATGTTCCTCTTGATCAGTTCCTTTGCCAGGGTCACGTGGCCGTAATCGTGCTTTATGTGCGGGTTGTTGCACCCGACAATCCCCACGGCCCCCCGGATCCTGCCGGCCGCGATCAGGTCGATGAGCGGCTTGAACGAACCGCCCAGCGCCCCCTTGATCGCCTCGTTCGAGAATCCCGACATCAGCGGCACGGGCTCGCCCGGGATCAGCACCCGCTGCGGGTTCCGGTTCCTGAAGTTCTCCACTGCCATCCGGACGATCGCCTTTGCGGTCAGGTAGCCGTTGTCGGGACTGAAGTCGAAGAAGAACGAACCGGGGATCTTCGCCTTCGCGCTCGTCGAGATGATGAGCGTGTGGTAACAGCTCGCGGTGCGCGGGAGCGACGGGAAGATGCACTGGTAATCGACGATCATCGCTTCAAGGGCGCCGGTGGTGATGATCAGTTCCTGGTTTAAGTGGTTGCCGGACATCGGGATGCCCTTGCGCATCAGAAGTTCGCTTCCCGTGCAGCAGAGCCCGACAAGGTTGATCCCTTTCGCGCCGTTCTTCTGCGCGAGCGCCACCAGCTCGGGATCTGCAACCGCTTTCACGACCATCTCGGAGAGGACCGGGTTGTGCCCGTGGACCGCGATATTGACATGGTCTTCTTTCAGGACGGCAAGGTTGACCTTCGACTTCAGGATCGACGGGGTGCCGAACAGCACATCCGAGATATCGGTCCCCATCATCGAGCCGCCCCAGCCGTCCGAGAGGCTGCACCGGAGCCCCTGCAGCAGGATGTTCACGTAATCCGCCCCGACCCCCATCTGGATCCGGTGCATGCAGTCAACGATCTCCCGGTCGATCCCCCGCGGGGAGATCCCGAGGGTTGCCCACATCTCCCGGGTTGCTTTTGGCGCCCGGTTGAGGAGCTGGAGGGTGTTTTTCACCATACCGTATTCTTCGAGCATGGCCCGGCCGAGCTCGGCGGCGAGGTTCTCGGGACTCTTCTTTTCCGTGGCAATGCCGTACTCGGCACAGAGCCGTTTCAGTTTCTCTACGTCGGCGATGCCGTAATCCTTTGTTTTTCCCGTTCCGACAAGGTACAGGGTCTCCACGATATCGCGGCCATGATCCGAGTGTGCCGCGGCACCGGTGGCGATCGTGTCGAGCAGGTTGCGGGCCACGATCAGGTCGGCGTCAGCCCCGCAGACGCCCCGGATCCGGTGGGGCGGGATGATCCGGCACGGCCCCATCGTGCACCGGGCACAGGAGACGCCCGCCTCGCAGTACTTGCAGGGAGGCTGCTGCATCTCGAACCGGTCCCAGACGGTCTCGATGCCCTCCTTCATGGTCAGCTCGAGGATCGGTTTTGCATTCTCGTCGATCGTCCGTGCTTCCAGCTTCTGCGCGATCAGCGCAGGGTTCAGCAGCGACATCCGGGCGCGGTCCAGCTCGCAGACATCGAGCCGTTCCCGGACAATTACCGGTTTTGGTTCTTCAGCCATCGTCCATCACTCCACCGATTATGGATACTGCATAATCATCCGATGTGACATATATACTCTCGGGCGATCCCCTCAGGGCCCGTGCCCGGACATTACGCTCGCGACCACCGGCGATCACCGCAGGAGCCGGCTGAATCTCCTGATAATTGCAGGAATCGCGGGACGGGCCGGCAGGTCATCCGCAGGTACCACGCTGCGGCGCCCGGGAAATACCCGGCCCCGGGAGGAGTACGCTGTAAGGAACCCGACTGCCTCACCGAAGATCGCGGTGAGGGCCCGGGAGTCCGCCTGCCCGTCGGGAGGGTACAGTACGAAGCGAGCCGGCGGGTGCGGGCGTTGAAGGGGATCAGCCGCGTTTCGTGCCCGTCACGAGATAAAAGGTCAGCGAGCTGAAGAACTGCCCGCACGCATCCGCCCGCTCCTGCCCGTCGGTCCAGTCCTCGGCCTCGCGGGAACTGACCGCTCCATCCCTGACTGCAAGGGAGACCGTGGTCTCCAGATCGAAGATCCGGCGGGCAAGGGCGAGATCGGATATCACCAGGGTTGCCGGCTCCACGACAACGTCCGCAAGCCCGGCCGCCCGGAACGCGCCGTACAGGGACCGGCCGGCCCAGCCGGACGGGATGCGGTCGCACCAGGAGTTCAGGAGGGTGCGGGTGGCGCGGGGGTCGCCCGGCGCAATGACGAAGGTCTCCCAGTCCGGCTCGACGACCGCGATCCTGCCGGCGGCCCGGGTCACCCGGGCCATCTCCCGGACCACCGCGGCCGGGTCCTTCGTGTGCTGGAGCACCCGGTCGGCCCGCACGGCATCGAACGCGGAACCGGAAAACGCGAGCTGCGCTGCATCGCAGAGAAGGTAGCCGGGCTCCGTGGCGCCGCGGGTAGTTCCCCGGGCCGCTTCAAGCATCGTGCTGCTCACATCGATGCCGACAACCCGGCCCTCCGGCCCGGCCATCCCGGCAAGGACGCCGGCATCCACGCCGTTCCCGCAGCCTATCTCCAGCACGGATGCGCCGGGCCGGATCGCCAGGCTTTGGAAACTCTTCTGCTTACAGTCCCGGAAGAACGGCAGGGAATGGACGAGGTCGAGGTACGAGACAAATGAACCGGCATCGCCGGTCCCGTCCACCCGGGCAAACCCGGAAGCAAATGAATCCATGATAGTCACGAACGGCCTTTTTGTCCGCAAGTGTTGGTCGTTTCCTGAATTTGAAGATATGGGTTCTTCCGGGCCCGGTCGGGATTTCTGCCGATACGAGCCGGAACGACAATCAGAACAATATACTATCACCCGGAAAATTATAGTCCATGGCGGATGCCATCCGGGTCCTGTACGTTGACGACGAACCGCTGCTCCTCGAACTCGCCACGACATTCCTTGAGGAGGGCAGGGAGTTTTCCGTCTCGGTCGCCCTCTCGGGAAAGGAGGCGCTCGCCACCCTCTCCGGCGGCTCGTTCGATGCGGTCGTCTCCGACTACCAGATGGCGGGGATGGACGGGATCGCGTTTTTGAAAACCGTCCGGGAACGCTTCGGCGACCTCCCCTTCATCCTCTTCACCGGCCGGGGCCGCGAGGAGGTGGTGATCGACGCCATCAACAACGGGGCCGACTTCTACCTCCAGAAGGGCGGGGAGCCCGATGCCCAGTTCGCCGAACTGGCCCACAAGATCCGGCAGGCGGTCTTTCGGCAGCGGGCGCAGGCGGAACTCAGGGAAGCGTACGACCGGCTCGTGGCCTCCGAGGCGGAACGGGCAAAAAGCGAGCAGCAGGCGCAGGAGAGCGAGGAGAAGTTCCGCGACCTTGCCAACCGGCTCCCCCAGATGGTCTTCGAGACCGACATCGGCCTCCGGATCACGTACGTGAACCAGTACACGGTCGAGAAGTACGGGTTCCCCGCAGAGTGCCTGGCCGAACGGATCCCGGTCCTCTCCTTCATCCATCCCGCGCAGCATGACCAGTTCATGGAGAGTTTCCATAACCTGAAGAACGGGATCCCCTTCGAGCCCCGGGAATACACGGTGATCGGCAAAGACGGCACCCCGTTCCCGGTGATCGTGTATTCGTCCCCCATCTTCCGGAACAAGCAGCTTGCCGGGTTCCGGGGGGTGGCTGTCGATCTCACCGAGCGGAAGCGGGCGGAAGAAGACCTCTTTGCCTCCCGGCAGATGCTCCAGTGCGTGCTCGACACCATCCCGCAGCGGGTCTTCTGGAAGGACAGGAACCTGGTCTTCTTAGGCTGCAACAAGCCCCTTGCCCGCGATATCGGGTATGCCGATCCCGCGGAGGTTGTCGGGAAGACGGACTACGACCACTCGTCCGCGGCGATCGCGGAGCACTTCCGGGACGACGACCGTGCGGTGATGGAGTCCGGCCAGCCGAAGATCAACTTCGAGGAGCCCCAGATCCGGCCCGACGGGAGCGTCTCGTGGCTCCGGACGAGCAAGGTACCGCTCCGCAACCAGGCCGGCGAGATCATCGGGGTGCTCGGGACGTACGAGGACATCACGGAGGCCAAGAAGGCGACGGAGGCAATCTTCAAGAGCGCATCCCGGTACCGGGACCTCGCGGACCTCCTCCCCCAGATGGTCTTCGAGACCGACCGCGACCTCCGGATCACGTACATCAACCGCCACGCGGCAGCCGTTCTCGGCTACGCGGAGGAGGAATTGTCGGGCGGGATGCCCATCCTCTCATTGGTCGATCCACGCGAGCATACCCTCTTCAGGAAGCACACGGACACCCTCCTCACCCGGCAGCCCGCCCGGCCTTCGGAGTTCACGGCCCATAGAAAGGATGGCAGCACCTTCCCGGTTGTCGTTTCCTTGAGTCCCGTTGTAACGGACGGGGAGGTTACCGGGTTCCGGGGGGTGGCCATCGACATCTCCGGATGGAAGATCCTGGAGGACGGGATCCGGGAGAGCGAGGCCAAGTTCCGCTCGCTCGTGGAGAACGCAAGCGACATCATCTTCTCCCTGGACCCGCAGGGGAACGTTACCTATGTCTCGCCGCAGTGGGTGGAGTCGCTGGGGTACGATCCCGGCGGCCTCGCCAGGACTTCCGTAGCGGACGTGATCCACCCCGCCGATCTCCCGCGGAACATTGCGGCGTTCCGGGAGGCGATGAGCAACGGGACCCGGGTCCACGGGCTCGAGTACCGGGTGCAGCACCAGGATGGGACGTGGCGGTGGCACTCCCAGAACGCCGCACCGGTCCGCAATGCCGCCGGCGCTATCGTGGCCTACCAGGGGATCTGCCACGATATCACCGAGAGGAAGCGGGCGGAGGAGGCCCTGCGGCAGGCGAACCGGAAGCTCAGTCTCCTCTCGGGGATCACCCGTCACGACATCACCAACCAGCTCACGACGCTGGCAGGATACATCAAGCTCCTCGAGCGGAAGATCCCCGATGCCACGTACGCGGGGGACTTCGCCCGGATCCGGGCGATCAGCGGCCAGATCGCGACCCTGATCCAGTTCACCAGGGAGTACGAGGAGATCGGGGTGCACGCGCCGGCCTGGCAGGATGCCCGGGCGCTCGCGGATGCCGCGTGCCAGGCGGCCGAATCCGGGACGGTAGCGTGGGCAAACGACCTGCCGGGGGGCCTTATGATCTTTGCCGATCCCCTGATCGCCAAGGTCTTCTCAAACCTGGTAGACAATGCCCTCCGGCACGGGAAGACGATCTCCCGGCTCCGGTTCTTCTGCCCCGACACGGACAATAACCGGGTGATCGTGTGCGAGGACGACGGGGTCGGCGTGGCAGCGGATATCAAGGAGCGGATCTTCGAGCCGGGATTCGGGAAAAACACCGGGTTCGGGCTTGCCCTCACGCGGGAGATCCTCGACATCACCGGCATCGCGATCCGGGAGACCGGGACGCCGGGGTCGGGGGCCCGGTTCGAGATCATTGTGCCGGCCGGGCAGTTCCGGGTGCAGGGATAGGCCGGGCGGCGTTCCCGCACGGTGCAGGGGATATCTGCTGGGGGTACAGCACCTCCCCGGCTGCTGCCGGCCCGGGGCTTTTCCCGCAACGGTATCGCCGGGCAGGAGCCAGGGTACTGCCGGTTTCGTTCAGCTAACCGCCGGGTTCGTTTGTGAGCCTGAACGCACGGTATCCATCCCCCGACCCATGAACCGAATATATATGGCGCAACAGCGAGTGCATGTCAGCCCTGCGGGGATACCCCCGCAGAGTGATTCATGCGAAGTGATTCCCATGACAAAGAGCATCATACCCGTAGCAGGAATTTTTCTTGCCTGCGTGATTGCAGCCGGGATCCCGGCTGTTGCGGCAGCCGGCCAGACCCAGCCGTCTGCAGCGCCGACAACTGAATCCGCCCCGTGGTACGCACACCTCGGGGACTGGGTCGGGCTGCATGCGCAGTCCGACACGCCGAAAGCAGATACGACCCCCCAAACGACCACGGAGAACACGGACTGGTGGGACAACCTCTGGCCCTTCACGGAGAACACCGTAAAGACGGAACAGCCCGCAGCGACCCCGCAGGCCACCGTGCAGCCACCGGTCCAGACACCGACCGAGACCCCGGCGCAGGCACCCGCACAGAACCCGGCCGTCACCCCGGATCCTGCCGGCCAGAAGAGCGTTTCCGAGAAGCCGCAGGAGACCAAGCCCGTGGACCCGGCGCATGCCGGATAACGGGACTTTTAAATTTTTTTGATACTGATTGTTCCAGCGCCCTGGCAGCGATCGGTTGCCAGGGCAGCCTCCCCATAAAAAACACGGTGCCCGAAGGAATGCTTAAAAAACGGGATCGTGCGGGAGGGTTCTCCCGCACGGTTGTTCAGAATGCGTTACTTTGCGCCGCCCGCTTCCATATGGTCGAGCACCCGGTCCCAGATGACGAGGAGGCCGGGGATGATCACGTAGGCGAGGAGTCCTGCGCCCACGAAGATTGCCGTGATAATGAGTTCGTTATCCATTCAGGTCACCTCAGGCTAAGGCCGTTACCCCGTCGGCCCAGGTCTCGATCCTGGTGCGGATGGCGTCGTCCTCGTAGGAGGAGATGGTCACCTGTTGGCGCGAGAAGTTGACCAGGTAGATCTCGCCGTTCGGGTCGTGGCACCGGAGGGTGGCCGAGAAACTGTCGGCTGCCGGGGTGCGGACGATGGTGCCGCCGTGGGCCGTGACATTGGCGCTGTTGGCGGTAACCGCCGAGATCCCGCTGCTGAAGCCGGCGATCGTGGCATAGCTCTCCGAGGTCTTCCCCACGGTCTTTGCCTCGACATCCTGGTAGATGAACTTCGCCGTGTAGGTCTCGCGGACCTTCTCTACGGGCGGATGGTTGACGCCCGCGCTCATGTACGATACACACCCGAAGGGGTTGTTCGCGATGACGTTCTGCACGATGGTGTTGAACGCATCGACGTCTGCGATGGGGGCCGCAAGCTTGCGGACCGCGCTTTTCACATTGGTGTTCTCCGTGAAGTCTGCCATAGTTGGTTTCTCCAGAGGGTTCATCAGAACCCGAAGTGTGGCTCCGCCACACTTCAGTTTGTCGAGGTCTGTGACCTCTTCAATCCTGAAGGAGGAGAAGGGAGGCATCAGCCGACCTTCGACACTCCTGCAGATGGATGTACCCTCGTTTTTTCGTCTCGGGGCGCCCTTTGACATTACAGGATTGAACCTGGAGATATAACCGATAATTTTGGGGGTGTCGATCCGGGACCAAATCAGGTGTATTATTAAAATTCACGCAGTCCGGCGCGGATTGGGATTGAACGGGGGAAGGATCAAAGACTTCATGGCATCGCAATTGGAAACCCCCTTGCGCCAGCCCTGCCCCGCGGGGGCGGGGGCGAATGCGATTTCTCCATCTCCGTATTACCGGACCGGAAACGTTCGCGGTCTCCTGATGAACAGATAATACAGAGGCATCGCAATGGGGGTGCCCACGCGGCGGGGGCTATCGCCCCCTGGAGCGTCAGAGTAAGAATACAATCTCGTGTTGGTATGATGATTAACAAGAAGTCCGCAGGCTTAGGAAAAAAGAGATTATTGTTATTGAATCGACTTCGGGAAGTCGAGATCGAACCGGAGACCACCCGGATATATGCGATAGTACCGCCATCCGCAGGCCGGGGAGTAGACCCAGATCATGATCCGGTCCATCACCTTTCCCGCCATCGTGCAGAGGTAGCTCACCTTACCGGTATACAGCTCGCGGAGCTTTGCGGCGCTCGGCACCGGCAGCCGTGACCGGAGGGCGAGGACGAGGAGCGTGCCGCTCTTCTTCATCCCGACAAGATTGATCGGGATCGTGGGCTCGCTCATCCGGACCGGGAGGTACCCGTAGGTCTTCAGGAGCTCCATTGCCTCGTACACGATCGGGCTGCTCCGGGTCCGGCCGGGCGGGGCGGCGCTCTCCGCAACCGTACCGCCGTCACCGGGATCCACCGGGGGATGGACGATCACCACCGTTTCCTTCTTTTCCGGTACGGTTGTGGCGGTTTTCCGGCGCGGTACCTGCGCCGTAGTCTTCTTTTGTGCAGCCATGCCTCTCATCCGGGAGGATCGTGTCGTTTCCGCCCGGGAGGTACTGCGGGGTCTTCCGGGGGTCTTCTTCGTTGTGCTTATGACAATCACGTCCTTGTGTTACTCTTGCGCATAGGTTCCCACAATACCCGGAGAAGCACAACGCGGACAAACAGTCAATGCCACATCCACAGACACCATGACGCGGACAGATGCAATCCATCCCGCCATCCCGGCTCTTGTCAGTGTGCAGACTTCGTGCGGTACTTGTGATTAAAGCGGGTTCAGTATATTTGTATAAATATTAATTGGATGGTGGCGGTTAGATGGTGTAAGTTATAGTCAAAAAATGTTAGATTATTTTAAAATGATTCTCAATCTTCATTTAAGGATCATTGAAAGGGAATTATTGTTGTTTTATACGACTATCATACAATTCAAATAAAAATTTTAATCTTTCAAGATCGCTGGAAAAAGATTGGGGGCGATAACATTTTTCCACGGCTCTATCAAGATGTAGGTGCGCATCGAGTAAGCGTTTTGGCATAGTACGCGGATCGTATAAATCAGCTAATGATGAGTCTGAATAAATTCCGCGTATTTCCAACAATTGTCTTACAAAATTTTCAACTTCAGAGATTGCTTTTTCAGAAGGTGATTCCGGCCAAGGGAAATTATTGTAAACAATATCATTCGAATATCGATAGCGACTTTCTAATCTGCCACAAACCTGACTAACCCACGCCATATGCATTGATGATGTGATGATTCCGAAGTGATACAATCGTGCATCTTCAATAAATGCACAAGAGTTATGAGTGATAAAATTTGGAGGTAAATACGCAATTGGAATATATCTCCGATTCTCTGAGGAATGAAGAGGAATCAAAATAAATTGGCTATTCGGCTGCCTTATCTCTCCGAAAAGGCTGGGTGTATTGGCAAGTCCTTTTGTGGCCTGTTTTTTGCTAGATAATCTAAACTCTTTTACTAAGTCGAGCCTTTTTAAAAGAATTGGAAGTTTTTTCAATTCATTTGGTTGGGCATCAACGAGCCAAAAACACCAACGTGGGATTGAATGAAGGAACTCTTTTGCACTTGCCAGAGGGTGGATAAATTTCTCCCCGTATGGTTCCCGCAGTAAATATTTTTCTTTCTCTTCATTACTTAATAGGAGATAACCATTATCTACTGGAATATTTCCCTTTTTAATAATCGGGACATTGGATAGTGGTTTCTTCCGCGTTTTTATGATAATATTGGAATAATCAATAAGATATGGATTTATGTTTTTAACTTCAATTTCAGAGGGTTCACTGAATGGATCAGCATAATCATAAAGGTATTTTTTCTGTTTCTCAGCCATTGCAAATCCAATAATTACAACATATACCCCAGCATTATGTCTTGCTTGATTTGACCAATTAAAAGTTCTATGAGCAAAATTTATCTTAATTCCCTTATTAAGTAAGAATTCCCATAAAATTCCTATTTGTTCTCCTTGAGTTATGGAGTTAGTCGAAACAAATGCTACTTCAATCGATGTATCCTTTATATATTCTAATGCTTTTAGATACCAAGCACACACATAATCCAATTTATTATAACTATTTATTTTTCCAGAGAAAACATGCATCATGTCTTTCTTTTGCGCATCTGATTGTAAGTGATACCCAGAATATGGCGGATTGCCGATAATATACGTGATTTCAGTTTTAGGTACTACGGATTCCCAATCAATATCAAGGGCATTTTTTACACAGATTCGAGCCGCTACAGTTAGTGGGAGGCGAACATAATAGAAACCAAATTCCTGCGAGACTTCACGGTTCACTTGATGATCAACAAGCCATAACGCAACTTGGGCTATTCTTGCTGGAAATTCTTCAATCTCAATTCCGTACATCGAATTAACATTGATGTCGAGATTGAACATTCCAATATCTAACACCATTTGACCTTGAAGCCCCTCTAAACGGCGCAATTGTTTGTGAATTTGAATTTCCAATCTCCGCAACTCACGATAAGAAATTACTAAAAAAGTTCCGCATCCACATGCTGGATCTAAAATTTTGATTCTACCTATATCATTCAATAATAATTCCAAATTGAGTTTATTGTGTTTACTCGCTTCAAATCGCTTCCATAATTCATCTAGAAATAATGCATTTACTGTCTTCAGGATGTTCTTTTCTGAAGTATAATGCGCTCCAAGATTCCTTCTTAAAATGGGATTCATTACTGATTGGAACATTGACCCGAATATTGCAGGTGATACAAGGCTCCAATCAAAATTACAACATTTAAGTAATATCTCCCTTGTTTTTGAGTTAAAAGAGGGAATTGGGAATATTTCACTAAATAAAGAACCGTTAATGTAGGGTAACTGTTTAAAGTCTTCGTCAAGATTTTTCTGCCTTTTATCTTCGGGAGTGTTTAGTATCTCAAAAATTTGATTTAAATATAATCCCGTGTCCGTTCCATCATCTTTTGTTTTAGATTCAACACAATACTCAAAATGTCCCTTGGGATGAAATATACCAGTATCATCGGCAAAGCAGCAAAACATAAAGCGGACAAGTAGCATTTCAAGGGGATGGCCGCTATATCCATTTTCTTTCAAAGAATCGTGAAGTTTGGCCATTAATTCGGCTGCTTCAATGTTAACCGGATCTTCATCTCTATAGGTTTTTGGGGAATAGCCTCTTATGAAATCAAATAACCTTAATTTATCTGGGAGGTCGGTTAGATTAAATTCATAATGAATATTTTCATCAAGATTGTACAACCGGATTTTTTCAAAATTACAGACTATAACATACTTCGGTAATTCCTTATCTGAAAGTCCTTGAAAATAATCTAATGCTTGAAATTCTGCTTTATCCAGATCTTGACCCTTGGATTTATGCTCAACTAGTAAGGTTCCTTTCCAAAAAAGGTCAATGGATCCTCTTTTATCGCCAATTTTCTCAACTTCTTTCTCGTAAACGGCAATTCTTCTACGCTCGATCCCAAAGATATGAAAAAATTCATTCCAGAACGTTTGTGATTCCGCTTTTTCTGAAGCTGCATCTTTCCAATCGTGGGAAAAGCGTATTGAACGTTCAAAAATCTCATTCCACGATAAAGGCATAATACACTATATTGACTTTTAGAATTTAGAGTTGCTTTTTTATAATTGCTAAAATAGTTCCGGTGCCACTTAATATTCCACCCCCCTACCCCCCTTCCTCATTTCGCTCAAACCCACCCCCCAACCATACCCAATCCCCCCTTCCTCCGTCGGCCCTGCCTCCACCACTCATCTCCAAAACCGTGCCTACCCCCCCTCCCGCAGCGCCCGCAGGTGGGGGGGTCACCCCCTTCCTGAAAAATTGTCGGTGGGGGGGGGG